>SMTZ1_10001295_pt1 | contig 39924 bp, 36 predicted proteins | sample DeeMarSWOR136_30_FD_25667 | JGI IMG/M metagenome (IMG submission 25667)
AATTCTTCCTCTTCAGCACTACCGTATTTCTTTGCCATGTATCTGTTTGTAACATATCTAACAATACCGCCAAAAAATATAGGTACACTTAGAGTAAAGGGTAAATAAATACCAATTGCAACCGGAAGAACCGGCAAATTGATAAGGATAAGAACAAATGCTAGCACAGCTCCTGCTAGAACAAACGGCCATACCATTTCTCCACCAAGAACTCCTTTTACAATACCTTGCATTAGAAATGCCTGTGGTGCAGGTAGACTTGGACTACCAATACGATATGCTTGGTCAAGTGCTTGAATAACAATTGCTAAAATTGGTGCAGCTGCAAGAACACCTATCATCTCTGCGATCTGTTGATTTCTAGGTGTTGCACCAACCATTTGACCACATGCTAAAGATTGTAGTACATCACCTGAGATTGCAGCAGCACAACAAATAACTGCAGCAATTAAAATAGCAACTCCATATGCACCAATAGAACCGCTAACACCAAAGCCAAGTAATATTAATGTTGTAATAAGTAAAACAGATACTGTTACACCTGAAATAGGATTGTTTGATGAGCCTAAAATCCCTGCCATGTACCCTGCAATTGCACTAGCAACAAATGCAAATAAAATAGCAAAAACAGCCATAACAGCAGAAACAGCCCACAAATCAGATATCAATCCATATACTATAAATACAGGAACAGTTAGAGCACCAATCATTAAAAAAACAAGTTTAATATTAATATCCTGCTGAGTTCTTTTTTTAGTACCAACTTCACCACCTTTCATACCGACAATTGCTTCTTTTATACCACTTGCTAAATTTGATCTTAATTTAAATATTGTATAAAGACCACCGACAACCATTGCTCCAACACCAATATAACGGATATATTTTCCCCAAATAGCAAAGAAACCCCAGATTAGTTTGCCTGCCTCTAAATTACCTCCACCCAGATCAAGTACATCTTTTAAAACCTCAGGATCAGTAATTTGAGGAGTTGGAAGTCCTGTTGATAAAGCAATAAGGGGAGCGAGTATAACCCAACCAAGCAATCCACCTACAAAAACAAATGATGCTATTCTTGGTCCTATAATCCAACCTACGCCAAGAAGAGCTGGAGATGCTGCAGTACCACCATAAATATAAGCTGGTTTATCTCCCCCGCCAATATTGTATCTACCAATATTTACAATACCTTGAATAGTACCACTAACTGTTTTTAATGCTACTTGTGAAAATTTCAATAATGCAGCAATAATAACACCAACAGCAAGCCATATTCCACTAACACCACTGCTTTTAACCTTTGTTTTTTCAGTTATTATTGTAGCCTCACCACCAACAGTTGTTGTAAGAACAGCAGCTACAGCTACACCCTCAGGAAAAGGAAGATCAGTTTTTACAATAAGTGCTCTTCTAAGAGGAATCATCCATAAAACACCAAGAATACCACCCAGCATCGCAATCATTGTGGTTTCTATATAATGAATTTCGGTCCATGTCCCAAGAAGAACAAGTGCCGGAATAGTAAATATAATACCAGCAGCAAGTGCTTCACCAGCTGCGGCACCCATCATACCAATATTTACTTCTAAAATAGTTCCTTTAAAAGGTCTTAAAAAAGCAAAAGCCATGACCGCTCCTGGTATAACAGCTGAAACTGTCATACCAGCATAAAGACCTAAATAAGCATTTGCTGCTCCTAAAACAACAGCAAGTATTGCTCCAACTAAAAGAGCTTTAATAGTTAATTCAGGTATTGATTTGGAAGCAGGTATAAATGATTTAAAATCCTCTCTTGAATCCATATTAATTACCTTTATTATTAATTCTTAACTATTAATATATTTCAGTATTTATAAAACCATCGGTTTAAACATTTATTTAAGATATATTAATAATTTGAATCAGTAAATTATAAAACTACTATTTTAATATTGTCTTTATTTTATAAATCAACTGGGTATCTCAGAATACCCGCAATTCCACTAAATGCTGAAAATAAAGAATCGCCTTCTTCACTACCAAGTGAAATAATTTCAACTTTACTTCCAATCTTTTCAGCTAAATCAGACAATTCATCAATCAAATCTATTTTTTCAACAATTTCCATGGTTGAAGAGCCATTACATTTTGAGCAAACTCCAGGTGAGAAGTTTTTTAAATCATCCTCAGAGACAGTATGTTCTTCAATATAGTTACATGATGGGCATTTTAATTTAATTCTATATTTTCTTAAATTCTCTGATAAAAGTAAAATATCAATAGCACCCATCTGCAATGCTCTTCTTATTTGATTCTCACCATAAACTGACAAACTACCTTCGCTTTTTGTTATCTCTTTTAAAAATGCTTTCATAAGCTTTTTTTCTTTTGAAATCTTTAAATTAGACATTGTTTCTGAAGCAGCTGATACAAGTTCTCTTAATCCATATTCATCAGTGTAACCCGTATCAAATGTATCAATAATTTTATCCTGAACTTCATAATGCAAATAGTTTTCATCAATAAAAAATTGCTTAGTCGGACCAGGACCACCAATAAGAATACCTTTAACCTCTTTTTGATTGCGAAAAATCTCACTTGCTTGTTCACCACATTTAACAAACCATTCATGAGCAGCAAGTTCTGTTAAACGCTCAAATCTGCGTTGAGACTGCCCTCCTCGACCATGCTTACCAGGTACATGAGATGTCATATATTTTAGCAAATCTATTCTATTTCCTCTTAGAAGACCAATTGTGCATTCTCTTCTATCAATTAAAAAAAGACCATATATTTCTTTTTCAACAAGCATCTCTTCCAAAGGTTCAATAAAAAATGAAGAGTCACATCGATAAAGAAATATATTAATGGGTAGAGGAGGCTCAATAACATAAGCAACCATATCAGTTTTATCACTACCAACACTTTTATGACCTACAAAAAAAACAAAACCATTTTCAGGAGGTTGTTTAAAATGTTTTAAACGACTCATAATTGACTCTATTGCAGATAGTACATTTTTCATAGTAGTTTTAGACTTTATATTTTGAGACTGAGAGTATTCATTTTTTAGATATGAAGTAACATCGTGAATTTGTTTATTAGGAGGTACATAAAGAGAAATTAATTCCGTATGTCTACCTCTACAGGCTTTAAGCTCTTCTAGTTGCCGTTTAAGATCGTATTTTTGTCTCTGAGTCAACTCAGCCATTTATTTTTTTCACCTTTTTCAATTCAATTTAAATAAAAATTGATAAAATATTGTATTTATTTGATTGTTACAATTCAACAATTTCGCCTGTTTTTGGAGTATAAATCTCTGCAAAATTACTAAGAGGTTCAGCCAGCAGTTCTCTTTTATCACTATGCATAATAACTATTTTTTCAGGATTGCATTTTTTTGCAAAATCTATAAGTTCACTATGACCCGCATGAGCTGAAAAGTCAAAATAAGCTACTTCACATTCTACTTTTTCTGCTACACCATAAAAATCTAACATACCTTTTTCAACTAGTAGTCTGGCATTACAATTTTCAACTTGATAACCGGATAACAAAACAGCGCTTTTTGGATCGTCTTTTAGTTTATTCATATAATTTAATACAGGTCCGCCATCCATCATGCCACTTGATGTAACAATGACTTCTGATTTCAATGCTAACTTTCTACCTTGCTCAGAATGAACAAGATTTACCTTATTCAAAGCTTTTTTAAGACCCTCGGAAGATCGTAGATATCTAGGGTGCTTTAAAAATATCTTAGACACTTTTCTACCCATACCATCGTACCATATATTGAAACCTGATTTAGCAAGTACCATTAAAAGTTCCTGTGATCTTGATACAGCAAAAGCCGGTAATACTGCTACTCCTCCTCTTCTTACAACTTCATCAATTTTATCAATAAGAGCTTTTTCAAGTTCATCTCTTTTTTGAGGATGGTCTCTTCCAGCATAAGTACCTTCTAAAAATAATATGTCACAATCAACAGGCTTAGTTCCTTTTACAATTCTTGTATCAACAACGTTAAAATCACCAGTGAACAAAATTTTTTTATCGCTAATAAATTCAAACATAACAGATCCTGGGATATGTCCTGCAGTATGACTTACTATCTCACAATTTTCCCCAAGTCCTTTGGTTTCAGATAACTCTATAGGTACAATACTGTTTTTTGCTTCCTTTACATCAGACCTTTCATAAGGAATAGCATAACCATCACTTTTTGCAATATTTAGTGAATCTTTGTGTAGCAAATCCGATATCTCACCAGTTAGTTGTGTTGTTATTATTTTTTGTTCAGCTCTTGAAAAAAGCCATGGAATCATACCTGAATGATCTAAATGAGCATGAGTGAGTAATACTAAATCAATAGGTGGTGGTGGCAGAGGATAAACAGGAGGTTTAGTAGGTGACATTCCATATTCAAAAAGTAGTTTGATTTCTGGTGTTTCTAGAACCATTGCTAGTCTTCCTACTTCTTCAACACCTCCAAGAAATTGAGCCTTAATACCGTTATTCATCTGAAATCAGAAGGGGAAAAAGGACAAGGGTTGATTAATGTTTGGTTTCTATTTTTTAGGTTTTACTTTAAGAGTTGATTCATCTTTTTCAACAATTATAACTTTGGTATTCGGTTCAATTACCATATCAGATTTTGCCTGCCAATATTCTCCTTTAAAACGAATATACCCTGGTTTGTCAGGTGAAATTTGGTCTATTGCTTTTGCTTCCTCTCCAATAAATGTACCAATTGCTGTTTTCTTTTTTTTAGCTTGAATAATTTTGTATAGAAGAAAAGTAAAAAATATTGCTATAAAAATAACTACCACAACTAGTAATATAATTGCATCGTTTATCCAATCCATAGATATCGCCCATTCCTTTGTGGAATAGCTTGGAATCAGAAAGATACCTCCTACTAGCAAGGTTATTATTCCACCTATTCCAACAACACCAAATCCAGGTGTTACAAATATTTCTATTATAAGTAAAAGAGAACCAATTATTAAAAAGATTATGCTTAAAGTAGAAATTTCAAAGCCTGAACCAACTATTGACAATAAAATCGCAATAATACCAAAAACTTCAGCACCATAACCTGGAGAAGATATTCCAAATATTAAAGCAAAGATACCTATCATTAACAAAAGAGAGGCTAAAATAGGATTTGAAAAAAATTTTATAATTATTATTCCCAAAGAGGGTGAAAATCTAATCTGTCTTGCGTTAATTGTATCAATAATTACTTCTCCCTTTGAGGTAGTTACTTTTGTTCCATTAATATCTGTTAAAAGTTGTTTGATAGATGATGATACAAACTCAATAACACCATAATCTTTTGCTGCAGTTGAATTTAATTCAAGGTTCTCTGTAATAAATCTACCTACTATTGTTTGATTTCTACCATACATCTCAGCTCTGGTTTCAATCCATTTTACAAGAGCGTTGATTGTTTTTGAATCATTTACAAGTTTTGTTCCTTCAATAGTTATTTCAACAGGTTGAGCAGAGCCAATTATTGTATAATCAGACATTGCTGCTATGTGGGTGCTAACTAGTATTAATGTTCCTGCTGACCAAGCTTTGGAACCTACAGGATAAACAAAACCAACTATAGGTATTTCACTTAAATTAATCATCTCAGCTATTTCAAAAGTTTCCTGAAGCCCGCCACCTGGAGTATTTAATAAAAGAATAATTGCTTCAGAATTTTCATTATTTGCTTGTTGTATACCTTCTTTTAAAATTTCTACTGTCGATTGATCAATGGTACCATCTATATCAATAAGAAGCACATTTGAGCCTTCAGAAGCATTACAAGTAATTGAAAAAAATAAAAGTAAAAATAAAATAAAAAAATAAAATTTTAGCTTCATTCTTTCTTCTGATTAACTGCTTTTGCTATTCCAGCAATATTTCCTATCTCTCCACCAGGTACTATTATAAGATTTTTTTCTCTAGCAATTTCAGTTAATGTCTGCAGTTCTCTTAATCGTAAAGCAATAGGTGTTTTTTCGTAGAGTTTAGCTGCCTCTGTCATTTTTGCTGATGCTTGAAGTTCTCCTTCCGCCATTATTATTCTTGAGCGTTTTTCTCTCTCTGCTTCTGCTTGTTTAGCAATCGCTCTTAACATTTCTTCTGGTAAAGCTACATCCTTAAGTGTGACAGCAGATACTTTAATTCCCCATGGATCAGTTCCTAAATCAATAATTGATTGAAGATTTTTATTTAATTCTTCACGTTGTGATAATATTTCATCTAGATTTTTTTGTCCCAGTATATCTCTTAATGTGGTTTGTGCAAGTAAACTAGTTGCTAAATCATATCTCTGGACCTCAACAATTGCTTTCTGCGGATCAGTTATTCTAAAATATACAACAGCATCTACATCGACAGTTACATTGTCATTAGTAATGATTCTCTGTTTAGGAACATCTATTACTCTTGTTCGTAAATCTAGTCTAATAAATGTATCAATTATTGGTATTATTAATACAAGACCAGGTCCTTTAATACCAATTAGTCTACCTAATCTAAATACAACGATTCTTTGATATTCGGGCATTATTTTTATTGATGCAGCAAGTACCATTAAAAGGAGTACAACAATTATAATTATTATATATAGCAAAATATCTGGCATTATATCACCTTCAACCATGAATTAAATACTTATATATTAAGTGTTTCTGTAAAATTTATTTATATGACTTTTTTATTAGGATTATCATCGGGGAATAATTTATTATGTCTAAAATTACAAAAATAAAAGCAAGAGAAGTTCTTGATTCCAGAGGAAATCCGACTGTTGAGGTTGATGTTAAAACAGAAGATGGTGTTTTTAGAGCAATGACACCTAGTGGTGCAAGTGCAGGTTCTCATGAAGCGTTAGAATTAAGAGATGGAAATAAATCTAGATATTTGGGAATGGGGACATTAAAGGCTGTTGAAAATGTTAATAAAAAAATTGCTCCAAAGCTGATAGGTCTTGATTGTTGTCATCAAGAAACAATAGATAAAATTATGATAAAACTAGATGGTACTGAAAATAAAAACAAATTTGGTGCAAATGCTATACTTCCAGTTTCAATAGCTGTTACAAAAGCTGGTGCTGCTTCAAAAAAACTCCCGTTATATGTCTATATAGGAGAACTATTTGGAATAATACCACACAGATTACCTGTTCCCATGTGTAATGTAATTAATGGTGGCAAACATGCAGGTCAAGAAAACTCAATTCAAGAACATATGTTGATGCCTACTGGTGCAAAAAGTTTTTCTGAAGGTATTAGAATGGTTTCAGAAAGTTACCATCATCTTGCAAAATTACTAAAAGAAAAATTTGGAGCAGGTGGAGTTTTAATTGGTGATGAAGGTGGTTTTGCTCCACCACAATTATCTGATATTAATGAAAGGCTTGATTTGATGCTTAAAGCAGTTGAAAATGCTGGATTTGATGGACTTATGCATATTGCTTTGGACCCCGCATCCAGTGAATTTTTTAATAAAGGAAAGTATAAAATTGGTAACAAAGCATTTTCTGGAAAGCAATTAGTTGATTTTTATGTTGATTTATGTAAAACATATCCTATTATTAGTATAGAAGATGGCCTTGCAGAAGATGATTGGAGTTCTTGGGTAGAGCTTACAAAGAAGGTTGGTACTAAAGTTCAAATTGTCGGTGATGATCTTTTTGTAACTAATACAAAACGCATTAAAAAGGGAATTAAACTTGGTGCTGCAAACTCTGTTTTAATTAAGCTAAACCAAATTGGTACAGTTTCTGAAACATTAAACGCAATTAAAATGGCACAAGATAATGGTTGGACCGCTGTTATTAGTCACAGAAGTGGAGAAACCGAAGATAGTTTTATTGCAGATTTGGTTGTTGGAACAAGCGCTAGTCAAATTAAAACGGGTGCACCTGCAAGATCTGATAGGAATGCCAAATATAATCAATTAATTAGAATACAAGAGGAACTTGGAGAAAAAGCTGAATATCTAGGTATTGATTTTCGTATAATTTAAAAAAATTATACATAAACATTTTTATCTAACTTCATATAACAAAATTGGAGGTTATATTTATGAAAATTCTTATTTCAGATAAAACTGAAAATGATGTTATTGAAAAATTAAAAGATGAAGGTTACGAAGTTACTTTTAACGAAATGGACCCAAATACTCTACTAAAAGAGATACCAAACTATGATGCTCTTATGGTTCGTAGTAGAACCAAAGTAATAAAAGAAGTTGTTGAGGCAGGTGCAAAGGGAAAATTAAAAGTAATAGGTAGGGCAGGTATTGGTGTTGATAATATTGATATACAAACTGCTGCAAAAAATGGTATAAAAGTTGTTAATGCACCTACTGGGGCAACTTCTAGTGTTGCCGAACTTGCATTACTACACATGCTTGCTCTTGCGCGTCAATTACCTAAAGCAGATGCTACTACAAAAAAAGGCGAATGGATTAAAAAACAACTTAAAGGTAAAGAACTTTTTGGAAAAACTTTAGGTCTTATTGGAACAGGAAATATAGGTAAATTACTTGCAAAATATGCAAAAGCATTTAATATGCAAGTTATAGGTTATGATCCGTTTGTTCCAGAAGAAGCAATGAATAAAGATGGAATTAAAAAAATAGATGATCTTACTAAACTTGTTGAGTCGGCTGATTTTATCTCATTACATTTACCACATACACCAGATACTCACTATATAATCAATGAAAAGATACTTGCAAAGATGAAACCTAGTGCATATTTAATCAACTGTGCACGTGGTGGAACAGTTGATGAAAAAGCATTATATAATGCTTTAAAAAATGGGAAAATAGCAGGTGCAGCTATGGATGTTTTTGAGCAAGAGCCTCCTGCAAAAGATAATCCTTTACTAACTCTTGATAATGTAATTGTAACTCCCCATATAGGAGCAAATACAAAAGAAGGTCAGTTAAGAGCAGGAATTATTACTGCTGAGCAGATGATGAAAGTTTTAGAAGGAAAAGATCCTGATTTCTGGGTAAATAAAAAATTTTTTGCTTAATAGAAAAATATAACTAATAGAGGTGTTTACAACTTTACGATGAAAAATTTAGATAAAATTGTTAATAAAATTGAAAAAAGTATAGATGACAAAGACAAAATTCGAGAGCAAGCATTAAAAGCAACAAGGGAAATAATTATTGGATGTAGAAAAGCTATTCAAAGTATTCATCAAAATTTAATGAAAGACGCAAAAAATAATATTAAAAAAGCATCTTCTAAACTTCAGGATTTATACAATATCACAAAAAATCATCCTGAATTGTATCATGCTGGTTTTGTTGAAAATGCAGCTCAAGAATTAGTAGAAGCCTATTGTTTATATAATATAATAAATGGTGATGATTTACCTGATCCAGATGAAATACAAACTACATATAGCTCTTATCTACTTGGATTATGTGACTTAGTTGGTGAACTTAGAAGAAGCGCTTTAGATTCGATAAGACATGATAAGTCAAAGGAAGCTGATGATTACCTTACTATGATGGAAAATATATATGATGTGATTATACGTTTTGATTATCCTTCTGCTTTAATACCAATAAGAAAAAAACAGGATATGGTTAGAAATCTGATTGAAAAAACTCGTGGTGAAATTGCTGTTGCTTCATGTGAAAGACGTATCGAGTATCATACAGATGAATTCCGTGGAATGCTTGATAAAGTTAATGAAAATAAAAAGAAACCTAAAGATAAAGTAGAAGATGAAAAAGATTTAGATATAGATAAAATTTGGTAAATTTAATAATTATTTCTCTTGTTTTTATTAACGAAATCTTTATAAAAAATCTTTATATACTTCAGGAAGGAAAGAATGGTAATACATGTCGAATATAACAGTTGAAAATATAATAGCTTTTGTAAAAATTGCAGATGAACTTGATATACATAAAATTGCAGAGAGAGTCCCAGGTTTTATGTATGATCCGACTGAGTTTTTAGGTTTAACTTTAAAACTAGATGAGCCAAATGTAGCTATTTTACTTCTTCCAAATGGTAAGGTTATATGTACAGGTGCAAAGAAAATCGAAGATATTGAATCTTCAATAAAAGAAGTTGTAAAAAAAGTAAAAATTATTGGTGTGAAAATTAAGTCGAAAATGGATATAGAAATCCAAAATATTATTGCCGCTCTTGATCTTAAAAAAGAAATAAATTTAAGCTCTATATCAAAAGGATTAATGCTTGAAAATATGAGTTATGAACCTGAACAATTTCCAGGATTAGTTTATAAAATGGATGATACAGGAGCTATTTTACTTATTTTTAGCTCAGGAAAAATTGTTTGTACCGGAGTTAAAAATTTAGAGGATGCATATAAGGCAATTGAAACGATGAAAGAGAAAATTTCATCGATAGAAACTTGATAAATAAAGGAGAAAAAATTATGCCAGAAGTAATTGTAGAAAATATTGTAGCGTCTACATCTTTTGCTGATAAGTTGGATTTAGACGTAATAGCACAATCATTAGAAGAAGCAGAATACGAACCAGAACAATTTCCAGGACTAGTATACAGATTAAATGAACCAAAAACAGCAACACTATTATTTCGAAGTGGAAAAGCAAACTGTACAGGTGCTAAAAACGTAGAAGATGTTAAAAAAACAGTTGATATTATAGCAGATAAACTCAAAAAACTTGGAGTTGATGTTTATAAAGATTTAAAGATTGTTATACAAAATATAGTAGCTATTTCTGATCTAGGTACTGAACTTAACTTAAATGAAGTTGCAATGGGCCTTGGACTTGAAAATGTTGAATACGAACCAGAACAATTTCCAGGATTAGTATATAGAATAAAAGAACCAAAAGTAGCAATGCTATTATTTGGATCAGGAAAAATAGTCTGTACAGGTGCACGACAAACAGAAGATGTTTCACTTGCTGTACAAAAATTATCAGAAGAACTGACTTCTTTGGATCTGATTCGAAAATAATCTTATTATTTTTTATTATATTTTAAATAATAAATCTAACGAAAAATATTTTAATAATATCTGTTTATTCACTCTGAAATTAGACTATCTTATTGGGGGATAAACTATGAAAAAGGTTATGATAATCATTACAACAATATTTCTATTATGTTCTTCATTTTGTCAGTTAACATTGGCTATATCTATTCCTGGTCAAATATATGAAGGCGAGGAATTTATTACATATAGAAATGTCACTGTATATGCTCCAGCTGTTGCACAAACAGATAATGGTTATGTTGGAGTGATTTCTACAATAACTGTAACTATTCAGAGTAATGGAAGTGGCAGGGTTTTTGTAGATACTTTACCTTTAACACAAGTAGATATGCAGGGATCTGCTCGATTAGCTGTAAAAGTTGCAAGTACAATTGTTGAAAATGATAAAAATGTTAATATTAATCCGTCTGCGTATGATTATTTTTTTGTTGTTAGAACCTCTTCGCCTATTATTGGTGGACCATCTGCTGGAGCAATTATGACAGTTGCAACAATTTCTCTTCTTGAAAATTGGGATATGGATAATGACACAATTATGACTGGTATGATAAATCCAGATGGAAGTATTGGTCCAATTGGTGGAATCCCACAAAAAATTGATGCTGCTTATTCTGTAGGAGCTATGCATTTTCTTATTCCATTTGGTCAAGGTACTTTCACTGAGATGATAACTACAACAGAAAATGTTAATGGTTGGACGAGAATTGTTACTAAACAAGTCACAAGAAATGTCGCAGATTATGCTATGGATAACTATGGAATTACTGTAACTGAAGTTACTGATGTTTATGAAGCACTTGAAAATTTTACTGGGTACCAAATTCTTTTTAATGAAACAGATAGTAGGATTACAACAGAAGATTATATAGGGGCATTAAAACCGCTGGCTATTAAACTATTAGATGAGGCCAGAACAACTTATGAAAATGCTGAATCAAAATTTAACGACTCAAATATCCCAAGAGGTTACCCATATTATAGATCTCAAGTAGAGGATAGACTTAGTTTATCAAAAGAAAATTTGGATAAATCAGAAGATTGGTTTGAACAAAAAATCTATTATACCAGTACAAGTAAATCTTTTCAATCATTAATTTACTCTCGTTTTGTAAATTATTCTTGTGATTTTTTTGATACTGATGAAGAAAGTTACATTCAGGATTTAATAAACGATGCTCGATCTGAATATGAAAAAGCAAGTTCTGAAGCTAAAAATGCAGAAGTAACTGGTTATATTTTATTACAAAGTGTTGGTGCTGCTCAGAGAAGAGCAGGAGAAGCTAAAATTTATCTTGAAGCTGCAATAGCAACTTATGAAAATAGATATTCTTTTGGTTTTGATGTAATTGAATTTTTATACAACCTTGCTTTTGTTGTTGAAAGAAGTAAAAGTATTGGTTGGTGGCTTGATATAGGTTCTCATTTTAATGAAACAGGGAAACTAAAAAATGAAACCCTTGAAAATCTTGCATTAGAATATATAGAGGAGGCTCAACAAGCAACAGTTTATTCAAGTATTATTATTGAAGAAGCGGGAATTACTGGTGATTCATTAAGTTATTTAAGCTATGCTGAAAATTTATTACAAACATCAAGAGACAATTTAACAGCAGGTTATCCTGCTGCTGCTTTGTTTCAAGCCTTAGAAGCAACTGTTAGAGCAAATCTTGCTATAGAAGTAATTGGAGCTGAACCTGAAAATAAAATTGAATTGGCAAAGAAAAGCGCAATTGACAAAATAGCAAAAAGTAGAATGTATGGAATAGAACCTGTACTTGCAGTAAGCTACTTTGAATATGGTGAAAGTTTATTTAATGAATCAGAATTTGATAGTGCTCTTTTATATTACAAATACAGTGGTATGATAGCTGGTGTTTTAAGTTTTACAAATGTTACCTCAGGAACTGCATCTTCAAAATATGTTGGAGTACCAGAGCTAAAGGAACCTTTACCAATTAATTGGTTTATAAATAATTTTGAAGTTATTATCATGATTGCGATACTTTCTGCAATTGCTGGTTTAGGATTAGGATTGATAATAAGTGGAATAACATTGAATAGACAAGAGAAGAAAAAAGAGGATGAAATTAAATACAAAGAAGATTTTAGAAAAAGACCTACGCATCCTTATTTCTCAAAAGAGGATATGCCACGGAGTATAATAGATTATTACAAAAAAAACAAATAATCATAATAATTATAGGACTTTTAAATGCAGACATCTGGAAAATTAATAAATGATAAAATAATTGTTGATAAACCAAAAGATGTAGGAAGGCTCTATAATAAAAGCCATTTTGGTGAAACTTTATCGGAAAATAAGTTAGAACTTAATTTACTTGAAGGCGTTTTTTTATTAGAAGAAGATAAAATAAAAATATATAGTAATAAATCAGAAATAAAATTTAATGAATTGGTTAAAATTGCAAATCAGAAAATAACTAATTTTGAAATTAAATATCTTGTATTCAAAGATTTAAGAAATAGAGGTCATGCCATTAAACTCTGCAAAGATGATAAAAAAATAAATTTTTATGAATTTAAAAATAAGTTTTTAATTATTACGTTTTCAGAAAGAGATTTTTTAGATATTGATGAAACTAAATTGATATTAAAAACTTTTAAAAAAGAAAATAAACAATTATGGTTTGGAATTGTTGACGAAGAAGGAGATCTTACTTATTACAAAGTAAATTTACTTGATTTAAATGGCGTAAATAAAGAATGTATTTATGATAAAGTTCAAGGGATTCTTTTAAAAAATAGAGTTGTAATATTTAATAAAGATGTTTCAAAAAACCTTCATGAAAAAGAGTTTTATGGAAAACCATTTGGTAAAGGTTTACAACTATCTTTGGTTGAAGCAATGTATCTTTTTGAAAGAGGTTTTATTGATATTCAAAAAGAAGATGGAAAAAAAATTTCTAAAGAAAAATTTAAGCAAATAATCTATAAATTACAACCAGATTTTAAATTAAGACTAGTTGCTTTTAGGCATTTAAAGAAAAAAGGTCTTATTGTTAAAACTGGTTTTAAGTTTGGAGCTCATTTTCGTGTTTATACTTCAAAACCAGATGATACGCATGCTGAGTACCTAATTCATGTTGTAAATAAAGGTTTTAAAAGTGCTTGGGCTGAAGTAAGTAGAGCAGTAAGACTCGCCCACTCTGTTAATAAAGAGATTGTTTTTGCTAGAGTTGATAAAGATAAAATAGATTTTATTAATTTTGGTAGACTTCGGCCATAATTTTTTATAATCATTTTGTAATAAGGGTTGTTTACCGGGGAGAAAAAATGTTACAAATAAGATGGCATGGTCATGCATGTTTTGAAATTACAAATGATTTAACTTTAGTAACTGATCCACATGATGGAAAATCAATAGGTATACCTGCACCAAATGTTCAGGGCGATATTATACTTGTGTCACATGATCATTTTGATCATAGTAGTGGTGTAAAAATAGTTGAAAAAGAAGGATCTAAAATTATTACTGATGGGCGTAAAAGGACGATATCTAACATTGAAATTAATGGTGTAGATTCTTTTCATGATGAAAATTTTGGTTCAAAACGTGGTAGTAATGTTATTTACAAATTCATAATGGATGGAATAAAATTTTGTCATCTCGGAGATTTAGGTCATGAACTTGATGATGCTGCTGTGCAAAAAATAGGTTCTATTGATATTCTTTTTATACCAATAGGTGGAAATTTTACTATTGATGATAAAAACGCTTGGAATATAATTAATAAAATTAAACCAAAAATAATTATTCCTATGCATTATAAAATTGGTGGATTGTCACTTTCTATAGCGGGATTGGATCCTTTTTTAGAACAATCAAAACACAAAGTTATTCATGTTGGAAACGAAATTGATATAGAAAAAGAGGATTTACCAACTGAACCTGAGATTTGGACTTTTACTCTTTAAATTTTTTATTATTAAAGATGTAGTTAAGTTAATACCGAAAAATATTTTAATGCTGTGTGTATACGTGTCACATACTAACATATAATATGGGAGCTGTATAAAAAGTCTAAAAAAAATTAAAATCAAATTAATTTCGATTATTTTTTTATTAATGATTTTAACTTCAATAGCAATCGCAGAATGTATTGAAAAAAATGTTAAAGAATCAGAACATGGCAAATATATAGGAAACTTATTAATGGTAGGTAAAATATCCGATAAACATTTTATAGGCGGATATGACCCTGGTGCTTATTCATTTAAAATTCATCGTGTTTTTACACATGGAAATCAAGATCCAAAAATACAATGGATAGAAAATAGAATTGGTTGGGTATGTAGAATAGATTATAGTGGACGAATAGGTAGATTTTTTATTTTTACTAAAGGAGATTTTTATCTTATAGATTAATAATAAATTAAGGAATTTAACAAAAAATAAAAAAATTCTAAATATGAATATTATAAAAAATAGCATTTATGATTTAAAAACTTCAGGATTTACACAATTTGGCGGAACCTTTCCTTGTAATCCTATTAACATATTTTCTGCGGCCATAACTGCCATTTTTGAGCGTGATTCAAATGTAGCAGAGCCTGTATGTGGTTGAAGAACAATGTTATTTAATTTTATCAAATCCTTTGTAATTTTTGGTTCATGCTCGTATACATCAAGCCCAGCACTAAAGATCCATTTTTCTTTTAATGCTTTGATAAGAGCTTTTTCATCAACAACTGGGCCTCTTGAAGTATTAATAAACACCGCAGTTTTTTTCATCATTTTTAATTCTTTTTCACCTATGAGATGATAAGTTTTTTCAGTTAAAGGTACATGAACTGAAATAAAATCAGACTCTTTCAAAAGCTTATCTAAATCAACCTTTCTTGCATTTAATTTTTTATCTAAAATATCATTTGCTTTATTTGAATAATATAAAACATTCATTTTGAAGCATTTTACTTTTAAAGCAACTTCTGTTCCAATTCGTCCTGCACCAATAATACCTAAGGTTTTATTTGAAAAACTTTGGCCACGCATAAGCATTGGTAACCAGCCTATAAATTTACCATCTCTAACATATTTGTCACCCTCAACAATTCTTCTTGCAGCAGAAAGCAATAAAGCCCATGTAAGCTCCGCTGTTGCATCTGTTAAAATACCTGGAGTATTACTAACAGGAATTTTTCTTTTTGTAGCAGCTTTAATATCAATGTTATCAAAACCCACTGCATAATTAGCAATCATCTTAAGTTTTGGTTCAGAGTTGATTATCTCTTCATCAATATTATCTGCAAGTAAACACAAAAGACCATCTTTACCTTTTAATCCATTAATAATTTCAGATTTTGTAGGAATTTTATCATGCTCATAAACCTCGATTTCATGTTCTTTTTTTAGAAGATCTAAACCTTCGTTTGGAATTTTTCTAGTTACAAAAATTTTCATTTACTTTCCTCAGTTTTAATTAAATATTTTAATATTTGATTAAGAGAAATATCAGTTTTATATGTTTTCCCAATTTCAACCAATTTTCCATTGATTGAATCAATTTCTGTTTTTTTGTAATTTTTTATACTTTGTAACATTGAAGAATAATTATCAGATGTATTTTTTATTACTTCCTTAGTCTTTTTAATTGCATTATTAAAAGATAATTTTATCCCATTTGAATAAGCAATATCTGTTGATTCTTCACAAATTTTTTCTACAAATTTTTCAAGAATTGGATTTTCTAAAAGATACCCATTTTTACAATTAAAAATTGCAGTTAAAGGATTAATACTTGAATTTATTATTGCTTTGTACCAGATTTCTTTTATAATATCTTTAGCTAGTACTGTTTCAATTTCAGATCTGTTAAAACAATTGATAATATTATATATGCGATCTGTTTTTTTACCATTTAATTCACCCAAGATAGTTGTTCCTATACCAGTATGTTTTATTACGCCAGGTTTAGAAAAAAAAGCACCATGTGTAGTAACACCAGCAATAATATTTTCATAGTTAATGTACTGTTTAATTATATCAATATTATTCAGACCATTTTGTAAGGACAAAACAATTGTATCTTTATCTATTATTTTTTTTACTTGTAAAATTGCTGATTCTGTATCATAAGATTTTACAGTTAAAATTAATAAATCTGATTTAAATTTTAAATCATCAAATGACTCTGTTGCATTTATTTTTATTTTTAAATTTGTTTTACCTATAATAACTAAATCATTTTTTTTAATTGATAAAATATGGGACTTTCTTCCAATTAACAAAACATTATTATTTTTTGAAAGATAAGCACCCATTAAAGAACCTATTGCACCTGCACCAAAAATGATTATATTCATAATTAAATTCCTATCTCCCTGCATTTTTTATTTATATTTTTTTTATCCATTGCTATTAGTGGATACAAAATAGGAAAATTTATAGATTTTTTAAGTGTTTTAATATTCGATAAAGTTTTAGATTTATCAAATAGACTAATACCTGAAACAATAGCTTCACACTTTTTTTCATCTACAATTTTATTTAAATTTTTAATAAGATTTTTATTAGATTCAAGATAATATTTATCAGACTCAATATACCAGTTTTTTATAAACGAATTTAAAATTTTAAGATTTGATTTGTTAGTAATAAAAAATGTTGCTTTGCAGCCTCTGCGTATTAAATACCATGCTGCTAAAATAGAATATTTACTATCAATTAATGCTAGTATCCTACCTTGTGTCCCATAAGGCATACCTCCAGCCCCACTTATTTTTTTTATAAAAATAAAAGCTTTTTCATTCCTAATTTCAATAAATAATTTGAAATCAGGTTTCGTTAAATTTACAATAGCTTTTGTTGATTCAACAATATCATTACCAACTCTTATTGCAACATCTTGGCTAGTAAAATTATGTTTACCTGTTCTAGTTACTCTAATTGCAAAAGATTTTCTTTTTGTTAATTTTCTCTTTGAAATCTCAACGCTAATTTTAGATATATAATCCATTTCACTTATAGTTTGTACAACCGGACTTATTGAAGTTATTCCGAAAATCTTTTTTAAAACAAGCAATGATTTATTTATTTTATCTGTATAAACATATATTCTCCCCCATTCACTTATGATTTTATTTGGAATAGCATCTTTTTTAAGAGCTTTTTTTATGTTATTAATTAGGACGTTTTCAAAATGTTTACGTGTTTCTTTACCTTTTAAGGCAATCTCTCCATATCTGACAATTATTAATTTATATTTCACAATTCTAAAACTGTATAATATTACATTAATATTTGTAAAGACAAAAAAGAATGTTTTAATTTTAATTATCCTAATTTTGGTGGTAATCATTTCTTTTTCTTAGAAATAAATACATTACAAATGTTTCTAAAATATAGTTTGTAGAAATTCAAGGTCTTATGTAAATACTTTACTTATATTTTCATCTAATGCAACGGTAAAAAAATTGAAAATTTATTATTTATTTTCAAGAGTTATTACTAGTCATAAGAATGTTAAAAACTAATATTTATTTTCATATATCATCTAATTAAACTTTCAATAAGCTTTATAAAAAAAAGTGGCATATCTGGTTAATCCCTTTAAGAACGATGGTTATTTACTACCATTTGTTTTTACCAAAATAAAAGTGAAAAAATGATTACTATATTCAAAACTACAAAAGACGGGTTGATACAAACCAGCGAGTTTGAAAAAGGATGTTGGATTAATCTTTTAGATCCTACTAAAGAGGAATTGGATAGGATAACCGATAAATTACACGTTCCTCTTGATTTTTTAACAGATCCACTTGATATAGAAGAAAGAGCAAGAGTTGAAGTTGAAAATAATATTGCCCTGATAGTTTTACGAATACCGAGATTTGAAGGAGAGCATGCTGAAATCCATTTTACAACAATGCCTTTTGGGATAATATTTACAAAAGATTTATTCATCACTATCTGCCAAAAGGACACCGATATAATTGAGGATTTTATCAAAGGTAATGTAAAAAAATTTTCAACTACACAGAAAAATCGATTCATGTTGCAGTTTTTTCTCAGAACTTCTCTTATGTACCTAAAATACTTAAAAGAAATTAATAAAAAAACAAACACAACTGAGAAAGAGTTACACAAGGCCATGAAGAATGAAGAACTAATAAAGCTATTAGACATTGAAAAAAGCCTGGTTTTTTTTACAACTTCTTTAAAATCTAATGAATTAATGCTGGAACGTTTACAAAAATTGAATTACTTCCAGTTTTCTGATGCAGATAAGGATCTAATAGAAGATGTATCTATTGAATATAAGCAAGCTCTAGAAATGGCTAATGTTTACAGCAACATTCTTAGTGGAATGATGGACGCATTTGCATCTGTTATATCAAATAACCTAAATGTTATCCTGAAATTCCTTACATCTGTTACAATAATTCTTATGATTCCAACACTTATTGCAAGTATTTATGGAATGAATGTGGAACTACCGTTTCAGCATTCTGCTAATGCTTTTCTTATTACTATGATTTTATCATTTTTTTTATCTTTGATTGGTATAGTAATTTTCTGGAAAAGAAAATGGTTCTGATTACCAAAATTAATTTTCATATAAATAAAAATTATATTTTAAAAAAATGGATTAAGTACTCTGAAAACAATACCGCCGATTAGTATTGCTAATCCTATTTCAAAAACAGTAATTTCTATAGCACGTTTCCAACCAATTTCTTTAATTATAGCCGTAATTGTAGCAATACAAGGAATATATAGCATAATAACCAAGGCAAAAACTACTATCTGGATGGGCGACATAACAGAACTAATATCAGCTGTACCAGCTATTGTAGTAAGTAATACTAAAGTTGCTTCCTTTCTTAAAATTCCAAAAATAAATAGAAAACCGGTAAAAGCGGGTAATCCAAGCCAAGTAACAGTTACAGGACTTAATAAATTTGAAATTATTGATAGTACACTTGTTAGTCGCATTATTTCTACAAGCACACTACCTAGAACAATTAACGGAATAGCGGTTAAAAGAAATGGTTTAAATCTAATCCAAGCTTGTTTCATAACAACACTTACAGATGGAGTTCGATAAGGTGGCATTTCCATAATAATACCCACTGATGTTCCTGGTAAAATCTTATTTAACAATCTACCAATAAGAAAAATAAGTAAAAAATCAAAAATGTATAATGCAACTGCCCATTGTAAACCAACTAAAGCCCCCACTAAACCGAGAATTACTACAGTTCTTGCAGAGCAAGGAACAAGTGTTGAAAGAATTATTGCAATCAATCGATCACGATTTGTCTCAAGAATTCTACATCCAGCACAAGCAGGAACATTACAACCAAAAGCAACCAAAAGCGGCATACATGCCTTGCCATGAAGACCCATAGTGTGACATGGCCTATCCATTAGATAAGCAACTTTTGGTAAATATCCAGAGTCCTCAAGCACACCAAGAATTAGATAGAATGGTAAAATAAAACCTATAGCAACACCAAGTGAAGCATAAAAACCAACCACTGCGCCATTCCACGCAATTTCAGGTAAAAAACCTGTTATATTTGGGTTAAATTGCTCAAACAAATTTTGTAAAGATTCGCTTAACCATCCACCAAAAAAAGAGATAAATCCAAGTATTGCAAGCATTAGAGTAAATAAAACAATATAACCCCAAAACCCATGCATAGTTAGCATATCAAGTCTTTCACCCCGTGATGGTTTCTGTGGTTGTTCATGAGTTTGCACTTTTGAAACAATACGTGCAGCTGTTGCATATCTCTCTGAAGCAATCACTGTTGCACAAGGCTCTTTATGGACTTGTTCAATCTCTTTAGAAAAGTTTTGGGCTTTCTCAATAATATGAGGTGCTATCTTTTTTATAAGACCTATAATTTCTAAATCCTCTTCTAAAAGTTTTATTGCAGTCCATCTTAAAGGAAATTTTAAATTGATTTGTTTTAATTCAAATTCAAGTAGTTCAATGCACTTTTCAATTTCTGGACCATATAGTACCTTTACTTGAGTTTCCTTTTTTCTTGTTGTAAGTTCAAGTGAATGATCAACGATTTCATGCACGCCAATTCCCTTGGTTGCAACTGTTTGCACAACAGGAATACCAAAAATTTTGCTAAGACGAGTAAAATTTATCTTAATTCCTCTTTTCTTAGCAATATCAATTAGATTAATTGCAAGAACCAAAGGAACTTGCATTTCAATAAGTTGAAGAGTAAAAAAAAGATTTCTCTCAAGAGCTGTTGCATCAACAACATTCACAACAACATCAGGATGACCAAGAGCAATGTACTCTCGAGATACCAATTCTTCCTGAGAATATGTTGACAGTGAATAGATACCTGGAAGATCTATAATCTTTATTTTTTTCCCATGATGAACTAATAGTCCTTCTGCTTTTTCTACAGTTTTTCCAGGCCAATTACCAATTATTTGTCCAAGGCCTGTAAGATGATTAAATATAACACTTTTACCAACATTTGCATTTCCAGCAAGTGCTATTGTAAGATCTGGCTTTTGCATTTAAGCGTCCTCAATTTGGATATAAATCTTCTCTGCAATGCCTCGTCCAATAACAATTTTGCATCCTCTAACACAAATTTCAACAGGTCCTTTTAATGGAGCATTACGTATAAGAGATACACTAGTTCCATTAGTTAAGCCTAAATCACAGAGTCTTTGTACAACATTTCTTCCACCTCTTATAAAAACAACTTTTCCTTTTTGACCTGGTTTTAATGTCGTAATTGATTTTGGTCTTTGTTTTCTTTTTTCTTTTATAAGATTTACTTCATAGAGACATTCGTTGCAGCTTTTTACATCGATATTACATGGTGGTATTGGTGAACCATGTGGACATTTTGTTGGTACTCCAAGTATTTTACATAAAGCTTGTTCTGTTTCATCATCTATTACATGTTCCATTTTACAAGCTTGATCATGAACCTTTTCCTGTGGTAGATGTAAAAATTTCTCTAAAAAAACCTCTAAAAGTCTATGTTTTCGTTTAATTCGAATAACAATATTTTCTCCTTTTTTTGTAAGAGACGCACCTTGATAAGGCTCGTATATAACAAGACCATCACGGTTCATTCGTTGTAAAACTTCAGTGACACTAGCTGGTGCATTTTTTAATTTCTCTGCAATCTCAGTTGTTTTAGCTTTCCCATCTTTTCCAGCGATGTCATATATTGCTTCAAGGTATTCTTCAATTTGTTCTTGAGCCATAATATTTCACGTTATATAATATAGGATCTCCTAAAATATAAATATTTCGGTCAACCTAAATTTTATTATTTTTATGAGTTTAAAAAATCTAAAAATTATCTGTTGATTAATTTTTTAAGTCATAAAAGATACCAAAAATAGTAAAAATAAAAATGAATGTATTAAATGTAGAGAAAGTGAAAAAGTAAGAGATGAATTAAGATGGTTGAAAGAATTAAAAAAACAGAAGATAAATGGAAGAAGATACTATCTCCAGAGCAGTATCATATTCTTCGCAAAAAAGGAACTGAGAAGCCTTTTTCGGGTAAATTTCTTCATAATAAAAAAAGTGGAATATATATTTGTGGAGCTTGTGGTAATCCTATATTTTCTTCTGATACAAAGTTTGATTCTGGATCTGGTTGGCCTAGTTTCTATGACGCAATTAATAAAGGAGCTGTTAAATTGAAAAATGATGATAGTCTTGGTATGAAACGAATTGAGGTTATTTGTAATATGTGTGGTAGTCATCTTGGTCATGTTTTTGATGATGGACCAAAGCCAACTGGTATGCGTTATTGTATTAATTCTTTATCACTTGATTTTAGAGAGAAATAGGTCGTTGAAGTGCTATCTATAGAATCTCCAACTAAAAAAATATATCATGAAAATATTTTTTTAAGATATCATTTATAACGAAACAAATAAAAAAATAAGAATAAGATAAAAAAGCTTTAATCTTCTGTATACACAGTTACTATCTTTGCATTTCCTTGTAAGTTCACAACAAGTTGATTTTCAGTGGAACCTTCGTTTGTATAAATTCCTTTATACCAAAATAGTCTCATTCCCCATACGCCAGTAAGACCAGTATCTTCCCAGAGAATATCACCATTTTTTTCAGTATATATAGTTACAGTTACGTCTGGCTCTAAAAATTCTATTAACCATCGGAAAACAAAGGCACGATCACCACCCCAAGGTCTAATAAAGAAGATTTTAAACATAACATATCTAAATAAAGATCCGCCAGATGGTTCAACATCTCCTGTTGCCTCAACATAACAATCTTTGAAGACTTCTTTTTTATTTCCAAGCGTGGGATTTGCTGATATCGAAGGTAGAAATACAGTAATTAATAGCATTCCAATTATTATTCCAATAATTTTCTTTTTCATCTTTCTTTCCCCTTTATGATATGAGAATTAGAAAGAAACAATATAATATTTACTAATTATTTTTTGAAAAAATATAAAATAAATTATCCAAATAATGCTGATTTGTTCAAAAATAGGTTATTTTGTTTTGATTTTTTTAAAAATGGAAAAAAATACAATTGATATAGAAATTTATCTTATTCTGACTCAAAGATAAACAACTCATCAATTGTTGTCTGTAGGGCTTTTGCTATATCATGAGCTAATTTTAAAGAGGGGTTGTAATTTCCTTTTTCAATAAAGTGAATTGTTTCTCGTCGTACGCCAATTTTTCTTGCTAAGTCTTCTTGAGTCAAATCATATCTTGCTCTGAGTTCTTTTATTCGTGTTTTCATTATCAATTCCCTTTCCAGGCTAAATATATATATGATATCATAAATGCTAATCCACCACACAATACAACAACTGCAGTAACTAGATGCCCGGAAAGTTCATAATCAAAAAAAACTCCGGATATTAATGGAGCACCAACAGCACTCCATATCGAAGCGATAAATCCATAGTAACATGCTTTATAATTTGTTATTTTTAGTCTTTCATCCTGGGCAGGTAACCCTTTTCTAACATTTTTTATTCTATCCCATAATATATATAGTGTAGTAACTATTATTATCAGGACTATTCCCATTGGAAATATTTCATTTAATTCAAGTTCACCTGCATTTAGTATAAAAAAAGATATTGTCCCTATTACAAGTACCGCCAATCCAATGCCTACTATAATTCCTATTTTATCTTTCATCTTTTTTTCATCTCCTTTCTTTATTTTTTGGATAACATTTTATTTGTTATCTCTAACTTTTTATTTGTTATTTCTAACATTATGTTATTTATATATAACATTACTATTTATAGTTTGCTTTGAAAAAAGTTGAACAAATTATTCACAATAACCTAATTTATTATATTTTTGTACAAAAGAATAAAATAGTTTAGAAAAGATTTATAAAAGAATATTTAAATATAGAATTAAAGGAGAATTAATTTGAAAATAGATAAAAAATTAGTATTTTATCCTTTTATTATTTTATTAATTCTATTTTTAACAACTCTATCAGGATGTATTTATAAAATTCCTGAGGACCCTAATACATTTGTAAGAGAATTTTTATTTGATGATTTACAACGTACATATAAAATTCATATCCCACCTAATTTGTCTGAAGAAATATCACCGGCATTAATTTTTGTACTTCATGGAGGAGGCGGCACAGGGGATGGAATGGAACGGTCATTAACTCTAGGTGGATTTAATACCTTATCTGATGTAGATAATTTTATTGTTGTATATCCTGACGGAATTGAGAGAAATTGGAATGATGGGCGAAAAAATACTAGTGATCCTGCTCACCAACAAAACATTGACGATGTTGGATTTATAAATGCACTTATTGAAAACCTTACAATTGAATTTAATATTGATCAAAATCGTATTTATTCCCTGAAAAAATTGCTGCAATTGCACCAGTTGCTGGAGCAATCCCTATTGATATTCTCCCTGATAACTCATTATTAATTCCATTATCTGTTTGTGTAATAAGCGGAACAAGTGATCCATTAGTTCCATGGGAAGGAGGTATTGTTGGAACCAAGAGAAATCCACGTGGTGTTGTAATATCAGTTTTTAACTCTGTTAATTATTGGGTTATTAACAATAACTGTAATGATACAGCTGAGACAATTTTACTTCCCGATATAGATCCTTTAGATAGAACCAGGGTTTATTATCATAGATACGGCAGTGGAGAGAATAACACAGAAGTAGTTCTGTATGAAATTATAAATGGTGGACATACTTGGCCGGATGGTTATCAATATCTATCAAAAATAATTGTAGGGCGAACATGCAAAGATATCAATGCAAATGAAGTAATATGGGATTTTTTTAAAAATCATCCAAAACAATAATACGGATTATGATTAGTGTTTTTCTAACCATAGTAACAGTGGTAATAAAGCAGTTTTTAATTCATTTCCCTCTTTGGTTAATGAATATTCAACCCTAGGTGGTGTCTCAGGATAAACTTCTCTTTTTATTAATCCTTCTCTCTCCAATACTTTAAGTGTGTCAGATAGTGTTTTTGGGCTTATTACACCTATTTGGTTCTTTATCTCATTATATCTTAGAAATTTTGCTCTACCTAAGTGATTTATTATACAGATTGCCCATTTTTTACTAACAACATCGATAATTCCTTGAACTGGGCATAAACATTCTCCTTCTTCACATTTGTATTTTTCATCATGCATATTACGTTTCTTCATAGATACCTTCTATACTAAAATTAACTTTCTCTTTTAAATACTAACTAGAATATACCTACTATTAGATATATACCAGATATATAAAATGTATCATTAAGGAGATATATAAAATGTGTGAATGTAATTGTGAACCACAAAGATGCTGTTACTATACACCAAAACATAGACATTTTCTAAGTGCAGATGAGAAAATTGAAAATCTTGAAAAATATAAAAAAGAATTAGAAAAAGAGATCAAAGGAATTGAAGAAAAAATAAAAGAAATAACGAAATAACTTCTTCTCTTTTTCATTTCATTTTTTTTTCTGTTGATATAAATTATTTTTTAACTTTTTTTTCATTCTTATTATCAGGTTCAACTATAAGACTAACATGTCCAAATGCTAGTGATGGTAAGATATGGGATAATACTTGTTCTGCAGTACAATAGCGAACTATACCTTTTGAACTGGTTTGTATCCAACCATCTTTTCCTTTTCGGAAACTCTGTTTTGTGCCATTTTTAGTTATAATATAGATAGTACATTCATTATTCTTCATTTTAATACCCTATAATATGTTTAATATTATCAATAATCTCATTATATATAGTTTTTTTAAAGTTATATTCAGGAGATGGAGTTTGAATCCGTGATTTACTGCAAAAAAATGATTTTCTTCTGTTTACTTTAAATCATAGATTTAATTAATAAAGTGATGATTTGCAAATATAAACTTAGGAGTTTAGGTTATGGATAAAAAAGTGGATGAGTATATAAAAAATCAAAAATCACCTCAAAAAGAAATTTTACAAAAAGTAAGAAAAATATTTCAAAAGACACTGCCTAGTTGTAAAGAAAAAATGATGTGGGGAGCCGTAACGTTTGCAGAAGGTAAATTTTATATCGCTGCAATGAAAAATCGAGTTCATGTTGGTTTTGCAATCACTGGATTGAACAAAGAAGAAATAAGTATGTTTGAGGGAAGCGGCAAAACAATGAGACATATAAAAATATCTACACTAGAAAATATTGATGAGAAAACGCTTGTAAAACTTATAAAAATGGTTGATAAGAAAGCAATCTGCAAACCTTGCTAAATTTTACTTTAAAATATGCTTTGCGAACTTTTTTACTTAACTTAAGTGTTAAATATTTAATTGTGTCTTGTTAAAAAATAATGGAACTGGATTACAGCAATCTGGTCCGTATAGCAATTAGTTAAGAAACTAAAAAATATGTGTTTATTTCTATTTTGTTAACTACATTTTTTAAAATTGAAAAAATTATGTTTGTCTAATGTAATAAATATAAGTGTAGGTAATGGGAACTTGAACTTAAAATCTTCGACATTATAACAATTGATATCCATCGATTTTTAGAAAAAAGTAAATTTACATATATAATCGCTACCTTTTTACTATAGTCCTGATTTCATTATAAAATTATACATGGAAAAATTAATGAAAAATAGTCTCGTAACTCTTGAAAAAGTATCTCTTGGTGGTATCAACCAATGGATATCTATTAGAGCAAAAAATGTTATGAATCCTATTCTGCTCTATCTTCATGGTGGTCCGGGAACTCCGGTGATGCCGTTATTTCGATATTTTCAAGCTCCTTTAGAAGATTATTTTGTTGTTGTTCAATGGGAACAGCGGGGTGCGGGAAAGTCGTTTTCATGGAAGATACCGAAAGAATCAATGACGATCGAACAATTTATATCTGATCTACACGATTTGATAAAATTACTTTGTACACGTTTTCATAAACAAAAAATATATCTGATGGGACATTCCTGGGGAAGTATTCTCGGCATAAAGACTGTTCAAAAATATCCAAAGTTGTTTTATGCGTATATCGGAGTTGGTCAGGCAAACAACACAGTAGAAACTGAAAAAATAATGTATCAATTTGTGTTAAAAAAATCAATAGAAATTGACGATAAAAAATCAATTAGGATGTTAAAAAAAATTGGTCCTCCTTTTAAGGGGATGCATCCACCTTATGATAATTTCTATAAGGGAGGATATATTTCAAAAATGAGAGTTTATGGACTTGCTGCTAGATATGGAGGCCTTATATACAATGTTAGTGGATATAGGTCTTTTATTAAATATTTTTTAAAATATTTACCTATTTTGCGACCCGAATATACTTTATTGGATTTAATCAGAATAATGCAAGGTAATTTTTTTTCTACAAGGATTATGATGAAAGAATTGCTAATAATTAATTTATCCGAACAAGTTCCTGAAATTAAAGTACCTATCTACTTTTTAATGGGACGACATGACTACAATTGGTCAACAGAATGCGCTAAAAAATATTTTGATTTATTGAAAGCACCTAAAAAAGAATTTATTTGGTTTGAAAAATCAGCTCACGCCCCAAATGGAGAAGAGCCTGAAAAATTTAATAAGATAATAATAGAAAAAGTTCTACCAGAAACATTTGAAACGTGAAATAAGAGTTCCCATAGAAGAAATTACTTTCAACTTCAAGTTTAAATCACTTCTTTTATTAAAAATTCATAAAAATTAATTTAAGTTATTTTGTATTTACTAAGTTGTTTTCATTTGAATAAATAGGGGAAATATTTATGAATTATAAAGAAAAAATTAAACTATTTCAGGATGTTTTTGCGCCTAAAACTGGTGAAAAGATATTATTTTTGGTTGATATTCCACATGATAATATCAAGGATAACAAAAAGTGGAAAGATCGTAGAGAAATGGCTAAAGAATGGTTTAAAATATTTACTAAATTGGGAAATGAATCAAACTTTTCAGTTGATATGTTAAAATATAAAGCTACAGGCGTTCATAACTCTTCAATTCCTAAGAATATTTTGCGTGCTATTGTAAACTCAAATTTGTTTATTGCTATGACTGAATACTCTGCATCCTCTTCACTATTACCAATAGCTAGAGCTAAAAAGTCTATTACACGAGGTGCAAGTATGCCTTTGGTTGAAAAAAGAATGGAAGAAACAGCATTTAAAGCCGACTATAAAAAAGTGCAACAGTATGCTACTGCTATTGAAAAAATACTTAATAATACTATAGGTGCAGAAGTACTATTTTCAACTGGAGATAAACTCTATATTGATTTAAGAAATCGTAATGCACTTTCAGAAGCAGGAGACTGCACTAAACCAGGTCAATGCATAAATTTTCCAAGTGGTGAAGCTTGTATAGCACCTTATGAAGCAGCATCTGATGAAGTTGAGGAATTTGGAGCAAGTAAAACTGAGGGGCTCTGGCCTGTATCATATGATAGAGAATCTATAAAATATGTAATAAAAAATAATCACATTGTTGAAGTTATCGGCAATAGTGAAAAAGCAAATGAAATGCGAAATTACTTTATAGAAAACGATACAAGAGCAAATATTGCTGAATTAGGTATTGGTTGTAACCCTAAAGCAGTAGTAACTGGCAATCCTCTTGAAGATGAAAAAGTGGGATTGCATATTGCTTATGGAACTAGTACCCACCTTGGAGGAAAGGTTAAAAGCGATATGCATTTAGATATAATTCATGCTAAGGGATGCCCAATTGAAGGAATAAAACTTACTTTGATAAACAAAAATGGCTCAAAAATAGAAATAATTCAAGATGCAATGCTTAGATATGAATTACTAAGATAAAAACTAGAAAGTTATAAAGTAATATTAATTTTTTTTGGATTTAATAAAATATAATATTAGTAATGTAGGACCAAGACTCCAAGCAGAAAAAATAAAAACACAACTAAAACCTAGAATGATAACTAAAGAACCGCTAATACTTCCCATACCAAATTCACTAAAATTCGTAATACTAGCATAAATTGAATACTGTGTAGCGCCTATTGTTGGATTACAATTATCCATAAGTAAGGCACCACCAGCAGCATATAATCCACCTCCCTGTAAAAAACCAATGATACCATATATTATTGCTACCATTTGCCAGTTATTTGCATATATAAGTGAAGCTGAAAACACAATACTGATACTAATAAAAATATACAAAACTATTTTTCTTCCCCATTTATCCGCCAGTGTTCCACCAATTAATGAGCCAATTACTAAGGTTATTGGATATACTGACATAACAAGCCCTATTTGTCCAACGTCCATTTTTAAAATTATTTTCATATATAATGGAATTGCAAATATTAATAAGCCGAAGCCAATTCCTTGTACTGAAGAATATAAAGCAATAAGCTGTGTCGATCTTTTTTTGAATTCCTTTTTAAGAATAGATGCAATTTTTTCTGCTCTTTTTAATAGTTTTACTTCCCGTACTATAAGTGGGGATATAATAGTTACAAGAATGATGATTCCTCCAGCAAAGAAGCAAAGGTTATAACCATATATTTCTGCTATTGAAGCAAGTACAGAGGTTGCAAAAGCCATTCCTGCAAAGAGACCAGCAGTCATGGCACCGTTTATTTTTCCTCGTTCATTTTCCTTTGAAATTTGAATTGCCCATCCATCACAGGTTACGTCAAGAAGTACGATACCGAGGTGACTTATAAATAAAATGAAAGCAAATGGAAATATATATGTATAAGGATCAATAAAAATAAGAAAAAAAAGACCAATGGCTCCAAGTAATCCACCTATAATAATAAATGGTTTTTTTCCAATTGAATAAAAATGATCGATTATAGGGGCAATAGCAAACTTAAGGTACCATGGTGCTGCAGCTAATCCAGCAACAAGAGTAGCTATTGGTATTGAAATTCCTTTATCCAAAAGATAAATTGGAACAATAACTGCAGCAAGTGTAATTTGTAATCCTTCCGAAAAATATAGATTGCCAAATAAAAAATATTTAAATTTATTATATTTAGTTATATTAATCATTAAAAATTTAATTATAAATAAGGTTTTATATTTTTCTATATTATTAAATAAAATTTTAATAATAATAAATAAACTCTATTAATTTTTATAGTAAAATAAGTATACGAATAATTTTTATTCTATATAAAATAATAATTAATATTGGAAAAGGTTTTTGAAGTTCAATTACAAATCACTTTTTCTCTGAAAAAATTATATTAGTAAATCTAGAAACGTTTCATAAATATGATATATAAGTTTCTATTTTCCGCCCTGTGAATAAAAAAACAGTTGGTATAATCGCAATTCTTCTTGCAAGTATCATGTGGGCTATAGAGCCTATATTTATAAAATTATCATATGAGAATTCAGATTTTATCCAAACAAATATGATAAGGGCAATTTTTGCTTTACTTATTTCTTTTGTTTATATTTTGATTAAAAGAAAGCCAAAAGAATTGAGATTACCAAAAAAAGATGTTGTACCGATGATTTATATAGCGCTTATTGCAGCACTTTTTGCTGATTTTATGTATGTTTTTTCACTTTCTCAAGTAGCTGTTGTTAATGCTGTTATAATTGCTCATATGCAACCTGTATTTATAATAATATTTGGATTTTTTATTCTTAAATCAGATAAACTTACTTCTTTCGATTACATAGGTATTCTTTTTATGATTATATCAGGCATTTTAGTAACAACAAGAACCTTTGATAATCTACTGAGTTTAAGATTAGGTACAATTGGAGATTTATTTGTTTTATCTGCTACAATTGCATGGGCAACAACAGCCATTGCCACAAGAAAATATTTAAGACATTTAGATACCGGCATTCTGACATTTTATAGATTTTCAATTGTCAGCGTAGTTCTTTCAATTTTTTTAATAATTAATAATAGTTTTTTTATTGCTAATTATTATCAGATATTTGTTGGGATAATAGTTGGTCTTGGTACAATTTTATATTACGAATCTCTTAAAAGATTAAAAGCTGTTCAAACTTCTTCGCTTGAACTCTCAACTCCAGTGTTTGCTACAGTTCTTGCTTTTTATACTCTTTCTGAGATTCCTACGATTATGCAAATTTTTGGTGTTATATTTTTGTTACTTGGTCTTTACTTTATTTCAAAAAAAGAAAATAATTGAAGAATGCTGTAAAACGACTTACATACAATGAAATTTTTTTAATGATTAATCTTATTTTTTAATTACAAAATTATAAAACATAAAATTATGGTTTTTCTTCAGTTGGAATTATATTATTGCAGAGGAAATGCTTTCGACTTCAAATTTAAATCTCTCCTCTATTGAAAAATTAATATATACTTGAATAAGTTACGCTTCTTGCAAAAAAATATAAAATAAATAGGTGTATAATTTTGCAATGTATGTTTGTGTCAGATCTTCATGGTGAAAGAACACGTTATAATAAATTATTTAAAATTATTAAAAAAGAGAAACCAAATGGTGTATTTATCGGAGGAGATCTTCTTCCAGGTGGTTTTGGAATTAATATAAATATTGAAAAATTTTTACGGGATTTTTTTCTTTTAAAAGTTGCAAAATTAAGACAATCAGGTACTGAAACTAGATTTTTTACAATATTAGGAAACGATGATCCAAGAATATATGAGAGTATTTTAATGGATGCAGAGAAAAATAACTTAATTGAATATACTCATAATCATACTGTTTCATTCGGTGATTTTTTTGTTACAGGTTACTCATATGTTCCTCCTACACCATTCAAGCTTAAAGATTGGGAAAAATATGATGTTTCACAATATGTAGATGTCGGGGCTATTTCCCCAGAGGATGGTATCAGAACAATCAAAACTACTAAAGATGAAATTCAATATTCAACAATAAAAGAAGATTTGAAATTACTTTCAAAAAATGCTCCACCTGAAAAAACTATTTTTATGTTTCATTCTCCTCCTTATAATTCTTATTTAGATAGAGCAAATTTGGATAATAAAAAGTTTGATCATGCTCCAATTGATGTTCACGTTGGTAGTATTGCGATTCAAAAGTTTATATCTGAAAAACAACCATTACTCACTCTTCATGGTCATGTTCATGAATCAACAAGAATTACAGGACATTGGAAACAAAAATTTGGAAGAACATTTTCATTTAATGCAGCCCATGATGGACCGGAGCTTGCTCTTATAAGATTCAATACAGATAAATTAGAAAATTCAACTAGGGCCCTAATTTAAGTAATTTTTTTATTTACTTTTTTAAAGGAATTCTTTTCACACTCATATATGGAGATGTTATATGTGTTGCCCAAGAATCTTTTTTTCTAATCTCTTCGTCTGTTATAATATGAACATCTAAAAGACCGCTTGTTTTAATACCTGTTCTTTGTTGGTTTTCTTCATCTATTTTTCTACTATAATTATTAAACCAAGCAATAAGTTTCTCTTTTTGTTCCTCCGTTCCTTTAAAATGAACTAACAAATCAATGTCACTTGCTGGACCAGCTGTTCCTTCTTTTGTACTTCCTATCAGATACAATGATTCAATTCCATAAACTTCTGAATCTAATTTTTCAGCAATTTCTTCTACTTTTTGCATACGCCAACTCCAGTGATCAGGTGATTTTAAATATGCCAAGGCTTCTCCTGCTTCTCCATCCATTATCACTGATAGTGTATCTCCTGAATAGATTTCTTTTGTTTTTATAACACGAACTACATGTTCATATTCTTGATAATTCTCTAAAATATTTGACAATTGATTTTCCTGATTAAGTATTAGACTTTCATTAAATGTGTTTTCAGACTCATTAGGATAAAGCGGAAGATATTTAATTTCAGCTTCTACTAGATCTTGGAAAAAATGTGTTCCAAATGAAAGTTCAGGGGTGTATTTTCCCTTTTCTTTAGCAATTTCAACCAGAAGTGAAGTGTTATTGATATCACCGTATTTAACAGGCACTCCAAGTTTTATGTCCCCTCTGCTTCCCCATCTACCAGGCCCCATTAATATAAATTTTCTTTTTGGAAGTATGTTATTTATCTCATTTATTATTTGTGCAATTTTTTGCATATCCTCCCTTGTTTCTAAGTTTTCATATTCTTCAGGAACTACATAGACAATATATTCGATATTCTCCACTTGACCTGTTGTGACATATTTATTTGTAAAGAACAATTTTTTATCCTGTGAAATATTTTTAGGAATTGGAATTCTTTCTATCCCTTGTGATTGGCTTTGTGGACGGCATTGAAGCACATAGAGTTTTTTTCCATCTGAGGCAAACTCTACATCAACAGGAATTCCTAATATTTCTTCGAGTGTCTGTAAAATAATTCTCATTTTTTCTAAAAAATCATTTTTTTCAAATAGATTTGAAAATGTTATTACCATATCTGATTCTTTTGGATTTAATAAGATATTTGGAGGATTTGTAAGTTGTCCATCTTTATAAATTGATATTATTTGATTTAGATTTGGGAATTCATCTGCATGTTCTTTTAATAAATCAATAGCATCGACTGTTTCAATTGCACCTGATTTTAAGTTTATTACATCCATATATCTTGGTGAATATTGAATTCTTTCACTAACTAAAGGATTAACTTGTAGTTTAGGTTTTTTTGGTGAAACAAGAATTGGATAATCGTTTCCCACTCTATCAACTGCTCTTGTACCAAGACCAGGAACCAGCCGTATCATCCCATCTTCTCTCTGTATACGAGGGGACCATTGGAATTCGTTCTTACTGAATGCTACACCTGCAAAAACAGGCATGTAATAATGACCTACAGTAAAACCTACAACTTCTTGTATAAGTATGCCCATTTCTTCACTAAAATCAAGTAGTCCACGCTCACGCCTATATTCGATAGGATCAGGGCTAAATGTAGACGCATAGACCTCAGCTATTGCATCCATCAAGGAATATAGTCGTTCCTCCTCGCTTCCAGTATTTGCAATGAAAAGACTTTTATATTTACCTGAAAAAGCCGCACCATAACTATCCTCGAGTAAACTTGAGGAACGAACAATTATAGGTTTTCCTTCTAAATCACGGATTATCTTTCTGAATCCTTCAACTATTTCATAAGGAAATGTAGCATTTTTAAAAACTTGTTCTAAAAATGGTTGTTCTTGACGTATTTGATCTGGATGCAAGTATTTAGTCTGGAAGGTTTCATCCAAATCATTGTAATGTATGAAATTAAAAATGGTATCTGTAGTAATGTACCAACTCTTTGGAAAAGAGGTGTCTTTAAGAATTTTATTTTTTCCCATTGATTGTTTTATGATTTTTTCTGCTAAAAAAACTCCAGATGTTTTTCCTCCAAATTTTCCGGATCCATGAGTTGGTCCTACAGTATGACTTAATAATGTTATAAAGTCTTCAAGTTTAAAAAATGATTTTGCAACATTTACATATTCTGGTCTATTTGTGAAAAAACGTCTTATCAAAGCTGTTTTAATACTGATTTTATCTTCTGGAGCCAAAATAGTATCTTCAAGATCCTGATTATAAAACCTATTTAATTCATCAGTTATATCTAAAAGAGACACACCTTCTTTTTGGGCAGTTAATAATAATGGGCGAGCCTTATCCTGCTTCATCCAGTTTTGAAATAAATTTGATATTTCTTTAGAGGGAATAGTTTCCTTTGCTAATTCAAAGACTTGCTTTTGTATGTTTCTTAAAGAATCAAGATCTTGTCTGGGATTAGGCATGTTTATTCCACACCATTGACTTGATGATGATCCTTTATCAACCGGGCAAACCTTACTTATTAATGTAGTAATTTTTTCATTTTCATACCTATAAAGATAATATGTCATTTTTCTTGTAAGTCTTAGCAGTGTTCTGGGATCGGTTTTAAAAAGTAAATCAATAATTACTTCCCAATCCTGTTTTTTACCTGCAACTTTGGATTCAACTATTTCATCTTTAGTTCTTTTTTCACCAATATATTTTCCTAAAAGATCTGAAATTGCATCTATTAATCTTCTTTCTTCAATTAGAAAGGGTCCTTCATCTAACTGAGGTTTTTTTTCTAAGTAATAAACTTCTAAAACTCCTATTTTTTTATCGTCTAATATAATATTACTTACTTGACTCCATTTTGTTTCTCTAAAATTTTTAGTTTTATATTCTTTGTTATTTATAGTTATTTTAGCACATGTAATATCAGGATACTGCCATGCTGGTGGAATTAAATTTAATATTTTATTCAAAGCATCATCTAGTGATATATCCGTATTTTTTACAATATTTGTTAATCCATATAGACAGTGTAATTCTTTGACTCTTTCTTTTAGTTTATTTGTTTGATATTGAGATGAAGAGTTTGAATTATTTTTTCCATTTGTTTTATTCATTTTTCATCTCCTTTTTGTTTTTATTAGCTATTTATTTCCTTTATAACTGCTTTACCGCGTTTTCCATCAATACTTATTTCTAATTCAGAAGATGTTTCCACATGTTTTACATCATCTGTTTCTTCTATTAATTTTTGAGATTCAAGCCAACTCCATCTAATATTGCCTCTATCTTTTTTGGTAGTTATATATCCTACTTGTGAGGAGATCATATCATGGAAAAAATGAGAGCCTTGAGATGGATCAATCGGTCTTTCTCCATATGGGGTTTCAATAATAACTTTAACCCCTGCAATATCACTCCAAATAATAGGTATTCCTAACCAAGAATCTGCTGACCCCCATCGTCCCGGGCCTACTAAAATATATGGTTTATTTGCATCCATTAATTTAGTATTCATCTCCCTTATTTGATTAACAACTCTATTTGATTTTGACATATGAAATAATTCATCTTTGATATATATTATATCCTTAATGCCTCTAATTACCCCATTTCCTAAAGCGTTTTCACTATAGCAAATAACTTTGTTGATATCAATATCTTCAATGTTTACCTCATGATATTTATCAGGTGGAATCATACTTCGTATCTGTAGTATTGTTAACTCTGCAGGTTCTTTTTCATCTTTGCCAAAGTTGATAGCAAACTCTATTTCCACAGGGTAACCAAGAGCAAGCTCACCAACACGAAGAAGTAGTTTTAATGCTTTTGCTAGAGGAATTAAATTATAATTAATAATAGGGCCAAAATCAATAACAATAGCACCTTCATCATATAATCCTGGGTAAAGGCTATCATCCCTTGGAAAATAAGTAGATGCTACTTTATCTAAAACACCATGTCTTTTCGCAATATCAACATCAAGTTTTTCTAAAGTAGTTTCTTCATTTTTAGAAAAAATAGTATAAACAGATTTCAGCCTCAAAGCATAATAACTCTTCTGTGAATATTTCATGAAATCTTTTGGTGTACCAAATAGAGGAGCTTTTGGTTTTTCAGGGCAGAAACAATAACTACTACCTCCATCCACAATCGACTTACCCAAACCAAGGGCAAGATATGCTATTCCATCTTCATGTTTACAAGGGCCGGAGGGGTAATAATTATATGATTTTGCTACACCTGAAATAGTTGGATAAAAATAAACATCATATTTATTACCAACAACTTCTTGAATTAACACCGCCATTTTTTCATCACTAACATTTTTTGGTGTTGATTTAATATAAGATCTTGCTTTTTCAAAATATGTTGATGCATAAACATATTTTATAGCATTACAAATCTCTTGAAATCTTAAATCAGTTTCCCAAGATTCATTAGGAAACAACATAGAAGCATAAATACCTGCAAAAGGTTGTAAAAGTGAATCTTCAAGAAGACTTGAAGATCTAACTATTAATGGTTTTTTTGTATTTCTGATAAATGAACGAAGATCACCAATAATTGTTGCAGGTAAACTTGCAGCTAAAAAGTTAGAAGCAATTCTTTCATCTGTCATATTAGATATATCTAATTTTGATAGATTATTTTGTTCAATAAAGGAATCGAAAACATCAGTTGACAAAACAATACTCCTTGGGATACTAATTTTTAAACCCTTAAACATATCAGCAGTTACCTATTTTGATAAAATTTTTGCTAAAAATGCTATACCTCTAGCTTTTCCACCATAGGCCCCAGTTCCTATATGACTTAATTTTATGTGATGTAAAACATCTTTTCTTTGGAAACTTGTTACATAACTTTTGTTTATCGAGTATCTATGATCTTCTAAAATATCTATTATTTTTTTCCTTAATTTTTCACCTTCATCAAATTCTTTTTCAAATAATAGGATTTTATCTGCAAGTTCAATTTCTCCAAAAGCATTTAACCAATTAGAAAACTTATTTGTTTTTGCATATTTTAAAATAATATTTTTCTCAAGAGATAGTATAATATTTTCAAAATCTTCTAAAGTTTGTGCTTTTGCAAACTCTTTGATTTTTAAATTTTTTTTGAAAATATCTAATTTGTTATTCTTTTTATTCTCCTTGTTAAAATCTTCATGGTTTAATTTTATTCCAGTAATTTCTTCAATTGTTGATTTAATTTTTTGTTCTCTTTCTTTAAGATTCATAATCCTAATTCAAATTTAGATCCAACCTCTTAATTTACATGCTTCAACAACTCTTGAAATTGCTATCATGTATGCTGCATCCCTTAATCGTAATTTTTTTCTTTTTGCAAGTTCCCAAACTTTATAAAAAGCATCTGTCATCTTATCATCAAGCTTACCAAGAACTTCCTCTTTACTCCAATAGTAGTTTTGATTGTTTTGAACTTGTTCAAAATAACTACAGACAACACCTCCAGCGTTTGCTAAAAAATCAGGTATAACAATAATCTTTTTCTTTTCAAGAACATCATCAGCTTCAGGTGTTATAGGTCCATTAGCTCCACATATTATCAATTTAACGCTCTTGTTAATTTCATTTACATTATCCTTTGTAATTGAATTTTCTAAAGCATTAGGCATAAGAATATCTACTTCATGCTTTAGCCAATCTCTACCTGGCCGACATTCATATCCAAGATCTTCAGCTCTTTTCTTATCAATTGTTCCAAATCGATCAGTGATTTTAATAAGTTCATCTAAATTAATACCTTTTTCTTTATAATAACTATATGCACAGCTATCTTTTTGATCCCAACATGAAACAGATACAACTATCCCTCCATATTGTATATATAACTCTGCAGCATAACGAGATACATTTCCAAATCCTTCAATAGAAGCAGTTGATTTTGTTATATCAATATCCATTTCTTTTAGAGCTTCTCTGAGTACATATACAAGGCCATAACCAGTTGCTTCTGGACGTCCCAGTGACCCGCCAAGAACAACAGGTTTACCTGTGATTACTCCAGGGTATTGTCCTCCAGAGATGGTTTGATATTCATCCATCATCCAGAGCATATGCTGACCACTTGTCATTACATCAGGAGCAGGAACATCACGTAAGGGTCCAATGTCTCTTGCAACTTGTCTAATCCAACCTCTGCATAAGTTCTCTTGTTCTCGTTCAGAAAGATCATGAGGATCACATATTACTCCTCCTTTTCCTCCTCCTAGTGGAATATCTACTACAGCACACTTCCATGTCATCCACATAGAAAGAGCACGTACGGTATCAGCTGTCTCCTGAGGATGAAATCTTATACCACCTTTACAAGGTCCCCTTGCATCATTGTGTTGAATTCTAAAACCTTTAAAAATTTTAATTTTTCCATCATCCATTCTTACAGGTATTAGAAAATGATATTCTCTCATCGGAGCAATAAGTAAATCCCGTGTTGTTTGATCTAATTCTAATTGATCAGCTACCTTTTCAAATTGTTCCTGAGCCATTTTATATGCATTAAATCCTTTTAGAGCCATATACTAACACCCAAGGAGGGTGATTGATAATCAATATATTAACATATTGGTTACGTTACTAGTTAAAAAAAGTAAAAATTAAGAGGGTGTTATCAAAATTCGAAGCTTTCTAAAATTTAAAAAAAATATTAATATTTTCTATAAATAATAGAATTTCTTTTTAAATTTCATATTATTTAGAAAATTTCTCAAAAATTTTTTTTATTATGTTTACTTATGTATTTTGAATTATTTATTTATGTAATTTTTTGTTTGAGATATTTAGTATAGTTATAAATATCTAGCAGAAACTCATCCATAAGAAAAAAAGGTTTAAACTTATGGTTTAGTGCAGGGGAAGGGATTTGAACACCAAATTACCGGTTAAATTCTAAATAGGAGATAATAATTACTCCTGTAAAAACTATAATTTTGGATGTTTTTTCAGGGCATCTCTGGTATATCATATGGTTCTTTTACTGGATTCCAGTCAACCTCAATATATCGAACATACCAAGATGCATGGTCATAGACTACCCGTGCGCGACCTAATATAGGGTGAAGATACTGAGGTCGCCCCCAATAATTCATAGACCACTTATTATGATTGATTTCATCAAGTGGGTCCCCATCCGGCCAAATAACATCTGG
>SMTZ1_10000417_pt1 | contig 39922 bp, 39 predicted proteins | sample DeeMarSWOR136_30_FD_25667 | JGI IMG/M metagenome (IMG submission 25667)
AACCACATGCTCCACCGCTTGTGCGGGCCCCCGTCAATTCCTTTGAGTTTCAGCCTTGCGACCGTACTCCCCAGGCGGGGCACTTAATGCGTTAACTTCGGCACAGAAGGGGTCGATGCCCCCTACACCTAGTGCCCATCGTTTACGGCTAGGACTACCGGGGTATCTAATCCCGTTTGCTCCCCTAGCTTTCGCGCCTCAGCGTCAGTAGTGGTCCAGAGAGCCGCCTTCGCCACTGGTGTTCTTCCCAATATCTACGCATTTCACCGCTACACTGGGAATTCCACTCTCCTCTCCCATACTCAAGTCAGAGAGTTTCAAACGCCCTTCCTCTGTTAAGCAGAGGGCTTTCACGTCTGACTTTTCTGACCGCCTACGCGCTCTTTACGCCCAATAATTCCGAACAACGCTTGTCCCCTCCGTATTACCGCGGCTGCTGGCACGGAGTTAGCCGGGACTTCCTCTGGCAGTACCGTCAGATCCATGAATTATTCATTCTTAGATGTTTCTTCCTGCCTGACAGAAGTTTACGACCCGAAGGCCTTCATCCTTCACGCGGCGTTGCTGCGTCAGGGTTTCCCCCATTGCGCAAGATTCCCCACTGCTGCCTCCCGTAGGAGTCTGGACCGTGTCTCAGTTCCAGTGAGGCTATTACCCTACCAACAAGCTAATGGTGCGCGAGCTCATCCTTGAACAATAGCTTCCATGGAGAGACCATCTTTTACCACTCCTCGCTTACGGGGTGTGGTCTTATTCGGTATTAGCATTCCTTTCGGAATGTTATCCCCAATTCAAGGGCAGATTACTCACGTGTTACTCACCCGTTCGCCACTTTACTCACCCTCCGAAGAAGGCTTTCTCGTTCGACTTGCATGTGTTAGGCACGCCGCCAGCGTTCGTTCTGAGCCAGGATCAAACTCTCCAATTGTTAGATTAAATTTAAATGGAATTGTTTGAACCCACAAATTGGCAATGCATCTCTTATTAAGCTTTCAAAGAACAATAATTTAAGGAAGATGATTATACTAACTTTACATCTAAAATTTGTCAAGAAAAATATCAATTATACAGCAGAATGAATGAGAATCTGTCTTTAAAATATAATAACTTTTACTCTCCTTGTCAATATGTCAAAGTATTATAATAACTTATCTTAAATTATCTGTTATTTATACTTCCTTGGAAATATCACAAGAAACTGTCTTTTCCCGATCTTTATTCTTTTTTCACCAGTTGGTTTATAATCTATATCACTGATTTTCTGTCCATCAACACTAATAGCCCCTTGTTTTATAAGGCGTATAGCTTCAGAACTGCTTCCTACATCAATATAGGGTGAATCTTTCAAAATAGTCGCAAGTTTATCCTCTCCCTCTTGATATGAGTCCCTTGGGGCATTTTCAAAAGGAAAATCCTTTTGAGTAAAAATCTTATTAAATTCTTCCTCGGCTTTCTCAGCCAATTCTTTATTGTAAAACCTCTCTACAATTTCTTTTGCTAACTTTATCTTTGCTTGTTTTGGATTTAATCTGTTTTTTTCTATATCTTTTCTTATTTTTTCTATTTCATCATCGGTTAATTCACTTATTGTCTCATAATATGTCATCATCAATTGATCATTTATGGACATAATCTTCCCAAATATTTCTTTGGGAGATTCATCAATACCTATATAATTTCCAAGACTTTTGCTCATTTTTTGTTTTCCATCAATTCCTACTAAAATAGGCAACGTAATGATGACCTGAGGCTCTAATCCATATGCTCTTTGTATTTCTCTGGCAACCAACAGATTAAATTTTTGGTCTGTTCCACCTATTTCTATATCTGCTTTTAATTTTACTGAATCATATCCTTGAATTAGAGGGTAGAGAAACTCATGAATGGTTATCGGCCTTTGTTCTTTATATCTTTTCAAGAAATCATCCCTCTCTAACATTCTTGCAACCGTATAAGTAGCACATAATTTTATGAGGAACTCTGCACTCATTTCCTCCATCCAATCACTATTATAGACAATTTTTGTCTCTTGGGGGTCTAAGATTTTAAATATCTGATTTTGATATGTTTTTGAGTTTTTTATAATTTCATCTTTTGTTAATACCGGCCTTGTCTCATTCTTACCACTTGGGTCTCCAATCATGGCTGTAAAATCTCCAATTAAAAAAATTACATTGTGACCTAATTGTTGAAATTGCTTTAGCTTATTTAAGAGGAGTGTATGACCTAAATGAATATCCGGAGAAGTTGGATCAAATCCCGCCTTAATATTTAAAGGCCTCTTTGATTCTTGCGATTCTTTTGCCTTTTTAATCAGCTCCTCTTTATTAATAATCTCAACCGTGCCTTTTTCTATTATTCTTAACTGTTCTTTAAGATTCACGAATAATCTCCAAATCTTAATGTAAAAAACTTTCGTTATCCCTCTTTATTTCTGCTGATCTTGATACTCTTTACTCTCCTATAACTTGCATCTTCAATCTTTAACGATAAATCTTCATATTTAATAATGCGACCTATCTTAGGAATCCTCTGGAGGTAATCAATAACAAATCCTCCAAGGGTTTCATAATCTCCTTTTGGTAGATTAAAACCTAATCTTTCATTTATGGCATCTATCTCCATCCTCGCATCGATTAAACAACTTCCATCAGCAAGTCTTTCATAAAGAATCTTTTCTGAATCATATTCGTCATGTATCTCCCCGACGATCTCTTCCAATAGGTCTTCTAATGTAACAATTCCTATTGTTCCCCCATATTCATCGACGACAACAGCTAACTGCAATCCTTCCCGTTGAAATTCTTTCAACAGATCGTCTATTCTTTTAGATTCAGGAACATAATAGGCCGGGCGGATGATATTAGAAATCTTTTTCTCCTCTTTTGGCAGTAATAAAACATCATACACATTTATTATACCAATAATATTATATATTTTTTCGCTATATATAGGAATCCTCGAGTATCCAAATTTCTCAGCTATATTGACCACATCTTCCACTAAAGATGTTTCTCTTAGTGCAACAATATCTACTAAAGGAACCATAGTCTCCTTTACTGTTGTATCACTAAAGCTAAATATCTTCTTTATCATTTTCTTTTCTTCACCCTTTATATCACTCCCTTTTTTGACACCCGTTCTAACAATATGCTCTAACTCTTCCTTTGTAACAAAAGGATTTTTAGAACTGATCTCTCCATGTGTGAATGTAATGATAAAATTTGTTATTCTTGTCAGGATAAATATAACTGGATAGAACAAATAAGACATAAATCTTATAGGGTAAATGACTCGAAGAGAGAGTTTATCAGCATAATGTTGAAATATGGTTTTCGGGAGAATTTCACCAAAGTTTAAAACTAAAAGAGACATTAGAATAAGAGAATATAACTCGCCTTTTGCACCAAATAGATAAATCATTGTTGATGTAGCCACTACCGTATTGATTACTAACGATAAATTTGTCCCTACCAGAGTAGTAGCTAATAGATATTCCGGTTTTTCTAACATTTTTTCTACAAGCTTAGCAGATCGTAATCCCTCTTCTGATTTATTTTTTAATCTGATTTTATCGGAAGAAACAATTGCAATCTCTGAACCAGAAAAAAATGCCTCGCTTGCCAAGCACAATAAAACAATGATTATTGTTAAGAGAAAATCCAAAACTTCATTTCCTCCTTTCAACCCTCAACTCTAATATTCTCGTGCCTTTCATCCTTTCAACTTTAAAAACAAAATCATCATAGCTGATTAAATCCCCTTTTTTAGGCAACTTACCAAAGAGATGAAAGATATAGCCTCCAATTGTATCGAAATCTTTGCTTTCGATCTTACAATTCATTACTTCATTAAATTCATCAATCGGCATCATTGCAGACACCTTATATATGTTTCCATCTATTTTCTTTATCAGACTCTCTTCTTCATCAAATTCATCGGTTATCTCTCCAACCAACTCTTCTAATAAATCCTCCATTGTAACCAGTCCAGAAACCCCTCCATACTCATCCATTACGATTGCCATGTGGATCTTATTTGCCTGAAATTCCTTAAGCAGCTCATTTACATTTTTTGTTTCAGGAACAAAGTATGGGGAATGTAAAAATTCTTTCAATTTGAATTCCTTTACATCTTTCCTATAGAAGGTTAAGAGATCTTTTATGTAGAGTATGCCAACTATTTTATCAAGGCTCTCCTCATAAACAGGAATCCTAGAAAAAAGGGTATCTTTACACTTCAAGAATATCTCTTCTGGCTTTTCTTCGATATCAATACTAAAGATATCTGTTCTGGGTGTCATAACCTCAGAAACCTTTGTGTCTCCAAACTCAAATACCTTATGTATCAATTCCTTTTCTTCTACCTCTAAGACACCCTCATCATGTCCTACATCAACAAGGGTTCTAAACTCATCCTCTGTAATTGCATAACCCAAATCCTTTGATTGAAAACCAAATAGGCGCCCCACCAAATCAACAAATTTCGCAAGAGCTTTTCTCAAGGGTCTGATTAATTTAGAAAAAAGTTTCAAGGGGCCTGCAACTAATAGGGAAAACTTTTCAGAAAAGATTATCCCAAGAGTCTTTGGCACTGTTTCACCAAATATTAATAAAAGGGCTGATCCGATTATAATAGCCAGATATACATTTCTGTAAAAACTTAAAATGATTGATGTGATTATAACTGAGACTGCTACATTTACACACTCATTGCCTATCAATAGGGTGATAATTAAATTTTTTGGATTTTTCAATAAAGAGTATGCCCACCGGCAGGAAAGCTTATTGCTTGCCTCAAACTTTCTTATCTGATGTTTATTAATTGAAAAAAGGGCTGTTTCAGAACCAGAGAAAAAGGCGGATAACAAAAGCAAAAAGATTAAGAGAATTAAACGTAATAAAAGGGATGGATCCAAATCCTTATTCCTTATATAGAGAAATTACTTAACTTTTGAAATGTTCATACCCTGTCCTGTCCAGAGGGAATAAAGTATTATCCTTCTGTACGAGATTTATCCCCTCTTCCAATTTCACTATTTCTCCAATATGAGATATAGGAGTATTGAGAGATTCTTTCAATGTCGTCAATCTTTCTAAGTCTTGCTTCCTGACCGTAAATAAAAGCTCGTAGTCTTCTCCTCCGTAAAGAGCAAATTCTAAAGGGTCTTCTCCAAAAGAATTAACCAACTCTTTCATTTCTTTAGAGATTGGAATAGATTCAGTAAGAATTCTTGCACCAACCTTACTCTGCTCAGATATTCTCTTTATATCTGAAGCGATACCATCACTCAGGTCTATCATAGAAGAGGCTAATTGATTCTCTGCTAAAAATTTTCCCTCCTCAATTCTTGGAGATGGAAAAGAGAGTCTTTTGATAACAAAATCTGCAGATTTTTCAAGTCTCGGGCTTATCTTATCTTTCTTCTTTATATCAAAAACTTTTAATCCTGCAAAAGAATCTCCTAAAGTACCTGTCACAAAGATACTATCTCCGACCTGAGCTCCCCCTCTGGTAATGATAAGATCTTGAAACTGCTCCCCTAATAATACAATATTAATTATCAATCCTGATTTTGATAAAGCAGTATCTCCTCCAATGATCGATACATTGTATTTTCTGCTATACTCACTCAACCCTTTATAAAAATCGTCTATAAACTCTACCGTTATATATGAAGGGATACCCAGAGAAACTAGTGCATAAAGAGGCACTGCTCCCATGGATGCAATATCGCTTAGGTTGACTGCGAGGGATTTTAAAGCCAGTTGTTGAGGTGAGATTTGGTCTAATTGAAAGTGAACTCCCTCAATCAATATATCTGTGGTTGTTATTAGTAAAGAATTAGAATCAAACTTTGTAACAGCACAATCATCTCCGATACCCAGAAAGACCCTCTCGTCAGTTTCAATATGTCTATTCATCTTTTCAATTAACTTAAACTCTCCTATCTCTTTTATTTCCATTAAAAGCATCCTTCCATGCGTCTCAATTGACTTAAAACATACTTTCTTATCTCTTTAGAGCTAGGCAATTTTATCGCTAATCTTCCGTTTTTAAATAATGAACTTATATGAAATATCTCTAAGCCCTTATTTTTCTTTTTAATCTTTTTGCCAAAAACTTATCTAAAATCTCATCCATTTCCTCTGCAAAAAAGAATTCCAACCCTCTCTTTACATTATGAGGCACTTCTTCTAAATCCTTTTTGTTTAATCTAGGTAAAATTACCTTTTTAATTCCTGCTCTCTTTGCAGCTAATATCTTCTCCTTTATCCCACCAATCGGCAATATCCTTCCCCTTAAGGTTATTTCTCCTGTCATTGCCACACCCTTCTTTATAGGTATTCTTACTAGAGAAGAGATTAATGCCGCTGCCATGGTAATTCCAGCTGAAGGGCCGTCCTTTGGGATAGCTCCTGCTGGAACATGGATATGAATATCTGTTTTTGAATAGAGATCATCTCTCAATCCCAGTTCTTTTGACCTCGAACGTGTATAACTCAAAGCTGCCTTAGCCGACTCCTGCATAACTTCTCCCAACTGTCCTGTAAGGGTTAATACTCCTTTCCCCTTCATTAATGTTGCCTCAATATAGATAATCTCTCCCCCAGTAAGGGTCCATGCCAATCCAGTAGCAACTCCTACTTGGTCTTTGCTCTTATCTATTTCTGATGGAAATTTTCTGACCCCAAGATATTTTTGGAGATTTTCAGTATTAATTCTATAAATCTTCTTTTCTCCTTCAGCGATCTTCATTGCTACTTTTCTGCATATAGACGCTATCTCCCTTTCAAGATTCCTAAGACCAGCCTCTCTTGTATACTGATTTATTATCTTTAGTAAAGCCTTGTTAGATATCTGTAGATAATCTCCTTCGATTCCATTTTCATCCGTTTGTCTTGGTATCAGATACTTTTGTGCAATCTTCAGCTTTTCTTCATCCGTATATCCCGGAATATTAATAATCTCCATCCTATCCTTGAGAGCAGATGGTATGGGATCGCTCAGATTAGCAGTTGTTATAAACATCACATTAGAGAGATCCAGGGGAACCCCTAAATAATGATCAGTGAAGGTATTGTTCTGTTCTGGATCTAAGACCTCCAATAATGCAGAAGCAGGATCACCTCTAAAATCTGCCCCAATTTTATCAATTTCATCCATCATAAAGACTGGATTATTAGAATCTGCCTGACGAATTCCCTGAATAATCTTTCCTGGTAGGGCCCCAACATAGGTTCTTCTGTGTCCCCTAATTTCAGCTTCATCCCTTATCCCTCCTAAAGATATCCTTATAAATTCTCTACCCAAAGCTCGAGCTATAGACTTGCCGAGAGAGGTTTTACCTACCCCCGGAGGTCCAACAAAGCACAAGATAGGACCTTTCATTTTCTCTTTTAATTTTCTAACCGCTAAGTATTCTAAGATTCGCTCTTTTACCTTTTCCAAATTATAATGATCTTCCTCTAATACTTTAGAGGCTTCTTTTATCTCTAAATTATCCTTCGTTTCTTTACTCCATGGCATTTCAACTAACCATTCTAAGTATGTTCTCACAACAGAAGCTTCAGAAGCGTCAGGATGCATTCTCTCTAACCTTTTTAATTGCCTTTTTGCCTCTTTCTCAACCTCTGGAGGCATTAATGATTTCTCTATCTTATCTTTAAACTCATTTATCTCTTCTGTCTTTTCATCTACTTCTCCTAACTCTTTTTGAATAGCCCTTAACTGTTCTCTTAAAAAATATTCTCTTTGGGTCTTTGACATCTCTTCCTTTGCTTTGTTTTGAATCTTGTGTTGCATGTTCATAAGTTCCAATTCTTTATTTAACAACTCAGCTACCTTCTTTAGCCTTTCCTCTGGATCGGTTATCTCAAGAATAGACTGACTTTCTTGACCCTTCAGTCCGATATTAGATGCTATGAGATCTGCGAGTCTACCTGGTGATTCCAAGCTATCAGCCACTACTAAAGTATCTGGAGAAATAACCTTCCCCAAAGAAATAATCTTATCTAATTGGTCTTTTATACTCCTTATCATTGCTTCTAGTTTTAATGATTTTTTAGGTTCTGGTGGTTCTTTTATGGATTCTATGTCAACAATGGAAAAAGGATCCTGCTGAATGTATTTCAAAATCCTCGCCTTTATTAAGCCCTGTACTAAAATCTTTATCCTTCCATCTGGTAATTTTAGCATCCTTACAATCGTAGCAACGGTTCCAATATTGTACATATCTTCTGGTTGGGGATCTTCTATATCTGGTTCTTTCTGACTAACCAACATTATCATCCTATCATTAGCAAGCGCATAATTCACCCCTTGTATAGAACGTTCTCTCCCAACAAATAAAGGAGTAACCATATAGGGAAATATGACTATATCTCTTACAGGTAAAAGAGGTAATGTTTGGGGAATCTTATGATCTGTCTTCTTTCTGGAGTTTTTTTCTTTCATAAATGAAACTCTTCTAAAAAGATCCTTAGATCCTTTAAAAAATTCTGCTAATACTTTATAATTTTAAACCCTTAAGATAAGCTCGAAATTCACTACCCAAATCAGGACGCATGAGAGCATATTCTACTGTTGCTTTTAAAAAGCCGAGCTTATCACCTGCATCATATCTTTTTCCTTCAAAGTGATAACCATATATCTTTTGAGTTTTGAGTAATAGCTTTAATGCATTAGTCAGCTGTATTTCTCCTTTTCTGTCCGGCTTTGTTTTTTCAAGCAAATCAAATATCTCTGGTGTTAATATATATCGTCCAATGATTGCCATGTTCGATGGGGCATTGCCGATCTTTGGCTTCTCAATGAGATCTAATATCTCCCAGAGTCTTTCTCCTGATTTCTTGGGTTTTATGATACCATATTTATGAACTTCCTTTTTATTTACTTTCTCTACAGCTACAATAGATGATTGAATCTTTTTGTAAATATCCATCATCTGTTTTATGCACGGTTTCCTGGAATGAATAATGTCATCGCCCAATAGGACTGCAAAGGGTTCATTTCCAACAATATCTTTGGCACATAAGATCGCATGACCAAGACCCAGCGCCTCTTTTTGACGAACATAACAGAGGGTAACCATGTTTGAAATTTTTTGAACTTCTTTTAGACGAGAGTAGTCACGCTTAGCCTTTAATACATATTCTAACTCAAAAGAGGTATCAAAATGATCCTCGATTGCCCTCTTATCCTTACCTGTTACAAGTATTATATCCTCAATACCAGAAGCCACTGCCTCCTCAATCACATATTGAATTAAAGGTTTATCAACCAAGGGTATCATCTCTTTTGGCGATGCCTTAGTCGCTGGAAGAAATCTTGTTCCTAATCCTGCTGCTGGAAAAACCGCCTTCCGTATCTTCATACCATGCTCTCCTATTTTCAAGTCGAAACTCTCTATTTACATAAGAGAAGATTAGTGTTAATATTTCTTAAATTTATGTAATATACTATATTACAAAACGTTATACAAAGTCAAGAACTATGGATGATAAAAACGTGATTGGCCTTGTTTCAGGAACTTCTGCCGATGGAGTCGATGCAGCTATCGTAAATATAAAAGGCTTTGGATTAAATTCAAAGGTGAAATTAGTCGATTTTCAGACCTTTCCCTACCCAGCTAAAATAAAAAAGGAGATACTGAAGGCATCATCTCCAGATAGTTCAAGGGTAGACCAAATCTGTTCTTTAAATTTCCTTTTAGGGAAGGTATTTGCTGAAGCAGCTTTAAAAATTATTAAAAAAAGCAAGCTGAAAAAAAGAGATATAGCCCTCATAGGTTCTCATGGACAAACGATATATCATATGCCTCATCAATCATCTAAAAAAAATGCAAAAACACCCTCAACCCTTCAGATAGGTGAGCCATCTATAATAGCTGAAATGACAGGAATAACTACTGTATCTGATTTCCGACCAAGAGATATTGCTGCTGGAGGAATGGGGGCTCCCTTAACGCCTTATGTACACTACCTCCTTTTTAGGAATAAAAAAGAGACGAGGGCTGTCCATAATATAGGAGGAATAAGTAATGTTACTGTAATTCCTGACAATAATGATATTGACAAAGTCATTGCCTTTGATACAGGACCAGGTAATATGGCTATTGATGGAATTATTTCAAAACTTACAAGAAATCATAAAAAATATGATGAAAGGGGAGAGTGGGCTTCAAAAGGGAAGGTTGACAAAAGGCTTTTTGATATCCTTATGAATCATCCCTATATTACAAAACCTCCTCCAAAATCTACTGGTAGAGAAGAATTTGGAAATCACTTTATTGATAGGATTTTAAAAATTGCACAAAAGTATAATATGAGTGATAATGATCTGGTAAGTACGGTAACTGCTTTTACATCAGATTCTATTATTTTAAATTATAAACTATTTGTTCTCCCAAGATTTAATCTCTCGAGAATTATCTTCGGGGGTGGAGGAACTAAAAATCTTACTTTACTATCCTGGTTAAAAAAGGGGTTGGCACCTCTATCAATTCATACAATGGAGGACTATCATTATTCTTCCGATGCACTCGAGGCTATGGCATTTGGCATTCTTGCTAATGAAACAATCTCTGGGATTCCAAATAATCTACCCCTTGTAACTGGTGCAAAGAAAAAGACAATCTTAGGAAAGATTGTTCCTGGAAAGCTTAAGAATCCTTTTCTGTTTCAAAGATAAAATAGCGGATTTTAAAAAAGATTCGTAATACACGAATTCTTATGATTGTTAAATTCTCATATCTCTTTAGATTCCATTTCCATTTCTGACTGACAGTCTCTGCAATAGGGTGTTAAAGGTAAAGCCAACAGTCTCTTTTTGCTTATCTTCTTACCACACATGTCACAAATGCCATACGTTTTATCTTTATCTTCTATCTTTCTTAAAGCCTCATCTATTGCCTTTAACTCTTCCCTTTCTCTACTGCTTAACATATAATTTATCTCTAAATCTCTTGAAGCCGATGCTTTATCTAAATCATCTCCATGACCCAGTTCTAAGGCACTATCTTCAGTAGACTTTTTTGCAGATATTTTCTTTAAAAGATATCTCCTCTTTTCTAATAATACCTTCTTTTGTCCCTCCCATTCTTTGCTTGAAACCATTTTTGTTCTCCAAATTAAAGATTAAACCTAGTTTATATAATTTCCTTTAAATATGTAACCTATTAACTTATATATGAGTCTTGCTGCTAAAAAATCAGGGGAGACATTGCCTGATATTGGAGCCAATTCAACAACATCGAATCCAACAATTTTTTTTCTTTGAGAAAGAGTGTGAAGGAAATTCAAAATGTCATACCACTGGAATCCACCAGGTTCAGGAGTCCCCACAGAAGGCATAATAGAGGGGTCAAGGACATCAAGGTCTATAGTTAGATAGACCTCTTCAGAGAGAGAAGACATAATCTCTTCAAAAAAGGTCTTATTTTTAAAGATGTCTTTAGCAAAAAACACAACTCTTTTTCTCTTTTTGACAAAGTCTGCCTCCTCTTTAGAAAGGCTTCTTATACCCACCTGAGTAACAGGGGTAAAATCCAGTATTCTTCTTATCACAGAGGCATGACTATATTTTGTTCCACAATAGGAATCTCTTAAATCGGCATGAGCATCTAATTGTAATACTGAAAGATTTTTAAATTTTTCTCTATGAGCCTTAACAGAAGCAATCGTAATAGAATGTTCACCTCCCAGAGTAATAACTAATCTCCCCACCTTTACCTCTGGTGAAATAATTTCAAATACCTTTTCAATCATCTCCTTTGGATCATCACAAAGAGGTTTTATTTCATTTAAGGTATGAATGCCTATTTTATATATTTCCTCCTTGAGTTCCTCATCATAAAGCTCAAGATTTTTTGAAGCCTCAATAATGGCTCGAGGACCCTTTCTTGTTCCTTTTCTATAAGAAACGGTTCGTTCATAAGAAATGGGAATAATTAGTACTCTTGAACCTTCATGATTTGAATATTTTAAAGGCAACCCCCCAAAATTATTGGGTATGAAGAAATCTTTTTTAGACATTTATAGATGAATAAATCATTCTCTATTTTTAAAAAAGTATTAATATACATCCTTTTTTTTTCTTGTCAAGGAGAAACTTGAAATACAGAAAATGTTTAAATAATCTTTATAAAGCCTTACGTTTTGACTTAAACCGCCACATTACTAAGATGGGGCTGGCAATAAAAATAGAAGAATATGTTCCGACGATTACCCCTATGATGAGGGCAAAGGAAAAATTATTGATTACCTCGCCCCCCAAGAAAAAGAGGACCACGAGAACAATGAGAGTCGTTAGAGAAGTCAACAATGTCCGACTGAGGGTCTCATTAATACTATTGTTAATTGTTACCTCATAAGCCTCTTTCTTTCGAGCCTTTAGGTTCTCTCTGATTCGATCAAAGACAACTATTGTATCGTTTAGAGAATAGCCGATGATAGCCAATAGGGCTGCAATAATAGGAAGATTAATCTCTCTATTTGTCAATGAAAAGGCAGTTAAGGTAAACAAAACATCATGGAGCAATGCAATAATAGCAGCCACTGCATACTTAAACTCAAATCTCCATGCAACATAAAAAACAATCCCTAAAAGGGCATAAGATATAGCCAATAATGCCTTTCTTCTCAAATCCTTTCCAACCTGGGGACCAACCATTTCTGTTCTCTCAACCTCAAATTTTCCAAGATCAGGAGATTCCGCTAGGGCTCTCTTAATATCTCCTTGCAGCCCCTCAAGGCCAGATTCTGATTTCTCTACCCTGATTAAGATTTCCTTTTCATTACCAAAATGTTGGATAACACTGTCTCCTAAATCTACACCTCTAAGGCCCTCTCTAATCTCATCTATTTTAATATCTTTTTGAAATCTTAACTGAACTAAAGTCCCCCCTACAAAGTCAATCCCGTAGTTTAATCCCCCCTTTATTAAAAATGAGATGATTCCGACAATAATGATTGCAGATGATAAAATGAGAAAAGTTTTCCTTTTGCTAATAAAATTAATATTGATACCTGGCTTTATAATTTCCATATTATTCTATTTCTCACTCCTAAAAGTCATTATATGCTTAATTTTTTCACTCTTACTCTGCTGAGAACAAAATCAAATACAACCCTAGAAACAAAGATAGCTGTAAACATGCTGGCGATTATTCCTATCATAAGGGTAACCGCAAAACCTTTAACTGGCCCAGTTCCAAATTGAAAGAGGAAAATGGCAGCTATCAGTGTCGTCACATTTGCATCAAGAATCGTTCGAAATGCCTTTGCAAAACCTCCATCCACAGCTGCCCTCACTGTTTTCCCTAACCTTAATTCCTCTCGAATCCTCTCAAATATCAATACATTGGCATCAACTGCCATCCCGATTGTCAATATAATTCCTGCTATACCTGGAAGGGTCAAGGTAGCCCTGAAATATCCTATTGCACCCACAAGGAGTAAAATATTCAATATGAGCGCTCCGTCCGCTATTAAACCCGATAACCTGTAATAAATAAACATAAAAACTATTACTAAAATACCCCCCAATATCATGGAGTTTACCCCTTTTTCAACAGAATCCTTACCAAGAGATGGTCCAACAGTCCTGTTTTCCAGAATCTTTACTGGAGCAGGCAAGGCACCTGCCCTTAAGACAATAGCAAGATCATGAGCTTCCTCCATCGTAAAAGAACCAGATATCTGAGCACTTCCACCAGGAATTTTTTCTCTAATCACAGGGGCTGAATAGACATTTCTATCTAAAATAATAGCAAGTCTTTTCCCTACATTGTCACCTGTTATCTTCTTAAAGATACGAGCCCCTGTTTTATCAAAGTTTATAAGGACATAAGGTTCATTGAACTGTCGTGAATCTATTCTTACCTCGGCATTGGTAAGATATTCTCCTGTAAGGAGTGTCCTCTTTTTTAAGAGATGGGGTCTTTGTGTTACTTTTCCAGACACTTTATCAATCTTTTTTTCATATAAAATTTCATATCCTTGAGGGATTTTTCCTTTTAAAGCCTCCTCTATACTATGGTCTTCATCAACCAATTTAAACTCTAACAATGCTGTTTTTCCTATTAAGTTTATAGCCCTATCAGGATCTTTCACCCCAGGAAGTTGAATAAGAATCCTCTTCTTTCCCTGTCTCTGTAGTGTTGGTTCTGCTACTCCAAACTGGTCAATACGGTTGCGAATCGTTTCTAATGCCTGGTCAACTGCATTTTCTTTAATTCTTTTTACATTTCGACCCATAAAGGAATAGGCTATATGACCTTCTTTGTCCTCCCATGCCCTCTCTAAAGGATAACTCTTTATTATCTTCTCAATCTTTTTTAAGTCCCGATCAGATCTCGGTTCAAAAATAATATTGTTTTTTTCATCTTTCTTTATACTTACCTGTCTTATCCTTTCCTTGCTGAGATCACTTCTTATATTATCCACTATCCTCTCAACAGCGTTTTCCACTGCCTTTTCCGTCTCTACCTCCAGAATAAGATGCATACCACCTTGGAGATCTAAACCTAATTTTATCTTTTCTTTTAAAGGTGTGGCAGACCAAAGAGAGATTACAAGAATAAAAATGATGAGTAATATTCTCCACATCAAATTCCTTTTCATACCCATTCCCTACTTCTAAAAAAATTGTTTTTTAAGTGATAGAAATTATAAAGAACTCGATCGATTATATAAAGTTAATGATCAAAAAAAAACTGTTATCCGGTTTAATTCTCAACTTAAAGATAAAATATTTATCTATTCACTTTTCTTCTTAATCATGGCTATGGCTGACCTACTGACTCTCAGCTTTATCTGTTCAGACACCTCAAGATGTACTATATCATCTTTAACCTTTGCTATACTCCCGTGAATTCCTCCTGATGTTACGACTTCATCACCCTTTTTTAAGCTATCGATCATCTTTCTATGATCTTTCTGTTTTTTCTGTTGTGGCCTGATCAGAAGAAAATAGAATATGACAAAGATTAAGATAAGAGGTACAAAAGCACTGAAAGCACCTCCACCTCCTTGAACTGGTGCACCACCCATGGCATAAACTGAATCAATGAACAATATCCTCACCCCCTTATTTGCTGAACTCGTTAGTTATCAACAAAATTTTAAAAGTGAAAAAATATCAAATTCTCAAGAGATTGTCAACTATTTAACAAAAAACTATTTTTGGTATATCTTTTTGGTATTATTGATGTATTCAAAATTATCAATAAAATCTGATAGTTTATCCATCTCTATTGCTTCCCTCGTTTTTTCCATCAGTCTTGTGAAGAAAAAGATATTATGGATGGTATTTAATCTCAAGGCTAAAATTTCCCTCGAAATAAACAGATGTCTTAAATAAGCCCTTGAATAATTTTGACATGTATAGCAATCACATAATGGATCGATTGGACGATCATCTTTTATATAACAAGAATTTGTTATTGCTATCTTACCATTATGGGTAAAAAGGCCTCCATTCCTGGCATTTCTTGTTGGGATAACACAATCAAACATATCCGCCCCATGAACAACCGCTCTCAAGATATCCTCAGGTTCTCCCAGTCCCATAATATATCTAGGCTTATCACAAGGAATGAAAGGTAGAGTAAATTCCAGCATTTCATACATCAGCTCCTTGGGCTCTCCAACACTCAACCCCCCAATAGCGTATCCATCAAAATTAAGGGATACGATGTCGTTTGCGCTCCTCTCTCTTAAATCTTTAAACATGCCTCCCTGTACTATTCCGAAAAGAGACTGGTTTTTATTTCGATAAGCCTCTTTACAACTCCTTGCCCATTTTGTTGTCAATTCTGTAGATGTAAGGGTATGTTTATAGGGGGAAGGGTAAGAAATGCATTCATCAAAAGCCATTATGATATCAGCACCCAAAGCTTCTTGAATCTCAATACTTTTTTTTGGAGAAAATTGATGATCTGTTCCATCAATATGGGATTTAAACCTCACCCCATTTGAAAAGACTTTTCTAAATAAACCCAAGCTGAATACTTGAAATCCCCCACTATCCGTTAATATAGGCCCATACCAATTCATAAATCTATGGAGACCCCCCATTTCCTCTATTATTTTATGACCCGGCCTTAAATAGAGATGATAAGAATTACCTAATATGATATCCGCATTACACTTTGTTATATCTTGAGGGGTCAATGTTTTTACTGTAGCCTGGGTCCCTACTGGGATAAAGGTGGGGGTTGTAAATTCTCCGTGAGGTGTGGTTATCTTGCCTCGTCTCGCTCTTGTATATTTTTCTTGGTGAATAACTTTAAAATTATGTGACATTACTGTTATCCTACAAACAAGATAATTTTAATAACTCCCCCAGATTATTTCTACTAACTTCAAACTTAAAATAGGTAGATATGTTATGAGAATAAGGATAGGAAGGCGTATGGCAACAAAGGGTAAGGTCGCTCCGTATAATTTTAAAACAGGCTCTTTAAATCTAAAACTGGAGATAAAGAGATTGATGCCCACAGGGGGTGTAGAATATCCGATCTCTAAATTGGTGAGAAAAATGATGCCTAAATGTATAGGATGTATTCCAAAGTCTTTTGCAATAGGGATGATGAGGGGTACCACCACGATGATAGCAGAAAATATATCCATAAGACATCCAACAATTAAAAGAAAAATGTTTAACAATATCAAAAACACGACCTTATGTCCAACGAAGGTCTTCATAAAAGCTAATAGCTTCATGGGTATTTGCTGGTCAATGAGGAAATTAGTAAGACCCAAGGCAGTTCCCAAAACTATCAGGATACCACCAACAAGCAGCATGCTCTCTTTGGTGATGCGCGGGATATCTTTAAAGAGATTGAGGTCTTTATATATAAAGACCTCTACAATCAGGATATAAAAGGCTGTAATGGCCGCAGCCTCGCTTGCCGTAAAGTAGCCTCCATAAATACCAATAAGAATAATAAAGGGAAGGGGAATCTCCCAGACAGCTTCTTTAACAGATTTTATAGCATTTTCAAAAGAAAAGGGTTCCTTCGGCACCTTTGAAGTATGACCCTTTTCTACGCTATAAAGAGAAAGAACAGCTATCAAAATAAGGCCTGGGATGATACCAGCCACAAATAGTTTATCTATACTGGTTTGAGCGATAAGGCCGTACATGATAATGGGAAGGCTTGGAGGAAAGAGAAGGCCCAAACCTCCAGATGATGTGATAAGCCCAAGAGAAAATCCCTCAGGATATTTCTCTTTTAGGAGTATGGGATAAAGAATACCGCCAAGAGCAACAATAGTAACCCCAGAAGCCCCTGTGAAGGCTGTAAAAAAGGCGCATGCTACTAATGTAACTATAGCCAACCCTCCTGGCAACCATCCAAAAAAGGCTTTTGAGAGATTGACAAGACGAAGAGGCGTATTGCTTTCAGCCATAATATAGCCCGCTAATGTAAAGAGGGGAATGGCTATAAGGGTGGAGGAACTGGTCATCCTGTACATCTCAACAATGATAGCAGCTGAATTGATATCGATGCTGTAGAATCCCAAGAGAGCAATCGAAGATATCACAACAAAAAGGGGGACACCAAGTAAAGCCAATAAAAGGATCAATCCAACAAGAAATGTCATCGAGATTCCTTTCTTACAATTTCATAAATCCCCTCAAATATCCTGATTAAGAAATGAAGAGATATAAGGGCAAAGGCAATCGGTATGATTGATTCCATTACCCATGTAGGTATATTTAAAAAGAGAAGGCTTCCTCCGAGTTTCTCTGATACTACAAATATGTAGGAGGCCTTTGTAAGCAAGATCGTAACAAAGAGGGAAAGGGTATCCATGCCTAAATAAATCTTGGGTTGTGCTTTTTCGGAGAAGAATTTTGAAAAAATATCTATTTTGATATGTCTTCGCTCACGGGTTACCAAAACCGCGCCCAAAAGACCGATCCAGAGTACAAGGTGCCTTAAAAATATATCTGCCCAGATAATGCCAGCTGAGAAGATATTTCTAAGAACAACTTGGAAAAATGCCAAGAAGACCATAAGTATCACCAAAGATATTAAAATGGTCTCCTCAACCCTTTTCAAAAATTGATCAATATCTTTAAAAATTTGCATATAAAAATAATTTCTTTATCAAGAAAAGTTGAAAAAACATAAATTTATAATCTCTTAACAATTTAAGGATAATTTCCAAAAGGGCCTTAGATAGTAAAAAGAAAAAGGCCAAATTGAATGGGGAAAATAATTCTGCCCTAAATTTTTTTCAGGGCTTCTTTCTAAATTCCTCTAAGTTATGAATCACCTTTTCGAGAAGCTCCCTGTTATAAAGCTTACCTATCAGCATCTCCCTCACACTCTTTCCCGCTTGATTGTATTCTTCAATTTGACCCTTTGAAGGGGACACCAATTCTATCCCATTCTTTTTTAAAACCTCAATGGATTGATTATTATCCTTTCTCGTAAGAGTAACCAGTCTTCTCATATGCTCTTCTGTCTTTTGCTTAAGGATATCCTGCATCTCTTTGGGAAGTTTATCAAAGGTGTTCTTTTTTATAAGAATAGCAGCCGTAGCATTGGTCATAGGAAGATCGAGCATAAATCTTGTCTTTGTAAACCACTGAAGCACAATCACACCGAGGGGAGAGGTATAAGCTGCCTCTATGAGTCCTGTCTGCAAGGATGTATGCACATCAGGAACAGAGAGAGGAATAGGGTTGACATTAATGGCCTTAAAGAACTCGCTGGCTAATGGGTCTCCTTCCCACACCCACATCTTGAGTCTTTTCATGTCTTGGATCGAAGCTATCTTTTCCTTGGAATAGAAATAGACAAAACCGACCTCTGCCCAGGCAAGCAGGACAAAACCCTTTTTCTCAAAGGAATCATAAAAAAACGGATATAATTTTTGACGGAGATAATCGACCTCTTTATAACTTCGAACAAGAAAGGGAAGATCGAGAACCCGAATTGAAGGGAGGACCTCACCCAAACCCACACCGGTAAAAGCAGCGGAATGGACTTGTCCGAGTCTCATCTTGCGTAGAACATCCTTTTCATCACCTGAAACACCCCCAGGAAAGATCTTAAATTTTAAATTTCCCTTTGTGGCCTCCTGAACACTCTTATCTAACTCTCTCATCACCTTCATCCATGTAGATCCCTCAGGGGCTAGTGTGGAGAATTTGATTTCATACTGCGATGCATGGAGGGTATCATTAGCCATAAGAAATAAAGCGAGTAATACAATCTTTATAAAGAGTTTCATTTGAATACAATCTCCTAAAAATATTGAGCCATATCCCTTAGAGACCCCTTTGCCTTTCTCTTTGCTACTTGATTAGATAATCTCTGTTCAGGTAATATATCGGATGAGGTCTCCAATACTTTATCGATTAATCTCTTAAATAGTTCTTCATCTTGCACCTGAACCGCATAGAATCTGGCATACAGAAAATAGCTCATTAAAAATTTTCCTTTATTCAAAGAAACAGCCCTTTCAAAATGATGCTTTGCCTTTTCAGGGTCTCCACCAAGCATCCTTGGTCTGCTTGAGTAGTAGGTTGCCAATAAAAGATGCGGACTCCCATAATAATACTCTTCATTTAACACTAAGATCCTCTCCATTAAGAGCTTTACTTTTGGAATATCTATCAATGCCTGAGGAGAATCCCTGTTCAGATTGATCCATCCCCCCCAGCAATAGGTTGTCCAAAAAAGGGAGGATATATCCCCCTTATCAAAATCCTTCAAAGAGCTTTTAAATTCTTCAATGTCTCCCTTAAGCGCCTTTTTGAAATCCCCCTTCTTTTTTAATACCCTCAACCCGTAATCCGCTCCTCTTTTATAAAGCATCTCTGCCCTTTTAGAATCATCGTCTTCAACGAACAAAAAAGCATAACCGCCAAAAGCTTGTGCAGCCCAGATGAGAAGCCTTTCATTAGAAGGATCGGCCTTAATCAATCCTTCTAGAAGCTTTAGGTTTGAGGCACCTGCTATCTTAGCTAATTCTGGATCCTCTTCTTCATTAAAAGAGATAAGATTAAAATCGATAAGGGAAGCCGTTACATTTACTGCTAATCTTTGAGGAGTACATCCATAGATACTAAGAAAGAATCCGAATAGAATGATCATCATTCTCTTTAACATCATTCTTTTCACCGCTTAAGCCATTATAAAATTATACAATTATTATTATCAAAGCCCTCTTTGTCAAGCATAAGTTTATCTTGCTTTATTAACATAAGATTTGAAAGAGTAATAAAAATTGACCAGAAAGGAGAAGTTATTCTTGGCTAGAACTAGAGCTTCCCCATTTAAAACCCCAAGGAAGATAAAAGAGATGAAGAGATTTTCTATCGGCATTATTTCTATACTTGATCAATCCCTTTAACAAAGATAGATCAAGATTATTATCGAAGCCACTTTTATAATAATCAAAGATATAAGCAAGCTCAAAACGAGAATTTTGATTTGATTTTTCTCTGCTCATTAACTTCCATAAAAGATCCCATGATGAAGACCCATCAACATCCTTCTCATATCTGTAAAGAGTCAAAAAAGGATAATTTCTCTCTATCCCTTCATCTCGAATAGGAAAGAGATAGGGAAGAGAAAACTTGATCGAACTATCTTCTTTTCTTTTATAATTGAACACAGGCCAGAAATGAACCTCTCTTTTACTTTTATTTTTTTCTGGCCAGACTTTTTGTTGATCTTTATTAATAAAGAGAAATCTCTTTGTTGTCCTTTTATAATCTGCCCCATCCTCTTCCTGAGACCAGTATAGGGGTGCAAGAAAAAATGATTTTTTTAGATCCTTCCTTTCTTTATATCCATAGATAGGAAAAATCCGGAAGTCCTTTCTATCATCCCCCTTTGTCTTTGAAAAAATAGGAAAGAAGCTATGATTCTCATATCTTTTCTCTCTATCCACAGTATGGGAAAAGAACGGCCAGAGTATGGTTGTTGAAGCTCGATCTTTGGATTTCATAGAACTGTAAAAAGGAAAAAATATTCTTGTCTTTGTTGGACTTTCAGTATTTAACCCGGTATCCTCTGAAAAAAAGAAGGGCCAGAGATAAAAATTCTTTCTATAGGTACCCTCTTTTTCTCTATACCCAAAAAAAGGCCATAACTGCAGACCTTTTTGGTTTTCTCCCTTTTCATGCTCAAATATAAACCACAAGATATTGGTCTTTTTTACATTCCCCCTTGTTGATCTCGAATAGAGCGGCCATAAAAAAAAGTGGGCGTCATCCTTGCCGAACCTATCCTTTAAGTTACCAGCGAGGGGAAAAACCCCTCCATAATTCTCTCCTTTTTCTGTCTTTCCCCCGTAAAGAAGTAAAAAATTAAATCTTTCGTCCTCTCTCTTTTTCGATGAAATTAAAGGAGTAATCCTAAAGTCTTTTTCCCCATCCCTTACTTTATTTTTTCCAAGAGGATATAAGAACTCTGTATCTTCTCTTTCCGCAGCTTTATCTTTAATTTTATAGAAGAAGGGGCTAAGACCAACCTCTCTCTTATCAAGGTTATCTTTATAGGTAAAAAAAGGGCCCAAGAGATTTATTTCTTTAGCATTCTTTTTTTTATCCTTGTCATAATATATAAAAGGCCAGAGGTTAATGATTTTTCTTTCATCTTTTTCCTCTAAATATATTTGCGGATTATCCTGCTCTTCACTGGTGGGGTTACCATATAACTTGGGGGGTAAGGTTAAAAAAGAGAGAATAAAAATAAGGGATAAGTAACGATATCTTGAAATAGAACGTATAAGATTTATTATGATTGTGAACTCTCCTGCGTAATTCTGTTATTAAAAAAGAAAACCAAGCACAGCACCCAGAACCGATACAGGTGCCTGTTCTTCCATTCCTTCAGCGGTTCTATTCAACTTTTTTAGGGCATTTCTTGCTTCGACATACAGGGAATCATCCGTATAGAGCTTCCCGATAGTCCCTTCTCCTTTGATGATTTTCTTTGTAATCGTGTTTAAATTTTCAATGGCGTCTTTGGTCTCATTATAAAGGGTTTCATCATTGATCAACTTTGCCAAACTCCCCTCTCCCTTGCCCACCTTCTGGGAAATCTCATAAAAATTATCCAATGACTCCTTTAATTTAGGAACACTCTCCCTTAAATCACCCAATGTCTTTTTAGCATCATTGTAGAGCGTATCGTCATTAACCAATTTCCCAAGGGTTCCCTTTCCACTCTCTATTTTCTTGGCAATACGATCCAAACGTGGAATCGTATTTTCGCCTAAGAACCTAAAGTCCTCTGACATCTTATCAAAATTGTCTACGATTCTATTTAACTTCTCCTTATCAGAAAAAACAGTTTCATTAAGACTCTTAACCGCGGAATTCAAATTTTTAAAAAGCCCTTTAAAATCCTCTTTTCCTTCTTCAGAGGCAAAGATCTCTTTTAAGGGTTTGATAACTGACCTTATGTCTTCAGCCATTCCATCAAACTTTTCCATTAATCTATCGATATCAGCAGCTCCTTCACCAACGCTTATTACACTTCCAGGCTTCAGCACAGGCTTATCAGGAGAACCAGGACTGACCTCCACATACTTTTCACCCAAAAAGCTCTCTGACTTGATATACGCAATAGCGTCTTCTCTCAAAATGACTTTCTTATCAAACCGCAATGCTACCCTTGCTTTGCCCTTGTCCAGGGTAATGCTTTCTACCTTGCCCACCTCCACACCTGAAACCCTAACAATCGACTTTCTATCCAATCCTGCAACATTATTAAAATAGGCAATGATGACATCTCCCTTTTCCTTAAAAAGACGGAACTCTCCAACCGTTATTGTCATATATAAGAGAATCAAAAAGGCTAAAAGTCCAAACAGTCCTACTTTAGCCTCTGAGGTTAACAGTCTCATTCTCATTCCTCCCTATGATTTAAGATTATACGCCCTCATTATTACTTTACAGATATGGGTCCTTCAGAACTCCCTCTTACAAATTGTTTGACCACAGGATGATCAGAAACTTTTATCTCATCTGGTGTTCCCGTGGTGATGATTTTGCCTTCATGAAGCATGGCAATCCTATCAGCAATCTTATAGGCACTTATTATATCATGGGTGATTGTGAGAGAGGTAATATTTAGCCTTTGCTTCATTTCAATGTTCAAAACATTAATCGAGTCGGTCAAAATAGGGTCAAGTTCAGCCGTCGGCTCATCATACAATAAAATCTCTGGTTCCATGGCAATAGCCCTGGCAAGCCCTACTCTCTTTTTCATTCCTCCGCTTAACTCTGATGGAAAGAGACCTTCAATATCCTTTAACCCCACCATCTCTAATTTTTCCTTTACCTTAATCCTTATTTCCCTTTCAGAGAAATCTGTATGCTCTCTTAGAGGAAAACCAACATTTTCTCCTATAGTTAAAGAATCAAAGAGAGCAGCCCCTTGAAAGAGCATACCAAACTTTTTTCTGAATTCATTCAACTCCTTCCCGTTTAACGAGGATACTTCAATACTGTCCACGATAATTTTTCCTTTATCAGGTTTTAATAATCCAATAATATGCTTAAGAAGGACACTTTTCCCCGACCCACTCCTTCCGATAATTACCATGCTTTCCCCTTTATGAATTTCGAGGTCAACCCCTCTTAAAACATGATTGCTATCAAAAGACTTATGAAGGTCTATTATCTTAATCACAAATAAATGATCCTTAAATTAGAATAATAATGCCGTTAGGATGTAATCGAATATCAGGATCAACATAGAAGATACAACCACCGCCTTTGTCGTTGCTCTACCAACACCCTCTGCTCCTCCCTTAGTATAGAAACCTTGATAACAGGCTATTAAAGCAATAATCATTCCAAAGACACACGCCTTAAAGAGGCCTGAATAGATATCATTGAACTCCAGATACTGTTCAGTTCTTCTAATATACGAGATTGGATTCGCGCCTAGGAGATTAACAGAGATAAAGTAACCTCCTAATATGCCTGTAATATCACATATAATAGTTAGAAGAGGAAGCATGATGAGCCCTGCAATGAACCTTGGAACAATCAAATATTTAACAGGGTCTGTGGCCAAGGTATAAAGGGCATCAATCTGCTCTGTTACTTTCATGGTACCAAGCTCAGCAGCCATAGCAGAACCAGCCCTTCCAGCCACTATCAAACCTGTTAGAACAGGGCCTAATTCCCTAGTCATTGATAATGCCACTACCGTTCCAACCATACTTTCTGCATTAAATCTCTTAAAGCCTGTAAAGCTCTGAAGGGCCAAGACCATTCCTGTAAAGCTTGCTGTGATTAAGATTACAGGTAATGAGTTTACTCCTACATGTTCCATCTGTTTCAATGTCAGCTTGGCTCTTAGAGGAGGCCTGAATAACCATGTGAGTGTTGTCCATGAAAGAAGAAGAACTCTTCCCACCTCGTTGACAAAATTTATGATTGATTCACCCAACAAATCAAGCCATCTTAGCATATACCTTCCTCTGCTTATACACCCTTGGAACTCTCTTGCTCACCTTACAAAATACTTCGTATGATATAGTATTCATGAGATCTGCTATCTCTTCAGCGGTTATTTTTTCATTTTCCTGTCTTCCCATAAGTACAACCTCATCCCCTACCTTAGCATTGGGGATATCCGATACATCAACCATACACATATCCATACAGATCGTTCCTACAATAGGAACTTTCTTACCATGTATAATAACCTGTCCTTTATTAGAAAGAAGACGGCTGTATCCGTCCGTATACCCTACAGGAAGGGTGGCAATCACACTTTTCCTCTTGGTGAAATACCTCTGTCCGTAACCTATGCCTTCCCCCTTGTCTACTTTAGAAATATCAATTATTCTTGTTTTCCATGTCATAACCGGTTTGAGATCTATGTCCCTTTTTTTCTCTCCTGGATAGGAACCATAAAGCATAATTCCAGGCCTAACCATAGAAAAATATGACTCTGGATAGTTGATAATCGCTGCGCTGTTAGCGGCATGAATTAAAGGTGCCTTAAGCCCTATCGAATCTATCTCCTTTAAGACCTTATTAAAATTTGATAGCTGAGTATCTGTAAAGCCGCTTTTTATCTCATCAGCACATGACAGATGAGTCAAAATCCCTTCTATCTCTATTCCCTGTAAGTCCCGTATTTCCTCAACAAAATTCACAGCTTTATCACAATGAATTCCAAGCCGCCTCATACCTGTATCAATCTTAATATGAACCTTAACAACCTTCCCTTTTTCCTTTGCCTTTGAAGATAAGAGATCTGCAATTCTTTTAGAGAAAAGAACAAAGGAGAGATTATAATCGATAATATATTCAACCTGATCTTCTAATGCACCTCCCATAACAAGTATAGGAGCACCAATCCCCTTTTCTCTTAGCTCTATTCCTTCCTCAACAATAGCAACACCGAGCATATCCGCTCCCACCTCCAATGCCTTCTTTGAGAGCGGAAAGGCACCGTGACCATAGGCATCAGCCTTGACAACCGCGAGAATCTTTATTCCAGAACCAACCTCTTCTCTAACCTTTAATAAATTTTCTTTAAAGGCATCTAAATCAATCTCTACAAATGTAGAACGGATATTTCGCATGAAGACCTCAAATGATCTCTTTTCGCATGGTTAAGCTCTCAAATCTTGTACATTCTTCGATAAAGGTAAGCTTAATTGTTCCTGTTGGCCCATTGCGTTGTTTTGCAATGATGATCTCTGCTGTTCTTTGATCGTCAGAGGGATAATCATCATCAGAAAGATCACCATCCTTTTTTTTCTTTCTGTGAATAAAAACAACAACATCACTATCCTGTTCAATAGCGCCTGATTCCCGCAAATCCGATAACTGGGGTCTTTGGTCGCCTCCTCTATGTTCAACAGCCCTGCTGAGCTGAGACAAAGCCACTACAGGTAGCTTTAATTCCTTTGCTAAAGCCTTTAATGAACGGGTTATCTCTGCAACCTCCATTTGTCTGTTCTCAGCTCTTCCTCTTCCTCTTATAAGCTGAAGATAATCTACGACGATCATACCGAGATCAGGGTATTCAGAAAGCAGCCTTCTTGACTTAGCCCTTATCTCTAATACAGATAATGCAGGACTGTCATCAATCAATATCGGGGCTTCAGAGATCTCTCCAGCTGCTCTTGTTAGATCTGGCCAGTTTTCCTTTGAAAGATATCCTGTCCTTATTTTGTGAGAGTCTATCCTGGCCTCAGAGCAGAGCATACGTATTGCTAGCTGTTCTTTAGACATCTCAAGACTAAAGATAGCAACAGGTTTACCCTCCCTTATACCAACATTTGCCGCTATGTTTAGAGAAAGGGCTGTCTTTCCCATACTAGGCCTTCCAGCAAGAATAATGAGTTCAGATGGCTGAAGCCCGGAGGTCTTTTGGTCAAAATCAATAAATCCTGTTTGCACACCGGTAATAATCCCCTTTTTATCAAAAAGTTTTTCTAATCCTTTAAAGCCTTCTTTTATTATCTCTTTAATGTGATAAAAACTGGGTTGGACCTTCTTCTCCGATATCTCAAATATAGACTTCTCGGCCTTATCTAAAAGCTCCTCTACATCATCACTGTCTTCATAGCTTTGAGAGATAATCTCTGTAGAAGTCTTGATGAGATCCCTCAATACTGCCTTTTCCCTGACTAATTTCGCGTGGAAGACAATATTAGCCGAGGTCGGACTAGACTCTAATAGGTTCGAAAGATAAGAAGCCCCTCCAACCTCTTCGAGTTGGTTTCTCTTTCTTAACATCGCTGTTACTGTGAGGAGATCAATAGGTTCATTCCTCTCAAAGAGGTCTAACATCACAGAATATATCTTTCTATGTGCCTCTTTATAAAAATTTTTCTCTTCCAAAATCTCTATGGATTTCATTAATGCCTCATTGTCTTGAAGAATTGCTCCCAAAACAGCTTGTTCAGCCTCTATATTTTGAGGAGGGACCTTATCAGGAAAAGTATCCATAATAAATTATTCCTTCACTACCCAAACTTTTAATGAAGCATTCACTTCAGGATGAACCTGGATTGACGCTTTATAAACACCCAAGGTTTTTATTGGCTGTTCTAAGACAATCTTTTTCTTATCTATTTCAATTCCCTCATTTTTTAAACCCTCTTGGATATCTTGAGGGGTAACCGATCCAAAAAGCTTGTCCTTCTCTCCTGCTTTTTTAACAATGGTACACGAAATTTCCTCAAGCCTTTTTGCAAAAAGCTCCGCTTCTTTTTTTTCCTTCATTAATTTATTCTTTCTCTCTTTTGACTCTTGATCTAACAATTTTATGTTTTGAGGTGTTGCCAGCTTTGCCAACCCCTTAGGAATAAGATAATTTCTTGCATATCCATCAGATACCTGAATCACATCCCCTGTATTACCAAGATCTTTAATATTTTCCTTTAAAATTAATTTCATATACTCCTCCGTCATAATTTTGTTTGACTTTTATGATGACGAACCTTTCTGACTTTCCTAAAATCTATCCATATATCAAACAGCCCAATAGCTGTTACGATAATAGCGATCAATGGCTGTATGAATATTAAAAGATAACCAATCCCCTGAAAAAATTTAGGAATCTTCGATTTTCTAAAAAAGAAGATGGTTACAGCTAATCCTTGAAAAAAATATATGAGAGATATGATTATTAAAAGATTTAAACCAACTCTTTTAGAGAAATCCAATGGTAAAAAAGTCATGAAACCAGCTATTATAAATACCCAGACATAATAATCTGGCAGATACCAGAGAGTGACAGGTCTATTATTGGAAGCATGTTTAGATATATATTTTATCCAAAGATGTCTTGCTATTATATAGTTGAGAAGGCTGGAGATTATAGAACCAACGACAATAAGAGCAGGGAAAGTATAGATAAACATCCCTTTTAAACGTTCAAAGGATTCTTTCAATTCCTCTGAGGATTTACTTTTTCCCATACTATAATTTTTATAAATTTCCAAGGAACTATCTATATTGTTTTCCATTTGTTCTATTAAAAATGTAAAGGGATTTTTACCTTGAATAGACAAATATATTAATAAAATGATTGTAATACTTACTAAAGTAAAGAGAACACAGAAAAGAATGGTTTTTTCAATAGAAAAATCTCTTCTTATGGACTCAGAAATAACTAGTGTAATAATACCATACTCAACAAAAAAAATCAATCCATGCCTTATGCCAATTAATATAATCAAGACAGAAATTACGATTGCTAAAGTAAAAAAACCTATTTTCTGGCCATTCTGTAGGGAGGTATAAATAATAGGAAGAGGTGAAAAAAGACTTATTAATGCACCTATGATTGGGACATATAATACAAAGAGAAACAAAAAAAGTGTAAGAATCGCTGGAAATAATATATCAAAAGCAGGGTTAACCTTTCCAACTGTATTCACCTCTATATCTCCGTATAAGGAAAGGGAATCCTAAGATCTTTCAACAGTAAAAGGAAGCAGAGCTATATTTCTTGCCCTTTTTATCGCAACGGTCAGTTGCCTTTGATGCTTAGCACAATTTCCAGAAATTCTTCTAGGAATAATTTTGCCTCTTTCGGTTATTAAACTTCTTATCTGTTTTATGTCTTTATAATCAATCAATTCAGTACGTTCCGCACAGAACCTACAGATCTTTCTTTTTATAAATTGCCTCTTTTTTCTCTGAACCTTTGTTATCATGTCATCTCCTGAGATGTAATTTTTTATTTATTAAAAGGGGATATCGTCTTCTACTAAATCACCGCTTTCATCTTTATTCCCTTCAAAGCCCCCTTCTTTTCCTTTTGGAAGAAATTGAATATTGTTTGCTACAACTTCATGTTTACTTCTTTTCTGTCCACTCTCATCTTCCCAACTCCGCCACTGAAGTCGTCCTTCGATAAAGGCAAGACTTCCTTTGTTAAGATACTCTGTACAATTCTCAGCCTGTTTACCAAAACACACGATATCTATAAAACAGACGTCATCTTTCCATTCATCATTCTGCTTATATTTTCTATTAACGGCTAAACCAAACGTAGAAACCGCTGTTCCGCTCGGGGTATAACGTAGTTCGGGATCTCTTGTTAAGTTACCTAATAAGAAAATTTTGTTTAAATTAGCCATGGGTTATCCCCCCACTTCTTTATTTTTTCTTTTTCTCTTTTTTATCTGATTCCAATTCAGCTAATTCTCTTTTATTGAGACGGATGATAATATATTTCATAACATCACCCATTAACCTGTAATTTCTCTCTAATTCACGAATAAGTTTTCCTTCACCTTCAAAGTGGATGAGAGCATAAATCCCATATCTTTCCTTATCAACCTCATAGGCCATCCGCCTCTTTCCCCATATTTCATTGTCCATTATCTTTCCAGAATGATCTTTTACAATCTTATGTATCTTTTTTACCACTTCATCTACATTCTCATCCATAAGATCAGGTTTTAAAATAAAGATGCTCTCGTATATAGGCAAGTCGATCACCTCCTTTCGAGTTATAGCCCTAATTATAAAAAATAGAGCAAGGAGAAGTTTCAAATTTTTATCACAATCACCTTCATAAAGCAAGGATTTTTAAACATTGAATCGAAAAAATACGATATCTCCATCCCTAATAATATAATTTCTTCCCTCAATTCTCAGCAAACCTCTTTCTTTTACATGAGCCATCGAGCCATACATGGAAAAGTTATCAAAAGATACCACCTCTGCCTTGACAAAACCCTTTTCTATATCAGAATGGATTTTTCCTGCTGCTTTCTCGGCCTTTGTACCCTCTAACAATGTCCAAGCTCTTAACTCTTTTCCTACTGTAGTATAGAAAGTTATAAGGTTTAAAATCCGATATCCGACTTTAATAATATCATCTATACCTAAATGATTAATTCCCAGAGTGCTCATGTATTCCATAGCTTCTTCGCTTTCTAACTCACCCAATTCTAACTCCAGCTTGCCATAAATCTCTACCACTTCTTTAGACCTTTTTTGGGCATATTGCTTGATTTTATTCAATAATATATTATCTTTGCCAATATCAGAGTCATCTAAATTTGCTATATAAAACGAGGGTTTACTCGTCAAAAAACAGAGTTTCTCAAGATGTTTCTTCGAATCTTCCAAGAGCTCTATATCTCTAACATTAAAACCTTTTTCTAAACCCTCCTTAACAGATAAAAGGACCGCATATTCCTCTTTAGTCTCTTTATCTCCCCTTAAAATTTTACCTTTACTCTTTTCAATATTTTTTTCTACGGTTGATAAATCTGAAAGAATCAACTCTGTTTCTACTATCTCGATATCTGTCCCAGGAGAGAGATCTTGGCTTATAGATGGCGCATTAGGTTCTTTAAAACACTTTACTACATGGGCAATCGCATCAACATCTCTTATATGCCCTAAAAATTGATTGCCAAGCCCTTCTCCTTTACTCGCTCCTTTCACAAGACCAGCAATATCAAAAAATTCTAATGTTGTATAAGTAGTTTTAGGAGGAGTGAATATTTTTTTAAGATATTCGAGGCGTTTATCAGGAACTCTTACTTTTCCTACATTAGGCTCTATAGTGGTAAAAGGATAATTGGCCACATCAGCTGAAGCATTGGCTAGAGCATTAAACACAGTAGTTTTCCCAACATTTGGTAAACCAATAATCCCACATCTAAAACCCATTTTGCTCCTTTATTCAAAAATCTCTTTAACTCAAATAAAAAGAGAGAGTTGAACTTCCTCTTCTCAACCCCCTCTCTCTAACAAATGATTACCTAAATAACTTAACGAATAAATAACGGAGCTAATACGAGTGAAACGACAGACATTAATTTGATTAAAATATTCATTGATGGACCTGACGTATCCTTAAAAGGATCACCAACAGTATCACCAACCACAGAAGCCTTATGGGCTTCAGATCCCTTACCCCCTAAGTTTCCTTTTTCTATATATTTCTTCGCATTATCCCAAGCTCCCCCCCCATTTGCCATCATCAATGCCAGAAGCACACCTGTCAATGTTGCCCCAGCCAGCATCCCTCCTAAAGCTTGGGGACCTGCAAAATATCCAATAAGAACAGGAGAAATAATAGCTATTATACCTGGAATGATCATCTCTTTCAGAGCTGCAGTTGTACTAATATCTACACACTTGGCTGAGTCAGGTTTTGCCTTTCCTTCCATGATACCCGGAATTTCTCTGAACTGTCTTCTTATCTCATTGACCATCTTGAAGGCAGCCTTACCAACCGAGGTCATTGTTAGGGATGCAATAAAAAATGGGATTGCACCCCCGATAAACAACCCTATAACAACCTTGGCATTAGTAATATCTATAATCTCAAGATTTACAGCCTTTGTATAGGCAGAGAATAAAGCAAGGGCGGTCAGAGCAGCTGAACCAATAGCAAAACCTTTACCTATAGCTGCAGTCGTATTCCCCAAGGCATCTAATCCATCTGTTATCTTCCTTGTCTCTTCACCAAGACCAGACATCTGAGATATGCCCCCCGCATTATCCGCAATAGGACCATAAGCATCAACAGACATCGTTATTCCTACAGTGGAGAGCATACCAACAGCAGATAGTCCTATACCGTAAAGCCCAGCAAACTTTGCAGCAATATATATTGCCGCACAGATTACCAATATTGGTAAGGCAGTGCTTTCCATTGCTACTGCAAGACCAGTTATTATATTGGTTGCTGGCCCTGTTTGAGAAGACTTTGCAATTCTTATTATTGGGCTACCGCCGGTATAATACTCTGTTAAAATTCCTATTAAGATACCCGCAAGGCTTCCAGAAAATAGAGCCCAATAGATACCAGAGGCAAACCCCATTCTTTTCATTAATAAATAAGCTGCTATCAATAAAATAACAGCACTAAAGATTGTTGAATATCTTAAGATTGATGCTGGATCGAGCTTGCTAAAAATCTTTATGGTAAGGACACCCAAAATTGAGGCAATCAGGCCCAACATGACGATTAATAGAGGCAGAGCCATAAATTTAAAAGTGAGGGGGCTTATTGTGGAACCTATAGCTATTGTAGCAATGATGGAACCAACATATGACTCAAAGATATCAGCTCCCATACCAGCGGTATCACCAACACAATCTCCTACATTGTCAGCGATAACCCCAGGATTTCTAGGATCATCTTCTGGAATCCCGGCTTCGACTTTTCCTACAAGGTCAGCACCCACATCAGCTGTCTTGGTATATATCCCTCCTCCTACTCTTGCAAACAAAGCTATGGAACTCGCACCCATTGCAAATCCATTGATGATGGAAGGGTCTTTCTGACTAAAGAGATAGAAAAATATACCTATTCCTATCAGTCCGAGACTAGCTACGGATAGCCCCATGACAGATCCACCAGAAAAGGCTATCTGCAATGCCTTCATCTGACCTTCCTGATTAGCTGCTTGGGATGTCCTGACATTGGCCCTCGTTGCTGCCTTCATACCGAAAAACCCTGCTAACATAGAACACAAGGCCCCAGATAGAAATGCCAATGCTGTGAAAAGACTAATGGTGGTAGATAAGATGATAAATACAAATATAATAAAAATAGAAATTATCTTATATTCTTTCTTAAGAAATATCATGGCCCCTTCATGGATTGCCTCAGATATTTCTATCATTACCTTTGTGCCTGAAGGTTGCCTTTTTATATAAAAATAAATAAGCGCTGCTGTAATTAAACCGATGACTCCAAAAACAGGTGCATATACGACGTATCCTTCCATGAGTCCCCCTCTCTAAGAATAATTCTAGACTGTTTCCTTTTCCATTTTTCTTTTCGTCTTTATGATAGCTGTAACCTCATCTGCAGATTTTTTTATTATCTCAGTATATATCGGGAGGTATTTATCTGAGATGGGCTCAAGGAGATAATCTGAAGCGTCTTCTCCTTTCTCGGGTCTTCCCACTCCTATCCTCAGCCTTGAAAATGTCCCGCTCTCAAGATATTGAATAATAGAACGTATCCCTTTGTGTCCTGCATCACCACCTTTTCTTTTCTTTCTGATATTCCCTAATGGGATATCTATATCATCATGAATGATCAGTAAATCTTTTAAGGAAGAGCAACAATTCTTGACGAGAGAATGAACTGCCTTTCCACTTAAATTCATATAGGTCATGGGTTTAACCAGCATAACATCTTCTTCAGCAATCTTTCCCCTTCCATATATTGAATAATACCCTTTTTCTTCTAAAGGAATCTTATACTTTGATGCTAGCTCATCTATAATTAAAAATCCGATGTTATGTCTTGTTATCTCATACTGAGCCCCCAGATTTCCAAGACCAACAATGATTTCCACAGAAATATTGTCCTCTTATTGCTAATCTTTCTTGCCACTGTCTTTTTCAGACTTTTGATGCTGTCCAGGCTTTTCTTGTTTTTCAGATTTTTCTGGTTTTTCTGGTTTCTCTGGTTTCTCTGGTTTTTCAGATTCTTCTTCAGCCTCTTTTGCTTCTCCTTCAACACCCTCACCTTCTTCTTCAGCAGCAACTTCTACTACTTCTTCTACTATTGCTGTAACGGAAGCAACCGGCTCTTCTAAATCATCCAAGACCTCAATCCCCTCTGGAATGCTAATATCCCTTAAATGAAGAACATCACCGATCTTTAACTGTGATACATCCACTGTAATCTCATCAGGAATCTTAGTGGGAAGACATTCTATCTCTATCTCTTTGAGTAAGTGGTTTAACATTCCTCCTTCTTGTTCAACCCCAAAAGCCTTTCCAGTCAAAGTTATTCCTACTGATACCGTTATCTCTTTATCCATGGATATTTCATATAAATCAACATGGAGCAGCTCGCTCTTGACAGGATCATTCTGGAATTCTCTTGCTATGACTTTGCGATCCCTTTTTTTAGCACCTTCAATATTTAACTGAAAAATCGTATTTTCTCCACCACTTGTACTCAAAATTTTCTTCAGATCTTTTAGAAGAAAACTGATAGGAACGACCTCAGACCCTCCATAGAGGATGGCTGGAACGAGACCTTTTTTTCTTAATCTTCGAGCTTCTCCCTTACCTGTTTTTGTTCTTGTTTTTGCTGTTAAAATTAGATCTTCCATAGAAACACTCCTTTTAAACAAATAGTGAACTTACAGATGCCCCATTATGAATTCTAATGATCGCCTCTCCTAAAAGCTTAGCCACAGATAACACCTTGATCTTTTTATTATTCCGGCCCTCTTTCCCCAAAGGAATTGTATCTGTAACAATCAGCTCCTTGAGAAAAGATTTTGATATTCTCTCAATAGCAGGACCGGAAAGGACTGGATGTGTACAGCAAGCATATATATCCTTTGCACCATTATCCTTCAAAGCCTTTACAGACTCTACGAGTGTCCCCGCTGTATCAACCATATCGTCAATTAAAAGAACATTTTTGTTTTTAACATCCCCAATGATATTCATTACCTTAGAAACATTTTTTTCTTCTCTTCTTTTATCTATGATGCTTAAAGAAGCATTAACCCTTTTTGCAAAAGCCCTGGCCCTCTCTACACCACCAGCATCAGGAGAGACAACAACCGCATTTTTTATCTTTTTCTTTTTTATATAATCAATAATCACCGGCGAGGCAAATAAATGATCAACAGGAATATCAAAAAAACCCTGTATCTGACCTGCATGAAGATCAATTGCTAAAACCCTATCTGTCCCAACAGCGGTTAATAGATTGGCCACTAATTTTGCTGTTATAGGAACTCGAGGCTGAACCTTTCTATCTTGACGGGCATACCCATAGTAAGGAATGACAGCAGTTATTCTCTCTGCTGAGGCTCTTCTCATAGTATCAATCATAATCAAAAGCTCCATCAGATTAGAGTTTCCAGGATGACAGGTCGACTGGATAACAAATACATCAGCTCCTCTAATATTTTCTTGGATCTGGACATATATCTCACCATCACTAAAATCAGTTATCAAGATATCTCCCAGAGGAATCTTCAGATATTCACTTATCTCTTTGGAAAGTTCCTTACTTGCTCTGCCTGAAAAGATCTTTAATCCATTAAACATATATGACCACCTTCTTTAAACAAATTTTTAGTTTTAAAAAATTTTTGGATTTATTTTTATGGCTGGGGCGGGAGGATTCGAACCTCCGAATGCAGGTTCCAAAGACCTGTGTCTTACCACTTGACGACGCCCCAAAAGAACTAAAGAGAACCTGTATTATCCTTTTTTTTCTACTTCTTTTCTATATTCCTCCAAAACTCTGTCTTCTATCATTTTCCTCGTCTCTTTGTTCAACGGATGGGCAATATCTATAAAGTTGCCATCCTTTCTCTTTTTACTCGGCATAGCGACAAACAGCCCATTTGTACCATTAATAATCTTCAGGTCCTTTATCACAAAACAGTCATCAATCGTTATAGCAACATACGCCTTCAACCGATCCTCATCTATAGGCACGACTCTTACTTCGGTAACCTTCATTATCTCCTGCCCCTGTCTCCCAAATTTTTTTCGATGAAATCAACTTTAAAAATGTTAATGATAAAATTCCCTTACATCTGTAAGAGTCTCTGTAAAGATGATTCTCCATCTCTCCTTTTTCATGATTTCATAGGCCTTCAAACACCTATCATATTCTTCAAAGATACCGTAGACTGAGGAACCACTTCCTGACATAGCAACGCCTTTTGAACCTAAAGATATGAGTTTCTTTTTAATTTCTGATATATCCGGTAATCTCTCCTTCACAACTTCTTCTAAATCATTGTGAAGATAATCCTGTATGTTATTAATTTTAGAAAGATTTAGTCTATAAAGATTACTACCCGATGGGATATTTGTCAACTTCAAATTTAGGTTTTTATATGCCCATTCAGTGGATATAGGCTTGGGAGGAATAACAAGGATAAGATGCATCTTTTCTACTTTTTTAATGGGACTTAGAATCTCACCCCTCCCTCTAGCAATCGCAACAGGGCCATTGATAAAAAAAGGAACATCCGATCCCAAAAATTTGGCTATTTCCATAAGTCTTTCTTTACTATAATCCAATTCCCACAACCTATTTAAACCTAAAATAACAGAGGCAGCATTACTGCTCCCACCTCCTAATCCAGAACCAACAGGAATATTCTTTTTTATAAATATATCCACTCCGCTTTTTCTCTTGCTCTTCTCTTTTATAACCTTGGCAGCAGTGTACGCTAAATTCCTCCTCCCTTTGAGGGTTTCGTCATCACAAAAAACCTTTATTTCTTTATCACTTTCCCTAATTAAAATATCATCATAAAGGCTTATCATCTGCAAGATGGTCTCAATTTCATGATATCCATCTTTCCTTTTTCTCAAGACCCTTAAACCGAGATTTATTTTTGCTGGTGATTTAATCTCTATCTCTTTCATAGAGTTTAGAGCTCTCATTCAATGTTATCTCTATTGCCTTTTTGGGAATAAATAAATCAAAAATATCGTCTGACAATTTTTGATTAATGTATACTTTTTTGTATACGATCTTTATATCTGTATTCTCTTTTGGAAAACTTACCTTGATAGAAAAAGGGAGCAGATAATCCTGAACTTTTTTAAAATGATGATATTCTACATCCAACAGAACCTCTCCTTCAGGGCTAAAAAGAAGAGACCTTGCAGGAATGAATCTGTCAGCCTCTATCCATATTTCTTCGAGGACATCTTCTTCATTATTATATATCTGTAAGATATATCTTTTCTCACTCGATGTATAAATACCTCTCATTTGTTTTGTATCAATGCTTAAAGGAACCGTTCCTGAAAGAATCTTCATAATCTGGGAAAGGTTCAGGTTGACACCCGTCCACTTATATAAATTTTTCCGCGTTGCCTCAGTTCTTAAGAATTTTCCCTCAAAAGGAAAATAGACTAATAGTTCTTTGTTGTTCGAAACAAGATACATTGTTGGCTGTCCAAAAAAGTTTATGGTCTCCACCCTCAAGGCCAAATTCTTTTTTAGGATAAAGACTTCTTTTGTAGTGAGATTCTTATCGGGGGTATTTAAAGTGAGATGTGTAATCGCTTTAAGATTTTCTAATAAACCCTCTCTTTTCCTCAATTCATTTACTAAAGTCCCTGGTGACTCTAGTATCTCATCTGGAAAGGGTTGATAAGGCCTGACTCCCTGGATAACGGTCTCGCATCCGAATAAAAGAAATAAAGAAATTATAAAGAGGGGAAGGATATACCATCTATTAATGATTCGCCTTTTCAAATACTTTCTCCAAATTTTTTAATTTCTTTTCCACCTCTTTGTTATCAGGTTTTATTTCTAACGACTTCCTCCACTCATTCAATGCCTTTTGTTTTCTCTCTAATTTAAAATATATATCACCTAAATGATCTCTGATTACTGGATCATCAGGTACCAAGCTAACAGCCTTCTCTAATTCATTCAGAGCCTTTTCATACCAACCTTTTTTAAAATATGCCCAACCCAAACTATCGACAAAATATCCATTTTCTGGTTCTAACTCCAGAGCCTTCTTGATGATAAGAATCGATTCATCTAAATTCATCCCTCTTTCTACATACATATATCCTAAGTAATTATGAGCATTCGCATGATTGGGATTTAATTCAATCGTTTTTTTCATCTCACGAATTGATAATTCAAACTCTCCCATCTTTTCATAAGTCGCGCCTAAATTAAAATGATATTTATCATTTTTTGGTTCTAACTCTATTGCCTTTTTAAAGTTTTTTAATGATTCATTATATTTTTTTTCCTCAGAAAGGATGATGCCCAAATAAAAATAACCTTTTGATTGTTTGGGATCAACCTTTGCGAGTTCCTCCAAGATATCAATCGCATCATCTACTTTATTTAAGATTTTATAAATACGAGCCATAAATAACCGACTATCCACAGAATTTGGATTTATTTTAATAATCTCTTTCAGTTCCAGTAAGGCATCGTCATATTTCTTCATCTCTTCATATAGCAATGCCTTGTAATATCTTATTTTCGTATCTTTCGGTTGAGCAGCAAGAATTATTTGAAACTCTTTGAGGGCCTCTGAATAATTCCCCTGTTTAAAGTAGATAAAAGCCAATCTTTTGTGAGTCAATAGATTTTCCGGTTCAGACTCTAAAATAATTTTATATTCCTTTAAGGCCTCGTCTAAGGACTCCTTTTTTAGGTAAATTTGTCCCAGCCTTTCTCTAACGAGATTACTATGAGGATTAATCTCCAGCACTTTTTCATAATGTTTGACTGCTTCCTCATAATCTTCTCTAATCGTATAAATATCTCCCAATCCCCTCAGAGCTTCTTCAAAATCGGGAGATATTTCTATTACTTTTTTAAAATATTCTTCTGCCCTGTTATATAAATTCATTATGAGGTAGACTCTTCCTATATAATAAATACCCTCAACAGAATCCGGTCTTTTTTCTAATAATTTTTGAAAAGTGAGTATGGCATTGTCGTAATCTTTCTCTTCAGCATAGAGAGTCCCTAAAAAAAGATAGGGTTCTATTTCTTTAGGACTTTGGTCTATAACTTTTTTGAACTGAGTAATGGCTAAATCTCTTTTTTTGAGACCAGAATAGATTTTTCCTAATAGTATCCTGGCTTCTTTATATTCTGGATTGATTGCCAATGCCTCCTGAATCTCTGAAATGGCTTTTGAAACATCTCCTTTTTTTAGATATTCTGAAGAGAGGTTAAAATGGAGATAAGAAGAATTTGAGTCATACTTTATAGCCTCTTTATAAGACTCTATGGATTTCTCTATGTCATTCTTACTGCTATAAATTTCAGCTAAGATATAATGATAATAAGCCAGTGCCTTCTTGCTAGATGCCCTTTCGTCCTCTGGTTGTATAATCTCAAATTTAATATGACCTTTAATATCCTCACTTTCTTTTCCTTTTAATATCTCATTGATATCTCCGCAGCCAAAAATAATCGAAGCAAAAAGAACTGAAACCAAAAGTTCTTTTTTAAAAAGAGTCTTTTTCATTTTGTCATTTACCTTTCTGTATCAATCCTAAAATAAATATTTTCTATTATCTTACCACCAACTTTATTATTGAGTTTTTCAATAATCATCCTTTCTAAGAATTTCAATTCCTGAAGCCAGATCGAATCCCTTACAAATATATAGAGGGTCTTCCCCTTTATATATCTTGGACGGGTAACAACAGCTATCTGTTCGCCAACAACTCCATCCCATATATCCAAAACCTTGCACTGCTTTACTCCCTTATCCAGCCTCAATTTCTTAAGTGACTTTTCTAAAACAGTGCCTATCTTAACAAAATTCTTCATAACTCTTTATTTCATAGGATATGGTATTATTAATTATACATTGAAAACCTCAATATGCAAGCGCAAAATGGATACTGATGGCATAAAATGAATGGATAACTTATTGAAAATATTGAAATTTAAGAGGATAACCAATCCTTTTTACCTTTCTTGATTTCCTCACTCGCTTGTCAAACACCTAAAAATCGAAAGGGGGGATAATCAAGAACTTTCAATTGCAAAAAACTCTTTGATTTTTTATAATTACATGAATTTTAATACTTTACATAACAGAGAAAAAACAAAACAAGAAATTCGTCTATTAATTGTTAGATGAAATAAATAATAAAATATTTACAGAAAAGGAGGAAGCAAATGACAGTTGATATATTGCGTGGAGTATTAGGATGGTGCGCTGTAATTAATATGGGATTATTGCTGTGGTGGTTTTTATTGTTTGCATTTGCTCATGATTGGATTTATCGCATGCATAGCAAGTGGTTCAAGATTCCAGTAGAAACGTTCAATGCAATTCATTATGCAGGCATGGCTTTTTTAAAAATAACTATATTTGTTTTTAATATTATTCCGTATTTTGCGTTACGAATCGTAACATAAAATAATAACATCTAACAACTCATTCCACCGGACTGTTCCCGCTCGGACAATAAAAGA
>SMTZ1_10000407_pt1 | contig 39912 bp, 61 predicted proteins | sample DeeMarSWOR136_30_FD_25667 | JGI IMG/M metagenome (IMG submission 25667)
AATGGTGATAATAATTATACCTCATCATCAAAAAATTATTATTTTGATACTGACCCTCCTCAATTTTCAAGTATAACTTCAATACCAGAGAGTCCAGTTGGTTATGTTCCTGATATTGAATATAAATTTCAAGTAACTGTAAAGGATGCAACTTTAGTTGATGTATGGTTTGAATCGAATCACACTGGAACAATGAAAAAATATTATTCAACATCAAATTTATCAGTTCAAAATTCATCTGGATTTTTTTGGGTAACTATAAAAAATTTAGGCGCTAAAAAATTTTCTTATAAATGGCATGCAAAAGATGATCTAGACGACGAAAGTTCTACAATTTTTATTAATTATGAGATATTAAAAATGAGTCCATTAGTTATGGATATATTACCGTCTACAAATATTAAAGTAGGGACTCAAATAACAGCAACTTGCTATTCTATTAACTCGATAGAGGTTCCGGTTTCTAAATTTAAATTTTATAAAAATTCTGATCTAATAAAAAATGTAACTTCTTCAACAAGAATGGATGTTTTTCTATTAAGTGTTGGGACATATAATTTTACTTGTAATACTTCTGGAACAGCAAATTATTCTAGTCAAAGTATAACAAGAAATATAACTATCTCAGCAGCCCCTCCAGAAGACGAAGAAATAAATGGAGAACTTAAAATAATGAATCTTAATTTTCCAACATTAATAAAAACCGGTGAAAGTGGAGAAGCAAGTTTTAATTTAAAAAATGAAATGTTAAAAAACATTTTTAATATAGAAATAGATTTAACAGGAATTTCTTCAGAGTGGTATAATATAATAAGTCAGCCTTTATATGTTTACGGTGGGAAAACAAAAGAAGTAAAAATAAATTTGAACATTCCTTCTGATGCAGAACCAAAAATTTATAGTATAACAATAAATGTAAAGGGGGAAACTTCCGATGGGAAAACTATAACTGTTGTTAAAAATTTAAATATACGAATAACTGGTCCAGCTCAAAATAAGCCACCATCATATATTGTGGGTTATATTAATACAACGATTGCAGGAGAAAATGTGATGTTTTCATTAAAGTGGTCTGATGATTATGGATTATCTGGTTATATTTTTTCTTCAAATAATTCAGGTATATGGGAAAATGATTCATGGACTCCTTTAACAGGAAGCAGTGGGTGGTTTAATGTTACAAAAATTTTAAATTCAAATGTTGGTTCTAGAGTTGCTTGGAAAATTTATGCAAATGACACTAACAATGAATGGTCAATATCTGATGAAAATATTGTTATTGTAACAGAAGCTGCTGGTTTCGACATGTTTTTTATTATTGTAATCGTTTTGGTAATTATAATTATTTCAGTAATTGCGATAATTTTTATTCGTAAAAGAAAACCCAAAGAAAAGGAAGAAGAAGTTGAATATGTATATAGTAGAGAAGAGTTCGAAAGAAGCAAAAAAAGGAGTTAAAGTTTTTTCAATTCATCTAAAGCTTTTGAACTTACTTTTATTTCCTTTCCTTCAAATATCCTTGAAATAGCCTTAGATAATTCAACTTCACTCATTTCTTCTCTTAATTCTTTAATAGATCTAGATAAATCGTCTTTAAGTCTAAAATTTAGAGAGTCTAATTTTTCATTTAATTCTTGTATTAATTTTTCATTTCTTTCAAATCTCTTTATTAATGCGTCTATAAGCTCATTTGTTATAGTTCTTTTAAGTCTGATGCTTCTTTCTTCATATTTGTTAATATAATCTTTTATTATACTCATTTGGTTTTTTAGTGTTCTTAGTTGTGATCTTATAAGAGTTTCAAAGTCTTCTTCCATATTCTTCACTTTTTCTTTCCTGTTCTTCACTTTCAATTAATTTTAATATAGATTTATCTATCTGACTTTTGTTTCTTAAAGAATTTATTGAAATCTCTAAATTTCTTAATTTGTTTTCAATGTCTTTTAAATCAATTTTTTCTTTGGATTGTTTTTCGATGTCTGTTTTTAATAGTTTAATATCGTTTTCAAGTTTTTCAAACTTTTTGGTAAATGCTGATACCAACTTATTTAAGAACACATTTAATTCAATTTTTTCTTCCATAGAGTAAAAATAGAAGTCAAATTTTAAATACTTAACTTAAAACGCACTACAAATTGTGTAGTTTTAAAAAGATGTTCTTTTAAAAATAAAAGAATTCCAAAAATCAAAATTCCTATTAATAATAGAATTCCAAATAAAAGGTATGAGTCTGTAGATATCTCAATTTTAGTGAACAATTCAGGGTATGATAGTTTGCCTGATATCAAAGAAAATGTTACAAAAAAACCTATAAGAACTGTAAGGGATATTAAAATTAAAACTATCATTCTTGATGCTAAAGTCATAATATCATCAAACTAACAAATTTCATATTTTCCATGAGCTAAATCTAAACAGAACTGTTTTATGTTTGATAACTCTTTTTTAATGACCTCATTAACCTCTTTTCTTACATCATCAACAGAACCAGAATTCATTATCAATTGCGCAGCAGCAATTTTAGGTTTATCAATTGGTGTTCCAATCTGACTTAAAAGCCAAAAATAAATTTCCTTTATACCATTAACATTTTCGTAAATCTCGTTAGCAATCTTATGACTTAAAACATTATATACTTTTCCAACATGACTAACTGGATTTTTACCAGCAGCTGCCTCATTGCTAACAGGTCTGTTCAATGGTATTAAACCATTAACTCTATTACCTCTGCCAACTTGTCCACAGTCTGCATCTTCTGCACAAGTTCCAGTAACTGTCAAATAACAACCATTAATTCCTCTGCCTTTAGCATCTAAAGTGTTTAAAAAGATAAAGGTTTTGAAATCATTTTTATTAGCAACAAAATTTTTAATTTCTTCAATTATTATTTCTTTTTTTCTAAAATAATCATTTTCATTTTTAACAAATCTATCAACCAAAGGCATTGCAACTGTTAAATGTATTTCTCCATTGGTTCTCAAACCCATAATTTTAATATCTTCTCCTGATTCTGGAAATTTTTTCTTAAAACTTTTATCATTTAAAAATTTTTCGGTTTTCAAAACTATTTTTTCAGTTTCTGATAAAGGAGCGTAACCAACTGCTGCTGATGTATCGTTTGCTCCTAAGAGTTCTCCTTTTCTAAAAAATATATCTCTAAGAGCAGCAGAACCTCTTTTTAATTCAACTTGATAATTTACATGTGTTTCAGGTTCAACAAATCTAAGATTTTCTTTAAACCATTTTTTTGCAGTATCAACAGCAATCTCAGTAACAGGAATCATTTGACCTTCGAACTCATAAGTAGCCCTATCACCAAAAACTAAAAGCATTGGAGTTTTTATTTTTCCGCCTCCAAATTTTTGTTCTGCTTCACCTGCAACCAAAAGAGCTTTATCAATGTTATGATGTAATATTATTTCAAATTTATCTAGGTAATATTTTGAAAGCTCTACAGAAACTTTGTTCATTAAAGAATCGCAAATTGTATCAGGGTGGCCAATACCTTTTCTTTCAACAACTTCTACTTTTTGTTTAGAAACTGGAACTGCGTGCAAATCTTCAATAACTATATTACGCATTTTCACCCTCCGAATATAGTAAATACCTCTTATAAAATATTTTTGGGGACTTATAAAGTTTTGGAATTAAATAGGATACGTTCCTTTTTTCATTAAAACCCTATCAGTTTTAACTACTAAACCTCTTTTTTTATTTAATATATTTTCAGAACTCATTAAAGCCTTTCCAATAGCTATTAGTTCTCCTTTTAAAGAAAATAAAGCAACCCTATCTTTTTTCTTTATATTGTCTTCAAACCTAACAATTCCACCAACAGCCAAAGGTGCTCCATTACAAATATTAGTTATAGCATTGTCTGATATTATTATTTTTCCCATATTTTCAACAACTAATTCCATGGGTAGTATAACCTCTTTTAGTCTATTTTCTTCTTTAGCATCAAATAAATCTTGTAAAGTTATTACAAATTCTTCAGAAAAGTTTCCAGTTTTTGTTCTTCTTAATTCTTGTAAATGTGCTCCTATTCCTAATTTCTTTCCTAAATCATCTGCAAATCTTCTAACATAAAATCCAGCCTCGGAACCAATTTTAAAAAGTAGATTTCTTTCTTTTAATTCTAATAATTCTAAGTAATAAACTTCTCTTTCCCTTTCTTTTCTAGAAACAGCAGATTTTTTAGGAGGTATTTGTTTAACCTTTCCAATAAAATCTTCAAATATTTTTTCAATTTTCTCTTTTTTAACTTCTTCATGTAGATGAATTATTCCTACGTATTCTTTTTTGGATGATAAAAGTATTGGCATTAACTTTGTTGCGTTTTCCAAAGCTATTACTAAAACTCCTGAAGCTCTTGGATCTAGTGTGCCACCATGACTTGCTTTTTTAATATTCAAAATATCCTTAATCCACTTGTCAACTTGATTAGAAGTAGGCCCTGGAGGCTTATCTAAAATTATTATTCCATTTCTTATATGTTCTTCTAAAGACCTTGCACCAGGATAACAACCAAAAGGTGTTAATGATGCTTCATGTTTTTTTATTAGCCAACCCATAGATAAAACTATTTTGATTTTTGTATACTTAAATAAATCATTTAACTCGTAAAAATAAGTAAAATTAAACCTTTTACAACTTAGGGTGGTAACTGATTTTTATCTTAATTTAATTTAAAATAAAATCATGATGGAAATTCTGATAAACGAATTCGATTGGAAATCTCCTGAAAAAACAAGAAGACTAACAGAAATAATTGAAATGTTAAAAGATATTGGTTGGGAAAAATTTGGACATAGTGGAACAATAGTTTTGTTTAAAGATACTACTGAAGAAAAAGCAAAAATAGAACTAGAAAGATTAGGAATAAATGAGGTTAAAGCTGCGGTTTGGGAAGAAGAACTGTATTATAACAATATATTTTGAAGATTCTAAATGATAAGAATGAGACCTTTAGGTTATTTGATAATATGGTTGATTGTAGCAATAATTTTATTTCTTATTGTTTCTTTTTTGTTTCAACGGGTTCCTTTTTAAATTCTCTTTTCATAGGAACCTTTATTTCAAGTTTTTCAATCAAACCAGAACTTTTCCATAAATTTTCAATAGAAACATCATCAGCCTTAGGATTGATATCAAATTTATGTTCGGTCGGTTCTATATGATCAATATTACATTTTCTTCTTTTAATACCTGTTATTGTCTTGGGTCCTGTTATTAAAACAAAATTATCATCAATATTATCCAAAATAACAGCATACTTGCCTGCTTCCCTTCCTGCAATTTTTAATACGATTCTACCAGGTTCTAACATTTATCTCACTTTTTCTTTAAAATGTTCTCTCATACATTTTGAGCATAATTCTGGAAATGGTCTTTCAGGACGTTTTTTGGTTTTTGGCAATCTTTTAAGTTGTTCAACACTTAATTTTGGTCTGTTTAACTTTGCACCACATTTTTTACATCTAGCATAGCTAGACTTTCTTTTCTTAAAATGGGCAACTGTTCTTCCACCGGGTGTTTTAACTTTGTATTTTTTTGTTGATTTAGGAATTATCATAATGCAACACCTAAAATTCTTCTAAATATTGAATTTAATGGAATTGAAACTATTATGTACCAAGCTAGCCAACCAAAATCATTAGCGATAAATGGAAGTGAAAATGGTAAATAAACAACTACACCTGGAAATAAACCAGGTAATATGGGTAAAACTATTACAATAAAAATTATTAGAGATATAAACATGGGTTTCATACTCATTCTAAGTTGTTTGTTAGAAAGTTTTAACATTTCAGCCATAACTCTTTTTGCTTCTTCTGGGTTTGTTTTTTGTAGTTCTTTTATTTTTTCTTGTTTTTCTTTTTGCTTTTCTTTTAACTCTTTCATTTCATCTTGATTTATTAAAAATCTGTAAATTAAAGTTATAACAAAAATTATTAAAATTGATAATAAAATCTCTTCTATGCCCGCTGGTAAACCTAATAAAGTCATTTTTTAACACCTAAAATTTCTAATATTTTATCAACAACAACTTTTGGTGGTGTTTCTATTTTATTGTTTGAAATGTTTATAAGTATACTTTTATTCTTGTAGTATTCTATTAAAGGTTTTGTTTTTTTTTCATATTCTTTTAATCTCATTTTGATTCCTTCTGATGTTTCATCCTTTCTTTGAATTAATTTTTTTCCACATTTATCACATATTCCTTCTTTTTTAGGTTTCAGATATACTAAATTATAAATTTCTCCACAGTTTTTGCATGATATTCTTAAAGAAAGTCTTTTAATTAATATCCAATCAGGAACAACTAGATTTATTACATGATCTATAGTTGTTATTTTTTCAAGTTCTTGTGCTTGTTTGAGTGTTCTTGGAAAACCATCAAAAATAAAACCGTTTTTACAGTCTGGTTGGTTTAATCTTTCTTTTACAATTTCTATTGTTAAATCATCTGGAACAAGCAAACCAGATTTTACAAATTTTTCTACTTTTTTACCTAATTCTGTTTCTTTAACTATATTTTCACGAAAAATCTGTCCCGTTGAAATATGTGGTATTTTAAAAATCTTACTGAGTCTTGAAGCATAAGTTCCTTTTCCCGAACCTTGAGGACCTAGCATAATAATTCTCATATCACTCACCCAAAAACTTTCTAATTGAAGGAGGCATGTCTTCCTTATGTTGAGCAGTTATTTGTTCATAAAACTGATAAACAATCATAGTAGCTAAAAGTAAACCTGTCCCTGTTCCAATTGCAGAAGTTAGGTCTGCATATGCTGCAAGAAAACCAATGAATGCTCCACCCATTACAGTTAATGCTGGTATATATCTATCTAAAACTCTTTCAACAATTCTTGGATCGTGTCTAAATCCAGGAATCATTATGAAATATGTTTTAAATTGTTCGGCAACTGATTTTGCATCCATTCCTGATGTAGCTGTCCAAAAAATAGAAAATACTACTGAACCCAGAACATAAATACTGATATAAAATATGATGTGTAGTACACTGTCTAATGTTATTCCTGGAAGATTATAATATGAAATTAAAAAATAACCTAATATCATTCCAATAATTGCTCCTAAAATACACATTTTAAATGCATTTTTCTTCCAAACTCTTAAAGCTAATATTACAAAGCATAGAGCAATAATACTAGCTATTATAGTAACTATCATTATACCGACTTCACCCGATGGTGTATACAAATAGTACATAAAACCTCCAGGATTTGGGGTTCCTTGTTCACTATAAGTTCCTAAAAAGGTTATTCCTCTTTCATAAAGAAGTCTTCCTACAACTTGTAAATTTGCTAAAACAGCAGCAACTAAAATAACTGGTATGTTTGATGTGTATAAGAATTTTAATGGCCACCTTCTAGCAGCAAACTTTCCAAAAGGCAAAGAAAAGGCCATTGGTATTTCAACTTTTATATCTTGTACAAAAACAACTATTATGAAAACTAAAACAGTTCCTAATAAAGGAAGTAAATTGATAAATAAACTAATTAATGGTGTAGTGCCTTCTAAAAATGAAGCAATAATAAATGGTATTATTCCTGTGGGATATTCTCCTTCCATAGGAAGGGCACCTGCTTGAGTTAAAGGATTCAGTGTTCTAATAAGTATTGTTTTTGCAACACCAGCTGCAATGAACAAAGAAACACCAGAACCAAAACCCCATTTTGAAACAATTTCATCCATAAACATTATAATTATTCCACCAATTGTAAGCTGTAGAATAACTGCTAGTATTAAAACAATATCAGAAGATGCAGGAGGAACTGCACCAGCAATTACATAAGCTATACCCTGTATAAAACAAAATGCGACAGTTAATATTTTTTGTGTAGCACTGAATTTTTTCTTATCTTCCTCATTAGTTAAATCCCAATTAATAACTTTGCTTCCTACTAACAATTGTAATATTATTGATGCTGTTACTATTGGTCCAATACCTAATGTTATTATTGAACCAAACCTAGAACCAAAAACTATTTCCAGAAATTCAAACCTTGCAACTGCATCAGGATTAACTCCCCAAACTGTAATTGAACCTAAAACAAAAAATAAAACTAAAACTATTAAAGTCCATTTAGCTTTTTCTCTAAAAGTTAGTTTTTGAATAGGTTCTGTGACTGTTGGTATAAAAGATGCAATTTTAACTAAATCAAACATTTTCTATCGCCTTTCCACCCATAGTTTCAATTTTCTGTTTTGCTTTTTCAACAATTTTTTTAGCTTTTATTGTTAATGGCTGAGTTAAGTTTCCAGTTGAAAGAACTTTATCATAACCTAATTCAGAAAGATTGATTTCAGTTTTATTTAATTTTTTAGCAAGAATATCAATATCCCTTAAAGTGATTGCTTTTGTTTCTTTTTTTGCTTTAGGTGGAATCTTAAATCCTCTTTTTCCGTAATAATCAGGTTGATACCTCATAACCCATGATTTTTTGTGTTTAAATCTTCCTGCTTTTCCTCTTCCACCTCTTGAACCTCCTCCTCTTTTCTTTTTATGGCTGCCACAACCGTATGTTCTCTTTCCTCTTCTCTTTAAAACCTTTTTTCTTCTATGAACAACCATTTAAATCATCCTTTTTAACAATTTATTAATCTCCTTTCCTCTGTATCCTAATTCACCTTTTGGATAATGTTGTTTAATAGAATTTTTAAATCCTTTAGAAGGAGGAGTTAATCTAAAAACAGGTTTTATTGTATTTGGGATTTTTTGATTTTCTTTTATTTTATTAAAAATATCTTCTGCTTCTTCTTTAGTTAATCTTTCATCACCTGGTTTTCTTCCTCTTTTCTCAACTAAAATTTTTAAAATGTCATCATCAACTTCTCCCCAAGTTATTCTATCTTTAACTTTTTGTAACATGCCTTTTACAACATCATCCTCTTTTAATAAAACACAATGCATTTTCCTATTTAATCTAAGCATTTTCAATGTATCTTTAATATCTTTTCTTACCTTAACCAAACCCCTTAACCTAATAACAGCATACATATTATCCTACCTTTCCAATTGTCATACCAACTTCTTTTTCAAATTCTGGTTTTGTTTTGTAAGTATTTAATTTCTTAAGAGCATTAAAAGTAGCTTTAATTAAATTAATTCTCATGTGTGTATTTCCTCTAGTTTTACACCATATATCACTTATACCAGCTAATCTCATTAACTTTTTAACTTCATCAGAAACACATAAACCAATACCTTTTGGAGCTGGTAAAAGTTCAACTACAACAGAACTACTCTTGCCTTTTACAGTAAATGGAATAGAATGATTTGTTCCACAAGAACATTCCCAAGAACCACAGCCTCTTCTTATAGGAATTATATTTAACTTAGCTTTGTTTGTGGCTTTTTCAATAACTTCTTGATGTTTTCCTGGTGGACCAGAAGCCAAACCCACACCAACGTAACCATTCTTATTACCAACAGCTGCCATTGTAGATATTCTATAACGTCTACCGCTTTTATGCATTCTTGCAGTTCTCTTGAAAGGTGTTCTTCTTATTCCTCCACCTTTTCCAGTAGAACCACCAATAAAAATTAATTCTCTTTCAAGATTAGGAAGCAAAATATCAAGTATTAAAGGTTCAGCAATCTTAATTCCTTCTGCAAAAATCTTTGATATATCTGTCACTTCTCCTGATAAAACTTTTTTCCCTAAAATTGTTTTAGGTTCCCAAGCTTCAGGAATTGTAATTTTAGCTTTTTCCTCTACTATTTCTTCTGCTTCTTCTATTTTTTCTTCTTCTTCAACCTCTTGTTTTTTTGGTTCTCTTGGCATATTAACCAACTATTTTATTTTTAATATCTTCAAACTGTTTTTCAATATCTTCGGAAATATGTTTTCCTTTAATTCTATTTTCATTAGGCAAAATATCTTCAGAGTGAGGAACTTTTATTCCTGAATCTAAAACTCCTTTTAGTGCTGCATAAAGTCTTGAGCCTTTTGTTGAAGTTTGTATTCCCAAATCTAGATTTGCTTCTTCTATTTTTTTATCTCTTGCTTTTTTTCCTGCTAATAAACCTGTTAAATATGCAGCGGGAACATTTCCAGTTTTATTCCAACCTAATTTTTTTAATTCAGTTGAGTTTGCAGAAGCAATTGTTTCATCGCCCCTATTGTTAAAATTAATAAATTGAACAGAAATATTAGAAATAGTTCTTCTAATAACGAGTCTAGTTTTTCCAGATTTTATTAAAGCTAATCTTTTCTTATAATTGGTTTTCTTTTTCTTTCGTCTTTTGAATTGAATTAAATGTGATCTCTTCATTTTTTCTCACTTTTTAAAAGTTCTTTATCTCTTAGATAAGACATTAAATGTGCTTTACTTCTGAAAGCATTACCTTTTATCATTTTGTAAACTTTCCTATAAGCAAGAGGTTTTAATTGTCCTTTTTCTTTTAAATCTTTTAACAATCTTCTCTGGGGCCTAATAACTCTTAACCACTTGGTCTTTTTACCTATTCTAGTTTTTGTTGAACCTTTTCTACTTCCAATTTTTTGTTGTCTTTTCTTTGCTTTTCTTTTTGTCTTTTTCTTATCAGGAAGTTTTTTTATCACACCTTCTTTAATAAATCTTCTTATATCTTTTCTTGTTATTGCTTGTTTTACTTTTTCATTTTTTGGATTTATCCAAACCTTTTCAACACCACACTTCAATATTTTTGCTGCAAGTTTTCTTTGTAAGTTCATGTAATCACATTTTCCTTTTCAATTTCTGATTCTAAAATAACACCAAATTCATTAAAAAAAGTTCTGCAAGTAGGACAAATCAAAACATCTGGATTTTGTTTCCAACGTTGTCCTTTTACTCCACAGGATGGACATATTCTTTTACCAATCAAATACATAATTATACCTCAAAAACTTCTCCTGTTTTTAAAAAGTAAATCATCAAGCAAAAATGCTGAGTGACCTAAAAATTTTATTTTCATTTTTTCTCACTTTTTTCTGAAGGTTCAATTTTCTTAATTTCAATTCTTAAAGGATTTAAAACTTTTATTTTTAATTCTTCAGTTTTTTTCATGATATTAAATCTTTTCTTTTTCCCAACAGTTGAAGCAATTCTACACGCTTGCTCTTTTGGATTAATTTTTTCTAAATCTTTTACATTATAAACTAATACTTCTTCAAAACCAGAAGGATGTAAACCCCTAACAGATTTAGGAGAACCATAGCTTGGATGTGGAATAAAACCTCTGGCCTTTTTATGTTTCCTAAGTTTTGATTGACTACCACGAGGTTTCCTCCATTTTTTTCCTAATCTTTTTAAATTTTTTCCTCCTTGTCTCATGAATTTTGGTTTTTTTCTTTTCGTTTTAAGTCTTAATTTTAAATTTTTCATAAAATCACATTAAAATTCTTTATCAATAGTCTTGAAGAAGAGCTTTGTGAATTTAAAATTTTTATTAGCAATTCTTTTAGACTCTTTCAAATTTAGTTTGCTATAAACACCAAACCTTTTATACTTATATTCATTTTTAGCTTTTGTTAAATCCAAACCCTTCTCTCCAGCACTCATGAACCCTCTTGCAATTCCTATTGCTCCTAACATATCTAAACTATCGCAATCTTGGACAATCTTTGCTTCTATAGTCTTAGGTTTGTATTTCTTTTTAAGCCAATAATGAGTTTTTATACAGTGAATGACATTCTTAGTTTCTTCTTTCGAGAATCCTTTTAAGAATTTCTTTGAACAATTAGGATTATTTTTTGTAAATTCATGAAGTAAAATTGAAGCTTCTATCACTTTCCAATTACCCTTGTATTTAGAATTCAATATTTTAGCATACTTTAACATTCTTTCTATATGAGAGTAATCATGAGAACCCTTTAATTTTTCTTTAGCAGTTTTATACAGCATTTTCATTTAAATAACCTGATTTTGTAACTTGATAAAATATTTTTTAATCTTTCTTGCTTTCTGTTTATTATAAACCCTATTTTTTGATTGAAAGCATTTAAAAAAATTCTATTGGTTATACCTAAACCTGCATTCCAGTTCCATGTTTTAATTTTTAAATCATCGAATAGTTGTTTAATTTCTTTTATACCTTCTCTATTTTTAGAAGCTAAAAGAATAGCTCTATCTAAACTAACACATCCTTGAGAATCTGCAAATCCTTGCAAATATTTAGCTTTTATTTCATTAGGAGCATTTTTTATAATAATTGGTATTTTCCAGTCTTTTTCTTTGAAACTAACACCATAACTTAAGATATCATTACACGCCGCTTTTGAACATAAAATGACTTTATAATGCAGTTGTGAATCTCCTTTTCTCCATTTGAGGAGTTTAATAGTCGGTTTCAATTCATATACTTTCTCTAAACAATATGCAAAATAATTTATGAAATCTTTATCAACTGACTCTAGACATATTCTCATCGTTCCTTTCTTTGGGTAATTTTTAGGAATTTCTATAAAACCATCACCGGGACCAATAACTCCAAGAATGTATGCCTTTTCTAGGGTTAATTTACTTGCCAATTTACTTATTTTTTTAGGATTACCACGCAATTTTAATTTAATACTAGCTTTATGTAAGTGTCTTTGAACTGTAGCATAAGTACTATTATATTTAATAGCAATTTGTCTGATTGATAATCCCTGTTTATACAATTTAATAAATTCTGTGTGCAGAGAAGTTGAAATTATATCTTTAGGAGCTGGTCTGAATTTTACACCAGTACATAACAAATATTTTCTAACTGTAGTTTTACCTAGACTAAATTTCCTTGCTATTATATCAGTTCCTAAACCTTTACTGTAATTTTTAACTAACTGCTGAATTATCTTATTAGTAACTTTTTTCATTCAATCATCCTTCTTCTAAATTAAACGGAAGATGCCGTCCTGAAAAACGCGTCGATCTCTAGCTTTTATCCAAGTTGCTCTTTCCAAATTTGCTGAAGTTTGCCCAACATCCTCTTTATTAATTCCTGTCACAGTTATTTCATCACCCTTAATCTCAACTTTACAATCTCCAACAATCTTAGTTTTTCTTGGAAGTTTCTCTCCTAGAAAATTATTTATAGAAATTTCCTTTCCAGAAACTTTAACTGTAAATGGAAAATGCATATAAACTATTTTTAATTTTACTGTAAAACCTTCTGTCAGACCTTCAAACATATTCTTTATATGAGCTTCAATTGTTCCAAGCATAGCTTTAATTTTTTTTCTTTTAGATTCTGTTGATATGAAAATTTTATTATCATTCTTTTTGATTGAAATATCTTTTTTAAACAAAGGACTATAAAAATCTCTCTCTAAAGAGGCTTTAGGTCCCTTTACTTTAACTTTAAAATTATCAATTTCAACTTCAATATCGTTCGGAATTTCAACTATTCTTTCCATATTTATCACTAATAAACATAAGCTAAGAGCGTTCCTCCTGCACCTTTTTGCTTTGCAACATCATGTGTTAATATTCCTTGAGGTGTAGAAACTATGAGAAAACCTAAACCAATAGCTGGCAAAAATCTTTTTTCCCATTTTTCGTATTCGTCTTTTTTAACATAAAATCTAGGTCTGATTGAATTACAATCATTAATCTTCCCTAAAAGTTGTATTCTAATCTTTCCTCCTCTTTTATCATCTATGTATTCAAAATCTCCTATATAATTGTGCTTTTGTAATATCAATAAAACCTCTTTAACTAACTTAGAGAAAGGTGTAATTGTTTCTCTTTTTCCAGAGTTATCACCATTTTTTATTGCAGATAAAACATCGGATAACAAATCATGTCTCATAAACATCACGAATATTTTTTAAATCCTAACTTTTTGGCTACCTCTCTAAAGCATTGTCTACAGTAATATAACCCGTATTTTCTAATTATAGCACCACGTCTACCACAACGTCTACAAACTCTACTTCCTCTTCCAAATTTTCTATCTTTCTTTTCTGTCATCATATCACGCTAAAATACATAGGTTTCCAATACAATCACAAGTTTTATTACTCACCAAATATATTTCTGGACATGAAACTTCCCATTCTCTTCCAGCTTTTTCTTCTATTTCTGAAAGATATTCTTGAAAATAATTTTTATTAACACATGCTTCAGTTCCACCAGATTCAGGGGGACAAACAGAACCTTTGATTTTTATACAATCTTTATCTTCATAACATTTTACAAAATTTCCAGAGGGTTCTATAAATTCTGTTGATGAATATTTATATGAAATATTTTTTATTGGAATATAAGATTCCTGAATATAAAATACTACAGCCAAAACAATTAACAACAAACCTAAAATTATTATCATAAATATTCTCATACAATCTCAACTCCATAGTTTTTAGAAACCCATTCTATAGCCTCTTCAGGTTTTATTAAATGTTGTTTACCTATTTTGCTTGATAGCTTCTTTCTTTTAATTCTAAAACCGGGTCTTTCTAAAGTTACACAAACATCCATACCAAAAATACCAATTTCAGGTTCATATCTTACCCCAGAAATATCAATATGTTCTTTTATACCAAAAGAAAAATTTCCTTGAACATCAAAAACATTTTTTGAAAGTTTATTATCTATTGCCTCAAAGGCTTTTTTTAAGAATTCTTGTGCATCTTTTCCTCTTAAAGTGATTTTACATCCAATTGGTCTTGTTTTAGCACTTCCAAAAGTTGTTCTTTTATGAGTTTTTGTTATAACAATTTTTTTATTAGTTAAGTTTTCCAATAACATTTTAGCTCTTTCAAGCTTTTCTCCAGCTTCACCACAACCAATGTTTATTGTCACTTTTTCTATTTGAATTTTTCTCATGGGATTCATTTAATCACTCTAATTTTATCAAGGGTTTATCCTTACCAACAACAATTAACAATTTTTTAGGAACTTCAAAGGTTTTTTCTTCACCCACCAAAACTCTATTTTTTTCTATTTCTCTTATTTTAGCAATTATACCAGCATTTTTACCTCCTAAAACCATTGCAATTGAATCTTTCTCAAATTTTATATGTTCAATTATCTTTTGTTTTGGTAATTCAATTAGTAAAGAATCTTGAGTAGAATATTTTTCATTTGTTAAAATATTCCTTCCATCATTTAAGTTTAATTGAGTTTTATTTTTTTTCAGGGTTTTTTTATCAACTATTTTGCAAATTTTTAATTTTTTTTCTTTTTCTGATATTTCTATAAAACTTAAACCCTTTTTTGGTATAGTTCTCCAAGCTTTCTTAAATGATGGGATTTCAATTACATCGAAGATTCCAATTCCAAAGTTTGGGTCCTTTACTTTTCTTCCATCTACTAGGATTTCACCTCTTTTAATTATTGATTTAGCTTCCTTTCCTGTTTCAGCAAAGTTAAAAACATCTCTTATCAAAATCAATAGAGGCAAAGAAAGTTCTTTTGGATGCGGTCCTCTAGGTGCAACTGTAAATTTCTTTGTTTTTCTTTCAATTGGCCACCATTTAGGAGCCACTAACCTTTTTAATTTTACCAACATTTTCACCTTTTTTACTTCTATTAATTACTTTTAATCTTCTTTTATCATCCATAATAGGATTTAATATTAACAAATTTGATGGATGTATTGGAACAAAAACCTCTTCACCTGAAACTTTCCTTCTTTTAACTTTTTCAATATAAACTTTTAATTTTTTCATATCAATTTTTGTGATTTTTCCTATGGTTCCGTTAAATTTTCCTCTCATAACTTTTACTTCATCACCTTTTCTAACTGGTAATGTTCTTTTCTTCCATCGTTTTATCAAATCTTTTGATAGGTGAGCTGACAATAACTTATGTTTTTTATGTAAAGGTGCTTTATACAAAGCTTTTCTTTGTTTTCTTGGTTTTTTTGATTTCATCATAACACCATGGTAGCAATTTTACCAATCATTGAAAATCTCTCAACAACTTCTTTTGCAATTGGTCCTTTAATTTTAGTTCCTCTTGGTTCTCCTTTTTCATTAACTAAAACAACAGCATTATCTTCAAATTTAACTCTCATCCCATTTTTTCTTCTATACTCCTTTTTTTGTCTAACTATAACAGCATGAACAACTTCATGTTTCAATTTTGGGTCTCCTCCTTTAACAGAACAAATAACCCAACTTCCTACCCCACAAGCAGGAATTCGGGTTTTTACTCCTTTATAGCCTTTAACAGCTATTATTTGAAGTAAAATTGCTCCTGAATTATCTGCACAATTAACAAAACTTCCAGCTTGTAAAGCTTTTGTTATTTTTGCTGATACTGGTTTCATTTTTTCTTCACCTTTTCAATAACGACAAATTTTTTAGTTTTTGACAGTGGTCTACATTCAGAAATTTTAACAATATCGCCTTCCTTAGCATTTATGCATTCAGGGTTATAAGCTACAACTTTGCTATGTCTTCTTTCGTATCTCTCATATTTTGGGATGTAACGATGATAGTCCCATCTAACAATCACGGTTTTTGAAGCCTTATCACTAACAATTTTTCCAATAAAAACTCTACCCCTTATTGCGAGTTTTCCATGAAATGGACACTTAATATCTTTGCATGTCTTTTTAGGTGATTTAACACCTAATCCTATATTCATAGCTTTTTGTTTTACCATTTTTTCACCTTTAATTTTATTCTTTCTTCAGGTCTTTTTGCAATTATTGCTCCGTTAACCTTAACTTTTTTACCATTTGGAATTGTAAATATGAAGTTCGTTCCTTTCTTCTGAACTTTTTTTATTCCGTTTTCTGTTTCTATTATTAAAAGGTTCTTTGTTTCATCAACAACCAAACCTTTTATTCCAATATGAAATTTGTTAAAGCTAGCTACAATCTCTACTCTCAAGCCTATTAATTCATGTCTAATTAAGTTCTTCGCTGAAATCATTTTACTCAACTTCAATTTTTTCTTCTGGGAAGCCTGCATCAATTAATAGCTTTTTTAATTTACTTCTGTGATCGCCTCTGAGTTCTATTTTACCTTTTTTGTAAGTTCCTCCGCACGCAAGTTTTGTTTTTAATTTCTTTGCTAAATCTTTAGGATTTGCTTTTTCTTCAATACCATCTACTATAGTCACTGACTTTCCATAGGATCTCTTTACAAGGTAGACTTTTATTTTTGCTTCCTCTTTTGCCATTGTTTTACAAATACAAAGCTCTTTAGGCAAACCACATATTGGACATACTTCAGGCAGTTTTTTCACCCCTCCTTTTTAATTCAGTTAAAATTTTTGCTATTGTTTTTTTAATTTCTCTAACCCTTCCAGAATTGCTAGGGCTTCCTCCTATAGCAATCTGTCCTTTTTCTTTTACCACCTCTAATTTAAGTTCATTTAATCTATTAACAAGATCAACATGAGACATTTCTTTAATCTGTTTTTTCTTTATTATTGCCAAGATTTTCACCTTTTTCTTCTACAAGTTCTTCTTTTGTTTCCTTAACTTCTTTTTTAGTTTCTTCAATAAGTTCCGAGACTTTTTCAATCTTTTTTAAAAGTTCTAATTCTTTAGGAGGTTCAGTTAATATTCTAACTTGAATTCCTATTGTTCCTAATTTAACATTTGCTTGAGCGTAAGCTGTCTTAACATCTGTTTCTGCAGGCTCTCCTGAATATTTTAAATAACCTGCAGAAAATTTTTCTATTCTTGACATTTGGCCTCCTAATTTTCCAGATACTCTTATTGCAACACCAACAGCACCTGAACCCATAACTCTTTCTAAGGCTAAATTTGCAACCCTCTTATAATTTATACCTCTTTCAATTGCGGATACAATCCATTTTGAAATAATGAAGGGATCTAAGTCTGGAACTTTTACTTCTTGAACATCTAATTGGGGATTTTCAAAACCAAATTTTTCTTTTAAAGTTTGTATCATAGCATCTATATTTTTTCCGCCCCTTCCAATTATTAATCCTGGTTTATGAGCATAAACAGTAATTCTTATACTCAATGGTGTTCTTTGTATCTCGCAATGACTATAACCAGCTCTAGCAAACTGATCTACTAAAAATTCTTCCACGTCTCTATTTCTTATTGCTTCTTTCACGAACTTTTTTTCCAAAGCCATTTTTATCACTTAAAACAGCTTGTATATGAGCTGATTTTAATTTAATACCGTGTCTTCTATCTCTTTTAGCTCTATACATAGTAGAACCTCTATGCGCTGATATGAAAAGATTTAATGAATTTGCATCTAAGTTCATAGTTTTTGCATTAGCTTCTAATTGATTTAAAAGTTTTAAAATTTCTTCAGATGTTTTAGTAAAATATTTTCCATTAATTGAAACTTCTTTATTAATTAATTTTTCCAAAAATTTTTTCGCATCACTAAATTTCTTTTTGTTTAAAGCTTTACAAACTTTTGATGCATTTATATGAGAGATAGAAACTGTAGTTAAAGCACGGGTTTTTTCCTTTGATTTTATTGAATAGTTCATAACATCACTTTAATGGAAGGAACTTAGATGATTTTGTAGCGCCAACTCCAGGTGCAGAATGGACAACTTTCTTTCTTGTTAAAGCAAATTCTCCTAATCTGTGTCCAAGCATTTCAGGTTTTATATCAAGTAATATCCATTCTTTACCATTATGAACTAAAATTTTTTTAAATAACATTTCAGGTATGATTACCATTTCTCTTAAGTGCGTTCTAACAGGTTTTTCAGATTTTCTTATTTTTTCTAAAAACTTTTTCTCAACATCATTAAAACCTCTCAATAAACTTCTTCTTTCTCTTGCTGGAAGTAACTTTGCAAAGTCTTCTAAACTCATTTTTTGCAATTCCTCAACTGTTTTACCCTTGTATATAAATATTCTAGCCATAAAATCACGTAATTTTTGCTAAATGATAAGTTATAGGACCGTTTCTAACAGAAATTTTTTCAGAATTTCTAGTAATCACTTCTCCTTCTATTTTATTTAAATCATCTAGTATAAGATTTTGATTTCCTTCAACATTCATAAGTATATATTCATCCTCACCTCTTTTTCTATCAACATAACAAACATCAAATGACTTTATAATTTTTCCTTTTTTTGTTAAAAGTATTACAGCAATTTTTGGTTTTGTTGTTGCATCTAGTAAAATTTGTTCTTTAAGCATAATATCACTTCTTTTTCTTTTTACCGGTTCTCCTAGCTGATATTGATCCTACCTTTGCTCCTGGAGGGGCATGTCTTGAAATCGTCGTTGGAATTCCTGGCTTTGTTCTACCACCAAAAGGATGATCAACTGGATTCATTTTTACTCCTGACGTCCGTGGCCAAAGTTTGTTTCTCGCTTGCATTAAATAAAATTTTTGACCTGCTTTTACAAAGGGTTTATCTCTTCTACCGCTACCAGCAGGTATTCCTATTGTTGCTAAACAATTAGGATTAAAAGATTTGAATTCTTTTGAAGGCATTTGAACAATGACTCTATTTGCTTCATGGGAAACTATGATTGCCTTTGTTCCTGAAGAACAACAAAGATTTGGGCCTGAACCAGGATAATTTTCTATAGCAAAAATAGAAGAACCCTTAGGTATTTTACTCAATGGTAACATGTTTCCTATTTTTGTTTTACCTTCTATATCTAAAACATCACCAACTTTTAAACCTTCAGCAGCTATTATGAAGCTTTCTTTTCCATCTGTTTTTATTTTAGCTAAAGGTGCATCTCTTCCAGGATCATGAACAATATCAATAACCTCTCCTTTTTTAAAATCGTATTTAATTTTACCTTTAAATCTATGACTTGGGCTACGATAACGAGGTCCTCCTTTTCCTCTAGCCCTTTGAATTATTCTCTTACCCATATTATCACAACATACCTAATCTAGTAGCAATATCACTTGCCGAATATTCTTTTGAAAGTTTTATCCAAGCTTTTTTTCTTCCCTTTCTATCAATTAAAATTCTAACATTATTGACCTTAACATTAAAAGCTTTTTCAGTTGCCCATTTTATTTGTTTTTTGTTTGATTTTCTGTTAACAATAAAAACTAATTTGTTTTCTGTTTCAATTTTTCCAATTGCTTTTTCTGTTAACAAAGGAAAAAGTAAAATACTCCAAGGATCTACTAATAATGGTTTTTCTTCTTTCTTTTTTTCAGCCATAAATTTCACCAAGTTTTTTAATTGCTGATTCTGTAAAAATTGTAAGTCTTCCAGGATGAGTTCCTGGGGCTAATAACTCAGCATTTAAATTTGTTGCTAGGCAAATGTCAACGCCTAGAATATTTTTTGCTGCCTTAAAAAAACCTTTATCTTCAGAGATAACAAAAAGAACAGCCTTTTTCTTCTTGTATTTTCTACCTCTTCTTTTTCCTTTACCAGCTCTAACTTTTTTATTTTTTGTTCTTTCTAATTCTTTTTTCAAACCTATTTTTTCTAAAAATTCTTTAACAGATTTTGATTTTTTCAATTCCTGCAAAGAATCATCAACAACAACGGGTAAATTAATATTTTCGACTAAATGTCCTCTTTTTAATACAATGTCTTTTAAAGATGTGGCTGCTATTGCAGACTTGATAGCAAAAACTCTTTCTTTGTTATTAATTTTTTTATACCAAATTTTCTCAACTTTTGGAGGATGGGCTTTTCTACCTTTCACCGAACCAGGAATAAATCTTGCACTCATTTGTAAATTTGGAGGACCGCCATGTATTCTAGCCATTCTAGCTCTTTCTATGTTCATCATATGATGTGGACCTCTTCTTACTCCATGATAATGGGCCGATGTTCTTTTTCCAGCCAGTTTATCTGAACCATAGGGCTGTCTTTTATGACTTTGAATAGCTAAGACTGCTCTTTTTATTAAATCTGGTCTAAAATCTGTATTAAATACTTTGGGTAATTCAATTTCACCTTTTTGATTACCTTGAACGTCAAAAACAATTGTTTTCATTTTTACACACCTTGCTTGCTCTCCATAGAAATCTGTTTAATATCAACTGGATAGACTTTCTTAGGTCTTATGGCAAATCTTAATCTTATTAATCTTTTTTTAGGACCTGGTATAGAACCTTCTAATAAAATACAATCTCCAAAATTATTACCATAGTTTACAAACCCACCTTTAACATTAAAATTATCAGAAATCTTTAAAATTTTTTTATTTAATTCAGTTCTTGTTTGAAAACCCAATTGACCTGCTTGGGGGATTGTCCATCTAACTTTTCCTGGTTCATTTTGGCCTAATGGAGCAATATGTCTTTGCATTTGTTGAGCTTTTCTCCAATGAGTTCTTACTCCAAATCTTTTAACAGGACCTTGAAATCCTTTTCCTTTTGTTACAGCAATTACATCAACTAAATCTCCTTCTTTAAATACATCAGAAACTTTTATTTCCTTTCCTAGAAGTTCTTTAGCATATTTTAACTGTTCTTCTATAGAACCTCCTAAAGCAATTTCAAAAATTTCAGGTTTTTTCTTAAAAATAGGATTTGTATTGCAAATTAAATTTATTTTAGAAATATTTTTTGGTAGTTTTGATAATTGTTCTTCAAGATTTTTTGGTTTTTTAGAAACTTTTAATTTTCTTGATAAGTTTTTATTTAGTTTTTCAGAAAAAACATCAAAAGAAGATTTATTTTTTGTATAACATCTAAAACCTAAAACAGAAAGAGGGGGACAATCAAGAATTGTTATTGGTCTTGATATTTGTTGGCCCTTTGTTGTTGAGTTAGGATTGGTGTCAATCAATATAATGTGAGACATTCCGGCTTTATATCCAGCAAATCCTAAAGGTTTTACTTCTTTAGATTTAGGCCATGATTTTATTCTTGGATAAATACGTCTAGCCCTTTTTCTAGGGAAAAATGCTTTACTTCCTCTACCAGGTCTTTTTCTTTGTGGCATTCAATTCACATTTTAATATATGAAATTTTAAACCTATTTAAATCTTCTCAGAACACGTTCTTTCGCGAAAACTTTCCAATTTTAATAGAACTGGAATGTATTTAAAGGTTTAATTTTTTAAGAATTAACTATATGAACCTTTAATTATGTCTACTGCTTTAGGGCTTATGTCTATTCTTTTCCCATCATAAGAAACTTCAGATTTTTTGCCACCTCCACGCTCTACAATATTTGCTAAAGCTTTGTAAACTTGTCTAGGTGACATTCTTTGATGTAAAAATTCTAAATGATCTCTTAAATTACAACATTTTATTTTACATCTTTTTTCAGAAGGTTTATTTAAAATATGATCTATAATACCTGATTTTTTTAAAATATTTAATTCTATATTATTTTGAAGTTCTTCATTAAACATATTTTCACTCGAAATTAAGAGTTATAAAACAGTATAAGTATACAGAATTAGATATTTAAATTTTTCTATTTATTGTATCAAATATTAAAAAATAACTTCAAAATGTTTAAAAATCCAACAGAACTTAATAAAATAATTATTCCACCAATAGTAGAACCTAATGCTATAGCAATAAAAGATTTTTTCCAGTCTAAATCTAAAAACCAGCTTAAAATAGAAGCTGTATAAGTTCCTGTTAAAGGTGTTGGTAAAGAAATAAATAAAGTTAAACCAATTATCCCGTATTTATCAACATATGATTTACCTATTCTTCTAACCCTTTCTAAATATTTGTTAAAAAGTTTTATTTTTGATATTAAACGTTTGTAAAATAATTTTAATCCAAAATAAACAGGAAAAAATAGGAGGCAATTAACTAATAATGATACTAACAATGTATAAACAGGATCCAAACCTAGGGCTATACCTAATGGTATTCCGCCTATTTGTTCTAGAGAGGGCAAAGTATTAGCTATAATAACCATTGCTGTTTTCTCAAACATAAAGAAAGATAAAAAGAGGAATTATTTAAGTTTATCTTTTCTTCTTTTTACTTTTTTTCTTTGAACCACATCTACCCATTTTTTCACCTATAGAATATTATGATTAATAATAAATAAAATTGCGCCGAGAGGGAGATTTGAACTCCCATGGCCTTTCGACCACTAGCTTTCCAGGCTAGCGCACTACCAGATTATGCGATCTCGGCATAAGAAATATTTATTGGAAGAGTTTTTATATTTAAAAAAATTCTATTAAATATCATGCCATCACAATATGATATTGATACTAAATTTGTAGAGTTCTTACTAAGAATTTGTTTTACAATAGCCATATTTTCAATTGCTTTTCTAGTTTCATTAATACCTGTTGGTGTTCAAATTAAATTTATACAACAGTTATATATTTTATTCTTAATTTTATTTACCTTGGTTTTAGGAGCAACTTTTCTGATTTTCATAGTATGGTATAGTAAATACAAAACAAGTTTTTTCAAATTATCTAGAAAATAATCAATCTCTTAATTGAATACCTATTGAAACGCCATCAGGAATGGTTATTCTCATTATTTGTCTTAATGTTCTCTCGTCTGCAGAAACATCAATAATCCTTTTGTGAATTCTCATTTCCCATCTATCCCATGTTGCATTTCCATGACCTGTGCCATCTCCACAAGGTGTTTTCATTGTAACAACTTTTAGTTTTTTTGTTGGTAGTGGTACAGGCCCATGTACAGCTACACCAAACCTATCAGTTATTGTTTTTAATTCTTTGCAAACTTCATCTAGTTTCTTGGTATCTGCACTCATTAACTTTATTCTTGCTTTTTGCATATTCACTATGTATTTCTTAAAGTATTTAAATAACTTTGAACTAAATGCAAGTAATATCTGAAGTATTTAAAAGTTGGTAGAAAATTAGCTTTTCCTTTTCAATTTATAAATTATACCAATTATTATTGCCACTACGACTATTAAAAATATCCACCAATAGCTTAGCATATATATAAATATATTTGTAGTTATTGGTCGTGATGACAAATCATTCCAAAGTATATTTATTAGACCACTACTACCACATAATTTACGTGGGGCTTGGGCACATGCTTCAGTTTTTTCGCTTTCATCATTAAAAACATAACCTGTCCAATCATTTCTATAAGCAACAGCCAAATAATAATCACATGTACTTAAATCATTGTTTACTTTGTTTGCATTTTCTAAGAATTTTTGATATTCATTTGGTGTTTGTTTTAAAACAGAGTAACCTTTTGATAAAAAATCTGAAATTATCTCAATATCATTATCCGTTAAACGTAAATATTTATAGTACATCCAATGACATCCTTTTTGCCATCCTGCGCAACGAAGTTCATTTCCAGTTTCATTATTTAGTGTTTCACATAGATATGAATAATTTTTGTACGGCTCTAAGCTTTTAATTATTTCTGTTTTGTTTCCCCAATTTCCTACTGAGTATACTGTCACTATATTTGAACCTAGTGGTACATTAGTATATTTGCCATTGCCTTGATTACATAATGTATCATTAAGAATAACAGCTTCTGCCATCTTAACACATGCATAGGTAGGATTAACAGAAATTAAAAAACTTGCTAGTGTTATAAACAATAATATTTTTTTCATATATATTTTCTTTTTCATTTATTTTTAAGAGTATCGTTTTTATTCGTAGAAAATCTAATAAAAATATGAAGAAATATCAAATTGTAGAAATTGTAATTTTATCAATTATTTTTATTTTAGGTTGTGTCCAAAAACCAGAACCCAAAATTCTAACTTGTAGAGATGGTACTGAATATGGAGAATGTTCTTTGGAGAAACCAAAATTTTGTGACAATGGTATTTTGATTGGTAATTGTTCTGTGTGTGGATGTCCGAGTTCAATATTTTATGATTGTCAGGACAATGGAAATTGTAACAAGAAAATTTATCAATATCCTAATTGTAGGGGGATAACATGCAATGGGTTTTGTTATAATAGTAGATTTGAGATGGATTGCATTGAAAATTCTTTTGTTGAAGCTGATTCTTTTATTCCAGAAATAAGGCCCTGTAGGGATGATAGTGATTGTAAGTCGTATGTGTATAATGAAAGAACAATAAAAACATACTGCGATGAAGCAACACATCGTTGTAATCCTTACGGAATAGGAGGAATTGATGTTGAATTAAAAGTACCAGAGTCAGTTCCAATTAATAGTGAATTTAGTTTCACTCTATCAATTACAAACAAAAATGATTATTCAATGGATTTTCAAATTAATCCTCCTGATTTTCATAATCAGGTTGGAGCTTTGTGCCCAGAAGATGGAACAGAACTTTGCTATAGATATAAAAATGAGTCGAATATTAGACAAATAACTCTTGATCCACAAGAACAAAGTAATCTAGTCTATAAAATAAAAACTGGAGATCCGTCAATGATATCACAAATAATAATTGGTAGTAACTTTTTTGACGTTTATTCAAATCCAATAATTGTCTATGACCCTTCTAAAAGCACAGCTAAATGTGATAACAAGATTTACAATAAAGGAGGTCAAGCAATATGTATTGATGACATTTTATATCCTATTCAATACATTCCTAGAGAAAAATCCAGAATTCGAGCTTGTTATTCTAATGATGATTGTGATTCTGGAATTTGTTTTGACCACTTCTGTGTACCAGTTTATCTTGATGATTTTGAGCCTGATAAATTTTACAAAATATCTGTTACACCTTTTTATCTCTCTAAAGATGCAAATGAGGTAGGTGAACAAAAGAAAAACGTATCTTTGATTATTAACAAAATGATTAAGAACGCAAATGAATGGTTTAAAAATGAGAAAAATTATTGGAATGCAACAAGTAATTTTTCTATTGAATATGATATAATGGAATGTAATATTGGGAGAAATGAATATATAAAAATATTAAAAGAATCAAGAAGCGTAAAAGACGCTTTTAATAATATTACAAAAAAGTGCCTAATTGATAGGAAAGAATATTCCATAGTAGCTTTTGTGTATGTTCATGGAAAGGAATTTGATCAAGAGCTTGCTAATGAAATGAGTAAAAAAGGAATTAAAACAGCAGCAGCGGGACGTAATTTTGGTGATGTGATAACAACTGGTTACGAGTCTTATCCTGTGTTGATACACGAAACTTTGCATTCATTTGGAATGTTTGATATTTATGCTAGTAGTGGAACTTATGCAGCAAATTATCATTTTCTTGATTGTCTCTTATTTAGAGCCAGATGGAATCAATTTGAAAAAAATCCACATTTATGCCCCATAGAAGCTTTTGTAATTGGATGGTTTAAACCAGAAAAAGCCTGATGAAACCAAGAAAATAACTTCCCAGATTATTTAATATGACCGAGTTTTTTCATTAATCAATTCATATAAAATATATTACTTGCAATTTCAAGTAAATTTTTAAATAATTTACTATCTAGAATAATTCAAATTAAATAAAATAAAGAAGAAGTTAAGAAAGAAAAAAAATTATTTGGCAGGAATAACTTCTAAACAAACTCCTGCAGCAACTGTTTGGCCCATGTCCCTAATTGCAAATCTTGCTAATTCTGGAAAATTTTTTGAACTTTCAATAACCAATGGTTTAGATGGAACACATTTTATAATTGCCGCATCTCCTGTCTTTATAAAATCTGGATTTTCTGCAATTGTTGCTCCTGTTTTTGGATCAATTTTCTTTTGTATCTCAGTTATTTTACATGCTATTTGAGCTGTGTGACAGTGAAATACTGGAGTATAACCCTTTGTTACAACATTTGGATGATGTAATACAATTATTTGAGCTGTAAATTCTTTTGCAACTGTTGGAGGGTTTGAAACTAAACCTACAACATCTCCTCTTTTTACATCGGTTTTGCTTATACCTCTAACATTAAAGCCAACATTGTCTCCGGGTTTTGCTTCTGGAATATTCTCATGGTGCATCTCTATTGATTTTACCTCACCTTCTACACCAGCTGGCATAAATATTACTTTATCTCCTGCTCTCAAAACACCTGTTTCTATTCTTCCAACAGGAACTGTTCCTATTCCAGTTATTGTATAAACATCTTGAACTGGAAGTCTTAAAGGTTTATCAACTGGTTTTGCTGGTACATTAAATGTATCAAATGCTTCAAAAAGCGTTGGTCCATTATACCATTTCATCTTTTCTGATTTCTTTCCAACATTATCTCCTTCCCAAGCTGAAGTTGGAATAAATAACATTTTGCTTGTATCATAACCAACAGTTTTTAAAAGCTTTTCTGTTTCTTCTTTAACTTTTTTGTATCTTTCTTCTTCATAGTTAATTGTATCCATTTTATTTACTGCAACAACAATCTGAGTTACACCCAAGACTTTTATTAAAAATATGTGTTCTCTTGTCTGTCCAGTTGCTCCAACACCAGCTTCAAACTCTCCTTGCTTTGCTGAAACAACTAACAAAGCAGCATCTGCCTGAGAAGCACCTGTTATCATGTTTTTAACAAAATCTCTGTGTCCTGGTGCATCAATAACTGTAAAATAATACTTTGAAGTATCAAACCTTCTGTGCATTACATCAATTGTCAAACCTCTTTCTCTTTCTTCTTTTAGTCTATCCATTACAAAAGCGAATTCAAATGTTTCTTTTTTTAGTTCTTTTGCTAAATCCTTCAATTTTCTTAAATCTTCTTCTCTAATATTACCAGTATCGTATAACAATCTACCTACTAAAGTAGATTTTCCATGATCTACATGGCCAATTGTTACTAAATTCAAGTGTGGCTTTGAAACCATAAAATCACCTTTTAGCTTATTAAAAATATAATTATTTAAAGGTTTATGATTAGATTTCAGATTTAGGAATTTCCTTAGACAATCCTTTTCTTTCTCTAATTTTTAAAGCAACTTGATTTCTTAATTCATTTGGCATTTTTTCGAATACAACATCCATTAAAGATTGAAAACCTTTACCACCAGTGGCAGACTTTAAAGCACCCTCAAAACCAAACATTTCAGCAACAGGAACTTTAGCTGTAACAACTGCTGTGTATTCCTCTTGCTCAACGTTTAAAATTTCTCCTCTTCTATTTGCAACTTCAGCAGTAACATTTCCAATATAATCTTGTGGCGTGTCTATTCTTATTATCTGTTTGGGCTCTAGAAAAGTAACGCCTGCTTTTAACATACCTTGATTAATTGGACGACGAATGGCTGGCATAACCTGAGCAGGTCCTCTATGAACAGCATCTTCATGTAATTTAGCATCATGCAACCTAACAATAATAGCAGCGCAAGGCTCTTGCGCTAAAGGACCTCCTTCTGTGACTTTTATAAATGCAGCTTTAACATCTTCCATAGCTTCATTTAAATATTGAATACCTCTTGTACAATCTAAAAACATACAATGATTATGAATTAAAATTACATTTCTTGCATCGTCTTTACTCATTCCTAATTCTTGTAATTTCTTTCTTAACTCTAAATTCTTTTTCTTTATCTCTCCATCTCTTACATTCCCTTCTGTCATTGCTTTGTAAATCTCTCTTGAAATAGGTTCAACAGAAATGTAAAATTTATTGTGCTTGTTTGGAGATTTTCCTTCTATAACAGGAGATTCAGAAAAAATACTTTCTCTATAAACAACAATTGGTGGTGAAGCTATAATCTCTATTCCCTTTTCTTTAATTTTCCTTTCAACTTTTGCGTCTAAATGTAGTTCACCTAAACCTGAAACTAAAGTTTCTCCTGTTTCTGGATTTATTTGAACATTTAAAGTAGTGTCTTCTCTACTCAATGTTTTAAGAATTTCTATTAATTTTGGTAAATCTTGAGGATATTTGGGTTCAATAGATTTTGTAACAACCGGTTCAAAAATATGTTTTATAGCTTCAAAGGTTTCTAATGAAAAATCTGGTTCAGTTATTGTTTGACCAACAGCAGCTTCTGATAGACCAACTATACCCACAACATTTCCTGCAAGTGCATATTCAACTGGAACTCTTCTCAAAGCAACAAATGTTGTAACTTGTTGAATTTTTGAAGTTCTTCCAGTATCAACAAAATGTATATCTTGTCCTTTAGTTAATTTACCGGAAAAAATTCTTGCAGTTGATATCATTCCTGCATGTGGATCATAAGTAATTTTAGTTATAACAGCTGCTAATTTTCCATTAGGGTCTGAGTTAACTAATTGTTTACCGATTTCTGAGTTTATATCACCTTTCCAAATTCTTTCAATTCTATAAGCTTGAGCTTCTAATGGGTTTGGTAAATGCTTAATAACCATGTCTAAAACAACAACATTCATAGGTGCTTTGTTTGATAATTCCTCATCTCTTTCTTGAGAACATAAATCAATTATGTCTTTGAACGTTACTCCTGTTCTTTCCATGAATGGAACAGAAATGGCCCATTTTCTTAATGCAGAACCGAATGCAACTGATCCATCTTCAACTTTTACTACCCAATCTTTTGCATATTGTTTTTCAACGTGTCTTTGAATGAATTTATTAACATCAACAACAATATCAGCTAGTCTTTTTTGTAATTGTTCTGGTGTTAATTTTAGTTCTCTTATTGCCCTATCAACTTTATTAATAAATAAAATAGGTTTAACTCTTTCTGCTAATGCTTGTTTTAAAACAGTTTCTGTTTGTGGCATTACTCCTTCAACAGCACAACAAAGAACAACAGCTCCGTCTACAGCTCTCATAGCCTGAGTAACATCAGCACCAAAATCAACATGTCCTGGTGTATCTAACAAGTTTATTAAATATCTTCCAGTTCTATCAGTTAGAGTAGCACTTTCATCAGTTAAAGTTGTTTTACTAGTATCTATTGCATATTCATGAATCATTGTAACTGTTGCACCGTAAATTGTCATTATTCTTTCTCTTTCTTGAGGATCAATCCATGTTAACATTCTTTCTCCAACTAAATCTCTAGCCATCAAACCTGCAGCAGCAGCCAAATTATCAGTTAAAGTTGTTTTACCGTGATGAATATGAGAAACAATACCAATATTTCTAATATTCTTTGGATTATTCATCAATTCTTGTACTTTTTCACTGTATTCTTCCTTAGGCATAACACCACAACTTGAAATAATAAGAAGTATTCATATTTAAATGTTTGGGAATCTTAGAAAATTAAACTTATATGAAAATAATCTTGTATTATCTTGCTCCACCAGCCTCTCTTTCTTTTCTCTCTTTTTCTTTTACAGAATAAGAATTTTGAGAATCATTATTATAGGCAGCAAAAATTTCATCAGCCAAAGATTCAGCCATTTTTTTAGGTTTAGCAAAAGATTTTTGATATGCTCCTTGAGATATTAATCTTAAGGCAATATCAACCCTTCTTTGTGGTGAAGTTATAACAGCTTTTCTAACAATTATTCCTCCAACCTGAAAAGAAGTTATTTCCTCTCTCAAAGCAGCATTTTCCACGGCCCTAACAAGAACTTCTACAGGATTTTTCTTTGTCTTGTTTTCAAGAATTTCAAATGTTTCTTTAACTATTTGCCAGACTTTAAAGGTTTTTCCAACATTTTTTCCACTTGTGATAAAATGCTTTTTACCTCTATGTCCTGCAACAAAAAGATGATTAGCAAGCCTTTCTATTATATTCATTTGACTTTTATGAAATTGTTTTCCTGTAAATCTTCCAAATGTTTTAGGAATTATAGCAGGTTTTAAATTTATATAATTTTTTAAACCAGGATCATTAACTTCAATATTATTTATTTCCCATTTATCAAAAATTTTTAAAGACATTATCTAGCCTCTTTCTTAACCTTTCCTTTTAAAAGTTCTGATAAAGGAATTTTATTAACTTTGATAACCTTCCATCTTAAACCATGCTGAGAACCAACAGGGCCTCCTTGAGAACCTCCAACACCTTCTACAAGAACTTCATCATGCTCATTGATAAAATCAATTGCACCAGACTTAGGAACAAAAACTGTTATTTCTTTTTTGTTTTTTAACAATTGAACTCTAACAACTTTTATTATACCTGAATGTGGCTGTTTTTGTTCTATTCCATATTTTTTAATAACAATGCCTTTTGCTTGTGGAGCTCCCTCTAATGGATCTTTTTTCTTTTTTAGTTGGAGCATCCTAACTTTATACTTTGTTTTCTTCCATTTGTACTTTTTCTTTCTTTTTTTTAGTTCTCTTCCATCAAACATTCCCATAATTATCACTAAGTATTTGCATATTTAGAAATAAGACTTTAAAAATCTTTTGGTTTAAATGAGTAGCCCCGGCAAGATTCGAACTTGCGTTCCAGGGTTTCTTTCATAGCAAAGCTCAATGCTTTAGTCTTATGACCAAAGCCCTGTGTCCTTGACCTCTAGACGACGGGGCTATCTAATTATAAAATAAATTAAGAAAAGATTATATAAATATAGTAATATAGTGATTTTATGAGAATCTTACAAAATCATTCAGACTTTATTGAATACACACCAATTGAAAAAGAAATAAAAAATGCAGAAGAAACAGAAAAGAAAACTGTTAGATTTGAAAATATAGTTGTATTGTTTACTGCAATAGAAAAAGGAGATGATGTTTCTATTGCAAAAAAAGCAATTGATGAAGTAAAAGAAAGTCTTGAAATAATAAAATGTAACAAAATTTTAATTTATCCTTTTGTTCATTTAACTAATAATCCTTCTGGACCAGGAAACGCCTTAAAAATTTTAAAGGAAATGGAAAAATATGCTAAAGAAATTAAATTAGAGACTTATCGTGCTCCATTTGGTTGGAACAAACAATATAACATAAAAATAAAGGGTCATCCTCTAGCAGAACAATCAAAGTTTTTCGGAAAAAAAGATGTTAAAGAAAAAGTATCAGAAGCAGTAAAAAAAGAAGAAAAACTAAAATCTTTCTGGTATATTTTACAACCTGATGGAAAATTGGTTCTAGTAGAAAAATTTGATTTTAAAAAACATGGAAAATTGAAAAAATTAGCTGACTATGAAATGAACAAGTCAAGAGCAAACAAACAGATGCCACCTCATATAAAACTAATGAGAAAAATGGAAATAGCTGATTTTGAACCAGGGAGTGATCCTGGAAATTTGAGATATTACCCAAAAGGCAGGTTAATAAAATCTTTGTTAGAAATGTTTGTAACTCAAAGAGTTATTGAATATGGAGGAATGGAAGTAGAAACACCAATAATGTATGATTTTAATCATCCTATCTTAGCCAGTTATTTGAACAGATTTCCAGCAAGACAATATGTTGTTAAGTCTGAAGAAAAGGAATTTTTCCTAAGATTTTCTGCATGTTTTGGACAATTTTTAATGGCAAAAGATTCTCAATTTTCATATAAACAACTTCCTTATAGGATATACGAACTGACTAGATATAGTTTTAGAAGAGAAAAGAGTGGAGAACTTGTTGGATTAAGAAGATTAAGAGCATTTACAATGCCTGATGTTCATGCTTTATGTGCTGATTTAGAACAAGTCAAAAAAGAGTTTGTCGTTAGGTTTAATTTATGCAAAGATGTTTTGAAAGAAAGTGGTTTAGACAATAATGATTATGAAATGGCTATAAGATTTACAAAAAATTTCTATGAGGAAAATAAAGATTTTATAAATAATTTAATCAAACTTCATGGTAAACCAGTATTAGTGGAAATGTGGGAACAAAAATTCTTTTACTTTATTTTAAAATATGAATTTAATTTTATAGATAACCTAAACAAGGCATCTGCTTTATCAACTGATCAAATAGATATAGAAAATGGTGAAAGATATGGAATTACCTATATTGATAAAAACGATAAAAAACGGCACCCAATAATTTTACACTGTTCTCCTTCTGGAGCTATAGAAAGAGTAATGTATTCTTTACTTGAGAAAGCTTATGCAGATTCAAAATCAGGAAAAAACCCTACATTTCCATTATGGTTATCTCCAACACAAGTTAGATTGTGTCCTGTGAATGATGATTACATAAAATATTCTGATAATATTATGAAAGAATTAGAAAAAAATAAAATAAGGGTTGATTTAGATGACAGAACAGAAAGAGTAGAGAAGAAAGTTAGAGACGCTGAAATGGAATGGATACCATTTATAGTAGTTATAGGAAAAAAGGAGAAAGAATCTGGCAAATTAGCAGTAAGATTTAGAGAAACTGGAAAAATAGAAAATATTCCTTTAGAAAATTTAATAGAAAAAATTAAAAATTTAACAAAAGATTATCCATTCAAACCTTTACCATTAGCTAAATTCTTAACAAAAAGACCAAAATTTGTATAGTTAAAGCGTAATAACCCTTAAATGAAATAGAATTATAATTTAAATTATTAAGCTGGTTCTAAATTCTGCCAAATGAAATTAAACATTGGGCCTAGTAAGTCTCCTGCCACATGTTCACTTTGACTCCACAATGAAAAATCTTGTGTTGGATGGGCATCTTCATCTGTTAATGCCATAACAACGTGGCTACCATCTGCAACAATAAATCTGCCTGCGATATCTGGTTTTTCAATTTTTCTTATTTCAGCAAATTTCTTCAAATTTTTTATAACTTGAGCTGATTTTTTACCCAATGGAGCTGCAATTCTTATTTTTACTCCTTTTTTAGCCACTTTTTTCAAAATATCACTGTGAACTAAATTTAAATCCATTAAACCTTTTGCTGTTGTAAAAATTGATATATCATTCCTAGCATTTTTAAAAATTGTTTCAAGCTGTTGATGCAAAGCATCTCTTCCTTTCAAAGCTCCTGTGATTTCTCCAGGCTCAACAATCTTAACTCCTTTTTTGTGTACTCTTTCTAATTCTTTTACAATTGAAGAATTTTCTAGTTTTGCAATTCTATCTATAGTGACTTCCATCTTTTCTCTTAACTTTTTCTTTGCTCTTTCTAAAGCCTCTTTTGGAGCAATTGCTATGTACTTTAAAGGTTTTGATGATTGTATCATTACAAAACCTTTCTCTGCCAAAGATTCTAGGACATCGTATGTTCTACTATGTGGAACTTTAGCTAATGATGACAACTCACCAGCTGTAGATGTTCCTCTTGAAAGCAAAGCAACCCAAAGCTTTCTTTCATAAAGGTTTAAACCTATTTGCTTCAATGCATCTAAAACATCTTGTGAAACTATCATTTCATCACTCTATTTATTAAATAATCTCCATATTTAAGCTTTGCTACCATTTTGTAATTAATAAATATTATTAATAGAAAACTATTTAAATACATACTACTGAGCAGTTATAAAAAATGATTTGGATTAACTCAATGTTCTGGGTTAAAAATTTAAATTTGTAATACTATTTTATAACAGTGTTATAATGAAACCTTATTGCGAAACTGTTGCACAATATGTTCTTCCTACAATGAGAGCTTTAATAGCAAAAAGACTAATGGAAAAATATAAACTAACGCAACAAAATGCTGCTCTAAAATTAGGTTTAACTCAGTCTGCAATATCACAATATATGAGAAATTTAAGAGGCTCTAAAATTAAAAGCATAGAAAAGGATGAAAACATTAACAAAGAAATTGAAATTTTTGTTGATAGAATAGCTTCTGGTGATTTGGATTCATTAAAAACATTAGATGCTTTCTGTAGTATTTGTAAATTAATAAGAAAGAAAAAATTGTTATGTAGTATTCATATTAAACTCTTTCCAGAATTAAAAGATTGTAGAATTTGTTTAGAATAATCATATTATTTTTGTAATATCTTCGAATTTTTTAACAATTTTTTTTTCTGGTTTTTCATCAGGATAACCAATACCAATATTACAAATAACACGGCATTTTTTTGGAATTCTTAGAATATCTCTAACATAGTCTTCTCTTGCTTGATTGTCAGGAAAATAAATAGCACTCCAACAAGCTCCTAAACCTAAATCTGATGCTTCTAATAAAATTGCAAAAGCGGCTATGCTAGCATCTTCAATAAAATGTTCTGTTGATAAAGTCTCGTCTACTGTAACAACTATAGCTAATGGTGCATTTTTCAAGAAATTAGCATGACCGCGAGCTTTACTTAATTCTTCTATAAGTTCCTTGTTTTTAACAACAAAAAATTTCAACGGTTGAGAATTCTTTGAAGATGGGGAAAAAATTGCAGCTTCTATTAGCTTTTTTATTTTTTCATCTTCCATAGGCTTTGACAAAAATTTTCTTATACTTCTTCTTTTTTTAAAATGTTCAAGCATTTCCATAAAATCAGCAAATGTTCTTGCCAATCTCTTGTAATAGAGTTTTATTAATATAAACTGAAGAATTCGTTCTTAAAGCTAAAGCAATACCATCTGAAGGTTTTACATCTAGTTTTAAAATTTTATTTCCTGAGCTTAAATGTAGATTAGCATAATAGATTCCTTCTTCAAAATTATCTAATGTAACTTGCTCTAAAGTTATATTAAAACTCTTTAAAGTTTGTGCAAATATGTCATGTGTATTAGGTCTTTGTTCTATAATACCCTCTATACCAATTTCAATAGAATGTGCTCTTTCAGAAGAAGTTTGAGCGACTATGGCTGTGCAATTATTACCTAGAATTATTGTGGTTCCTGAAACTTCTAAAACATTTGCAATCAAATAGTCTTCAAAATCTATCATATTAACTAATGCTATTGACAGAAATGAAAACAAAATCAATATTAAAAAAATTATTAATGATAATTTAGAAGTTTTTTTTCTTTTTGGCATAATATTCTAATTATTATTTAAAGTATTAATATTTAAAAAAGAAAGAGTTATTCTTTCTTTCTTCTTACCATTGGCAAACCGGTTCTTTGGTTTTCAAAGACTTCCAAATGTGAAGGTAAATCTATAGCTCCTTCTGGCTTCCTGGAAAAGAAAAATAGTTTTCCTTTTTGGTGGAGCCAAAAAGTATCTCCTCTACTATTTTTATGACTATATGCCATATTTATCACCTCTCTAACTAAATAAATCTTCTAAAAATAAAAATAAAAAATAACTAGACTGACGACCAATCTGTTCTAACATTGAAACAGTTTGTTGTAACTCTAACTTGATCCACACCAGTGCACGTAGAAGGTAAAGTAAATGTTAGGGTTCCTATTTCTCCTGGTGCAAGTGAAGATGGACCAGTTACTCTTAGCGCAGCAGTATCTATTATTGTTCCAGTTGAATCTCTAGTATCAGCTTTAAATTCACCTAAAGTAACATAAGCTGCTTCTAAATCAATAGTTAATGTACTTGTTGTACAATCTGGTGTTCCATGAACAAACAATGCTCCACCAATACAAGCTGTTGGTATGGCTCCTGTAGTTTCTCTAGTATACTGGGTAACGTAGGCTGCCAAAATAACAGCAATACTCATAGTTATTGCAATTAATAAAACCGATGCTATAATTGGAGATATTCCTTTCATGTTATAAAAATTGCAAAAGTCTGCATATAAAGGTTTCTATGATATGTAATTAACGTAATATTGGACATAATCTTCTTTTAATAATCCGGGAGCAGAATTTGCAGTTGAACTAATTCCTATTCTTATTATGTTTTCTGGAGAAACATAATTTTCCGGATTATTAAATTCAGTACACCACCATTTCATTGGCATATTAGCTGCAATATTACCTGAATCACATCCTATCCATTGAGAATTTAACCAATTATACATCTGTAAACTATAATAATCGGAAACATTAGTTGTAAAATTAATAGTAACATTAATGCTATATAAAGTTCCTGAATAAATAATTTGGGTAGAATTATGCCAAATTTCTAATCTGTATGTTGTTGTGTTGTATGTGATATTCACATAATTATAATCATCAAAAATATCCTGATTCATATCATCTGCCTCTATATGATAAAGACTTATTCTAATGTTTCTTGCCTTTTCTACAGTATTGATTATACTTGTAACATCATAACATCTTTCAATTTCTGAATAAAAATTACAAGCACTATCTATACAACTCTCTATATCAGTATAAATCCATGTTCCAGTAGAGTTTTCACCAACTCTAATATACGATTCATCACCGATTCCATCATTTGATTTACTATCAAAATAACCATCCCAACACACAGTAACATTAGTTATTTCTGCATCAGAAGGTATGTCTGAACTATGAGTAGAATTTACATAACCCCATTCACCATTTCTATCAATACCAAGCAAATTACCACAATAGTTTGAGTCATCGACATCTAAATTTGTCCCACAACTTGATAAAGATATGTCAACAGATTCTTCAAAAGATTCATTAGGTATTAAATTATCAATTTTAATTTCTTGTTCTTCAATTTCTGTTTCTTCAATATCATAAGTTGCTCCTTCACCTAAAACATTTAGATTATCAGAAACTCCTCCAATATTTGTTCCAAATAGAATATATGGAGAACCATCTTGATCAAATTGAACTGTTAAAGCAGTTGGGGGCAATACTGGAGGTAATAATGATACGCTAATTATCTGTTTTTGATTTACAATATCATAACCATTGTTTCTTATGATTAAACTATGATATCCCTTTCCAAAACTTCCTCCTTCAGTAACATTAATATTAGAATATGAAATATTTAGAAGGACTGTATTTAATTGTCCAAACATATTTACATTTCCTTCAGTTTTAGAAATACCTACACCAATTATTTGGGATTTACTATCCATTGAAAAAATAACAGCCTCTTTATCAGTATCTATAAAATAGTTTCCACCACTAACACTAATTGTCAGAACTCTTGCTGATCCTTCGCCTTGTTGTGCAACATCTCTAACTGTATTATCTATCTGAGTTAAAATGTCTTTAGCTTCTTTAAATAAACTTATTTCTTCTAATTTTCCAATAGAAGGTTGACTAAATTCTAAAACAAGTGCAATACCTATTACAGAAATTAAAATAATAAAAACTGCTGCTATTAATGGTTCGACACCTTTCATGAATATACCGTTCTATTAATTATAAAATTGTCTTCTATAAATGAATTCTCTAATTTAAGGGTTAGGTTAACAAAAACTTCAGTTGTATTACCATAAGTTGTGATAACGAATTCAATATTTTCATTATATCCTTTCTGTTCAAGAACATCTTTAGAAAACATAATAAAATCATTCAAATTTGTTGTTACATCTTCTTGATTTAAAATTGATATATCTACAGTTCTTATTAACTCATTTTTTAAATTAACAAAATTTTCATATAGATAATTCTTAGGTTTTATTTCAATTGGTTTTATTGTATTTCTGAGTAAAATTAAAGCTATTAAAACTAATACTGCAGCCATTATAAAAATTTGTCCTTTCATTTTGACCAAACCCATAAATTAATTAAAGTTGGTTCAACAGAATCTTCTCCAGCTATTAAATAGCTTGATAGAAAAACTGTTGTGTATTCTGGAAGTTGAGTATTACAAATACTTGTGGTACATATTTTTGCTTTATAATCTAATATTGGAGGTAAACAGCTTCTAAGATCTGAAATTAAGTTCGATTCTAAATCATTTACGGCATAGTATCTTAAAACTCCTTTAAAATCTAAATATTTCAAACAATTATAACCTGTATCTGAAATTTGAGGCTCAGTTCTTGTTTTTTCAGGAAATAAAAATACTATTGAAATCAAAATTAGAACAATTGCAATTACTGACTCTAATGTTTTAACGTAACCTTTTACCATACCCTCAACCTAGCAAATTTAGTTCTTAACAAACCGTCTGAACCCTCGAAAAGTACGGGAATGGTTTTTAATATTATATTTGCTGCTATTGGTGACTCAGAACCATAACTACAATCATTTAGATCTAATCTAAATTGATTTTGAATTCCAAAAAATTTTTTAACGTTTTCATAAGAATTGCTTTTAAAATTAGAGCATTTTTCTTGAGAAACGGTTTTTATTTCTTTATCAGAAAGTATTCTAACAGTTATATTATTTTCAGTGGAAAGATAATCAATATCTGTAATAGGCTCTCCAAAATAAAATATATTAACTGTTTTTTCTTCTCTTGCAGTAAAGCTTAAATCAAAAGATAAAATAGTTTCAGTTACCAATTGAATTGAAGACGAAGATATCTCATCCATTAATGTATCGTAAACTTTAACTTTGTTAGCTTGTGGTTTTATTGATATTCTTATTTCTTCAGTATGGTCTGTATTATTAACTTCAGTCAAAACTGTTTGAAGCTCTCTAACAGTCGAAATTAAACTTTTATCATCGTTTATTTCAAACAAATATTTTTCTAAAGATATAGAAGATTCTTTAAGTTCATTTACAGTTAAATCATTAACGTTATTTGACATTGAATTTGAAATAAAAGAAATTATTAGAAACATTGTTGAAATTATTAAAACAAAACCTATTACAAAATCTATATGACTCATTAAACCAACCTTATAGAGATTTCTCCATTTGTTTTGTTCATCTCAATTGAAACTGGAGCATAAGAGTTTCCACTTAAAGAAGCGGTAACATTTACAAGATGTTCTACTTCTATTCTTTTTTCTTTAAACTCAAGACTTAATTTTAAATTTTTTTGATTTAGCTCTATCAAATATTGCTTACCAATAATATCGTTAGGTATTGCTAATTTAAATCTTCCTTCAGCATTTGTAGAATATAGTCTTAAAATGTCTTGTCTTATAACTTCTGCTACATAATTCAATTGACCATAAGCATAATTTCTTTGTATATTCTCTGAAAAAATGTTTACAATAACTAGTATAACAGATAGAGCAGCAAGACCAATTACAATAAAAAGTGTGTATGATAATGGTGGATAAAGTGCTTTCATAATAAATGGTAGACTAATCCACAATAAAAATCTATATGAAAACTAAAAGTGCAAGAGAACCTATGATAACTAAAAGTATGGAATGTTTTAAACCTGATATTATACTACCTTCAGACAATTTACCAATAACTAAACCTGAGAAAAATCCTTGTAATATTATAAGTATTCTAAAAACGCCAGCATAAAAACTGCCAAGCCCCTCAAAAGCTGAAATTTCAGCTTCGGGGGCAGAAAAGGTTTGTAAGCTTGGAATTAAATATATCTGCATTACAATTAAAACTCCTATGAAAACAAAGAAAATTATGTATCCTGTTAACATTTGATTATAAATTACAGAAGAACGTTCTTTATTTATTCTATTAATTTCAACAATACT
>SMTZ1_10001384_pt1 | contig 39864 bp, 36 predicted proteins | sample DeeMarSWOR136_30_FD_25667 | JGI IMG/M metagenome (IMG submission 25667)
CCGGTCTTCCTGAAGATATTCACCTCTTTGTCCGCAGGGATGCCGATATTCCACTGGTCTATAAGAAAGAAGTGCGAGCACACTTACAAGAAATTGGCTGGCAGCCCAGGGAACCAATTGGATTGCCTACCTTAATTGGCACCTATCCCACCAAGGTTCCAATAGATGCAGTGATACACTAGAAGGAGGGAAAAATGAGTGCAGTAATACCACGCCACAGAGTGAATGTCTTAACGGGAATCAAGTCGGCCAAGCTGGTCGAAGACCCCGCGGACTATGCCAATCTGATTAAGAAGGCCAAAAGGCCGCTTCTCGTAGTTGGCCCTCTCTTGCTGGCATCTACGGCTGATGGCAAACTTCTTATGGAATATGCCCTGGGTATCGCTAAAGCGTGCAGTATCCCGATATGTGCGACAGCCCAGACTAAAGGGAAGATCGCAGAACTGGGAGTACAGCCAGATTCCGTTTACGATGTTGTCGAAATAGCAAACGCTCTTAAAGACCCGGACTGGCGGGGGGTGAAGAAGGAAGGAAACCATGACCTGGTGATCTTGTTCGGGATAAGGTCAGACCTTGGTAACCAGAGCCTTTCTACACTCAAACACTTCGCACCTCATCTAAAGACTATGACGCTGTGCAAGAATTACTTCCCTCATGCCAACTATTCACTCCCCAATTTCAAGAAGGATGCGAAGTGGCAGGAGTTCTTAGAAGGATTGATAGCCAATCTAAAGAAAGGAGACTAAAGGGAAATGGAAGGCGAATTTCATGCGGATATAGGACCCCAGTATGAAGGCGAGGTGATAAGGAAGGAAGACTTATACATTGAGTTCGGCGGGCCGAAAGTAGCACACAAATTTGAATTAGCAACAGTTAAAAGTCCCGATGAAATAGAGAATGAGAAAGTAGAGATTATCGGTCCAGACCTAGGTGATTTGCAGCCTTACGATGAAGAAAAAGGCGGTGGTAGCTATCCTATCGGCATACTGGTAGATGTTGCTGGAGGGGAACTGGACAAGGATGCGGAGGCGATCATCGAGAGAAGAATTCATATGTTCACTAACATGGTCGAGGGTTGGTATCACATGAATCAAAGGCAGGACACATGGATGAGAATAAGCAAGGCCTGCTACAAAAAGGGCTTTGCTTCCCTGCGGGAATTGGGAGAAATTTATATCTTGCTTTATACATCAGAGATGCCAATCATCGAGAGCATCCAAGTGACTATCATCACCGATGAAAAAAAGATAGAGGAACTTCTTCCCCATGCTTTGGAAGTCTATGCTGCCAGGGATGAACGGGCAAGGACCTTGAACGATGAAGATGTGGATACCTTTTACGGCTGTGTACTATGTCAGAGCTTCGCCCCGACCCATGTCTCTATAATAACCCCAAATAGGATCGCTAACTGTGGGGCTATAAACTGGTTTGACGGCAGGGCTGCTGCTAAGATTGATCCTGAGGGGCCTATATTTGCCATACCAAAGGGGGAGCTTGTAGACCCCATAAGAGGTGAATACTCGGGAGCGAATAAGGTGGAGGCTGAAAAGTCTCTGGGAACTTATGACAGGGTCTATCTCTACAGTGCATTTGAGCACCCCCATACATCTTGTGGCTGTTTCGAGGCGATTGTATATTACATTCCTGAAACGGATGCCTTTGGAGTAGTACATAGGGAGTACAAGGGTCCGACTGTAATTGGAGAAACATTCTCTCACATGGCTGGTGATACTTCTGGAGGGAAGCAGATAGAAGGAAGATTGGGAACCGGACTGGAGCAACTTAGGTCTCCCAAATTCATCCAGGCGGACGGCGGTCTGGCCAGGATAGTGTGGATGCCCAAGGAGCTGAAGGAAAGATTTAAAGATGTTTTGGAAGCGAAAGGGCTCTACGATAAGGTTGCCTCAGAAGAAGACGTCAAGGACGTGGATGAGCTTGTAGCATTCCTGGAGAAGGTGGGGCACCCTTGGCTAAAAGGGGAAGTAGAGCTTCCAACGTAAAAGGAGGAGATACGGAATTCTGAGTACCAAATCCTAAACAAACTCAAATGACCGAAATGGAAAATTCAAACTGTTTTGATCTTCTGAAATTTCAATTTGCAGATTGTTTAGAGTTTAGAGCGTAGGATTTAGAGTTTGACTAAGGAGGAGATTTGCTATGCCAGTTGCAGGTTCTGAGATTGTAAAAATGCTCCCCGGAAAGAAGCCATGTAAGGACTGTGGCTTTCCTACTTGCTTTGCCTTTGCTATGAAATTGGCATCGGGTGGAGCTAGCGTGGACAAATGTCCCTACCTTTCACAGGAGACGAAAGCCAAGCTGCTGGATCTTCTGGCACCGCCGATAAAGCTTGTCACAATAGGCTCTGGGGAGAACGCAGTCAAAATCGGGAACGAAGAAGTGATATATCGGCATGAGAAAACCTTTGTCCATCCACCAGGCATTGCACTTCTCATCTCAGACAAAGAAGATAATGCCAAAATCGAGGAGAAAATAAAGAAGATAAAAGAATTGCAGTTCCCTTGGGTTGGTGTGAATCTAAAGGCAGACCTGCTAGCACTTCATTTTGAATCAGGGGACAAAAGCAAGTTTCTGGGTCTGGTGAAGAAAGTTTATGATTCAACAGATCTGGGCATGGTCCTAATCTCAGAAGACATGGACGCCTTGTTTGCGGCGCGGGACATATGTGCAGATAGGCATCCACTTGTTTACCCCATAACGAAGGAAAACATTGATGAAGCCATTCCGAAGATCAAAGAGAATCCCACTCCTGTCGGCCTTCATGCGCATAGCGTTGAAGAACTTGTTCCCTTAACTACCAAGCTGAAAGATGCTGGGGTCGAGGAATTAGTTTTGGACCCGGGTTCCAAGAGCTTGCTGGAGGCAATAAGAGATCAGACTTTTATCAGGAAGGCAGCGCTGAAGCAAGGTTTGAAGCCTTTGGGCTATCCCACTATTGGCTTTCCTTGCTTCATGGCCAAGGATGGACTGAAGGAAATATTGGTGGGCTCGACATTTATAAATAAATGGGCCGGCATTGTCGTGTTTTCTGATTTCGACCAGCATTCTTTGTTGCCTATTCTAGTGCAACGACTGAACATTTATACCGATCCTCGTTTCCCCATGGCGGTAGAGGAGAAGTACTATGAAGTGGGAGAACCTGATGAATCTTCTCCGGTCCTGATTACTTCAAACTGGGCGTTGACTTACTTCCTTGTCTCATCGGCTGTTGAGGCTACCAAGGTTCCTGCCTACGTTTGCGTTAAAGATGCAGAAGGGCTTGGTGTGCTCACTGCTTGGGCAGCAGGTAAATTCGGCGGCGATTCGGTAGGAACGTTTATCAAAAAATGTGGAATCGCGGACAAGGTGAAGCATAGAAAGCTAGTTATCCCGGGGAAAGTGGCCAGAATCAAAGGTGAGCTTGAAGATGCCTTGAATCTCGAATGGGAAATAATAGTTGGACCTAAGGAGACGACCGGCGTAGGAGCTTTCTTACCTGCATTTGCTAAGCAACTTAAGGGGTAGTTTTAGATCCGTCGCAGGGATGATTACAGAAGAACAAGCTAGTAAACTAGTAGGTAAGATTCTAAGCTCGTATAAAAAAGAGAAGAAAAATTTGATCCCGCTATTGCAGGAGGTTCAGAAAGATCTGGGGTATCTTCCAGGGAAAGCGCTGCAAGAAATCGCTGACTTTCTGGAGATGCCAGCGGTTGATGTGTGGGGGGTTGCTACATTTTATAATCAGTTCCGCTTTGTTCCGTTAGGGAAATACCATATCCAAGCTTGCATGGGCACTGCCTGTCACTTAGCGGGAGGCAAACCTATTTTAGAAGCCTTGGAGCGCGAGCTGAGTATCAGAGTAGGAGAGACCGACAAAGAGGGTAACTTCAGCTTAGAAAGGGTTGCCTGCATCGGGTGCTGCATGCTGGCCCCTGTGATAGTAATAAAGGATAAAATTTACCCTAAGATGACGCCTTTTAAGGCGGAAGAGGTCTTAATACCGTATAGGCAGGAAACGCAGAAGGGTGAAAGTTAAGGGAGAATCATCATCTCCTATGTAGCTCTGTCTTTATCGTGTTTATGGCATGACTTTTGAGGAAATTGATAACAGAGGAAAGTCCGAATGGGAAGCCCTGCAAAAGGGGAGCCATATTCTCATCGGCACAGCTACTTGTGGTCGGGCAGCCGGCGCCCTGGATGTGGTTGATGCCTTTAGTAAGGAGCTAGCACGGCGAGCGCTGGAGGTTCCGATTATTAGAGTTGGCTGCACGGGTCTATGCTATGCCGACCCCTTGGTGACTATATGTAAGCCTGATTCTCTTCGCGTCGTGTATAACAATGTAACGCCGGAGGTGGTGCCCCGCCTTGTGGAAGGCTATATTGCGGGTGATGACCCTTGCCTGGAGCTTGCCTTGGGCACCCTTGAAGGAGATGGTGAAGAAGGCGTTTATATTCCAGAACTTCCCAGGTTTGAACATGAGCTTCGCCTCATACTGAGAAACGGTGGTTATATCGACCCTGAGAATATAAATGACTATATCGCTAATGGCGGTTATAGCGCTCTGGAGAAGGCATTAAGAATGTCGCCTGAGGAGATAATAGAGGAAGTGAGGAGATCTGGGCTACGGGGAAGGGGAGGGGCTGGATTTGCTACCCATCTGAAGTGGGAGCTATGCCGTAAGGCTAAGGGCACGCCCAAATATTTGGTATGCAATGGCGATGAAGGAGACCCGGGCGCTTTTATGGACCGTGTGGTTCTGGAAAGCAATCCACATGAGGTTATCGAGGGCATGATTATTGGTGGTTATGCCACAGGTGCCAAGGAAGGGTATATCTATGTGCGTGCGGAATACCCTTTAGCTATCGAACGCCTGAAGATTGCTTTAAAGCAGGCTGAGGAATATGGTGTCTCGGGAGACAATATCTTAGGAAATGGTGTTGGTTTTCATATTGAGATAGCAGCAGGGGCTGGTGCTTTCGTTTCTGGTGAGGAGACAGCGCTGATAGCGGCTATTGAGGGGAGGATGAGTACACCTAGCCCTAGACCGCCTTATCCGGCAGAGTCTGGCTTGTGGGGAAGACCGACTTTGATAAACAATGTGAAAACTTTTGCCTATGTTCCTTTGATAGTTAAGCGAGGGGGCGATTGGTTTGCTTCTAATGGCACGGAGGGAAGCAAAGGCACGGCAGTGTTCACCCTGGCAGGCAAGGTCATCAATTCGGGATTGGCTGAGGTGCCTATGGGGACGACACTCCGAGAGCTTGTTTATGACATTGGTGGGGGAATTGCTGGGGATAAGCGCCTTAAGGCAGTACAGATAGGCGGGCCGTCGGGGGGCTGCCTGCCCCAGGCCTTGCTCGATACCCCTATCGATTATGATTCTCTGCGTGAAGCTGGCTCAATGATGGGGTCAGGGGGCATGATTATCATGGATGAGGACAACTGTATGGTCGATGCGGCCAGGTTCTTTCTTGATTTTTCAACCAAGGAGTCGTGTGGCAAGTGCACTATGTGTCGCTTGGGGACTTTGCAGATGCTACACATTTTGGAGGACATCACAGCTGGCTGGGGCCAAATAGAGGATATTGACCGTCTTCTGGCATTGGCTGAAGATGTCAAGGCAGGGTCGCTTTGCGGCTTAGGGAAAACAGCCCCCAATCCTGTCCTCACAACCCTGCGTTATTTTAGGGATGAATACGAAGCTCATATTCTGGAGAGGCGCTGTCCGGCTAAGGTCTGTCCCAATCTGACGGCTTACTATATCCTTCCAGATAGGTGCGATAGGTCTTGTGAACACTGTGTTCTTACTTGCCCCACGGAGGCGGTCAAGGGAGGCGCTGGAGAGATAAAACATATTGATCAGGAAAAATGCGTTAATTGTGGTACTTGCATGGATGTTTGCCCTCCCGAGTACGATGCGGTCGTGAAGCTTTCGCCTATTACTGAGCTTCCTGTAGAGGATGTGGGGGCCAAAGAGAGAGGCATAAAGGAGCAGGCAAAGCAGGTGGCGTAATGGCTAGGGGAATTGTCTGTACTGGAAGGGGAGGTGTAGGAAAATCGACTTTTGTCGCCTTGATTAGTAGATATCTAAAACCTCCTTCTTTGCTTGTTGACCTCGACCCGGATCTCAGCCTTGCTGATATGCTTGGATTTGATTTTCACGGGGAGGGCAAGAAGACTGTTTGCGAAGCCCTTTATGAGGTCGTGGGAAAGAGAAAAAGTGGCAAAAGCAGTCCTTTGATTACAACTCAGGATATGATGGAGTCTATGCTGTGGAGCGAGTGTCTATACGAGGATGGAGCTTTTGATCTCATTACGTTGGGAACGAAGCTGACTGAAGGCTGTCTTTGCTTTCCGGACGAATTGCTCAGGAGAACCATTCCCAAGTTGGCTAAAAACTACAGCAACATAGTAGTAGATTCGCCAGCCGGAGTGGAGCACCTGAACCGAAATATTGTCCCTATCATTGACGATCTGTTTGTCATATGTGACCCCTCTGAGAAATCATTGAAGCACATACCCCGAATAAAGAGAATTATGAAGGAAGTAGGGACTGAGTATAATCACCTCTATTTGGTAGCCAATCAGGAGTTTGACCAGGAAGCGCAAGTATACCTAAGAAACAGCGGCGAGATTTGCTTGGGCAAGATAGCGTATGACGCCAACGTAGAGGAGTATAACTTGAAAGGCAAATCACTCCTGGAGCTACCGGTAGATTCACCTGCCTTAGTTTCGATCAGAGAGATCTTGACCAAAGCAGGGTATGAGATTAGGCAGGAATGAACAGCGAACGTCTATGATTGTTGTATGCCGCTGTAGACAACAGGAGGCGACAAGCTGATTTGCCGACGGTGTAGGATGCGAACGGCTTACACAACAGGTCACGGCAAAATCGGAACAGTTAGGGGAAGAGCGTCGAATAGATAGGTATAAGAATATGGGTGATGTAATCCTCTGTACTGGAAGGGGAGGGACAGGAAAGTCTACATTCGTGGCGTTGGCTAGCAGATGTCTGAGTTCTCCTAAGCTTCTTGTAGACTTGGATCCCGATGAGAGCCTAGCCGATATGCTTGGAATAGATCTGGCAGCAAAGGGAAAGAAGACTATTTCAGGCATGCTGTATGAATTCGTAGAACACAAGGCTGGTCGCTCCGGTTATGATCTCTTCTCAGAGTTGCTGTCTCGAATTTTGGGCGATTGCCTATATAAAGACACAGGATTTGATTTTATCAGCTTGGGAACAAGGTTTGCTGTAGGCTGTTATTGTGCCCCGGATGCCGTGCTTAAGGATTTCATGCCCACTGTGGTCAAAGATTATGAAGAGGTGATAATCGACTCTCCCGCGGGATTAGAGCATTTCAATCGCAAGATAGTGGTGGATATAGATGACCTATTTGTGATTCTAGACCCCTCGGACAAATCGGTGAAGCATATAGAAAGGGTCTTAGACATTGCCAAGGAACTGAGGGTCAATTACCATCACCTCTACCTTGTGGGCAACTACAAGTTCACCGGGGAGACAGAGGAATATTTGCGAAGCACCGGGCAAACCTATCTAGGGAGAATAGAATATGACAATGAGGTGAAGGAATATAATTTGAAGGGCAGAGCGCTTCTGGGCTTGCCTGAAAAGTCACCTGCTTTGCAGTCGGTTAGAGAAATCTTGGCCAAGGCAGGTCTTATCCGTGAAGGCGCAGTATGAGTATCGGTGCAGAACTTGCGATAAGGATTAGGGATATGGAGCGCGGAGAATCTCTCCTTCAATTAAAGGTGAGCGCTAGTTTGAGATTGGAGGAATTGGAAATAGGGAAATATCGTCCCTGATGGATGTCTTGCCAGAAGATATCGAATTTATAGAAAGGGAGGCGAAGATTTATGTATAAGCTTCCAAAAACAAAAACACCGGGGCATGATCCCGGGGTTTCCAGTACGGACCTGTCTGACGCAAAGGAATACCCGGCCATATGGTTACAAGCCGCCGGATGTACCGGGTGCTCAGTCTCTCTTCTCAATGTCATAAATCCTTCTATTAAGAACCTCTTGATTGATGAAGTACTCCCGGGCAGTCATATAAATCTGAGGTTTCATCCTACTGTCATGGCAGGGGCGGGACAACCTGCCATCGAAGTCATGGTGGATACCTCCGAGAAGAAAAAGGGAGGTTACATCTTGATTGTGGAGGGGGCTATACCCACAGCTAAGGGCGGCATCCATGGCGTAGTGGGTGAGAGGGATGGCAAGCCAATGACCATGAAGTCATGGGTGGAAACATTGGCCAAGGATGCCCTGGCAGTCATTGCTTTGGGCAGCTGTGCTGCTTTTGGAGGAATTCCCGCTGCTTACCCTAACCCTACTCAGTGTCGCAGCGTCGATGAAGTCCTTCAAGCCAAAGGCATCAGTACACCATTGGTAAATATCCCTGGTTGTCCACCACACCCTGACTGGTTTGTAGGAACAGTGGCAACCATCCTGCTTTCTGGCTTACCCGGGCCAGAGGATTTGGACGAGCATAGGCGTCCCAAGGCTTTCTATGGGCAGACAATCCATGAGAACTGTCCACGGCGAGCCTACTATGATGAGAATAAGTTTGCCAAAAAGTTTGGCGACCCCGGGTGTAATTATGAATTAGGATGCAGGGGGCCTATAACCCACGCCGATTGTCCTCTGAGGTTGTGGAACAACAAAGTGAACTGGTGTGTAGGTTGTGGTGCCACTTGTATTGGCTGTACCGAGCCCGGGTTCTTTGATATTTGTCCGCTTTATGAAAAGACCAGCGAAGCTGCTCTGCCAGAGGAGGTTTGAATCAATGGGCAAGATTATAATCGATCCAGTAAGCCGTATTGAAGGACATCTTAAGGTGGAGGTAGTAGTTGAGGGTGGTAAGGTGAAAGAGGCTAAAAGTTCAGGAACATTGTTCCGTGGCTTAGAGCTAATCATGAGGGGGAGGGACCCCCGTGATGCCCAGCGGATATCTCAACGTATTTGTGGAGTTTGCCCTACGAGCCATTCTACTGCCGCTGCTTTAAACCTGGATAGTGCCTTCGGCATCGCCAACAAAATACCCGAGAACGGGAGAATCATTCGTAATCTAATTCTGGGGGCGGCCCATATCGCTGATCACATTCTTCATTTCTATCACTTAGTGGCTCTTGATTATGTAGATGTGGCTAAGTTAGCAAAATACGAGGGAAACAATGCAGCCCTAAATTCAATAAAAAGCTTCATTTCCCGCGGCGAATTAGGACCTTTTGTACCTCGTTATGAAGGTGACTATCGTCTGCCCGATGAAGCTAATGAAGCGGCGGTGGCGCACTATGTCTCGGCATTTGACATACGTCGTAAAAGCCAGGAGATGCTTGCCCTGTTCGGTGGTAAGATGCCTCACAACATGGGCGTAATGCCCGGCGGAGTTGCCTCTGTACCCACAGTTGATAATATGACAGCCTTCCTGTGGAAACTGAAGGAGCTTCAGGAGTTTATTGACAATGTTTACCTTCCGGATGTGCTGGCAGTGGCTGGCGTTTATTCAGATTATTTTGAAATTGGTAGTGGCTGTCGAAAGTTGCTTGCTTATGGTTCTTATGAGCTGGATGGGGGGGAAGCAGACCTCACCAAGAGGAAGAGATTTTTTAGGCCCGGGATAACCTCTACCAGCCTCAAGTTTAATGAATTTGACCCAGCTAAGATCACTGAAGAGGTGAAGCACTCCTGGTATGCCGATTCTATCAGCGGCAGACATCCCTCTGAGGGAGATGTTGTTCCAGAAGAGGAAAAGAATGGTGCCTATTCTTGGCTAAAATCACCCCGCTATGGCAAAGCGGTTTTTGAAGTTGGACCATTGGCTCGAATCATGGTCAACTATGCCCGTGGCGATCCCGGAGTCAAGAGCTTGGTTGATTCTGCTTTATCCCAGGCAAACATAACCCCCGATAAGATGTTTTCTGTCATGGGGCGCAATCTTGCTCGAGCCCTGGAAACTAAACTCATAGCCGATGCCATGGCCAACTGGGTCCTAGAGCTCAAGCCTGGTGAGCCAGCTTACATTAGCTATGAACTGCCAGAAGAAGCTACGGGGATGGGATTGGTCGGCGCAGCGAGGGGTGCCCTGGGGCACTGGATAGAGATAAAAGAAGGTAAGATCGCTAATTACCAGGTCATTACCCCTTCTACCTGGAATATTTCTCCCAAGGATGACAAGGACCAACCTGGACCCTTGGAGCAATCTATCACTGGCACCAGGATGAGGGACGAGGTCAATCCCTTTGAGATAGTGCGTATTGTGAGATCTTTCGACCCTTGTCTTGCCTGTTCTGTGCATTTGTTGAGCCCCAAAGGGCATAACCTGGGGAAACTTGGGATCTGTTAGCCAGAATTTGGAGGAAAGTCCAAGAATGGGGAAATTTGTTCTAGGAATAGGGAATGCCTTGTTGAGAGACGAAGGGATTGGTTGTCATGTGGCACATGCTGTGGAGAGAATGCTTCTCCCCGATGTACAAGTAATAGATGGGGGGACGTGCCCCGGTGTACTGCACCTTGTTGAGGATGCTGATAAAGTGGTCATAGTGGATGCTGTTGATGGCGGGGGAACGCCTGGACAAATTTACCGTTTTCACCTTGAAGACATAACTCTGGAGCAGAAGTCATTTCTATCCCCGCATGATGTGGGCTTAGTGGATGACTTAGTGCTAATGCAGCTTTGGAATAATATAGGTGAGGCCGTAATTATTGGTGTCGAGCCCGGAGAGATTAGTTGGGGGTTAGAACTATCACCGGAAATCCAAGGAAAAATGCCTCAGATAATAGAGACAGTTTTGTCAGAACTTGGTACCTCAGCTGACCTCTCTACCAAGAGAGAAGAATAAGGTGAGCGTGTAAAGGAGAGATGAAATGTTGATTTCAGAGCAAAAACCAATGGAAGAAATCCTGAGCTATCTTGAAGGGGATGAGAGTGTCTTTGTGATTGGTTGCAAGGGCTGTGCTGAAGGCTGGGGGAGTGGAGGAGAGAAGCAAGTACAGGAAATGGCAAACACTTTGCAGGAACGGGGTAAAGCTGTTTCGGGTTCAGCAGTTGTTGATATGCTATGTGATAGCGCATTGACCAGGTTGAAACTCAGAGCTTATAAGAAGGAAATTGCTGCCGCAGATTCTATTCTGGTTCTGACCGATGGTGCCGGGGTCCAAACGGTAGCAGAAGTAATGGACAAGGCAGTACACCCTGGCTGTAATACTCTGTCCTCAGGTGGCGGTCATGCCGAGTGGAAAGAAGCGGAGCGCTGCCTCGAGTGTGGTGATTGCATGCTGGAGTTTACTGGTGGCCTCTGTCCTATTGCCCGATGTTCTAAGCATCTGCTCAACGGTCCCTGTGGTGGCTCGCAAGATGGCAAATGTGAAGTCGATCCGAATATACCTTGCGTCTGGCAGCAGATTATCGATCGCCTTGCCAAACTAGGACAACTTGATAGATTGGAAAGAATTGTGACACCAAAGAATTGGAGTGTGAGCCTTGTTTCAGGGCCACCGGTGAAGAGGTTTTCCTAAGTGTCATTGCACTTGACAGAAACAATACCCAGAAGCCACGCAAAGTTACATGTGGAAGACATCGATTACGTAATCACATAAGGAGGAAAGAAATGAATGCACAAGTCCGGAAACCCTTTGAGGAAGTTCTAGGCTATCTTGAAGGCAAGAAGAGGATATTTCTGATGGGTTGTGGAGGATGTGCCACGATCTTTCATACAGGCGGCATCAAAGACGTGGACGAGATGGCAGAGAGACTGACGAAGGAAGGGAAGGAGATCGTAGGCAGAATTGGATTGCCATTTGCCGTATTTACCTGCTACCTGCCGATGTCCTCCATGTTTTTGAAGGAACACAGGGAGGAGATAGAGAAGTGCGATGCCATATTAATGCAAAGTTGTGGTGATGGTTTGCAGGCAGTGCGAGGATATTTAGAAGAAGAAATGGGTATCGTGAAGCCTATTTATCCGTCAAATGACGCGCTTGGGTTTTCAAGTGGAGGGCCTAGCAAGTTCAAAGAAGAATGCCAGGCCTGTGGGGCGTGTGAGCTTGGCAGGACTGCGGGTATTTGTCCACTGGTACAATGTCCCAAAGGGTTGTTGAATGGCCCGTGTGGAGGGACAACTACGGACGGCAAGTGTGAAGTGGACCCTACACGGGACTGCGCTTGGGTCATGATATACAGGAGACTAAAGGAACTTGGTGAACTCGAGGCCCTGTTGGAGATACAGGAGCCGCACGATTGGAGTAAGGCAGTAAGGCCGCGCAGCTTAGAGGTTGAAGCCATCGACCTGCTAGAGCAATTGAAGGGGACGAAGAAGGTAATAGAAGCGTTAGGAGTATAGCGAAAAGTAAGACTAGGAGGGATTCATGAAAACTAAGAGCAATTTAGAGCGGGTGTTAGATGGTAGACAATTTGCCGTTACAGGCGAACTAGGGCCGCCGCAGAGTGCTGACCCTGAGGTAATTAGAAGAAAGGCAAAGATACTGAAGGGTAATATTGATGCTGCCAATGTGACCGATGGACAGACTGCGGTAGTGCGCATGGCATCCTGGGCGGCTTGCCTTATCGGTAAGGAGGAAGGTTTAGACCCTATTGTGCAGATGACCTGCCGTGATCGCAACCGCATCGCCCTTCAGATGGATATTCTAGGTATTGCAGCACTTGGCATAAATAATATGTTATGTCTCACGGGAGACCACCAGAAGTTCGGCAATCATCCCATGGCGAAAGGTGTCTACGACCTTGATTCCATTCAATTCATCAAGGTGGTTAAGGATATGCGGGACGAGAGAAAATTCCAGTGTGGCGAAGAGATGGCGGTGGAGCCCCACCTTTTCGTCGGAGCTGCTGCCAATCCCTTTGCCGACCCTCTTGAGTTCAGAGTGGTGCGGCTGGGCAAGAAAGTGGCCGCGGGAGCAGATTTCATCCAGACGCAGCTTGTCTATAATGTGGATAAGTTTGCTGAGTGGATGAAGAGGGTACGGGACAGAGGGTTACACGAGAAGGTTAAGATACTCGCCGGTGTGGGGCCCATAAAGTCAGTGGGTGCAGCCAAGTATATGAAAAACAGAGTTCCCGGAATGGATGTGCCTGACAGCGTTATTGCTCGGCTTCAAGGAGTGACCAAGGAGCAAGTGCCTAAGGAGGGTATTAGGCTTTGTGTTGACATCATCAATCAGGTGCGTGAAATCGAGGGCGTGGCGGGTATTCATATTATGGCCATTGAGTGGGAAGAGGCTGTACCTGAGATAGTGAATGCAGCAGGCCTTTTGCCTCGTCCCAGATTTGCCTCATGATGAAGAATCGCCGTTCTTTACCACAAGGTTCTGGTGACTACGGTTATGAGCTTCCTTATAAGCTGGCTCGCGACCAGCTGGCCAAAATCAGAGATATAGAGGGACAGTGCCGTAAGAGCGGTGCACACTACGTGGGCCCCAGCGAGATAGTCATTGATTATCTGAATCAGCCATACCACATTAGTCTTCCTGATATCAGGATTTGGTTAGAGAACAGCGAATTGGAGGTTCCACTGAAGGACAGAATCCTGATACTTCACTATTTCATTGGGGCAAAGGGTACCCCGGCTACCGGTCAGTTGATTACCTATAGACAGCTACCGGGAGGTGTTGCCTATTTCTCGGCATTTGCCCAGAGAGCTATAAAGCCTTTTGTCAGCCACTTTGGCAAGAGGCCTGAGTTGCTAACCGAGATGGCAGCAAAACTCGGGGGATATGAGGCGCATCGTGGGGATGCGTCTGTGACCATTAATGGTTTTAAGCATGTGCCAATAACTTGGGTGCTGTGGAAAGGTGATGAAGAACTTGCCGCGAGCGGAAGTGTATTGTTTGATTCCGGTATTTCCGATTACCTCTCTACTGAGGATGTGACTGTCCTTAGCGAAACCATCATCTGGAAGCTGGTCAAGAATATTCCATCTGCTTAACCGTCTTGGATATAATAAGCAAGGGGGGGTGAGAATAGCAGGGAGCTTAGGAAAGGAACAGGCAATGTCTGAGGAAGGCACAATTACATTAACTGTAGATGGTAATCACGTGGAGGCCGGGCGAGGGCAAACGATATTGCAGGCTGCCAGAGGTGCAGGAATTTACATTCCGAGCCTTTGCTACTATCCTGGGCTAAGACCGCTTCCCGAAGTAATTCCTGATGAGGCTTGCCAGCTGTGCGTGGTGGAGGCAAACGGCAATATCCTTCTCTCTTGTGTCACATCCGTCTCTGAGCGAATGATTGTTAGAACGAAGACGCCGCAGCTACAGGAGCTGCGGCGCAAGAAATTGCTGGATATTCTAGCCAGACAGCCCACGGATATCTGTCTTGAAAAAGGGGAATGCGAGCTTCAGAAAGCTATCGGGTACCTTGATTTAAGTGGGATACCTGTACATGTGCCGAGATCTTTACCTCCGCTAGAAGATAACCCCTTCTTCGTTCGTAACTCCAGTTTTTGCATTCTATGTAATCGCTGTCTTCGAGTCTGTGAAGAGATAAGAGGACTTGGGGTGATTGAGACCGCCTTTCCTTGTACGGTAGCTTGTCCTGCTGGCATAGACATTCCTCGCTATATTCGTCTTCTTGCAAGAGGGAGACCGAGCGCTGCCTTAGCGGTGATAAGAGAGAAGGTTCCCTTCCCCGCTGTGTTAGGTAGGGTCTGTGCCGCTCCGTGCCAACACGAGTGCCGACGTGGTCTGGATGTAGATAGAGAATTACAGATAAGAATGCTCAAGCGCTTTGCTGCTGATAATGGCGGTGATAGCTGGAAAAAACGGGCAAAGGCTCTGCCGGCAACTGGCAAAAGCGTAGCGGTGGTGGGAGCAGGACCAGCAGGGCTCACCTGCTCTTACTATCTGGCCAAGCTGGGACACAAGGTGACTGTATTTGAAGCTCTTCCCGAGCCGGGTGGAATGATGCGGGTAGGAATCCCTGAATATCGCCTGCCGCGGGATATACTTCGCGGCGAGATCCGGGAAATCGAAGCGGCAGGTGTTGAACTCAGGTTGAACGCCCGAGTCGAATCATTGGATTCCCTCTTTGAACAGGGATACCAGGCAATCTTTCTTGCCATCGGTGCTCACAAGGAAATGAGTCTGGGCGTTGATGGTGAAGACCTCCCCGGAGTAATGGGATGCGTTGAATTCCTTCGGCGGTTCAATCTGGGGGAGAAAGTGGACGCTGGAGAGAGAGTTGGGGTGATTGGCGGAGGGAATGTCGCCATAGATTCTGCTCGTGCTGCTTTGCGGCTTGGTGCTAAGAGGGTGACTGTCTTTTATCGGAGGACGAAGAGTGAAATGCCGGCACAATCCGAGGAGGTAGAACAAGCCTTGGAGGAAGGAGTTGAAATCATTTTTCTTGTGGCTCCTTCTAGGATTTTCAAGGAGGATGGTAACCTGAAGCTGGAGTTAATCCGTATGGAACTAGGGGAGGCTGATTCCAGCGGCAGGCGTCGACCCGTTCCCATCGAAGGCAGCGAGTTTACTGCCGAGCTTGATACCCTGATTGCCGCCATCGGCGAGCAACCGGATGTCCCTGCTGACTTTCGCGTCGAGGTGGGCCGGGGAAACAGACTGAAGGTTAATGAGGACTTAAGTACGAGTCGCAAGAGTATCTTTGCCGGAGGCGATTGCCAGAGCGGTCCAGCCTTGGTCATCGATGCTATTGCCGCGGGGAGAAAGGCAGCTCGGGCCATTGACTGTTATCTTGCTGGCAAAGGAGATATTACTGAACATCTTGTGCCTGCTGAAGAAGCGGTGGCTTGGCCCGAAGAAATACCGGCGGGAGAGAGATTAGCTACCATTTCTTATCTTGAGCCCCAGACGCGCATTAATGATCTTGCCGAAGTGGAGCAGGGAATGGATTGGGAGACAGCAGTAGCTGAAGCCCGACGCTGTCTGCAGTGTCATGCCATCGCGGCCTTAGGAGAGCGGACTCTTCGCGAGGCTGGCTGTGAGTTCTGCGGTGCCTGCGTTGATTCCTGCCCCACAGGTGCTCTCACTGATCTGGCTAACCGAGGGTTTGGAAAGCCCGACCGTGTAGTTACCACAATTTGTCCCTATTGTGGTGTTGGTTGTCAACTGAAGCTTGAGGTCAAAGATGAGAAGATAATGGCTTCCAAGCCTGATCCGGATGGTCCAGCTAATCGTGGGCAGGCATGTGTCAAAGGTCGGTTTGGTATCGCCGATTTTGTTCATCACCCTGAGAGGTTGACCACTCCCTTGATAAGAAGGAAAGGACAGTTGAAAGAAGTGTCCTGGGACGAAGCACTGGAATTGATCGCGAAAGAACTGAAGCACTATACACCAGAGGAAGTAGGGGTAGTTGCCTCAGCCAAGTGCACCAATGAAGAGAATTATGTCATGCAAAAATTCGTACGAGCAGTTTTGGGCACCAACAATATTGACCACTGCGCCAGGCTATGTCATGCCCCCACTGTGGCTGGGCTCGTGCAAACCTTTGGCAGTGGAGCCATGACCAATTCTATCGACGAAGCTGAGGGCGCCGCTTGCATATTTGCTATAGGTACCAATACCACAGTAAGCCACCCTGTAATCGGGTTACGGATAAAGAGGGCGGTTCAAAATGGAGCTAGAGTTATCGTGGCCAACCCCATGGAAATTGACCTCTGCCGCTTTGCTGACCTCTGGCTTCGATTGCGTCCCGGCACTGATGTCGCCTTGCTCATGGGGATGATGAGGGTTATAGTTGATGAGGGCCTTCTTGACTCAGCTTTTGTCGAGCAACGTTGTCAGGATTTCGATGTCTTTAAGGACTCGCTTTCAAACTTCGACCTCGACTTTGTGGAACAGGTGACAGGGGTGCCCTCCAAGGATATAGCGGAAGCAGCGCGCATCTACGCCACTAGCAAACCAGCTACCATCATCTTCTACACGATGGGTATTACCCAGCATTCCCATGGCACTGCCAATGTGATGGCTACCGCCAACCTGGCAATGCTCACCGGGAACGTAGGCAAGCCATCAACCGGAGTCAATCCACTCAGAGGTCAGAATAATGTGCAGGGTGCCTGCGATATGGGTGCCTTGCCTAATGTCTACCCTGGCTATCAAGCAGTCAACAATTCAGCTATTAGAGAAAAGTTCGAAACTGCCTGGGGGTGCTCATTACCCCCGTCCCTTAAAGACAAGTTTGGGGTCACCTGGACATGTAAATTGCCCTCCTCTCCGGGGTTAACCTTGGTTGAGATGTTTAACGCTGCCTACCGCAAAGAGATAAAGGCACTGTATCTGATTGGTGAAAATCCAGCATTGAGCGACCCTGATCTGCAGCATGTTCGGGAAGCGCTGGCCCGGCTTGATTTCCTCGTGGTTCAAGATATATTCCTTTCTGAGACAGCGAAGCTTGCACATGTTGTCTTGCCCGCGGCAAGTTTTGCTGAAAAGGACGGCACCTTTACTAACACTGAGCGCCGTGTGCAGCGAGTGCGCAAAGTCATTGACCCCATCGGTGATTCCAGACCTGATTGGTGGATTGTTTGCCAGATAGCCAAAAAACTGGAAGCGAAAGGCTTTAACTACAGCCACCCATCTGACATAATGGAAGAAATTCGCAATCTTACTCCCAGCTATGGCGGCATAACTTACCAGAGATTAGAGAATGATGCACTGCAGTGGCCCTGTCCTCTTGATGACCATCCAGGTACACCGATATTGCATACGGATACTTTTGCTAGAGGAAAAGGTAGATTCATGCCGCTAGAATATATTCCGCCCGGGGAGTCACCTGATGAGGATTATCCTCTTATTCTCACCACAGGGCGCAGCTTGTATCATTTCCATACTGGGACGATGACTCGCAAAGTGGCTGGGCTTAACATTATAGAGCCAGAGGGCGTGCTGGAAATATGCCCTCAGGATGCTTCACAACTTGGCATAGCTCAGGGTGACGAGGTCAAGGTAAGTTCCCGGCGTGGTCAAGTTATCACCAAAGCTAAGATAACTGACAAATTGCCACTTGGGCTAGTGTTTATGGCTTTTCATTTCGCCGAAAGCGCTGCTAACATCCTCACTAATCCCAAGCTTGACCCCATTTCTAAGATTCCTGAGCTTAAAGTCGCAGCAGTGAAAGTAGAGAGACTGAGAATGTCCTCTGAAGAATAGCATTGTGGCGAACTGGAGTTGCAAACATTTTGTATCCCCATTTGGGCTCTTTCCCAGGAAGGAAGCCATGTCTCTGTCTTTTCTAACCATTGCCCGCAGCATGAAGCTTCGTCGGCACTGTGACCACTATTGTGGTTCCCTTTCCTTCTTGAGTACTAACTTCGAGTTCCCCGCCTATTAATTGAACTCGTTCCGCCATACCCGTGAGCCCCAACTTACCCTGACTGGCAAACTCGCTCAGTTGCCGAGGAAGTGTAAATCCCTTGCCGTTATCGCTGATGGTCACCCTGATTTCAGCTCCCTCACACGCCACGGTGATGCTGGCTTCAGAGGCTCCAGAATGTCGGTGAACATTATTCAGGGACTCTTGAATAATACGAAACAGAACCAGCTGTGTTTCTGGGGGCAATACTGGTATGATACCTGTACTAACCTGAATTTCGATTCCACTAAGTTTATGTATTTCCGCAGCCAACCATTTGATAGCTGCTACCAAGCCTAGGTCGTCTAGAATGCTTGGCCTGAGGGCTTGAGCGTAGTGCTTTATGTTTTGGTAAGTTTGCTGGGACAATTCATATAGTTTCCCCAACTCATTTCTGAGGTCTTGAGACGAATACCTCTCAGCTTTGCAGGCAACGTTGTCTATGCCATGAGTCAAAAGCAGTATTTGCTGAGAAGCATCATCATGTAGTTCACGGGCAAGTCGTTTGCGTTCTTCCTCCTGAGCTTGTAGGACTTGCCTGAGGTAGAACTGCAAATTATCCTGTAGTCTTCTCTCCTCGGTTATATCACGAGCCATATTGTGAAAAGCTTGCGCTTTACCATCGCTAACAATGAGACGGGTGGTTAATTGCATGATTGCTTCAGAGCCGTCTTTTTTGATTAAACGCTGCTCATAGCGCTGTTCCATAGTCTCGCCTCTGAGCAACTTGTCTTTTACCTGTCTGGCTATGGACAGCGTCTCTGGAGTGAGGAACTCACGAACGTTCTTGCCCGGCAATTCTGAAACCCGATAGCCGCTGAGCTTTTCACAGGCTTTATTGACCAAATTGATAACGCCGTCCAAAGTGTGGACCCAGATAGCGTCGCTGGCGTTGGTAAACAACTCTTCATAGTTTTGCCGCGCCAATTTCATATCCTTCATAGTTCTTCTTAGCTTCTCTCGTTGCCGTTTATTCTGGCGATAGCTTGCTATGAGTATGATGGCTAGAGCACCGATAGCAAGGGCAGAGAGACTTTCCAGCAATGCGTCTCTGAAATCAGAGGAAATCAAGAAGGTACGAAGTAACATTGCCGCAGCGCTCGATAGCCATATCGCGGCACCTCCGATTATTGCCAAAGTCCAGCCTGCATACAACATCAGCAAGAGATAGAGAAATCGCTCCAGACTGTGTCGCGAGAGCTCTAGAACTGCAGGGAGTGAAATCTGAGTGAGCAAAGGTATTTGAGATAGGATGTGAGTGAAATGAGATATAGTTAAGAAAACGAATAAGACTATTATGGCCCAGAGGTGCGGATTTCCTAATCGCAGAGTCTGTCCTCGGTGTTTTCTAAAGTAACTAATCCCCACTGTAATCCTTTGACTATTGCCTCGCTGCGTGAGGCAACATTCAGTTTGTTGAAGATGTTGGTCAAGTGAGCTTTGACTGTGCGCTCGCTTAGGAACAATTTCTCTGCTATCTCTTTATTGCTTATGCCCAGGGCAACCAACTTGAGTATCTCTGATTCTCGCTCACTCAATATTCCAGATGCTTTGTGCTCTTCAATCGGCGCTACCATAGCTCGCTTTAGCAGCTTGGCGATAATCTTGGGGTGGAGGACTGATTCACCTGACTTCATAGCTCGAATAGCTCCGGCTAAATCACGTCCCCTGGCGCTTTTTAGGAGGTAACCGGCGGCCCCGGCATCAAGCAATCCCAATACATACTCGTCGTCATCATAAGCAGTGAGGATTAGGATGGCTATGTCGGGGGCAATCTGTTTAATCTTTCTAGTAGCTCCAATTCCATTGAGTTTGGGCATGACAATGTCCATCACTGCTACGTCGGGCTTCAACTCCGAGGCAAGCTTGACTGCCTCCTCACCATCAGCAGCCTCAGCCACAATTTCCATATCCTCCTCCCCGTCCAGCGCTTGGCGCAACGCTTCGCGCACCAGGGGGTGATCGTCGGCGATCAGGACCGTTAGTTTGTCTCTTGTGTTCAAGGTTCCAGATTTCGAAGTAATTATAAGTCCATGTGCATATTTGGGCAAGCTGGCTGCCCTTTTGGACAGGACCAAAGTGCTACTGCAAATTGCCACTTATGGACGATGGCGGGTGGATACACAATTATTAGACTGTAATTGAAATAAAGAAAGGAGGGATCAAAAATGGCTAAGGTGTTTACAGAAAAGAAGGAAAGACTTGGGGGCGAGGTGGCGGCAGGGAGAGAGGAATTGATTGCTGTGTTGAGGAGAGCGGCTACAGAATCGGACTTCCTGGCACGATTGGCTGAGGATCCTCAGGAGGCTCTCAAAGAGTATTACTCCCTGACTCCTGAGGAAGTGGCTGCGCTGGCGAGCGGAGACATCAGAAAAATAGAATCCTGGGTCGGTAAGCTAGATGAGAAGCTGGCTACTTGGCTTTGGTGCCGGCTGGCTCAGGAAAAATGGTGAACGGAAGGAGTTAGGACAATGGCGCGAACTAGGTTGACAACTAAATTGACAAGCGTGCCTCAGATAACCGATTTACCTGGATTTGAAGTCATCGCTGAGAAGTTGGAGAGGTTGGTACCCGACGCTTACCAGCCAGCACAAATGATTTGCAGGCTGGAAGATACATGTACGACTAAGACCTCTCGAGATGGCCTTAGTACGGCTCTCTTAGGAGTATTGGCAGGATTCTTCATCGGACTGGGGGCAGTCTTCTGCACTCTGGTTACCACTGATATTGGTCTGGGATTTGGACTGGGGAAATTACTGGGAGGGCTGGCCTTCTCTCTAGGACTTATTCTAGTTGTAGTCGCTGGCGCAGAATTGTTCACCGGCAACTCCCTGATAGTTGCTCCTTGGCTGAGTACCCGTGTCAGTGGGTCTGCACTCCTGCGTAACTGGGGGATAGTCTACTTTGCCAATTTTGCTGGCGCACTGATTTTGGTAGCGATTCTCTATAGTGCTCAGTTCTGGGCGCTTGATGGCTACGCCGTCGGAGCTAATGCTCTAATGATTGCCGGTGGCAAGACAAGTCTAGCTTTCCTTCCCGCCTTATCCCGGGGGATACTGTGCAACGTGTTAGTCTGTCTAGCGGTTTGGATGTGCGTAGCTGCCCGCTCAGTTACTGAGAAGGTACTGGTTATCGTCTTCCCTATAACTGCTTTCGTGGCCTGTGGTTTTGAGCACAGCATTGCCAACATGTTCTTCATTCCTATGGGTATGGCTGTGGCAGGCCAAGCTGAGGTTGTGCAGGCTGCCGGACTGACAGCATCCCAGATAGCTAATGTTAATATGCTCGGTCTTGTTCAGAACCTCATCCCTGTGACTATGGGTAACATAATCGGTGGCACCTCGGTGGGCATAGTCTACTGGCTGATATTCCTGCGGAAGGAAAGGGCTGCTGGGGTTCTGGCCGCAAGGCAGTGGTTTAGGAAGTTCGCTACTGCCAAAGCCCAGACCTCAGAGACGTATGCTCCGGATGCAGAAACGAAAGCCCTCATGTCCGTGCTGGCTAGGGCGAGGGACGATGCCAGTTTCTTGGCTGAATTGTCTGAGAACCCGGATAAGGCTCTGGAAGGTTACAAGCTGACCAATGAGGCAAGAGCTGCTCTGGCTAGTGGAGACGCTAATTGGTTGGAGTCTAGGGTGGGGCTATTGGATGAGCCCTTGCGTACTTGGCTTACCTCGCGGTTGTCTCAAGAGAAATGGTAGCAGCTGCTACCATTTCTCTTCTCCCCTCCATGCTTTCTTGGCTAAGAGTCTTGTGGCCCTGTCCAGATCAGCTTGACTGTTTATATTGAAAAAGCTTAGGTGCTTCGGATCAAATCTATTGATCTCATCCTCTTCAACGTACTTCACCTTGACGATGCTGAAAAGCTTGTCAATCCTCAGTTCATTCTGCTGCAGCAACCCCTGAATGGGACCTGCACAAGTCTTAGAATACACTGCGCAAATTGGTTCTAAGCTATTTCTTATCCGAGGAACAACAACATCAAATGCAGAGCAGATTCGAGTCATATATTCAAGCAAGCTGACGCTCAGAAACGGTGTATCGCATCCCACAACGATAGCCCGCGGACTTGATGAAGCTGTCAAGCCTGAGTGAATGCCCGCCAGTGGACCTTTGCCTGCATAAATATCGGCCACCGTCTTTATCTTCACAGACGAAGAACAGGGAATTGCTTCGCCGCGGGCGGTCGCTATGATAATCTCTGTGCTGAGAATGGCGATGCGGTCAATTACCCACTGGATAAGGCTCTTAGCTCGGATAGCCTGTAAGGCCTTGTTCCGTCCAAGCCTCGAGCTTTTGCCGCCGGCAAGAACAATAGAAGTCATGCCCAAAAAACGCCTTAAGTACAAAGCTAAGTTAGCATACTGTACAAAGGCTGGCAACCTGTTGGCGCTTGCCTATGCTATCTTTCTGTATTAGAATGTTGACGTATACTCGTGATGGGTAGGGTATTTGTCTGCTCCTGTAGTCGCTCACCGACTTAATCTTGGCTTAGCTGCGTAGATGGAGGCATTAGTTTACTTGACATAACCTGTGTGCATGGGAGAATCACGATGGAAGAACTTTACAACATAAAAGCAAAGGAAATAATGATACCTGAGCGCGAAATACCATTTATGGAAGAGAACGCTGGCTGGGAGGAGTTTCTTGCCAAGCTTTCCGTCAGGGCACACGCATGGGTGGTTAACAGTACGGAGGAGATGAAGGTGGTGGGGATAGTAACTGAACATGATATACTGCGCGTCATTATTCCTCCCACACACAGAAAGATAGGGATGTTTGGAATTCACAGGGCCGACATGCTGCATAAAGAAACTGTCGTCCAGGATATCATGACGCACAATCCTGTTGTATGCTCGCAGGAAGAAACTGTGACTGACGTCTTGAAGAAGTTCTCCTCCTTCAATATCCGTAGATTAGCGGTTGTTGACGAGAACAAGAGACTCCTGGGAGAAGTAACAATCCAGCTTCTGGTGAAGAATCTCAGATATAGGTTCAGAAATACTGAATGAATCATTATGTCCTTATTGCTCTAGTTCTCATCTTGGGGTTTGTACTCGGCAGATTGCTGCGCAAGCTAAGGTTAACAGAAATCCTAGCATATATTCTCGCAGGTATTATCATTGGACAAATCGGGGAGCGCCTGGGTTTCACCCTGCCCGCACAGTTCAATGTTATCATCACCGGGACCACGCTCGCTCTTGTTGGCTACATAATAGGGTTGAGCTTTTCCCTCGGTTTTCTCAGAAGAATGGGCAAGCAGATGGTCATTATATTGATTGTGCAGGTGCTGCTGACCCTTGTTGCTACGTGGGGTTTTGTATATTTATTGACGAGGGACCTGCCGCTTTCCGTAATCTTGGGTTCGCTCGCCGGCGCAACCGCTCCAGCGGGCACAATAGCAGTTTTGAGAGACATAAAGGCAAAAGGGACACTTACGGATATGACTATTGCCCTTGTCGGACTGGACGACGCATTGGTGATAGTTATTTATGCGGTGGGGATTCGGTTAACAAGGATGTTATTGGGTGCAGAAGCAAGCGTTGCATCTTCCCTGGCCTTCCCACTATGGGAGATTTTTGGTGGTCTGGGGCTTGGCGGGGCAATTGGAGCTGTGCTTTCTTACGCTACGAAGAAAATGCATCTGACTTCTGACCATATCTTCGTTATTTCTCTGGCCGTTGCCATTCTGTCTTGGGGTCTGGCCGAAATGGTTGGAGTTTCCGCAATTCTCACATGTATGGCTTTGGGAACCGCAGTAATCAACCTCAATGCCCAGGTCGGGAAGCGCTCAAACGAATTGGTGGATAACATCATGACGCCGATATTTGTTCTGTTTTTCGCCGCTATTGGCATAGAGTCTGGGGGGTATTTTGGCCAGATCTGAGCCCAAACTTAAGAAGTATCTTGGCTTTGCCATGCTAGACCAAGCGGGCGTGGCCATGGGTCTTGCTTTCCTGGCAGCTCAGGCATTATCAGGGTACGAACTCGGAGGCAAAATAATCACACTTATGGCGACCACCACAGTAGTTCACGGGCTCATTGCCCCACCTCTAGTACAATTTGCCGCTAAAAAGGCTGGGGAAGAAAGCATATAGCAGTCCATGAAAATCTTGGGTATTGAAACATCTTGCGATGAAACTGCTGCTGCCATAGTGGAGGACGGCAGCAAAATCATCTCCAATGTTGTCTCTTCCCAAATGGATATTCATGCTCGCTACGGCGGAGTGGTCCCCGAAATTGCCTCCAGACAGCATCTCCTCACCGTTATCCCCGTTGTCAACCAGGCCATGACTGGAATCTCCTGGCAGGATATCAACGGCATTGCTGTCACCTTTGGCCCGGGACTGGCCGGATCGCTATTGGTAGGGGTCAACGTGACTAAGGCAATTGCCTTGGCTAAAAAGATACCGCTTATTGGGGTTAATCACCTTGAGGCACATATCTATGCCAATTGGCTGATGCCCTACTCTCAATCCCTGCTCCTCAAGGGAGAGAAAACGGAGAAGCTGAATTGTGGGGTGAAGTTCCCCTGCCTCTGTCTTATCGTCTCCGGTGGACACAGCGACTTAGTATTGATGAAGGGACACGGACAGTTCCAGAAACTGGGACGCACTCGGGACGATGCTGCTGGCGAGGCTTTTGATAAAGCGGCTAGAATACTGGGCTTGGGTTATCCCGGTGGTCCAGCTATTGAGCAGGCAGCCAGCTCTGGAACCGCGTGCTTATCTCTGCCCCGAGCTTGGCTCAAGGATAGCCATGACTTCAGCTTCAGCGGCTTGAAAACTGCGTTGTGGCATCTTGTTCACATGGCAGAGGTCTCGGTGGCTGATGTGGCAGCAAGCTTTCAGTTAGCTGTAGCGGATGTCTTGGCGACCAAGACAATTGAGGCCGCCAAGAAATTGAACGTGGAGCAGATTTTGCTGAGTGGTGGTGTGGCAGCCAATAGAATGCTAACCGAGCAGTTCGTTACCAACTCGCCGGTGCCCGTCCTTATCCCCCCGCCCCATTTGTGTACTGATAATGCCGCCATGGTGGCTGCTTGTGGCTATTATCATTTTGAGGTGGGTGAGGTAAGTGCGTATGACCTGGACGTGGTGCCCAGCCTCAGCCTTGGTTGACCCTTTCGGCAGTTTTGATCTAGGGCAGACAGTTGGCTAACAAGGTGAGATTTTGTTGCCGGACTATCGGGCTATTTACCTCGTTGATTTGGGTTCAGTTGGCCTGTAGTTTAGGAGTGACAAATCGCTCTTCTTAGTACTTTGAGGCTATAGACGAAAATGTTGCTGTGCGTGGTCAGGACTTTTTGGTCATAGACAGGCTGCAAGGCCTCTATTAATATCTTGATAGTGAAGATGATAACCACCAAGGGGAGTAGGGAATTGCAGACGGAAGCAAAAAGCCTGCGCGATGACGTAATGACTCTTAAGGCAGCAATCGAGGAAGCCATAATGAAGGGGCAAAAATCCACGGCTGGCCCTAGTGATGCTCCCAGCTCCGGCCTGATTTTGAATGAAGGCTTTCCTCCAGACTATGGCAACGCAAGTCCGGGGATTGTCGGCTGGGTGGATGATCTTTGAGATTACACCTCACTATGACTCAGCTAACTAGAGGACATTCGGCACATCTGCCCTCACGACAATAGTCCCTGAAGATGTGAATTAAGCCTAGCTGGCTACAGGCGGTGAAATCGAAAGACTCTTCAAGACAAAGCTGTTCTCTCATGTGCCGCGTTATCTGATTCTCTGCCAATTTGGGATAACTATTATAGATTTCCACAGCCTTTGTCATTAGTTCTGCCGCGCCAGCTATTTCCCCCCAGGAGAAAGCAAAGGGCAATATCACGTTTACGATGATTTCACCTGCTTTGCTGTATCCTAGAAGAGCCGACCTCTTTGTCCTACTCCGGACATCAAAATCGAAATGATCCCGCCAGTAGCCATTGTCGGCCACGGTCAGGCGGTTTTCCAGGGTGAGCTGCCCACCGGGCACGGGTGCTTCTTTCACCAGCTGCAGTATCCCTGACAGCAGTCTCCCTTGGTAGTAACGCTCAAGAATGTAGCTCTGGGCGACAATGCGTCGGATTGGGGAATTGTTGGGATATATATGCGAAAGCGTCCAACTGTCTTCGTCCATGGTTTCAATTTTTTTGCCAGCCGACTGCCATATCTGCTCCAGTTCCTGTACTTCTTTTCCCTTGGCAAAGTTTCGCTGCCGTCTCTGGGTAGGTAATAACCCGGCCGTACCGAGCAGTAAAGCTTGCTTGAGGGTCAAGCCTTTTGTGGATTCGAGGAAATTGAGTGGCATTCTGTTGGCAAGGTCTTCAAACGGCTTTGTGTTTTTAGCGTAACCCAGGGCTCTCATCATGCCCCGGAAAAGCACCTGACCCGCCGCGTCTCTAGCACCCGGCGCTCTAAGTGCCGGGCGAAGGATTTCGCCTCGAAAATACATTGCCTTCCGGTGGAACTTTGCTTCGCCCGCAGCCTCTAATATCTTCCCTAGAGTTTGCCTATCCATGTGCTCCAGTACCCGGAAGCAGGGAAGCTGGTGAGGCAGCAAATAAGGTTGGCGCCGCAATGCCTTAGCCAGACATAGCACGGGAATTAGCTTGCCGCTCTGTAACAGTGTAGCTGAATTACAGTCATGCCACATCACAACATGGAGGATGACGTTGTTGTATTCAGCATCGACATGATGCTTGTGGCTGTACCAATCGCTGGATTTTACGTGAACCTCTACATCCCCTTTCGTCAAATGAGATTTAGTTAAAATGACAGCATCTCGAAAATCGGGGCCATTATCACCATTGGACCTGCCGGGGTAGATTACACTGATCAGGCCGTCCTCCGTGGTGGTCAGTTCCTTGCCCGCCAACTGCTGCCACATTAGAGCTGCTTGCTTTTCAGAGCATTTTATCCGATTACGTGTAATCATGTTCAAAAAAATTACTTCTTATTTTGATTCATCTTGTTTCTCTGTAGCTTTGTAGGTGAAGCCGCTACGCTCAGCGATTATGCTGAGCAACGTAGCTGATGCCCCGCGAGGCCGATACATCCCATTTTCCCATTCGCTGATTGTCTGCTGCCGCGTGCCTAGTTCGTCAGCCAGTCTTGCTTGAGTGAAGTTCAGATGTCGCCTCAAAGCGCGTACCTCCTCTTCATTCCATTGTCTTTTTCCTCTTCTTCTCTGCTCCATCGTCCAAGAGATTATACACGTTACAGTGTAAAGATTCAAGAAAAATTTGCCAGATTTCAGCGAAAAACCGCTTGCTTTTTTGGTTCTTCTTGGTATAATAGAGGTTTAGCAATCTCAAGGCCAGAGTGCTAAAACAAATCCAAGAAAGGAGGTAAGCATGGCTAAGATTCAACCTCTGGGAGACAGGGTAGTTATAAAGCCCACACCCAAAGAGGAAGTAAGCAAGGGAGGGATAGTCTTGCCCGATACAGCCAAGGAGAAGCCCCAGGAGGGGAAAATCATTGCTGTTGGTCCGGGTAGGTTGACTGATGATGGTAATCGGATTGCCATGGAGGTGAAGAAAGGGGACAAGGTTATCTACTCGAAATATGCTGGTACTGAGTTCAAGCTTGATGGTGAAGAGTTGATTATCATGCGTGAAGGCGATATTCTGGCCAAAACGACTTAATAAAAGGAGGTAAACGAATGGCAAAACAAATTGTTTTCGGCGAAGAAGCAAGGAAGGCCTTAAAGAGTGGCGTAGACATTCTAACAGATGCCATAAGGGTGACCCTGGGGCCACGGGGGCGGCCTGTAGCACTGGATAAGAAGTGGGGTGCACCTTCGGTTCTCAACGACGGCGTTTCTATAGCCAAGGAAATAGAGTTGCCTGATCCCTTTGAGAATATGGGTGTGCAGCTAGTAAAGCAGGCAGCCACCAAGACCAATGACCAATGTGGCGATGGCACCAGTACATCCACTATTATAGCTCAGGCGATCATTAGTGAGGGCTTCAAGAATATCGCCGCTGGCGCCGATGCTATGGCCCTGAAGCATGGGATTGACAAAGGGGTGGAATCCATAGTCGGGGAACTGAAAAAGATGTCGATACCTGTAGCTGGCAAAGAGCAGGTAGCTCAGGTAGCTGCCATATCGGCTATTGACCAGGAAATTGGCAACTTGATTGCTGACGTTATGGAGAAGGTGGGCAAGGACGGTGTTATCACCGTGGAAGAAGGCAAGGGCCTGCAATTCGAGACTGAATATGTTGAAGGTATGAAGTTCGACCGTGGGTATATCAGCCCTTATTTCATTACCAACGCCGAACAGATGAGAGCAGAGCTGGAAAACCCTTACATCCTCATCACTGACAAGAAGATTTCTGCCATAAATGATATTCTGCCGGCTCTGGAGAAGATTGTTCAAACATCTAAGAATCTGGTTATTCTAGCTGAAGATATCGAGGGAGAGTCTCTGGCCACACTGGTGGTTAACAAACTAAGGGGCACTCTATCTCCGCTGGCGGTGAAAGCACCTGGCTTTGGTGACAGGAGAAAGGCCATGCTCCAGGATATAGCTGTTCTTACCGGGGGCACTGTTATATCTGAGGAAGTCGGCAGGAAATTAGATTCGGTGACTGTGGCTGATTTGGGGCAGGCCAGAAAGGTGATTGCCGACAAAGATAATACCACCATTGTAGAGGGCAAAGGTACGACAAAGGATATTGAGGCTCGAATCAAGCAAATCAGGTCCGAGATTGATATCAGCACCTCAGATTATGACAAGGAAAAATTACAGGAAAGGCTGGCTAAATTAGCAGGTGGTGTGGCAGTAATCAAAGTAGGCGGGGCCACGGAGACCGAGCTTAAAGAGAAAAAGCACCGTGTGGAGGACGCCTTGTCGGCTACTCGAGCCGCTGTGGAAGAAGGTATTCTGCCTGGAGGCGGTGTTGCCCTCATCAACGCCTTATCCGCCTTGAAGAAGCTCAAGCTAGAAGGTGATGAGGCTACTGGGGTGAATCTGTTGAAACGAGCCGTGGAAGAGCCTCTGAGATGCATCGCTGAAAACAGTGGCCGGGAGGGCTCGGTGGTGATAAACGCTATTAAGGAAAGCAAACCTGGCATAGGCTACGATGCCCTGAAGGATGAGTTAGGGGTAAACATGATAGAGAGAGGCATTGTTGATCCGCTGAAGGTGACCAGAAGCGCTCTACAGAATGGTGCCAGCATTGCCTCCATGATCCTGACTACGGAATCTTTGGTGACTGACATTCCTGAGAAAGAAAAGGCGCCGGCGATGCCGCCAGGAGGATACCCAGAGTACTAAGCAGTCGCTGACTACTCGGCCAATAACAGAAAGAACCGCCCCGGGGCGGTTCTTTCTGCAGAATATTAGATCTTAAGCAATTGCCTTAAAGGCTTTTCTTTGATCAGGCTATCTCTCTTAACTGGTCCTGTAACAGCTAAATTAAGCCCGCTATCGGCTAGAATATCCCTGGCTACTTCTTTTAACTCACCTATGGTAATAGCATCCACGATAGCAATAACATCGTCTATGTCCAGGATTCGCTGCGTCAATATTTCCTGGCCACCATACCATAAGGCCACATTTTGGCTATCCTCAAAGCGCAAATATAATCTCCCTTTTGACAATTCCTTAGCTCTGGTAAGTTCGCTTTCTGTAATTCCCCGTTTAACTTTCGACATTTCTTCAAGTATAGCCGCAGTAGCAAGTTCCAGTTTATCAGGATCAACGCCTGCATAAACACCAAATGACCCCGAGTTAAGGAAATGTTCGGTATAGCTGTGAATATCATAGGCTAGCCCCTTGCGCTCTCGTATTTCCATGAACAGACGGCTGCTCATCCCCGCGCCCATCGCTGTGTTGAGTAAGTCAAGAGCGAAACGCCGGGGGTGAGAGTGGGAAAAGCCGTGAACCGCAAGACAGAGATGCGCTTGCTCGATATCTTTGGGCTCGATGCGCAGCCTTGCTTCCGTCTGCTTGTCGTGGGTTACGTAGCCAGCCGTTAGCTCGCCGGGAGCCCATTTGCCTAACACGGGCTCGATTTGAGCCATGGCCTCTTGATGCTCTATGTTGCCAGCAATACTGAGCACCGTGTTGTTGGGCATGTATCTGCGATCAAGGTAGTCTAATAGTTGCTCCCTTGTTAGCGAGGATACAGTGTCCTTGTATCCAACTACCTCGCGGCCCAGGGGTTGCTCAGGCCACAGCAGCTCGTCTATGAGCATGCTTACCCTCTGTTGAGGAATGTCGAGGTTCATATTGATTTCCTCTGTAATGACTTGTCGTTCCTTTTCAACATCTTTGCTGTCAAAGCGAGAGTTTAGCAAGACGTCAGATAATACGTCCATGGCGATTGAGCAATGACGGCTGGCGACTTTACACCAGAAGATGGTTACTTCCTTGTCTGTGGCACCATTGATTAGGCCGCCAACACCTTCAATATCTTGAGTTATCTCCTTGGATGTTGGTCGGCGCTGTGTGCCCTTGAAGAACAAATGCTCGGCGAAGTGAGAGGTGCCGGCCTCCTCCTTAGTTTCGTAACAGGAGCCAGCACCTACAAGTATGGCAAGGCATACTGACCGACTATGGGGCATAGTGCTGGTGATAACCCTCAAACCATTGTCGAGCACAGATTTGTTGTACATTGCTATGCAATTTTACTTTGGTTTTCTGTTGTCGGTCAACGAAACCCGCCTGCCTTGGCACTCAATCCCTTTCATCCCGTGGTATAATCAGCGATAGACAGCCAAACCGTGGGATGGTGAACTATGACAGTTGTAGTTGAGGACGATGCAGTCCAGATTGAGAGGCTTGAGCTAGGTCCGTTCGGAACCAATGCCTATATCTTGGGCTGTCAAAAAACGCGAGATAGCGTACTAATAGATGCTCCTGCGGAGGCGAATGTCATCATAGATAGACTGAAGAATACTACACTCAAGTATATATTATTGACCCATAACCACATCGACCATATTGGTGCCCTTGCTCGGTTACGTGTTGAATTGAAAGTCCCCCTGGCTGCCCACCCTGCAGACACCGATAACCTGACACCGCCGCCAGAGATGTTGCTGGAGGACGGTGACGTGATCCGGGTGGGAGAGCTTAAGCTGACTGTCTTTCATACACCGGGACACACCCCCGGTAGCTTATGCTTCAAAGTTGGTCGCTACTTGATATCGGGAGACACTATTTTCCCCGGTGGACCGGGCAAGTCAAGCTCCCCGGATGATTTCAGGCAGATGATCAAGTCCATAACCGAGAGAATCTTTGTATTGCCAGACGATACTCAGATATACCCTGGTCACGGCGATTCAACTACGTTGAAGAAGGAAAAGGACGACTTTGCCGTCTTCGTCTCGCGACCTCACACTCGGGACCTGTACGGCGACGTGCTGTGGCTTGAAACTTAGCTGCGGGTGTTTGGTCAGTAGGCTAAGGCTAAAGCATTACCCGCCAAAATCAGGAAGTGTTACCACCCTATCTCTACCCGGTAGAAAGCTTCAGCTAGTTCGTAGTCTTCATCCCGGGCAAGCATCTTGTGACGCTCTCTGAGATGTTCTTCCCAAGGTCTAGCAGAATTGCCGTCTATCTGGCTCTTGTGGCAGCGCAGGGCAGCAATTTTGATGTCAAAGGTGTCGCTAATATCAGTGCGATAGTTGGGTTCCTGGGCACCCCATAGTAATACCTCTTTAACTTTGTGAGGCTGAAGCCCCTCCTCCAGCAAATCAGGAAAGGAGAGAGAATCCCTGGCGCAGGGAAAAATCGCATCAAGCGTAACCTGTCCGGCAATTCTATGATCGCGGTGCCAGATATAGCGCCGATACGGATCGGCAGTCGCCACCGTCTCGGGCCTGTACGTCCTTATCAAGCGCACAAGCTCTTTTCTGAATTCAGGTGTGTCCTCGAGCGTCTGGTCTGGATGGCGCAGGAAGACGACCTCTCTGACCCGTAATAGCTTGGCTGCTGCCAGTTGTTCCTGTTCTCTGATTGCGGCAAGTTGATCCGGCTTGATATTGGGGTCGACGGTGCCTTTATCGCCATTGGTGCACACCACATAAATAACACCCTTTCCCTCAGCTGTCCATCGGCATACCGTCCCGGCGACCCCAAATTCGGCATCGTCAGGATGAGGTGTGATCACCATGATGTGAGCTGGCTTAGTAATCATATGTGAAGCCGCGGACTTACGGTATCCAACCGCAATTGTATAACATTCGTTAGACTGATACAATTTTGACCGGCCATGGTAGCGGAGGTAGCTGCCCAATGCATCTTGCGTCACAGAATCGACGAATCACTTTGTGCTGACCCATTGGGCCATTACGCTGGATGAAGCAGACCACAGTGAGATTCAGAAATTACCAAGCGGCCGATTTCGAGAAGTATGTCCTGTTGCAGGCTGAAGTCGAAAAAGTGGAGCCTACGGGGCGCTGCGTATCACCACAATTCATTGCCAAACAATTGAGGCGACCTAACTACTGTCCCCAGCAGGAGCTGTTTATCGCTGAGATAGGTAAGGATATTGTAGGTTATATGGATATCGAGGCAGAGCTGGCTATCGGGCGCGTTGTTCTGGACTGCAGGGTACGTCCTCAATATCGCAAAAGAGGGTTGGGCACGGAGCTCTTCAATAACGCCATGAGTAGGATTAGGGAATTGGGGGCCAGGGTGGCCCATGTGAATATAGCGGAGGATAACGTGACCGCAAAAAAGGTACTATTGGAGTTGGGCTTCAGCCTCGTGCGGCGGTTCCTTGAATTGAGACTGGATATTGGTCGCGTTGACGGCTGGGATATTCATCGGGCTATCGAGTGGTGTTATCTACGACCCGGTCAGGAAGATAAGTTGACCAAGCTGCAAAATCGTGCCTTTGCTGGTACGTGGGGATATAATTCCAATACCGTAGAGGAAATAAGCTTTCGCGTCAATTCAAGCACCTCTTCACGGCAGGACATAGTCCTGACCTACAGTGGAGATAGGGCCATAGGGTGTTGCTGGACGGGGATAAGTTGTGAGGAGGGGATACCCAGCGTAAGAAAAGGACGAATACACATGCTTGGAGTGGATCCAGATCATAGAGGTAAAGGAATAGGTAGAGAATTGATGATGGCCGGATTAATCCGCCTTAGAAATAGAGGTTTGAGGGTTGCCGAGTTGACCGTAGACAGCCAAAACAAAGCAGCCTACGCTCTTTATCAATCCCTCGGGTTCGAAGTTCAAGCCAGAACCCTCTGGTACGAAAGGGTAATAAACTAGGGCAGGGAGCCGAGGCAATTCGTCAATACCAGTCGGCAATTCTCGACAATCGCTTCAGCGATATTAGACCAGCTGAGCTTGTTTACGGTTGCCCGAATTAACTGTGCGGACTTTGTATGTGACTCCGAGCGCAAAAGAAGCAAGGCTATTCTATCAGCAAGACAACGGGGATCGTTGTCTTCTATCACGTAACCCGTCTCTCCCTGTCGAATGAGATTTTTGTGGTTTCCTACGTCGGTAGCCACTACCGGCGTGCCGCAAGCCAGGGATTCCAGAGCCACTAGCCCAAAGCTCTCGTAATAGGAAGGAACGACACAAGCGTCAGCCGCATTGTAAAAATAAGGCAACTCCTCATGCTTTATCAAACCCAGAAAGTCAACTGAATTCTGCACTTCAAGATTGCGGGCTAGTTTCTGCAGCTGTTCAATTTCACGCTGGCTATGTTCACCGCCACCGATTATCATCAGCTTCAACTTTGGAATATGGCAGAGATAGGGCAAAACCTTTATCAGGTTATCTACACCCTTCAAGGGGTCGATTCTACCCACAAACAGAATAAGTTTGTCATTATCTAAGCCTAATTGATGCCTGGCCTGTGCTTTATCTATGATTTTGAAGTGCTCCAGGTTCACACCACAGGACACGACGCTGATCTTTTGCGACGATGCGCCATAATGCCTGATGAGTGTGCGCTTTTCCTTATGTGTTGAGGCGATAATGCGATGACAGTTTTGGGCCAGGTTCCTCTCTGTCTCGATGCGAAGTTCAGGCTCCTCCTCGCCCAGTGCTGGATGAGTCATTTCCCTAATTGCATTCTTGACCGCGCCTAATGTATGGAACATGGTAATGTGGGGAACATGCCATCGCTGCTGTAGACGTGTCCCTGCCAGTGCAGACAGCCAGTAGTGACTGAATATTAGATCGTACCGAAGGTTATTACGCTTTCTGAAGCTCTCCACATTGCTGACAAAGTCGGGGAGATGGAAATACACGGCCAGTTTATGTATCTCCTCGTCTTCACCTGCCCTGAGATGGATGAGTCGTGCGTTCCGACTGAGTTCGTAGATTTGGCGGTCTTCGGGATCATGGACACGGGTATAGATGTCCACCAAATGTCCCTGTTTGCCCAGTTCCCAAGCAATCTCTCGGATGTAGACACTCATACCACCGGTGTCTTTTGTCCCTAGCTTTCCCACAGGGCAACTATGCGCACTGAGCATAGCTATTCTCAGTTGACTAACCGACATCAGAGTGTGCTCCTCATTTCTGTCATCAGGGAATGGTTATCTGGCAACTGTAAAGGGGCACTTCTTGGCCACCGAGTTGATATTTGTACGGCTCTCCACCTTTCAAGAAGTTCCATTTCTTTTTGCCTTTCTCGATGCTCTCCTTGAGGCAAAGGACTTTGCACAACAAGCCCACGCTTAAATAGCTGAATTGGGGGTCATAGGCACTATTATAGAGATAGTGTGAGTCGTTATAGTCAAAACCCATAGTCATCGCCGCTGGTACGTTGTCCAGTTGTAAGACACCTAACCTCAATAGCCCGATCCCAGCCATGGCCCTGGCCAGTGACCTGAAGAAAGACTCCATCTTCGTATCCATGAATCTGGCTTTCTCATCCTTACTCAATGAAAAAAGACGCAAAAATGTATCCAGGCAATCTTCAGCCCCCTTACCAACCTCAACACAGTGATGCTCTACATTGCCTGCCTTCCATAGCCGCCTTAGTTTCCGCCTGACCTCGTGGCGCTGCTTGGTGTTCAACGTTGCCAGGTATTCATTCCAGGTAGCAGGCAAATCTAGTTCCAGAGAAACATCCTCAGAGCGGCAGGTAACGTCGTAGCCACGGTTCTGGGCGATGCTTACGAGTTGAGCGAGCACGGTAGAATCGGGCCGTAAAGGTCTCAGGTCCAGGTTCTTCACCATCTTGTCTCGCAAATCGTCAAGTAGGACTTGGAAGAAATCCCTTTCTTTGCCCGGGGCAACAACAAAATCCAGGTAGTCGCAGACATCGGGGCTACCGATAAAAGAAGCTGTCTGCTCGTTCACTAGAAGCGGGGCAAAGCCGATGATTTTCTCTCCCTGCCGGAGCGTCCGTAAATAGAGCTCTCTCTCTCCACCGAATGCCTGCCACCATGCCTTCAGCCAGGCAGGCAAAACAAAGATGCAGCCCCATTTCAGCCGGTGACACAACTTGTCCCAGGAAGATGTAATGCCATCGAGAGTCTCGGCAGTGAGGGTATAACTCATCAGCGTTTACCACAATCTAGCGATTAGCCGTACCTGAATCAACTGCCCTACCTGTCACGAATGACCGGCACTGGCATCTGACAAACCTGACTTCATCCTCAAGGCATGTCGGGCTATTCTTTCTTAACAAACTGCTGAGCGGCTTCGCCCATGGTGGCAGCACTACCTGAGCTTAGACATATGTCGGTTTCCATCCGCAGTCCTACATCGAGCGGGGTCGATGTGGTGAGGTTGACAGCTCTTTTGGCACCCTGAATAAGGTGAGGATCGATTTTGGCTATTTCATCAGCCAGCTTGTTGGCTTCGATCATGAGCTGGTCTTTGGGATATACGTGGTCCACCAATCTAACCCGGACGGCCTCGGCAGCCGGAATTCTCCGTCCAGTAAGAATCAGCTCCTTGGCGATGCCAGATCCCACTATTCGGGGTAGCCTCTGTGTGCTTCCCAGGTCCGGGATAACCCCTAGCTGAATCTCAGGAAGCCCGAACACGGCAGTGTCGCAGGCCAGACGTATATCGCAGCAAAGAATAAGTTCCAGGCCTGCCCCGAGACAGTAGCCGTTTATGGCAGCGATGACTGGGACGGCCAGGTCTTCGTACATGGTAAATATCATTTTCAGAGTGTATAGGGAATCATAGCCCTGCCGATAGCTGGGGAAAATATCCTTGGGACCACCGCCTGAGGCTACCATCTTCAAGTCCAGCCCGGCGCTAAATGCCTTGTCGCCGGCACCAGTCATCACGACAACCCTGACCTCAGGGTTCTCCTTGATAGCCTGGGCCCTTTTCTGAAGCCCCAATAAGACCTCATGGTCAAAGGCATTCAATGCCTCTGGCCGGTTCAACAGCACTGTGGCAATAGTATCTTTGATATCCAGTCGAACAGCGTCTTGATTTGCCATTTATCTCTCCTTTGACAGGCCAATTTCAGCTGATTTTACATCTAAGCTCTGATTAAGGTCAATCGTCTTTCATTGTGTCCGCAGAGGAGTCGCCCTCGGACATGTGGGTGATACTTCTGGACAAGCAGTGTATAATAGACGACGATAAAGATACACGCGTATTCTCGGAGAAAGCATGGCAGTCTTACAGATTCGGACTTTGCCTGACCCAATACTGAGGCAAAAAGCAAAGAGAGTAACTAGAATCGATGGCTCTGTCCAGAAACTAATCGATGATATGGTTGATACGATACGTGCTGAACCAAACAGAGCTGGCCTCGCCGCCCCGCAGGTAGGAGTGTTGCTCCGCGTCGCAGTCATCGAGTTTCCGGAACAGGAACTCATCATCTTGATTAACCCCGAAATAGTAAAAAAGGAAGGTGAGCGAATAGTCCAGGAAGGCTGCTTGTCCGTCCCCGGCTACTTCGGGGAAATAAAAAGAGCCGTAACAGTGAAGGTCAAAGCGAAAGACCGCTACGGTAAGGAATTTCGCCTCAAAGCACAAGGCCTTCTGGCTCAGGCTTTTGAACAGGAAATAGAACACCTCGATGGTATTCTGTATATTGACCATCTGGAAAGCCCTGAAAAGCTATTTGAGGCTGAGTCTATTGAGGAAGAAGCAATGTAGGTTCCCGTTCATTGGGCCGGTGCCTTCTGTCATTGCGGGGCGTATTTCGCCTTGTGGTTGCGAGGTATATCTTGTGCCTATCATTGCGAGGTATATTTGTCCCGTGTCATTGCGAGGAGCGAAGCGACGAAGCAATCTCCAGGCGAGTTTCCCGAATCTAGGTTATAGGAGGCACGAGATTCTCGATGGGATGAACGCGCCTTTGGCTCGTAATCTGATGAAAGAGACTTGTTCCCTCGCATCTGGTCAAACCTGTAGCTCCCTCCCGAGAAGGGAGGGAGCTACAGGAGGAGGATAACCGAGCGTCAGGCTCGGTTATCCTCGTTCTATCCTGTTACGCCTCTTGCTGCGCTTTTCGCTTTCTTCTTCTCCCCCAGACCACTCCCCAGATAATCAAGCCAATCGCGACTATTATGACAATGATAAGCCACCAGGTGATGGTACGTGACGCTGTGAACTCATCGCTCAACGTGAACTCACCGCTCAAGTCCGCAACCTCCACATCATACTGCCCGTAGCCCAATTCGGACTGTGTGAATTTCACTTGCTGGCTCTGTCCGGCACCCAGTGTCACTGTCTTGGTATCTACTGTTTCTCCGTTCAGATTTAGCACAACAGTACGCGTACCTTCTTGCCCACCGTCGTTGGCCACGTTAGCGGTAATGATAACGCTTTGCCCGGTCTTGGTTACGAAGGTGAGACGCTCCCATATCTTCTTCACACCGCGCTCGACATTCAAGCCACTGGCTGCAAAACTGGCAGGTGATGGAGGTGTTGGAGCCAGCTCAGCCAGTACACCAAAGATGGAGAAGTGGTTTATCGCGGCAGAGAAAGTCAGTTCTGCCACACCGCTTGGTTCCCCTGCTTCGAAGTCCAATGCTTCCCATGATAGATTAACATCATCATAATAAGCCATGGTTACATTCAGGGCATTTTCAGGCAATTCCTCGATGCCCAGTGTCAGGAAGATATCATGGTCGAAAAGAGCGCCCGCAGGAGTCACGTTAAAGACCACAATGGCTGTAAGATTCTCTGGCAGAAGAGGTATCTCCTGGAGCTCTCTGACTACTATCAAGTAGTGTGTCCTTCCATCAACAATGGGTGCGTGAGTTCCACGCTCCAGCAACAAACTGTGGCTGAGGTCGACGCTGGGCCCGAGCAAATCTGCTGCCAGCTTATCATTGCTGTAAAGGGGCTTCGTGGTGTTATTTCCCTCCCAGTCCACCGTTAGGTACCTGGTTGCAGGACAACCGCCACCGCCTCCTCCGCCGCTAGGAGCAGGCTCGGAGGTCCATGTCTTGGTTGAGGTATCGCTCAAGGTGCCCAGGGTGGCTGTGATGGTTGCGGTACCCGTTGTAGTAGAGCTTATGGTGAATGTGGCTGTGCCATCATCTCCCGTGGTCACCTGACTAACGCTCAAGGTCCCGAAAGTGGCTGATAGACTTACTACCTGGCCTGCCATGGGGTTGCCATATTGGTCCTCGACGGTTACCATGAATTGATGGCTGTCATCGCCGGGCAGGATGTTTGTTGCTGACTCTGGCGTCAGCTCTAACGTCGTGGCCACGGGGGCCTCGACGGTCCACGTCTTGGTGGCGGTATCATATACCGAAGCATCACCCGCTACCTCGCATCTTACCGTGGTTGTTCCAGTGACACTGGAGCTTATAACGGCGTGTGCCTCGCCATTGGCGTCGGTGGTTGTCTCTTGGGAGACGAAGGACCCGGGGCCACTCTCTATGGTCCAGGTCACATCGACTCCTTCCATAACATTGTCAAATTGGTCGTAGACGGTGGCCGTGAGGTCATGGGTTGTGCCTACAGGGTTGCTCCCTGTCTCGGGCAAAAGCACTAGCCTGGCAGACACGGGAGGGCAGTCCTCGGCTGTAATGTATTCAGTCTTGGTCTCGGTGTCATCACCACAGTCGTTGCTCACCGTTAAGCTCACGGTGTAAGTACCATGTGCACTATAGGTGTGAGAGGGGTTCTGAGTGTTGTAGTCTTCAATTCCATCGCCATCTATGTCCCAGCTCCAGCTAGTAGGATTTCCTGTGGACTGGTCTGTAAAGATCACAGTCAGAGGAGCACAGCCACTGGTCTTGTCAGCGGTGAAGTCTGCTGTGGGTGCAGGCAGTACAATTACTGTGCCTGTGTCCGTATCAGAGGAAACCCCATCACTGCAGATCACAGTGTAGGTATAAGTACCAGGCTCGGAGCTGTCAACTCCACTGTAATCTAAGTCGGTCATAGTACAACCATCTGCCATTGAACAACCAGCCCCGTGGCTTATGAACAGATCGTAATCTAGCGGCGTATCTACACAAATGTTGAAATCAGGCGCTATAGCCCCACACTCCTCGCATACCGCTATGGTTACATCCTTGGTGCAGGTATTCTCACAGGCGCCATTGGTAACCGTCACGGTTATGGTGACAGGTGAACTGGCGCTGTCTGGAGCGGT
>SMTZ1_10001835_pt1 | contig 39849 bp, 61 predicted proteins | sample DeeMarSWOR136_30_FD_25667 | JGI IMG/M metagenome (IMG submission 25667)
AGGGACTGCTGGGCAAGCCAGCGCAAAGCGACCTCTTCCAAGTCCATCGGGACCTGCGAGTTCGCACGCGTTTCATCGGCCAGCGGGTGAGCAAGAGCGTATTGAAGCGTCTGGTACGTTGAGCTCGAAACCCCATAGCCCGCCCGAGAATACTTGTCGCCGTAGGCGCGCGGCTTCATCTCGTCCAGGAACCAGTATTTCTTGGTCAGGATGATGTAAGTCCCGTTGTCTTTGTCCACCGGCACATTGGCAAATGCCCGAGCGGCCACAAAGCGGCTGTCGGCCTGAGCAAATGCAAGCAGCATGTTGGTCAGTATTGGATCGATAGGTTGAACGTCTAAAGCTGTTGGTAAAGGCATCGTCTACCTCCTAGTACCGGCTCGCGCCGAACAGGAAAACTCGAATGATGTCGCCCGCGGCGGTGGAGGCATCGATCGCCATCCCTACAACTCGCCCGTTATCCGTGGACGTATCGCTCAAGAGTCCTGTCGAATTTGGTCCCAAAATGTCACCGATGGCGACATCCGTAGGAGTGACCATAGCCTTGCACATGCCGAGCACCGCCACCTCGGCGGGCTCGCCATCAGCCGGTTCGTTCTGCAGGATGCCGATCGCCACGTCGGACGAGGCTGACACGGCCACGACCTCGCCCGCGGTCGATGCCAGCTTCACGCAGTAATACTGCTTCGCCGAAAGATTTGCACCTGCGAGCAGGCCAGGAAGCGTGATATATTCTCCCCAGGTTGTCATATTTATCCTCCTACAGCGTGTCCGTGTAGGCTTTCGCCAACTCGGGCTTCAACTCACGGACGATACCCATCGCCGTGAGATAATCGACCTTGTGCTCTTTCTGAGCCTCAAGGATGGCCGCGTGGAACTGCCCACCGGGAGTTTCAATGCCCTTGTCGGTATCGCCTTCCTCGCCGGTCAGCTTGCTTTCATCGATCTGCTTGGACAGAGCCTTGAAGTTGCGGATGACCCATTCGGCCTGCTCCTTCGACATGCCGGCGAGCATCTCCAGGGTCTCTTTCTCCTCGCCCAGCTTGACGAATGCGGCGCCGAACTCCTCCTTGACCTTATCTTTCTTAAGGTCGTCCCGCTCCTTGACGGCCGCCTTGTATTCCTCGGGGATCTCCGGCTTCTCAGGCAAAATCCTCGAAAGCAAGCTTTCAAAGAAATTCTTGGAAACCATTACGTTTTCGTCTGTCATGATCACCTTCTCCTTGCCGATTGGCTCCACATGATAAAGCGCCGCATTCTCGCCCAGGTGCGGACGATGAAGCAGCGCCAGACCAACAATCAAAGGACCGTTGATCATTTCTCCTGTCTCTGGATTTTCAAATCCTCCGTCTTCGTCCCATATAACCTCCGGTGATGTATATCTCCAGGCGCCCTCAGCGAGTGCCTGAGAGCCTTTTTCGTTGTATTCGGGCTTGCCATAAAGCCCATCTTCACGCACTTCCAACCCGACAAGATGCCCGCCTGCTGGCAAAGCATCTTCGTGACCACCGAGCTTGATCGGTGGCTTGAAATGCGGGATCTTGAATTTCGCCGCCAGCTCGGGCGTGATGATCCGCTCCACGCCTTTCTTGATGATCCTGCCGAACTTGAAAAGCCTCAGCGGTTCGCCGGGCTTCACGGTCACGTAGTTGTCGATCTCGTCGATGAGGTACATGCTCTCTCCGTAAGATGCCATGCCGCGAGCGACACAGGCTTTCTTGAGCGCACCACAGAATCGGGCCTTATCCGAAACCGGAAACCCGCCGAAGGACGATTGTGAACAGCGGGTGAAAAACCCGGGACTCGGTCCGAACTTGGCACATAGACCACGGAGCATAGGTTCTGGAATGCGTTCAATAGCGTAAATATTGATCTTAGAAAATCCATGCGCTTCCATTTGCTCGGCACAGTCGGGACAAAACTCTTTCATCTCTTCGACTGTGACCCATCCGTCAAACTCTTCGGCTCCCATCTTGCCCTCCTTGTACTGCTTCCATAGGCCGTGACATTTGGCAGCCGCGTGACTCGAATCTTTGATGCCTTCGTTGCTCATCACATAAGAAATGCAACGCGGGATGTATTCGTCTTCTGTTTCGCCCGGTCTAGGTCGTGGCATAAAATAAAAAACGCCGCCGATCCGCATGGATCAACGGCGCTCTCCGGCGCTCTTCGCCTCACAAGGGCACTCTAGGTGCTCGTGCGGAATTATTCAACTGAATCTAGTATAACCATTTCTTGTACGCTGTCAACCAGTACCTCTTGGTAAGCATACATTCTGGAGCACTTCGGACAGCGGATCTCAATATAGGAGCCGGGTACTAACCGGACGCGGGCAAGCAACCTCCCACAGTGCTGACAGCGGTGATCTTCGGGCTTCAATCGTTTAGCGTCCTTGTTGTTCCCGCTCATAAACCTCTGCCTTCGAGGAACTTCGCCAGCTCCTCGGCCATGATCTTCCAGGCACGCAAAATCTTTCCGTAGGCCTTGCCGATGATCGTGTCGATGGTCCACCAGTACGCGGAGAATGGATAAATCTGCTGTGTGTGCCGTGAACCGATGACATATTGAGCATATTTCAATCGCGTGCCGAAACTGCCAACCGCACCCTTGCTATACATCTTGATGCCGAAGATTTGCGGTTGTCCCGTAGCTCCTCCGCCCATCGACGAGCCCAAAGAACGACCAAGCGTCCCGGTCCGAACATAGCGACTGGTCGCTGGCGCAGGAGGATAAGGCGGCACGTTTTCCCACAGGATCGTAAGCGATGCGACCATGGTCTTCTGTTCGGCCTGCTTGTAGACCTGCGGTGTGCGCTGCAACCGATCAATGAGCTCGTCAAGCCCTTCGACTTCCATGACTTTAGGCGACATAGGCTACCTTATTTGCTTCAAGATATTCGACGACATCCAGATCGCCGAACCATCCGAAGCCTTGGCGGATCTGCTCGCGCAATCCTTCGAGACTGACGACTGGGAGCAGCCAGCATCTACAATTCGGATGAGCTGGTGGCCCCATCCAGGCGAACTCATAGCCACCCCTAAATCGTCTTTGCAACAGTTCCGGTGTCATATCTTGCGGAAGCAAAGCGAACTGACCTTCTAACTGAACAATCTTATTATGGAGCGGTCTGCAAAATGGACACACCCGTTCATCCACCGCAGTCTGCCACTTTTTCGCTCCAACAAAACCCGTGGACTGCCACGCCATCATATTGCCCGATGCGAAGATGCGCGTCACTTCGGTCACGGCGATGGATCTTGCCCGGCTGTCACCGAAGATCGGGATGAGCCTTGATTCAAGTGCCGAGATCGGATCGCCCGATTCGATCCACTGTTCGATGGCCTGTACCGTCTGCCTGCGCGTTGTCTCGGTGATGTCCTTGATCCATTCGAACTGGTAAGTACGCAGGAAATCGAGCGCGGCCTGATTGATCACGTCCCATCCGATGAGCGTCCGCAGATTGGGTGGCAGGAGATCGATGCCGCTTCCCGCACCAGCGAGCAGGGCGAGCATGAACAGCTCGCTCAGTTCGCCGCTGAATCGACTGGCTTCTCTGATCCAGAATTCGGGGTCGAGGGGGTCAGGCATCATTCACCTTTAATAAAAAAGTTCCCTTTGGCGAAGTTCCATCTGCTTCAAACCAATATGAATCTTGATCACTCATAACAACAATTCGTTTAGATGGCAAAATAGCCCCTTCAATAATTTTGGTGTTTGGATGATTCCAGGGATCAAACCAAACAATTTCAAGAGAAATATCTTTATCTGTAAATAATGGACCGACGATCTTGTCAAGAAAATGCGTCATCCCATCACCTCCATCTGATGTGCCCCCCAATCCTTCCGCTCCTCAACCCACAGCGGATGATAGGCGAGGCTTTCATACTCAATCTCGAATGGATTTACGATCTTGTCTTTCTGCCATTTGTCCCAATACCAGTATTTGAGTTCGGCGATATTCCCTTCCGCGACCTCGTATCTCATCAATTCGACCGACTCCCAGATCCACTTGATCCGCTCCTGGCTGGCGATGATGTCTTCGGTTTCTCTTCGCATGAGAACCACGGCCACGCTATCGTGAGCTCCAAGCATGTGCACCCACCGGCATAGAGCGGGACAGTGGACGACCAGATTTTCGTCCAGATTGCGGGCCATGAGTCCGCTGAGATGGTAAAGGCTGTCGGTGTGAAAATCCCGCTCATCGACGAAGATGTGTCCTGTGTCATGGGCGATCATCCTGGCGCAGATGCGTGTGCCGGATCGCTGAGGTCCGGTGACGAACACGCGGTTGAAAGGCTTGAGAGGTTCAAACACGCTTGATGCCTTTTGCCCCTTTTATCACCCGCTTTTTCAGATCGGCGAAATAACTTTTGATCGTCTGCTCCCATCTGCGCTCGAACCTGCGCCGCTCAACATCATCCGGCGCACCGGCATAGTATTCCGCTCCCATCTTCTCTTCCTCTTCGCCTTCCTGCTCCTCTTTCTTTTTCCGCAGGCCCTCGAGCATCGGTGTGATCATCGAGCGCTTCTGCTCTTTCACTTCATCGATTTCTTCCGGCGCTCGCTCGGGTAGCTTGGCCGCTCCTCTCAGCCAGATCTCATCCTCGGTCGTCCAGGTGATGAAAGGTGAAATGGCTGTCAGGAACTCGCCCAGAGACTTGATGTCCACATCGCCTGCAGGCGAGTGATCGAAGCGCAGTCCCTCCGCATCATAGCCGTTGAGCCTCATCAAGCGCGGGATGGCGAACTTCGTGTGCGTCTCGGAGATGATGTCGGCGGTCGCGTTGACGGCCATCGTGAAGAAATCCGTTTGATCTCGGGATAGGGCAAGGGACCCGACCTGCTCCTGGCCGAGCATCAAGAACTGCGCCAGGGCGCTCATCAGCATCCGGCTCTCGTAGCGCTTGACGATCTCGTCGGTGTTGAACTGCCTCGAGCCGCCAGTGGACAGTAATTGCACCTCCCAACCAAACGGTCTGACCACGCCCGCCTGCTCATCGTTACGGATGTTGCGAACCAGCTTACTCGCTTTGCTGTAATCCGAATTGGTATCGGTTTCGTCGGTCGTTGCATTTTCTGGAAGTCCAATAACCGGCAAGCCCGCCAGATCGCGCTCAATCCCGATCGCTTCGATCTGCTGGATGTTCTTGGCGTAGTAGTATGGAATCCAAGATTGCCTCAAAATACTGCGACCTTCTGGATTGTTCTTCTCGATATTCACCCGGTAGACGATCAGCTTTTCAATCGGAATCGGCGTCGGCGTCGGATTCCTCACCGTCTGCTGCACGACGCCTTCCATCCCGCCCTTTTCGTCAAGGTCCCACTTCCAAACCGTGTCCTGACCTCGAGGAGCGAACTTGCGCCACAAGATCCGGCTCCCGTCGCGCTGGTAGACGATCTCGAAGATCGAATGACCGAAGGGTAGGAATGTGAGCGCCTCTTCGATGTGGTCCTTCTGAGAGTGCGACATCGTGTCCCAGGAATCATTAAGGATCTCCAAGCGGGGATCCTCTTCGCCCTCTTCGCTTTCATAATTCCAATCGATAGAAAGGATGGACTGCTTGATGGCAACAAGCAGGGCTCCGATGATGGGCGAGTTGAGCCGCATCTCGTTATAACGCTTGAAGCCCTCTTTACCTTGTAGCTCTCGCAGGAAATCCTCACGGATCTGCCCGCTCCACTCGTCAAGTCCTACGATTCCGATTTCTTTGTTTTGTGGCATGTTAATATCGCTTCCACCTAGATTTCTCGCCTACTGGCTCTTCTAGGAATTTGGATTCTTGAATAGGTTGTGTCTCGGGTAAACTCCTCGCTCGGATCGCCGGGATGATTTCTGTGATAACCCAAACCAAAGCATCCAGTCGGTTCGGCGACCATTTGGAAACCCCCGGAACCCAGGTGCAGAGCTCGTCTTCCAGATCGGGGAATTCGCCCACATGATGAATTCTACCTTGTTCGTACAATGCCGCAACTGGCTCTGCCCGAACTGCTTTGCCTCTTGTGGCGTGGACATCTTTGTAAGATACTAGCTCACCGCCTTCAAGCCTGCGGATGGTATTCTCCACCATATCCCCGCCGTAGTTCTTTTCTCCTACGATCCGGTCGGCTTCATTATGGTGGTATGCCGTGAGAACCTCCGAGCCCCATTTGGCAGGCGAAGCCTTGAGGCTCCTGTCCTCTATGATATATCCATCTCCGTCTTTTCCCAAAGCACCAACGATGATCCCGCACTCGGTTGCACCGCCAGGAGGATCAACCCCTACAATAACACGAACTAGAGCAGGGTGCGAAGTGACACGATGGTCCTCGATCATCTCCTGCCGGCGCCATAGTGCCATTGGGTCGTCTTCGATGTCCTCGGCAAGGATCTCGGCGCGGTAAGCGATTGTCGTCATATCTAATGTGATTTCGTCTAATGCCTCTTGACTCAAATGGGGATTATCGTGACTACTAAAAACAAAGGTTTCCCAGCGTCCAGATTGATCTTCTTTTGCTTTCTTAAATAATTCCTTAGAATGATGTTTGCCGCGCTTTTGCGTATAAATAAAAGTTGTATTTCCATCTGTATCTAACATCATCGGAGCTCCAACCAAACTCCAAGCGTCTTCATCCATCTGCTGATATTCATCAAGTATTAATTCATCAGCGTAATCGCCTCTCAATGAATCTGCATTCCACGCAGTTTTTGCTCTAATGCGCTGCTCCGTACCGGGAAGTTCAATGATATGTTTGGTTTCATTCTTATAGTAAATACCTGCTTCAATTGGTTCTTTTAGTGCAATCTTACACTCAAACCAAAATCGATCAACTTGTTCTTGGGTGGGTACAGCATAGAGAATTCGATGGCCATCGAGAAAATCATCAACGGCTTTAATGGATGCGCCTGTTGTTTTGCCACTTCGTCTTCCAGCACGCACAATCTTGCGCTTGGCCTTGCTCTCAATAAATGCGCGCTGTTTTTCATGTGGAGTTTTGAGACGAACGACCAATTCCATCTCTTATCACTTTGATGATTACTGGACCTTCCTCGGCACCTACAACAGCATGTCTGCTAATCCGTTCGCCAACTTCAGATGCAATATCATCTAATGTCCTTCGGAATTGTTCAATAAGTGCCGAATTAAAACGAACGATGTCAACTCGCTCGGCAAATTCCCCGCCACCGATCTGCTTGACATCTGGTAGCCATCTTTTGTCTTCGGTTTGTATCTCTTCCAGTAAAAGTTCGGCCAATTCGATTAGATCCTTAACACGCTTGGGCCAATAAGCATAGCTTGATTCAATCGCCCTTTCTTTAATGGCCTCAAACTGTGCTTGAGCTATTTCATGTTCTCTCTGTGCAATACGATCCTGCCAATGGTGCTTTGTAGACCAAGTAGCTATCGTCTCAAACCTTTTTGTTGGCGGTTTATCTTTGGTTCGTTGACAGTATTCTTCATGTAATGCACGAAGAGACCGACCTGGTCCCATATTGAAATAATCTTCAAAAGCTTGCTTCGCTTTATTCGTTTCACGCATTTTAGTTGAATTTAGCCACGGTGATACTTTACCACAAAACGTCTTTGCGATGCAATTTAGTGCTTGACATGACTATAAACCTATTATATAATTACTTATGAGGAGAGTGACAAGATGACATTCCAACAATTACGCGAAAATCAGGAAGAACTGCTCGAAAGCTACCGGGCTCCGCTCTTGGCAAAGATCCGCAAACTAACCAAGGCGAACGATGATCTGCAGACGGAGAACAACCAGCTCAGAGCAGTTTTATATCAAGTCGGCAAAGATTACGGGATCGAGGATCTTGCCGATTATGTGTTTGTGGAGGGTTGAGATGTCTAACACATCCGAAAATGACTATGTTCCGCAGGTGCGTATAAAGTTTACTTGCCCGCATTGCGGTCTTGAACAACACAGATATTTACCGCTCAAGAGTTATTCAGATACACATTTAACAACATGTGATCACGAAAGTGGAGGATGCGAGAAATTAGTTGCCATCCATCTTGTTCCGCGGTTTGATGTATTTACATATATTTTGACCGAGAAAAATTGGGAAAATATAAAGGAGAATAACGATGACTGATGAATTTGCGATCATGCCAGTTATGGACATTCAACTGGCAGTCAATCGCCGTGATACTTTGGTGGAATTTGTCAAAGGGATCATGGTTGAAGGAACTGATTATGGCATCATCCCCGGAACAGATAAGCCTACATTGCTAAAACCGGGAGCCGAAAAACTGACCACCTTCTTTGGCCTTTCACCAAAGTTTGAGGTCTTAGAAAAAAATCTTGATTGGAACGGCGACAATCATCACGGAGAACCATTCTTCTATTTTCAATATGGATGCTTACTGTATCGTGGCGAAATGCTTGTTGGTCATGGCGTAGGTTCCTGCAACTCATGGGAAAAGAAATACCGCTTCAGGACCGCCAATCCAGTATGTCCCGAATGTGGACAGGAAGCCATCATCAAAGGCAAGGAAGAATACGGTGGTGGTTGGCTGTGTTGGCATAAAAAGGGCGGGTGCGGCAAAAAATGGTCGGACGGTGCTGAAGAGATCGAAGGTCAAGATCGAGGCATGATCAAGAACGAAAATCCGCAAGACCTTGTAAACACCATCGATAAGATGGCACAGAAACGATCTCTGATAGCTGCAACCTTGATCGCTGTCAATGCTTCAGAATTCTTCACGCAAGATTTAGAAGACATGGAAATTGGAACAGTGATCACGCCCGAACAACCAAAACAAGAAAAAGAAACGTCAATATCTGCTCCTAGATTGAAGAACCAATGGGAACAAAAAATCATCGACAAGATCATGGATCTCCAACTGGTGCAGGCCCGACCTCATGCCGTGAACATCCTCAATCAATCGCCGTTCATTGACGTGCCCTATGGCGATCTGGACATGACCGAGGCGATCGGTTACGTGGTGCTCCGATCGCAGTTGAAAGAGGAGTTTCCTGACATTGCATCGGATGAGCGCGCGAAGGTCGCCAATGCAGCATGGGAGCGGGGGGATAATGAAGAGGCCATCGCCAAGGCGATTGACATGTTAGGAGAACAGTCATGAAAAAAGAAATAACAAAACTTCTTGATGATTTGGCAGAGATCCGAGCTGAACTTGTCCTTGTCCAACAAGAGCAAGAGCGAATGATCGATGAGGTTATGCCAAATGAGGTCAAACAAAAAGTTCAATCTATCCGAGATGAGTTTGGAGATAAGATCGAAATCGCATCTTCAAAAACCACCGCACTTGAACAAAAGATCAAGGATATGACTATTGAGCTTGGCGAAACGGTGGATGGTGAATTTCTTAAGGCTGTCTTCAATAATGGCCGAATCACGTGGGACAATAAAGCCCTTGATGGTTATGCCAAAGCACATCCTGAGCTTCTGGAGTTCCGTAAAGAGGGTAAACCTTATGTCTCAATCAGATAAGATCGAGAAGTTCATCAAAACAATAAAAGAAACACTCGATAAGTGGGAGCCAGAACTCAAGGAGTGTCGGGACGCATTAATTGATCCACCAATAAGCCCACCAAATGTTCCGTATAGAATGGTGGTCGAGCTAGACTTTCTTTTATTTGAGGCAATGAGATATATGGAGAAACAGCATGAAACCAATCAACAAAGTGCTTGAGATCAACCAGCTACTCAACGACCCATTCCGGGCCTACCCGCAGCTTTCTAAGAACGAAAGGATTGTGGGTAGGCTCGCAATCCAGGGCTACTCCAATATCGAGATCGCAGAAGAAACCAGTATCCCGCACGGGACCGTTATCCTTTATATGACCAATGTGTGCCGAGCTGTTGGTTGTTCAAAAAGCGAACTGGTCCGCAAGGTGTTCTTGAAAGAGCTCAAGGCGATCTTAGATGACCCTGCAAAGTAAGCCGATTGTGTCCCTGGCCGAGATCCGCAATGAAGGCCGTGTGAGATGGGCTCTGATATGGAACCCTACCGCATTGCATTTTATGAGGAGACATCTGATGACCGATCAAGAGGAGCTCACAAACGAGATGATCCGAATGTTCTATGAAAAGCCCGAGTTCGATAATTGTGAACTGTGTGGGCGATATGACAAGCTGGTGAAGGGTGAGAAGTGGTGCTATCTGTGCCAGGAAGCGTTGGGCGAGGAGACCGACGATGAAACTGAGTGAGCGAAATGAATACTGTAAAGTGATCTTACGTTATCCCCTTTTGGGCGGGACATCAGCCGACCCATTGCCAGATCAAGAAATAGATGTAACAGATGAAGTTGCCCAACTCGAAGCTGAGATTGAGAGGTTGCGGAAAGTTGAGAAGGTGTGCAATTGGCTGTTTGAAAAGAAAGAAGATGGATATACCTTGAAATACATACTCGTTGAGGGCGAGGGTGATAAATGGCATATTCCCGAGACGATTGGATTAGCATTGGCTGATGCCCTCAAAGCAGGAGATTGTGATGGCTAAAACACTTGAACAATGGAAATGGGAAAGGTTGGCCGATCCAGATTTTGCGAGGGAATATGTTGCCCAACTCGAAGCCGAGAATGAGAGGTTGAGGGAAGGATGGTCAAAATTCAAGCGGTGGGCAGAAAATAAAGCGATGTATGAAAATTCATCTATGAAAGATGAGCAATACGAAGAATGGTTAGCACAGGAAAGAAAAGAAGCAGAAGAATACTTGACGCCCTCAAAGCAGGAGATGACGATGAGTAAGATACAAGCATCGAGCAGTGGCTTTGTTGGCGATGTCGAGTTGTGTGATGCTAAACGGCGTATAGCACGACTTAAAGCCGAGAAAGAAAGGTTGCTAGAGATAGAGAGAATTGCCTGGTTGGTTTATGATAGTGTAGATCCGGATTTGGTTTGTGAGCTTGGGAAAGCTCTCAAGGCAGGAGTAGATGATGTGGCTGGATGAGATTGAGGAAGCATCTGATTCGCCAATAATAGAATTATTGATTCAGCGAAAACGCATGGCCCGTGTGTTGAGGGAGTTGGCGGAATTGGCTAAATGGGCGAAAAAAGCACGGGAAGTCTATGAGATAGTTGGATTGAATAAAGTTGAAATGACGGCCTGGATTGAATTATTCAATGCACTCAATAATATGTCCGACGATGCGAAGGAGCTGTTACGATAATTTACGTTATCGAAAGCATAAAATGTGGAAATCGGGATTAGTTGAGTGGATCGAGGACGAAACGGCATATATTTCTGTTGTGTTCTCTTGGCAAAAACAAGAAGCATATCAGAAATGTGTTTGGTATAAGTCGTTAGGTTATAAGGTAATGGTGGGTGGTCCCGCTGTATCTTATGATCCCACCTTCTTTGATGATGTTGCAGAAGTCGGAGATTTTTATAGGGATGCAATTAAACTACATAATCCACAAGCGACTTTCACGAGTCGTGGTTGTATTCGTAATTGCTCATTTTGTATTGTTCCTAGCATAGAGGGTAATCTTTATGAATTAGAGAATTGGCCGATTCGACCAATCATTTGTGACAATAATCTATTAGCAACAAGTTTCAATCACTTTGATTCAGTTATTGATAAACTCAAGCCATTAAAAGGAATTGATTTTAATCAGGGTTTAGATGCTAGACTTCTTACCATTCATCATGCTGATCGGTTACGAGAATTAGATACTAAGTGTATTAGATTGGCATGGGACCATTCAAGGCTAGAAAAACAATTTATGAAAGCCTTTGAGATTTTGACCGCATCGGGCTTTTCAACATGGCATATTAGAGTTTATGTTTTGATTGGATATAACGATGATCCTGAAGATGCCCGATACCGACTAGAAACGATAAAGGGCTTGAAAGCATGGCCGAATCCAATGCGATACCAACCCATTGATTCATTACAAAAGAATTCATATGTAAATGGGAAATGGACCGACCAAGAACTAAAGAATTATATGCGCTATTGGAGTAGGCAAAACTGGTTGTGGAAGGTTCCGTTTGAAGAATACTTAGGATAAAGTCAATTATCGAAACCAAAAAGGAGGAACGATGGCTTTATCGTGTTTTACTGATGATTATGATACTTGGATTGCCGAATCGTTGGACGATCTAAAAAAATTGTTAGTTGAAGAACACAGTATTTTAAGCGAGATTGATTTTGAAAAAGACACCGAATGGCGACAGATTCCTGATGATGAAGTGATCAAGATAATTCGTGATCAGTATTTGCCGGAAGAGGATTGGATAATTGATGAGAAAACCGCGGCAGAATGGGTTGAGCATAATGGCCGAGGCTTTCTTTGTTCAACAGAATGGTGAAGTTAACACCACATATCATAACAGGGGAGTTATTGAGATGAACCACTTGAATGAAGACTGCCCGCTTGCTCCTGCACGAGGATGTTTATATGGCATTTTGTTCAGTTTGCCATTATGGATTTTTATTGGATTGTTGGCTGGCCAATTCACGTGACAACTCAGCACCCGCTGAGGCCATTCCCCCTACAAGTACAGGCTTGACGGATGGCTGGCCCCTTCACAAGGAGGAGTTATGTATAAAACTATTTGGAAGTTTGAAATACCAATCCAAGATCAGTTCCAGATCCAAATGCCTGAGGGCGCAGAAATATTGGATGTGCAAATGCAATTTGGTCATCCTGTGCTCTGGGCGTTAGTTATTGCAGGAAATCCTCCAGAATATCGAACATTTCAAATCAAAGGAACGGGCCACATTATTACTGATTTATCAAAAAAAGATTATATAAGTACTTTTCAACAATATGACGGCCAACTGATTTGGCATTTATTTGAGATTTGTTGAAGGGAGTTGGTCAATCCAAACGAAAGGAGCCCTGGAGAGATGTCGTGTGAGGCCAACTCCCTAGCTATTATCTAAGGAGAGTGACATGGATATATGGACTAGAAATATGTCAGCATTTATGAGAGGTGAAGCTGCAAGAATAGCAGGAGATCCGCTCATGGTTTTTGATTGGAATAAGGCTGCCAAACTAATAAAAGACAATAAACCTTTCACTGCTTCAGCAGGCTTGGCGGGCGATTGGGACTGTACAGGCGGCGAAATATATCGAGATGGAAAGCCTATTCCTCAAGACGAAACTTATGTTTATCTTGCTTCCATCTGGGCTACACCAGAATTAGAGATGGATGGACTTCGTCAGGATTGCTACATTATGGAAGAGGATTTGCCCGCAGAATGGGAAGAGGATCCTGCTTATATTTATTGGCCCAAATCGGCATTAGATATTCTTAATGACCGACCTTGACACCATCCCGGCAATCAGCCACGGTCCCACTTGCACTAAGATTGAGAATGTGCTAGAGTCTTGATATGGACACAAGCGCGACTTTGACTATTAATCATGGTGCCTACTACTTAGGTGGGCGCGGCCCAAAGCTCCTAGTCGTGCTTCGTGTCCACCGCGACCACCTAAATAGTGGGCATCAGCTATTTAATCATGAATGAACTTGCCACTCGCAAAAATATAATCCCGGCCCTATCAGTTGGTCCCTTCGTTGTAACGCGCACGGGACTTATATTAGATCGTGTTCCCGAGTGGGAAGAATGGCAGGCGTTTTTTAATGGGATGCACAACATAGGTGACGCGGTTCAATGGAACATTGGCGATGCTCTTTGTCAAATAGAAACGCAATACGGCGATAAAGGAACACAACTCTTATCGGCCTTTCCTGATTATGAATATTCAACTTTAAACAAATATAGGTGGGTCGCAGAAAATGTTAAATTTGTTCTACGTAGAATAAATTTGAAATGGTCACATCACGAACAAGTAGCCGCGCTTGAACCAGAAGAACAACAAAAGTGGTTGGAAAAAGCAGAACGCAAAGAATGGTCTGTCAGAGAACTTAGACAGGCGATTAATGGGGCAGCAGGTGATAGCAGAAGGGCTTGGCTTAGAGTCTATCAAGTTTGGGGGTTTGCGTTTCGCGATGAACGTTTTGGCATGGAACACCCCGGCAATATACCAGCACAAGTTTTAATGAACCTCAATTATTACTATACTGACCCAGGCGATCTTGTTGTAGATCTATTTGCGGGCGGAGGTGTCACAATAGACGTCTGTAATAGTGATGATTTAGATTTTGGCAGTCGAGAATGTCTTGCCTATGATATTGATCCGATCAGAAGTGATATTCAAAAAAGAGATATTGTCAAACAAGGATTACCAAACTTCAAAAAAGCAAAAATGATCTTTCTTGATCCCCCATATTGGAAACAAAAAAAAGGCGAATATAACGATCATGAAACCAATCTTGCTAATATGTCACTTGATCGTTTTCATGATGAGCTCACAAAGATAATAATTGAATGTCAAGAGAAAACAGAATATACAGCACTCATTATCGGCCCAACCCAAGAAAACTGGGGCATTATTGATCACGCTGCAGAAATCATTTACCGCATTGGTCCACCGTGGCATAGAATACAAGTGCCTTATTCAACACAACAACACGGTGGTGAATATGTTTCTAAAGCCAAGGCCAATAAAAAGTGGCTTTATCTAGCAAGAGATTTAATGATATGGAAGATGTAATCGATAGATTTAAAACATCAGAAATAGCCGAAAGATTAGTATTTCAGTGGTTCTTAGACAAAGGCTATTCAATAAGATTGCTCAGGGCAATCCCTCAATGGGTGCGATCAAATATGCGCTTTAATTATGATAATGATATAGCTTTAATCAAGCATTTTCCAGATGCCGAACTTACATCCCCAATATCAGGAAATCATTTGCTTCAAATCAAAGCAGCACCTAATGGTTCCAATTATCCTACATTAACCATTGAACAAGCATCTTTGATCGCATGTAAAAGATTGTCAGAAATCGGTGTTCCAGTAATACTGTGGTGGATTACAGATAATGGTAGTTTTTGGAACTATGCCAAAGAAATAACTCCGATAAAGCCTAAACCCAAAAGACATGAATTAAAAGGTTCACAAACACCTATGTTTTTAGTCCCCAAGAAACAACTAAAAGAAGAAGTTGAATTATCTTTATGTCCAATAATTGAATAGAAGTATTTCGCGGTTTGGCACCGCGCAACAAGAGCCAGCAATCATAGTAAACTGGTCAAGCAGGCATTAGCCGGGCGACGTGGTTGACTTCGGTCAGGATCAGCGGGTAGGGTAGCGGTAATCCCGCCACGGGCAGCAAAGCCGCAGGGAAGGAACCCTCAATGGCTCCGGGTGAAACCATCCCCCCTGATCTTCCTATCTTGCTATGGGGGTTAGGGGGGAAGTTTGCCTAATTTTCCAAATGAAACCGCTAAGGAATTAAAAACATGAACTTAGATCAAACACCCTGGATACAAACACTAATCACAATAAGAAACACCTATTACAAAAGAACCATGTATAAAGCTTCAGGTGAGTTTAATAAGTTCTGGCAACCCACAGAATACGGTGGACGTAAAGACGGGAAGTTCACGGTGATTTGTGAGTCCGAAGACCAGCGTGATTGGCTTGAAGATCGCGGTAAGGCGATTGCGGAAAAGACGTTGGTTGGCGTTTTGGGCGAACAGGTTGAAGTGGAGTTTGTGTGTGGAGGAGCAAAGCGATGACCACCATCTACCATGAACAGGGATTTGATGAAGATAAGTATTTTGGGGTTCAAGTTGTTTGCCCCGACTGTGAAGGGCAGGGTTATGTTGTTCAAACCAGATATGTCACCAAAGACATGGCTACCGACGCCTGTGCTCCAGAAATGGAAGGTATGCCAATACCCGACCAAATAAAATGTTGGAAGTGCAATGGTGATGGCTGGATTGTTTCCACTCAAATCACAAAAGACGATGACGAAATCCCATATTAAACACCGCGCCCGCCAGGAGCTCAAGCGGATCCGCAGGCAGGAACTGGGAATGAGCATTGCGGAATTCGCCGAGTTGCTGAATGTGTCATGGTATACGGTGCAAGCATGGGAGGGCGGACAGCGGAACGTTATCGCGCCGACGATGCTGAGCCTGTGGTGGAATGGAAATCTGGAGGCCTCAAGGATCGCCGGCAAGATTTTCCAGAAGGCGTTTGAAGGATGGCCCTAGACGAATGGATCACCGTCGCCTGCTTCCTGTTCCCGATCGTGCTGGTGGTTTATTTGCTGGTGAAGGAAAGAAGATGAACGAAGCTGATTTGATAAAAGCAATTATGGTGCGTTGGCCGATGACGGTCAGACAGCCACGGTATGTGACCGCAGTTCAAGTGCATAATGGCGCCGGATTTGGATACAGCCGCAAACTTGATGCCATTGTATTTGATACATGGCCAAGCAAAGGATTGAGATTGCATGGCCTAGAGATCAAGACATCGAGGGGAGATTTGCGGAGGGAGTTACAAGATACGCGAAAATTCGCTGAGTTTGAACCGCACCTGGATTTATTCTCAATTGTCGCTCCAAAGGGTATTGTTGATCTTAAAATATTGCCGCCAAAATGGGGATTGTATATACCAGATGGCGAAGGATTGCGAGCCCGAAGAAAACCATTATCTTTACATTCTGATAAGCGAGCTGAGATGTCAAGGTCCATAGCCGCGGCATTTGTCAGAGCATTAGTAGATAGGTCTTTATCCCGCGAAGCACAAGATGCTGAGTATCAACGTGGGTTTGAAATCGGAAAAAAAGAAGGCGAAAGGATTAGCTTAGAAGCAAAGCGACATGTAGATGAGCTGGAACGCGCAATCAGCGAATTTCAAGAAGCCAGTGGTGTGCAAATCTTAACATGGAATGCAAACAAAATTGGCGAAGCGGTAAAGACAATTATGGATGGTGGCATTATGAAGCGCATTCGATTTGCACCCGATATTCGAGATATTGGAATGCGTTTAATAGCACTCGCCGATGAACTGGATTATTTGAAAGATAAATTTAGTGAACCGTGACGATCTTCGGTTACTGCTAGAAGAACTAAAGATTACATCTTGCGAGAAAATCAGCGATTTGCAATGGATGTTAGCCACAATGATTTTTGCTGGGAGTAATAATATGGATGTGTTAGAAAAGCTCACAAATTTTCATCAACAAGTATCTCAATTAAACAACGATGAATTAGCTAAAAAACTTTTGGATGAAATATGGGCAGATTTATTGTTAGGAACAATTGAAGAAGCACTTGTATTTGAGGCAATTGAAAGATTACGAAATAAACTTTGTGATTGTGGAAATACCGCAACACATTGGATTGAAGAACTAAACGAATGGTTATGTACAGATTGCCGAGATGTTTGGCGTTCTGAAAAAATACAAGAAGAATATGAATCGCGATGATTTACGCTTATTGCTCCTGAACGACCCAAGACGCAAGGGCAGCTTTGGAGGGCATCAATTTGATTGTGAAGGGGTTGATTATCTTTGGCATACCTGCAAAGGACCGCTTGCAATCAATGAAGTTCTCATTCCGAGAAACGTATTCCAGAAGTTGCCCAATGAGCTACAGGATTATTTTTATAACAAACACAACTGCTCGCTGAATTGCAGATTATTCCACGCTAATGCCGGTCATTCGAGAGAATTCAGGATCTGGTTCCGTGAACGCATGGACCGGATATATGATGAAACGATGGTGCAGCTATGGATCGATCAAGCACCGCTGAAGTTGAAACGAACGAAATAGTTTGGCAAGCCTGTCAGGAAGGCAAGTACCAGCATCGTTTCCGTGAGATCGACAAGCCCTTCAAGATGCAGGGCAAGCTGATCCAGTGGGTATCGATCTGTGGCCGGGCTTATTGCTATGACCCACCGATCGTGGATGAACGGCTGAAGAGATGCAAATATTGTGAGGAGAGAAATGACACACAGGCATGAGTGGATACTTACAGAGGATGGAATTGAAACCCATCAACTGCCATATTGTAGAGAATGTGAAAGGCCGATGGACGAAGGAGAGATTTTGCGCCGCCTCAACGATTACGAGAGACTGAAGAAAGCCACAGATTTATTAAGTGCTGAGGATGCGGTAAGAATGGCCCGAACGATGAATAACCATTTGGGATTCCATGCATTAACTAAAGATGAGCTTCTATTATTAACTTACGCCAAAACACTGAGGGGTGAATGATGGGCTATAACCCCACCGCCTACAAACCATGTCCCAACTGCGGGGATCAAATGATTAGAACTCGGTACATTTGTGGAAAGTGTGCGGAGCGTTACCCAAAGCCCGAAGCACCGGCATTGCATCCCGAGCTGTTGCAATATGAACGCACCCACCATAAACAATGCGAAAATTGCGAGGTCGAATGGTTGTGCAGGATCTGGGTGTTCTACCTCGGCCTTTGGGCTCTGTGCGAGATTCCGAGCGATACCGATTTGTTATTGTTGAGGCAAAATGGTCACCCGGCGTGATGCGAGGACGGATGCCAACGAGCCCGAGATCATCGAGGCACTCGAGGCTGCGGGCGCCTTAGTTTATCGCGTCAAATGGCCCTTGGATCTACTTGTAGCCTTCCGGGGAACTTTCTATGTCCTCGAGGTCAAAACCGAAGGATCGGGGCTAAATAAAAACCAGGCCAAGGTCGTGAAAGATATGATGCTACACGGTTGTTTTCCGGGAATTGTTTACAGCCCTGAGGATGCCCTTAAATCCATTGGCGCGATGCTCATAGAATAGGCTATAATGCGTCAGGCTTAGCGTTACAAAGAGTAACGATGGAAAAACAAGTAGTTGATCGAGTTTGGAATTTATACGCCGAATTGGGTAGTTGGCGAAAAGTGGCTGACCATTATGGATCATCAAAATCAATGGCTTGGCGCATTGCCAATGAGGGATACGAACCCAAAGATAAAGCCATAAGAAAGAAATTCGGATTCACTGAGCTTATTACTCAAAAAGTAAGGCGGAACGAACATGGCAGATTTACCAGAAGAACTTAACGAAGAACCTATTTACGTAAACATCCGCATCCCCATTGATCAGGCTTGGCTTATTGTGGATGCCCTGCGCGTGCGTGGGATGCACGACTTGGCCCACGACATCATTGATGCCATTGACGAAGCGGCGAACCAACTCCCATCCGATTAAACTGGAACCCCGCGGTTGGGCCGCGGGGTTCCTTTGGAGGAGAGCGATGAACAATCTGACGCTCTATTGCTATTATAGCACCTTCGTCAAGGTGTAAGCAACTCACTCCCCCGATCCAGCCATGAAAGAACGCCCTTCAAAATCGCTTCATAAAGCACATGCGCGAACACCAGGACTTCACCGGCTGCTGCTATCAAGGCCACGGCAAAACCCATCGGATCTTCACCGAGCGAGGGAACACCGAAATCCCCCACAAAATAAGCGAGCGGGATCGCCACGATAAAGACAAGTTGGCGAATACGTCCCACTGATGGTTTGGGCTGCCCGAGTAGTTTGACCCATATGATCTTGATAGCTTGTACGATTAGTGCAGTGACGATGACGACGATCTGTTCTTGAGTAAACATTAGCGTATCCTCCTTGTGGGAAATGTAGCACGATTTTGTGCTAGTGGCAATTCATGATAGTTGTTGAATGTCATCCACTCGCCATTTATCCTCCATTCGTTAGGGGGCCGGAAATAGATCCTCGGTCCTGTGCGATCAGCGTACTCCACGATCTCATCATACCATTCTGATAATATAACACTTTCACCATATCGCGGTTTCGTTTTAGAAATCTCAACATTAGGATAAGGTGGTTCGAGCTCCCATCTTTGGGCGGTTTCCCATCCAACCTCAACCGCCTCTTCCCTGTGCATGATGACGGGGTACATATCACCTCGCCGAGCACAATCCACAACTAAAAATGGACCTTCCCAATTGCCATCGAATTTAATCCATACTCTGTGCCCAATGTCCGCGGGTGACATGAGTGCAACGCCATCGACATAACCATCTAACGATAAACCGCGCCATGTGGCGGTTGCTTCCATAACTCCCTGATCATAATAAACCACCCGACCGCTAAAATGATCAGGAGCAGGAGTAAACCATGTTTCAATCGTGATGTAGCCAGGAACCCAAACCTTGTTCCAAGCCCAATAGCCGTTGATCGGCCATCCATCATCACACTTCGGCCAGTACCACTCATTGAGACATTCATTGCTTGCCTCCGCAGCTCTTGCAATTAACGCTATCAGAATTAAAAGCAAAAAAGCCAGGGCGAGCCTTGCTTTTAGTGTTTCGTCATCACTCAAAGGAATAGCCCTCCACTAGCCCCTAGTGAAGACCTAATGAACCATTCTGGAGTGACTTAACAATCGCATAGAGTACCGCTCCCGCACTTCCACCACCGATGATCAATGGTAGTGCTATCTTTTCAAGTACCCACCGAAAGGTGACCGCGTTCTTTCCCCCTGACGAAGAACTATTGATCACCTTTTCGAATCGTTTTTCTATCTTATCCGGTAAAACATCAAGTCTTAGTTCAACACCTCCAAGGCGTGAATCTAAGCCATTTAGTTTTTGATCAACTCCCCCCTGCCAACGAGATAATTCAATGGGGTCTATTTCTGGCATCTTCGGTGCAATCATGTTATATCCTTTTGAGTGTAAATTCAATGATCTCGGCTTCTTTCGGGATGTCCACCTCCACCTTATGAGTTATAGGTGATTTCAGCCATTCCCGCAATTGGTCTTCAGTACCATTGAAAACATTATAGTCAAGCGACTCGCTTTGAACACCAATCGGCTTACCACTTGAGGTCCACTGCCAGAATGTCCATGTGTCCCATCCGCGCCCAAGGCTTGTCGGGTCTTTTTCTTGAGGTGCTTGTGAAGGGTCCCACTTCATCTGACCGGGCGGGACCGATAAGTATTCAGCTTCCCAAAGCGAATAATCTTTTTCCCATCCTGCGGGTGAGGGGAGTTGATTCCAGAACCACGACCCAGTATAAATGATTGGCCTTTGTCCAAGATGCTTTTCAACTTCAGTCAACCACTCTTCGGCATATCCTAAGACATTTTGTTCGGCATGAACTTCGATGTCACAAACAACAAGATCCACTTGAGATCCAAGATTTTGTAGGAACCAATCAACCTCTTTCAGCACCGCTTTGTTGCGCGGCCAGATGACATGATAAGCCCCAAAGATGAGATTATTTGCAACCGCCTGCGCGAGATTTCTTGAGTATTGCGGATCAATATAACCCCATCCTAATGTACATCGTGCAACGATTCCACAGAATCCTGCTTCGGCAATCTTTTCGCCGTTTATATTTCCTTGATGCTTTGATACATCTACGAGTGTTGCTCTCATTACGTCCTCCCTAATCTATGCAGTTCTAAATCCTGCTGCGCAAGGTAAATATCGAGCGAGTTCGGTCGCCCAGTCGTGATCTCACAGGTCTCCTTGTCGTCGCGGTAGTTCGTCTTGGTGATCAGGAAAATAAGATCATCTGCGTCCAATGCGGGATCTTGCAGGAAATTCTCGATCCTCAAGCGCTTGCCAGCCTGGATCTGCGAAGCGGGAAGCAAGTCGCCACTCTTTTTACGAATATGGCCCTCAATCTTGATCGACCTAGCCATGTGCCAATAAGGATCTTTGTGCGCCTCGAGGAAGCGACGCCCGATATTCACGGCTACGGATTGATCAGCATGACCTATGCGAATCAGATAATCGCGCTGTCCCCAATCACTGATGCTGGTCGTGTCCTTCAAATTAGCATTATCATCTGGCGTTACCCACTGATTGAACCCCCGCTCATCGCGATATTGAACAACAATCCAGTTCCAAACATTGTTTTCGTCCGATCCGATATAGCCTTCGGAGATGTCGAAATTAGGTGCAAGATTACTCTCTTCTACCCGAACGGCATAATCATAATCAGTAAGCACCGGATACTGTTCAGCGAAAAGAATAGGCTTGCTGTCAGTTGAAAGATGCGATCCTCTAATGCCAACTGCCCATCTATTCTGTGAGCTGTCGCCATAACTTGCCGCCTCCTGCAGAATATCACCGATCGTTGGAAAACCATCAGCAATGATCGGCCTCAAGTCTAGTGTATTGCTTCCGATCAATGTCTCGTTGCTTGATAAATCTGTAAGCTCGGCGCGTAAGTCTCGAGCGATCTCATATAGATTGACGACATTCTTGCCCCCGGCTGGCGTGTGATTCATGGTGGCATAAACGGTGATATTTCTCATTTCGGCATATAGATCAAGCGAAGCAGTTGGAACAGTTTGGCTCCCTGCTAAAGAAACAATCTCGAAACTGAGTTCATTACATCCAGCAGCAGGTTCTACATTCTGGCCCGTATTGCTGCCCGTTGCATCAATAACGAAAAGATCAGTCGCATTCGCTTCATCTCGCAATCTCATCTTCCATGTCTGTCCGCTCGCTTCAAGAAAGTCATAATCATAATCGACGCGTCTTATGGTTTCGCCCGTAGGTGCGAGATAGGTCAAGCGTGCCGTATCATTGGCCGCCCATGTAACTCCTCCCTGCGGAACAAAACGCAGCATGTTCTCGCCTTGATCTTCATCGTATCGGATAACGTTCGTTTTCATCGTATCGGATAACGTTCGTTTGTTCCGCTTGATAATCCACAGGAGTCGACCACATCCATGTTTGTTCATCGGTCCTGGCGTCGGCATAAAGCCTTTGCAATCTCCGCGTGGCAAGTAGAGCGCCCCAATAACCTACGGCTTCGATTTCAACGCCTTGAGATGCTCGTTGGAGAGCCCGGCGCAAATCTGCAATCTTGCCTTCCCAGACCATTTCTAGCCCATTCATAATTACAAGCCGTTGGGCACCTTTGACAAACCAGCTCTGAGCAATATCGCGCGGAACATTCATCGAGGCATTTAGATAAAGACCGCCCGGATAACCTTTAGAAAAATTCAATCCCTCAATCAATTCCAGTTCTCCCATAGGATCATTGATTGGTGTCGTTCCTGTAGAATAAACCACCACTCGTAAATTATTCATAATAAAGTCCAACGAGGTCTAATTTCTACCGATGTAAATGTCATCGTATCCGTAATTGTTAAAATTCCGGTGTCGTTCGCCATAATAATCCAGATATAATTGAGCTCTTCTGGTAACAGCTCTATTTTCCTACCTTTAGTTGGATATAAACTCAGCAACGATCCCGCACTATCTGTACGATAAACAGATTCCTTAGAAATAGTTAGATAATATGACGCATATACATTACCATCTACATGGATTAGTTCTCCATTGAGCGCCATCAAAAAATCGCCACGGAAATTAGTCGGAAACGTTCCATCAGTAACTTCTATACCCCATCGGCTTTGCTTTGTTGTATCATCAACAAATTTTGGATAATCAAAATACATTGAGCCGAGATAATACCATCGGAAACCATTTATAAGCACACAGTATTTTTGGTCTCCCTCAATGACATCTCCGCCAGGACCAAAATACATCACCGGAGTTATCCACACGTTCTCAGTCGCATCAGAACCCAATCTCCCAAAAAAGTGGATGTCGCCACGGAACTCTTCGGGATAATCGGGATCTAAAGTTTCTACTACAGTAGCCGTTGAAACCGCCGTTTGCTCATATTGTCCGCCACTACATGCACCATCAGATGTTCCTTGCATTTCTGCATACCACTGAGATGTTGGATACACAAACTTATTGTACGGCATCCGACATCTAGCGATATAAATACCGGGTAAAGACTCTCCTGCTTTGAGCATCTGCATTTCGGTTTCAGCCTGTACGCTTCCCGGTATTCCCCCAATCACACAATAATTATCCCTCGTGCTGTCGTCGCAGTTATCGACAACATCATCCCCATCCTTCGTCCACAGCCAGGGGATCGGAGATAGTCGCCGATCATCTTCCACATGCTCAAGTATGTTGGCATAATCATTGGAAACTTCGGTTGCACTCATGGCTTGAGCAAAGGTTTCAAAGCCCATGAAGGTGCCACCCGCATGATCTGTAACGTCATTCTTCAAACCAATATAAAGATTTGTGCCGAACGCCGGAGGAGCATAAACTGATCCAGTCGCTATCTCTGAGCTATTTTTATAAATCTTCATCGTGCCGGGGCCATAGACATAATGAAAAATCATGATGTCGCCAGCGGCGAAGGTTTGTGCAGCCGATTCGATATTATTGCCATTGCTGTCTTGAAACTTGAATTTATCGTCTGCATAATCAAAAAGGCCTCTAAAGGTAAGACCGGTCATATTGAAATGGAACAATGAATGCGAAATTGTGTTGGCATAATCTGTTTTCCAAACAATGCGGATCGTTCCTTCTGCATTATCTAAACTATCGGCTGTCGCTATCTTCAATTGTGCTGCCGTCCTACTGCTAGTCGAGGCATGAGCCGTTCCTGACCATGAGCAGCCCAGCATATCACCATGACAGAGAGGTGTTGCATAGGCTTTTTCTTCGATCTGGAAACCGTCAGTATAAACGGTATAACCGCTCTTAATTTCTATTCCTGTTGCTGTTGCCGAGGCAATGCCTGTTACCGACGCGGTCAAGCGATAGATTCCATTTCCGATCAGGGTATAAGTTGTCGTCTTGGCCGATCCGTAATAAAGCTGCGCCTGCGTCGCGCTGATAACTCCCCCATTCGGCAGCTTGGCGTAACAGCTCAATACATGTGCATTCGTATTGCCGACATCAATTGACTGTGTGAACTGCCCGCCACCACTCGGATCGGTCAGCTTGGCGCTTGATTTTCCGTGCGCGATAAAAGCTGGATCTGTGTTCTCAGTCGCGGTCAGGCTCGTCGCCGTCCATCCATTATTCCATGTCGAATAGCCAAAGATCGGATTGGTCATTTTATTGGTGGTCGCTTCGGGGATGATCGTGCCTCGGCTGATTCCGTCCGTGGTCCCAATGATGTCTTCTAAAATCCCGCCAACTGCCGAGCCCAAACGCTGTTGAAGACCGAGGGCGAAGGGCTTGATCACCAGTTCGACTGGGCAGGACGGAAGGCCCATCCCACGCAAGGTCGCCACGCCATACTGCGTCGATAATGACAACTTACCGCTCAGAATTTCATAGCGTAGGTTCGCTCCGTATTGGCCCCATAAGGGTTCAAAACCCACATCAGAATTAGCACGATACTCAAAATAAACAGGGTTCGACGGATCACCCGCTTGATGTAAATACCACTGAAGATTTCCCGCTGCTCTTGCGATCTCGGCGTCGCTTGTACCATCAATGTGAACGCCAAATGCCCATCGACGGTCCTGTGCCTTTTTACTAATCAAGCGACCACCGCCTAACCGATTAGCCGATGTTCCAGAACCAATTTGAACCACCTCATTAATCGAAGGTGGAACAAAGTCTGGACCAAGTCTATAATTGCCTGAATTCAGATCAAGTTCATTGTTCTTGTATGTCAATTTTGCAATATAAGTCGTCGTCATATTCCCACATATCCAGTGCCCGACATTCTTGCTTGCTCAGCCATCCTCCCAAGCTCGTATGAGATTTCCTGAGCGATCGCATGCCCATCCGCACCTTCGCCGACATGAACATGAATTTCACCAATGCTCATACTACTTGAGCTTGGACCATATTGACCCTGTGGTGTGACCGTTACCTGTTCACCCGCGGTCGCAAAGAAAGATACTGGAACACGATCAACGCCTGGAGGTCCTTGAACAGTCCAAGTTCCACCTTGCTGTCTGCGCTGAGTTTCTGGAAGCGTAATGGGAATATCAACGCCGAGCTGCCGAAGGATGTAATAGGCCCGTTCAAGATCCTCAAGCCCCGTAATCTCAAGGGCGACTTCAGGCGTTACCTCTTCTGGCAAGTCCGTGAGCTTCGTGTCCAGTGTGCCCACGGCGGTCGCAAATTCATCGACCGTGATCTTGTCCGCGGCCAAAAGTTGCGTGAGCTCGCCCATGTTTTCCCACGCTTCACGAGTTGGCTCATCGATCAATCCCATCTGCTCGGCAAGTGCCCCAAGTGCTTCGGCCTGAACATCAATCGGTAAAGCCTCAAGTGCTCTAGCGGCCATGTTGAAAAGGATCTCTTGCGTGTTTCTCTGCCAAGCCTTTTTCTCTTCCTCAAGAGCTTTTTCACTGTCCTTAAGTGCTCCTTGTAAATCTTCGAGATCGTCCGTCTTCCAAGATGGCACACGTTCAATATCGCCGTATTTAGCGATAAATTCATCTAATGCACTCTTGGCTTCATCGTATTCTGCTTGAAGATCGCGTAGTTTTTCTTCATGATCTTCTATGGATTGCCCCAATTCGACACCGATGAGATAGTTCAACTCCTTGATCTGGGATTCAGCTAACTCTTCGATCTCCTCGGCGGTCAATCCTGCCTGCTCGCCAACCGCCTCTAATCCGCCTTCTACTTCACCTAAAGAATCCCGCACCAACTTGTTGACATCATGGAGATCCTGCTGGGTTTGTTTGAATTTGAGGACATTGATCCGTGCGTCAATTTCTTCTTTGGCTATTCCTCTATATCTCTCAGGGATACCCTCAAGTGATTCGGACCATTCTTCAAGTGCTTCAATGGAGTTCCAGCGCTCATCCGTTTCCTGCTTGGAGGCTTTTTGGGCTTCCTGTACCGTCTTGATCCAATCATTTAGAGATTCAACTGCGGGTGTTATTCCTTCGGCAATAGCAACTTTGAACGCATCGGTAATCTCGCCTATCGTGACCTTGAATTGAGCATACGTATCCGCTGCGCTTTCGGTCGTACCGCCCGCCTGTTCGATCAGCGTCCCGCCAGCCTCAATGGCCGCATTCAGCAGCGCCATCTTCTGCTCGGTGGCGGTCAGTTCTTTGGAGGTTTTGCCAAGTTTTTCCGCGTACTTTTCGTTGGCCTCACCGACCTTGATCGTGAGCCCGAGGTTATCCAAAATAAGCGGGGACGCTCGCTTGATGCCCGTTGCGAGGGACTGGTACATGAAGTTTGTATCGCCAAGAGCAGGATTTAGTTTGTTAGCAGCCTTGGCGATTTCCATGAGCTGAGGTGTTGCGCTGACAAGAGCCTGAGCAAGCTCTTCCTCTGCGCCCGCGGCGAGCGTCATCGTCGCCGACATCAGATCAATGTCTTTGATCGTCCCGCGTGATGCTGACCGCAGATCGTCAAGCAAATCGGGAGCAACGCCTACTTTTTCAAGAAAGAGATCAAAGGATTCCCGTGTCTGTGTGATGACCGCGCCCTGCTCAGCCCATTCAAAAGCCTTTTTAACTGTGATATTCATACCCATAAAGGAGACGCCCGTAAGCAGTGCAGTTTTGGCAAGAGAATTTAAATTATCTATTGCGGATTTCGTGCCTTTACGCGTCTCATCTATAGTTTTAATAATTAGTTGAACTTCATTGCCGGGCATTAGATGAAACCTTCTTTTCTTAGATACCCAAGTAACCGACGTTGGGAATGAGTCAAGCGGTGGATCTCCGCGCCTTTCAACCCGCGCAAATATCTCACCGTATCGTACACATTCCCTAATGCGGTCATCTCGGCCATCAGCGCAGCATCCTGGTCCAAGTAGCCTCCGTCCTTTGGTAAGGTTTGATATTCAAGACAGCGCCAGCGGAGTTTCAACGCTGGCGGCGGTTCTGTTCCCAAATCGAAGGTGTCAACCGCCGCCTTTATACGTTTTTTGGAATGGCGTCAAGCCCGCTCATGTGAGTCAGGACTTTCGTGCCAACCCACAAAATAAGCCTTGTCAAAGCGGGATCTGTTTCCTTATCAATGTCGATCTCTTTGGGATCGGGCCACTGATCACACTTCCATCCATTGATGACCTGCAAAGCTCCCTCCCAATGTCTGATCCACATCTCTTGCCCGAATGCTTCACTGATCGCACTGAAATACGCGAGTTGAGTGCGAACGAGGATATGATCCGGTACGGAAAACTCAACGCCGTGCTGTTCGTTCTTGAACTCGGCCATCAGGACAGAGCCACGCTGGTTCGGTTCACCGCTCCTGAAAACGTAAGGCTCGCGCTCCATGTCTCCAGGGTATCGGATGCGCCTGAATACGCGGGTGCGGTCACAAAAACCTCACCGTTGTAATAACGATTGGCGTAGGCTTGAAACTGAACCGTTTTGGTGATGGATGTCCGGTTTCCTACAAGCGGGCCGAAAATCCCATCTGTGGTCGAGTTGAGAAACCCATTCAAATCGATGGTCGCCCCGGCCATGCCTGGAAGATAGGTGCGCTCTTCATCGCTCAGCGCACTGTCCTCGAGGATGTTGAGGGCTCCAGTAAGGCCTTGACTGTTGACGTGTGCCGTGATGTCTACCAGCGCGCCCGTGCTGTCGTCGATCTTGATTCCCATATCCTTAAACAACAAATTCGCCATCTGCCTGCTCCTTTTCTTCGTATTTCGCCAGCTCGTTCCTTAGACGAGCTGCGGTTCGATGCCATGCTGTATTACCCTGGCCCTGTTCGCTGAAGTGCCGCTCCCAGCGTTCGGCCTCGGCCAAATCTGCCAAGAGCTTCGCCGGTGGCTTACTCGGCGAACGCGACTTCATTTTGCTCTTGCCACTCAATGTTCACCTCCACCCGGAGCCACTGCGGGGCTCCGTCTGTGATCCACATCTCCATGATTTCAGCACTTGATCGCGGGTTGCCATCAAGTACAACATCCGAATCACCTAAAAATCTGTAAGGCAACAACCCATCGACAATTTCCTTATGCCACTTCAAAAGATCGGTGTAGCTTGTCGTATAGTTTTTCCATGACTGCCATATCTCGATCACCGTGGTCCAGTAGGCGCGATAGACGGTTGGCGAATCCCACGCTAATCGAAAAGGCCCCGGCCTGAGGATGGCATAATGATCGGATTTGCCCTTGTTAAGGATGTCGTAATTTCCACGCGCAACATTGTTTGGCCCAAAGGTTGCCAATGCGTGAAGTCGCAGTTCAATCAGTTCTTCGCCGTCTTCGTATGCCATTGATAACCCTTACACATCAAACAAACCGCGCTTGAATTTGGGCTGCTCAAGATCGCTGTCGTCGGGATCCGCTCGATCTGCCTGTGCATCAAGCGCTGTGAACGCCAGCCCTTCGCTGGTCTTGTGGTCCACACCCACGCCAAGACGCTTGAAGCCCAGCGAATTTTCGTTCACAAACTCCTTAGCTTTTTTGTGCAGCTCCTTGATTGCCACAATGCGCGTACCCTGCGCGGTTGTAAAGCCGATCCCGCCCCTCGTCATCTCGACATATTCTGCGGAGCGAGCAACCACCCAATCGTCAATCAGAAGTTTAGCGGTCGTGTTGGTCACTGGCGTGGAAAAGCCCGCCCTTTCCAGGGCTACGTTCATCGTTGCACTCGCTCGATCAATGAACTTCTCAACCTCCGTACCAGTCGGGACCGTGCGCGTATTGAAGGTTGATTCGCCTTCGAGCAAACGCCGGGTGAGTGCAACGACCTCATCTACCGAACCATAGGAATCGTCTCTTATCGCCATGGTCACTCCTCAGCCTCTATGTCCAGCCACGCCTCCAAGGTGTTGCCGCTATAAACCCATTTGAACTCTAGCCGATAATCTTCGCCTGCAGTCAAGCCAATGACCAAGGGCGAAGTGATCAAAACCCCTGTCGTGTCAATCGTTCCCGAAAGATTGGTCTCCGAAATATTTACACCGGTACTGTCTTTCAAGACACAAGTTGCATCACTTGAATAACCGCCCCAGTTGGTCGTGTCCAAGACATAAGCGACCCTTTCGTCTTCGCCCTGTTTATGTGGATTTTCTTTGACATGTCTTACGGTCATTTTTCCTCCAGGGTCAGCACAAATGATCGCTCATATAAATCGAGAACAAAAGAACGATCATCTAAAGTTAATGTCACAATACTGGCAAATAATCCAACAATATCCCATGCTAACGTTAAATCTTTGTTCACTGACTCTAACAAATCCCACTGCAAACCTAGGTCTTTATTTGCCAATTCTGCAATGTCCCAGTTCAGCACTTGATCCTGATTTGCGGTTACCAGAATATCCCAAGTTAGTGCCTGGTCCTTATTGATCGTATTAAACAAATCCCACTGCAGTATCAAATCCTTGTTGACAGCACCTTCTATGTCCCACACAAGAATTAAGTCCTTGTTAACTACACCTTCCATATCCCAAACAACAACCAAATCCTTATAGGCAACCCCTTCCATATCCCACACGAGCGATAAGTCTTTATTGATTAGGCCGAAGATGTCCCATGCTAGAACATGGTCTTTGTTCACTAAGCTGAACAAATCCCATTCTGCAGCTAAATCTTTGTTGATTAACCCAAAGACATCCCAAGCAAGTGATAAATCCTTTTGAATAACACCTTCCATGTCCCAAACAAGGGTGAGATCTTGATAGATAAGTTCCGCAATATCCCACTGAAGAGCATGATCCTTGTTGACGAGGCTCAAAATATCCCATTGAAGTGCTTGATCCTTATCAACCGCGTTCAAGAGGTCCCATTGGGCGGCCAGATCTTTATTGATAATCTCGGCCAGATCCCATTGAGCGCTCAGGTCTTGATAGACCTGAGCCAGACCGCCGATCCTGGCATCTTCGGCTTGAACTTCATCAAAGTAAGTCGTCGAATAGGAACCAACATGCCAGTTATAAGCACCTACTCCGAAGTTAAGAACAGGAGACGTTAGTTCGGATCTTTTTCCACTCCCCGTCCAATCTCCTATGCTAACGCCATCAATCCACAACTCAACATAAACGTTGGTTCCAGACCAATCATAAAGAAATTCGATCTCATATTCCGTGTCTTCGCTGATCGAATATTCTATTCCACATTCTTGATAATCAGCGCTATCGTGGGCTCTCATTCTTATGGTATCCCCTTGAGGATCGAGATGAAGCCCTATATACATACTTCCACCATCTGTGCTCCCGGCATATTCATTGATGCCGGCCAACAGACAGCAATAGTCATAACTACAGTTACCGTGTCCGGTTGTCTGTAAAAGGAAATAAACATATATTTTGTCATTCGCGGGATTCGTGATATTTTTGCATCCAAAAGCCACATCTCCTGATGAGCCCGATGTTGTATATCCTCGAAAACTATAGCTTCCCTCAAGCGCTGGCGAGCTGACCGTATCTACCACACCAGTGCCAGTTGTATAGGTAGAATCACAATCGTTAAGATTGTTTTCTTCGAAGTCTAATGTTGAAGGAGAATTAGTAAATACAGTCGTCATTCGTTAAAATCCGACGGGCTTATTGGACCCTCTTCAAGTGTTGGCGGTGGATCAATCGGGATACCCGGCCTTGCCACAGTCACACCCAACAATGGATAACCGCCCAAATCCACGTTTTCAAGTTCCCAAACTCGAATATGAAGTTGGCAGTTCGGAAGCAGTATGGCATAACCCAAAAATTCTTCTAAGTCCTCCTTGGTGGCCGATGGATTTGCCGCCCTCCATTGGTTATAATCCACTTTGCGAAACCGGCGCGTAGTGTGAACAATATCTTCGATACGAAATATGTCGTTGCCCATATATCCACCTTGCAATACTATTGCGGGCATTCAGGCCTCATCTTTCATCCAGGATCAATGTGACAGAACGTTCATCAAGTGTAAGATCAAAAGATCGCGGATAAAGCGTGAGATCAACAATCCCTGTATATAGCACAAAAATATCCCACACCAAGGTTAAATCTTTATTCATCAACTGATCCATATCCCAAACCAGTGTCTGACTACTGCCAGCCAGCTCAAATATGTCCCAAATAAGATCTTGGTCTTTATTAACGATTATCAGGATGTCCCAGGTAAGCTCCTGATCTTTTTCAATCGTAACTAGAATGTCCCATTGGGCATCTAAGTCTTTGCTGATGAGTTCCGCAAGATCCCATTGAAGGCTCAAATCTCTGTTCGCTAGTTGGGCAATATCCCAGACAAAATCCTGATCTTTTTCTATGGATGTAAGAATATCCCAATGCAGCTCCAGATCTTTACTGATAAATTCCGCTATATCCCAGACAATAGACAAATCCCGATAAATAACACCACTGAGATCCCAAACAAGGGTCAAGTCCCTGTTTGCCAATCCCGCTATATCCCAAGTAATTGTTATATCTTTTTCAACCAAAGCCCCGATGTCCCATTGAGCATCAAGGTCTTTGTTGATCGTTCCTAGAATATCCCATTGAAGATCGAGATCGGCATTGGCGAAGCTCAGAATATCCCAAACAAGAGCCATGTCCTGATAGACGCCCGCAGCTAGAATATCCCAAACGAGATCGAGGTCTTTGTTTGCAAGTTGGCGAATGTCCCAAGTTATAGATTGATCCTTGCTGGCAAGATTTAAGAGATCCCATTGAAGATCAATATCTTTGTAAACCCCAACTCCAATATCCCAAACGATTGCCAAATCCTCATAGGCTAATTGGGCCATATCCCAGATTAATTCAATATCCTGATTGACAACATTGAAGATGTCCCATACCAAAGACTGCTCTCGATAGACTGCGTTCAATAAATCCCATTCAAGCGTCAAGTCTTTATTCGTGAGATTTCGCAGATCCCACTGAAGCGCCAAGTCCTGGTAAACCCCACCGATGATGTCCCAGACGAGCGACAGATCTTGACTGGCAAGCTGGGAGATGTCCCACTGAAGGACAAGATCGTTGTTCACGAGTTGGGCGATGTCCCAAGCGAATGATTGGTCTTTATTCGCAACAAGGAAAATATCCCATTGAGCCGTCAGATCACTAATGGCAAGCTCCGTCAAGTCCCACTGCAGAATCAAATCATTGTTTGCTAATTCGGCGATGTCCCACGCAAAAGATTGATCCCGATTTGCCAGGACGAATAAATCCCATAAAGCCGTCAAATCCTTGTTGATCAGATTTTGGAGATCCCACTGGAGCGTTAAGTCTTGATAAACACCAGCACCTAAAATATCCCATACAATCTCAAGGTCTTTGTTGATAAGATTAACAATATCCCACTCGAGTGTTTGATCCTTGTTGACCATTGAAAGGATGTCCCAAACCAAGGACTGATCCTTTTCGACCACAATGAGGATGTCCCATTGTAAAGACTGATCTTGGCTGACGAGCTCCGCAATGTCCCATTCGAGCTGAAGCTCTTGATAGACCGAGCCGACTATATCCCAAACTAGGGTCACGTCCTGATTGACGAACGATAAAATATCCCATTGCAAAGCGCTGTCTTGATAAACGGAATTGAGCAAATCCCACTGAAGAGCCAAATCGTTGCTTGCCAGTTGCGCCAGATCCCAAAGCAAAGATAAATCTTGATGCACCACGCCCGACATATCCCAGACAAGCACAAGATCGAGATTCGCAATCTGGGCCATATCCCATTGGAAAGTCTGGGAATTGGCGGCTAAAACAAAGATGTCCCAATCTGCGGATAAGTCATGATTAACAAAGTTGAATAAATCCCATTGAAGAGTTAATTCTTTATTGATCGCACCAAATAAATCCCATTGCAATTCGAGGTCTTTAGTCGCAAGTTCGGCCAGATCCCATTGGAAGGCTTGATCTTGATAGATGAGATTAAAGAGATCCCAGGCAAGAGACAAATCTTTATTGACTATGCCGGAGAGATCCCACTGAAGCGCTAAATCTTTATAAGCGAGCTCGGCAATATCCCACTGAAATTGCTTATCCTGATTTACAAGAGAGAAGATGTCCCATTGAGAGGCTTGATCTTGATATACCAAATTCAAGAGATCAAATTGGGCAGTTAAATCCTTGTTGACGTTTTCGGCAATATCCCATTGAGCAGCGAGATCTTGATTTACTGTTGCCCCTCCAGCAGAATATTCAATATGGAGTTTGGCGGCATAAGAACTATCTTGATCGTATAAATAAACACCTAAATCTCTAAGGGTATTTTCACTACCCTGAATAATACAGAGCATTGGTGCGCCGGAGGAATAATCATAAGTTCCAATAAGTTCCTCAATAATTGTTGTGACATTAATTGTTCCTTCCGCTAATTCCGAAAGCCAGCCAGGGCCTCCCAAACCCTCATTAGAATATTTAATACTTGTAGAAGTTGGGGTTCGTCCAGAAATATCATAATAATCAGCCACGAACGCAGCCGGGTCGTCAGTATCTTCAAAATATACATTATGATCTGGCTCATCATAATTTGCGTGATAGACATACGCATCAATTGTGGCTGTAATTATTGATGCTCCCGATGGAATAACTATACCTCGCCAGCAAAATGCAACGAATTCGTTTGTATAATCAACTATTGTATAGCTTGCCGTAGGATCACAAGTTCCTGTGCTGGATTCTCTTGAATCGTCTGCACCTTCGGCAATTGTTTTATCAACTGTCGTATCAATCTCGATTGGGTAAACAGCAGATTGAATCCAATCCAAAGGAATGCGATGTTGAACAAATAGATATGGGCCTTGTTTATAAAGCCTGAAAATTCCTATTAGTTCAGTTGGCTCATATTCTTCATCTTCGGGATTATCGCTTTCATTAGATTTCGGAAGCTGGAAATGCCAAAGTGTTTTTTGTGTTGATTTCTGGCGAAATTCTACATACCCTGATGTTTCTACTGGATTGTTGGGATTTTCGTTCCACTTTATATCATTTACATAAATCTCAAGATCGTTGGATTTTTGAAAAATAAATTCCAATTTAAGACATGGATTACCGCCATCTAAGATATATTGCTCTGGAATTGGCAAGGCCGCTAAGTTCTGGATAATCAGACGCTTATCTAAGCGGGTAGTTTGTGCCTGCCAGCGCAAATCTATATCGTTGCCGAAAGCACCCGTCCAATATAAAGCATCATCATCAACAGATGCCTCAACAGATTGTGGATCGGCAATTGCTTGGATTTGATCTAGGTCATTCGTGTATTGAAGCTGTAGGGGCTGAAAGGCGATGCTCTGGCCGCTGTTGGGGTCAACATATTTGACAACCTGCCCATAAGAGAAATTGGACAAGGCATAGGCATTGTAGCCCGCCTTGATCATCTCGTAATCCCAAGGTGCGGTTCCAGCCTGCCACGCGGTGTCGATTTCCTGGTCGAAACTTGCCCCGTAGTGAAGCGGTCCGATGGAGCAGTCCAGCACATAGCGACCAGGAATAGACGGAATGCTGTGCTTGAGCGATTTTTCTTTTCGCTCAAATACCTCCGCATCTGGATATTTGGCCTTTACCTTGGCCCTTATTTCTGCGGCTGGATTAGCCATTATTCTCTCACGGTCGCAATTACCTTTACCTCATCATCATCTGGATTCAAGGGAAATACTTTTCGATATTTGAAATGATCCTTTTCGGCTTTTGCTCGGAGCTCATCAATATCTAATCCCGCGGGGTGATAATGAATCACCCCGAGTTCACCCAATTCAGGAATTTCCTCAACAAGTCGAATATAAAGCGTTCGAGGATTGGCCCACATACTGTTGAGAAAAATAGGCTCCGAATAGTGAATCAGGAAGATGCAGCCAAACTTATCGGCAAGCCATTTGTCACTTTCTGGCAGCTTGCGCGTAAAATTCTTTTTCTGCTCTTTGGATTGATCATCAGGGAGGACCATTTGGATCCCTTTGTCCTGCAAATATTGGACAATGGGCAAATAATCCTCCTTGAATTGACGCATGACCAGAATACGCCGCATCAAGCGGACATCGTTTTCTATAAGCATTGCAAATCCCTTCTAAGCTGCGGTATCGCCCTCGCAGCGCATCGTCACACTCTCTGCTGACTGCGCTGATGCACTGGCCGAAATCTGCCGACGAAGCCAGAGTCCGAACCAATCGCCCGCCGCAAGATCCGATCCTGTCCCCGGGAAATCCTTGCCCGTTGCCTTGCTTGTGGCATCGGACCATCCACCAAGGCCTGTTGGCGCGGTGCTTTCATTGGCAATCGATTGAATGCTTCCCGTGGTTTCATCAGAAGGTTCTTCAACATCAAACGAAATATCATCCTCAGCATTACCGGTGTCTGTTTGGATCCAGACCTTGCCGCTTGTCAGCGCCAATGATCCGTGATTGTTCAAAAAACCCACCGCTCGATATTCCGTGTCGCCCGACGAGGCCTCATCGCCCGTCACATCATCGAATAGGTTGTTATCCCCAGCACCGACATCGTTTGATGCCCGATAACTTCCGAGCGAAGCATCCGGATCGGATTGAGCTGCGTTGTGCGTTGCGGCTCCTGTCAGCTTGTAAAGAAGATCACTTTGTGAGATTGCCATTTTCTTTCTCCTTTTCTTTCATTCTGAGCCACTGATCCCAGGTGGCCTCACCCAATCTAAGATGAATAGCGTGTAATGTCGTGTCTACGTAAATCTTGTATCCTGCCTCCTTAGCTTTTCTGCAAAAGAAGAAATCAGTTGTGCCTCTTTCGCGGTAAGAAAACCACTCCGGTCCCTCGAAGCTCTTTTCGTCGATCTCGAGCCAGTTTGGGATGAGACTTTCAAAGACTTCACGCTTGACCAAAAGCGCTCCGCTCCCCGTCGCGTCCACTTCCACGAGCCCATCCTCAAATTCCTCGATTTTGTCGTAGATGTAGCCAAATTCATCCTTGCGCTTGTATTGATAAAGATGCGGCTGCGGCGCGACGTGCTTGTGGGTATAACCTGCACCAACAATGTCCAGATCATGCTCGGCCAGCCTCAAGGGCAGCTCTGGCTCGATGATCATGTCTTGTTCGAGGAAAAAGATATGTGTGCAAGGACTTCGTAGAAATCGGCACACAAGCCCGTTCTGCGCACGATGCAGTGAAATCCCATCACAGGAATCATAGAAATGCTTATCGATCCCAACATTGCAGAGATGAACGATCAGCGCGATCAGATTATTCGTAAACCGCGGCCAGATCGTGCCATAATAAGGAACTGCAACAAAGATGCGCGCATCCTCCACTAGACATCTCCAGCGTGCTTATATCCCATGATCGAAACGGTAGACGTACCTGCCCCACCTGAACGACAGAACTTTAGTATTGAAGTCCCGTCATAGCCGTCCAGTTCATACGGTGCTAGTGCTTTGGTGAACAGCACACCGGTATTGTTGGTCGGATCGGTCCCGTCGGATCGCATCCTGGCATCGGTTGTTTCCACTGAAATAAACAAAACTGATGCATCTTGGACTGTGCTGTTGATCGCCACGGCGGTTGAATTTGCGAGGCTCATCACCTGAAATCCGGCCGGGATAAGTCCAGCTTTTCGTATTCTAGTTATTGCCATGCTACTTTCTCCTTTTGTTCTCGCGTGAAATGCCAGCTCTGGCAGTGCTCTCCGCGACGCCGAACACTTCGGCGATGTGTTCATAAGGCAAATCTTCCTCATAATACATGATCCACATCAGCGCATCACGGTATCGTGGTTTCAGGCCAGGTTTACCGTTCTCAGGTGGTTTAGCTGAAGACCCTAAAGGCTTGCCCCTGCGTGACCCGGCCTGTTTTTCAACTGGTGTCACAAAGCGATCTGTGCTGATCAAGGTCTGATCGTTCTTGAAGCCTTCGGGCTCCCAAAGATCACCGGGTTTGTATTTCTTGCCGTTGTAAGTAAACCCCATCTTGACAACATATTCCACGTCGCTCATTTTTTGGCCTCCACTTCTGCTTGAATACGATCCTGTTTTCTTGGTGCATCCTCAATGTGTCGTTTGATGGCCGGTGCAAGCTCGCCATGGCTAGGTCTGAGCCCTCCCCAGTTCACCATCGGAACGTTCGGTTTCCTGTGCATCACCAGTCCACAGTCACATAGGATTGCGGTACTGTATAGCATCCTGACTTCGACTTCCCTTTCATGTCCTTCTGGGCAGAGATAAATAAATTCAGGCATATTGACTGATCGCCCATTCGATCTCTTCAAGCATCCAGGGCTCGATCTTGCGATGCTTCTGAAAATTGTGTTTCGGTGCGGTGAACATCCGCGCGCCGCCCGCTTTCAAAATCGGCACGTTTTCGCGCATCCCCTGTATGTACTCCGTCCCGGCGAAGTAAGTCATCGCTTCCCATTTTTGATTTTCTTGGATGCGTTCTCTGATGTGTTTTCTCCCGATATGTTGCACATAGGTAAAGATGATCCCATAATGCTTTGCGAATGGAAATGCGCTGAATAACGCACCATAAACCGGCGACCAATACTCCGGGTCTGTGTACGGATGGTAAGCCGTCCAGATCTCTCCATGTTGCAGTTCCATTAATCTCTGACGATCCACAACCCACGATGTGAACAGTTCCATCGGGTAATCCATACGACCATGTGCCGGGAAAAGATGTAGTGCGAATTCCCCATTTGCGGGGATGGCATAGATCACCTGAACTTCATCGCCTTGATAGCGATCGATGATCTCTTCAATGAACTCATCTAACTCGGCGGCAAGTTCCACATTTTCATAATTCGGCACGCCGTAAGCCTGCCCGCGGATTTCTCGACTGTAAAAGTAGCTGTCCGGCTTCCATCCCGGTATCGAATAAACAAAAGGAATAAGTGCTTTCAGCCCAGCGCGACTCATGTTCTCCACAAACGCATCGAGGATCGACCAGTCTAACGGCGCATCCGCGCTGGGCTGCATGATGTCCCAACGAACTGCAGCTTGGAAATAGATCGTTTTCACACCGGCACTTTTGAGCATCTTCATCTCATCAAGCGTCAATGCCACATCTTCCATGCGGTTGTTCAGATCCATGATGATGATATATTCGTCGGGATCGATAAACATTACTTCCAACGCTGCCTTACCCGTTCACCATAAGCGTAGTATTTGTCAACATCTTCGGCCAGGATGATTGGTGCGGGATACCAATTTGCGAATTGGATTTCCTCACCGTGAAGCAGATCCACTAGGAGCTCAACCGCTCGATAGGTTTCTTCATAAAGCGGTTGACCCACAATCGCATAAACCCATCCCTGGCTCAACCAGTCTAGGTTCTGCTCCGAATAATCCATGCTGACGACCATCACATCGCCCGGTTCCTTGCCCGCATCTCGTAAGGCGGTCGCCCACGTTGTCGAGCCCGCACCTGTCGTCGAGTAAGCCCCGGTGATGTCGGGATGTGCAGTCAGGATCGCCGCCGCTTTGGCGATGGCCGCTGCGGGTTCCCCGCCTTCCTCTTCGGGCGGGAACCCTTCGATCCCCGGACAGAGCTCCTCCATACGTGCTGTAAAAGCATTCACCGCGGGCGTTTCGATGTCGTTGGGCCCGAAGAACGTGGTTGCGATCGGTCCTTTACACTCCAGCTTTTCGGCCATCATATCGGCCACACGCTCGGAATAATCAACCGAATTCGGCGCAACCCAGGAATTCGCGATGTCGCCCTCGAGCTCGTCATCCAGTGCGATGTGAAACCCAACGATCGGGATTCCCGATCCCATGATGTCGCGCATGTTTTCGTACAGGAAACCATCGGGGTAATAGACCACGCCCGATGATCCGAGGCTGATGCACTCTTCGCCCCGAGCGATCAGCGCCGAAATATCGACGTAATCGATCCCGGCCATCACGCAGTCCACGTCATAGTCCTCGCACGCCTCAAAAAAGCCCAGCATCATGATCCTTACGATGGGATGCTGATTGTTCGGCACGACCATGCGGAACGGGTTGCCTCCTTGCAGGTCGCGGTTAGTCGGTTCCGATGTCTCTGTGGGTAACACCTCCTCCGTAATAACGGCAGTCGGCTGTGGCTCAGGTTTGGTAGAGCAAGCTGCCAGCACCAGCACAACCATAAGAAAAAGCCTGGTCTTTTTCATATCTGAGATTCCTCCATAATGTCTAATTTAATTTTGCGACGCGCATCAAGGAACATTGCCAATGACAACGCCGCTCCGATGACGATCATTTGCAGATAAGGCGACATGCCGACTGCGACCAAGCCGTTCGCCAGAACCTGCATCGTTGCAAGCCCCAAAAACGCACCGATCAAAGATCCTTCATAGCCGTAGATGCTCCCCCCGCCGATCGCACAGGCGGCGAGAGCTTGAAACTCCCATCCTTGGCCCAACAAAGGTTGTGCGGCA
>SMTZ1_10001338_pt1 | contig 39846 bp, 28 predicted proteins | sample DeeMarSWOR136_30_FD_25667 | JGI IMG/M metagenome (IMG submission 25667)
TTGGAATTTTTATCTCAAGTACCCAGGCATCATGCTCGCGACCAGTTGCGATCTCCCATGGCCCATCCCATGCTATGTTCTTATCACTCTTACCGTCCTTTAGACTGCATGCGCGGTCAAAAACAACACCGTTGCTATTAATGATTGCTTGATAATATGTTTCTTTATCAAAGTTAGTATCAAAGAAGAACCACAAATTATCGTCAAAGGGACTTTGACCATCATGTTCTGTGGCGTCCGCCTTCAATTTAGAAAAATCACTTTCAAAACAGCGTACACCTAAATAGAGATTAATTTCATCATGACACAAATATACTTCTGTCTTTTCTACTGGGGGATCTGGTTGGCCGTCGTATGTTGCAAGGTGAGTGATCGGTTTTACTCTTCCCCACGCTGCTTCTTTCAATTTACCGTCGACGACAGGAGCAGTCCTGATCCTTTTGACATCTTTATGGCATTTAATAGGCATGTAACCTCGAACTGTACATGCTTTTCCGTAGGTGAAAGGATAGACCAAAACACACTGCGGAATAGGGTAGATATCCGAACCGTCACGGATCGTAAGATTACATTTGAATTTCTTCTCTTCATCTGATCCAATGGCAATCGGAAGTTCCGCAGGACTTATATCATAACGTTTGGAATCAAAATTCCATTTGAGCGTTTGGTTTATTGAATCTGGCCCGAAATTATTGACTGATAGTGTAAAATTTTGTGAGATATTTTTCATTTCTGTCTTAGCAATAAATGGTTCGATCTGTATTGCCTCGGTATCAGCTCTTGCCACAAGCAAGAGATCTTCTGCGGTAACAACATTGCGTAAGAAAGTACTACCCTTTCTTATGACCGCAACTTCGTGTTTCTTCCCCTTTACTGTAATCATGAGATAGTGATAGAAATGACCGCGCGCAAAATCCATATCACCCATACCGCCGCCAGAACTACCAACATTTATATACTCGATTTTATTTCTATTAATATATGAGTACTCGTGATGATGGCCAGTGAAAACCATATCCACACCATATTCTTCAAAGATTTCAACCAGCATATCCGATGTATCAGCCCTCAGGGCATAGAGATAGGTTGGGATATGATAAAAAACAAAAATGTTGTCCTTTCTCTTATTCTTCTTAAGATCTTTTTTCAGCCATGCAATCTGCTCCTTATCCATCTCCTGCGGCTGTGCCCAATAAGTCATCGTGTTGTCCAAAATAATAAAATGACTATTCTTGTAGTCAAATGAATAATATCTTTTAAAACCTGTTCTGTTCTCATATATCTGACGATCAACCTCATTTTGTATGTCGTGATTGCCTGCGGCATAATAGAACTTACACGGAAGCTTCTCAACAAAGGTTATGAAAGTATCCCATTGTGCATGCAGTGACATCGTATCTGAAGTATAACCATGGATCAAATCACCCACACACATCACAAAATCAGGATCAAAAAGCTTCACTTCGTCAATTGTTTCGGGGAAGACACCTGGAACACAACTACCAGTTCTGTCGCCAACAACCGCGAATCTGAAATTACTTTCGGAACCTGCATACATTATTGCAGCAAGCATGACAATCAAAAAATACTTTTTCATTATGCCTCCTTTCAGCAGAATATTAACCAGTTTATTCTCGAAATCAAGTGAAAAATTCAAGTTCTGTTGACAAGACGGAAATAACTGTTATAATACAAACGGAAAAGGATGTAATTTAATGTCTTGTCATAACAGCATACCTTTTATTATGCTTGCATTTATGGCGTTTACCGCAAACTGCTCGCAGAAAAAGGTAGAAAAAGAAAAAATTAATGTCGTAGTGAGCATTCTGCCTCTTGCTGAGTTTACAGAACAGATTGGTGGTGACAAAGCAAATGTGTCAGTAATGGTTCCACCAGGAGCATCACCTCATGCGTATGAACCAACGCCCGGTCAATTAGCAGATGTAAGTAAAGCGAAAATGTATGTTAAAATCGGCACACCGATCGAATTTGAGCTAGTCTGGCTCGACAAAATACTCGCTACGAACAAAACGATATTCGTCTGCGATGCTTCTTCTGGTATAGAACGGTTAAACGCGGTTCATAATGATGAGCACCGATATGAAGGAAGCGATCCCCATGTATGGCTCTCTCCAAAGAATGCGAAACGGATGATCAACAGCATATACACGGGGTTTGCTACGATTGACCCTGATAACGAAGGATACTACGCAGCGAATACAGAAAAATACCGAAGGCAGTTAGATCGTCTTGATAAAGACATTGAAAAAGCATTAGAAGGAAAAACCAACAGAAAATTCATAGTGTACCATCCTTCGTGGAGTTATTTTGCTAATGACTATAAACTAAAACAGATACCGATTGAGATCAAAGGAAAAGAACCTACTGCCCGCCAAATTCGACATGTTATTGAAGAATCAAAAAAACATGGGATAACAATTGTCTTCGCCTCCCCTCAATTCAATACCGAAAGTGCAGAGGTAATTGCCAAAGAGATTAAAGGGCGTGTTGTTTTGATAGATCCTTTAGAAAAACATTATATAGCAAACATGAAAAGAATAGTTCAGGCGCTATCAGAAGCAATGGAATAAAGAATGGAAAATAACATCATAGTTGATATGCAGCATGTTTATTTTTCATATGGTGAAGAACCAGTACTTGAGGACGTCAATATCACTGTTGAAGAACGCGATTTCTTAAGCATCATAGGGCCGAATGGCGGCGGTAAAACCACAATCCTAAAACTTATATTGGGTTTGCTTGAGCCAAACAAAGGTTCTATACGTGTCCTCGGAAAATCTCCCAAAAAAGCCCGGAGGTTTATCGGTTATTTACCGCAGCTTTTCAAATTCGATTTTGACTTTCCTCTAAGCGTCATGGATATCACGCTTATGGGGAGGCTCGGAAAAAGAGGTGTCGGTAAAAGATACACGAAGAAAGATCGCACAATCGCATTAAATGCACTGCAGAAAGTTGGCATGGAAGAATGTATGAACAAACACATTGGGGATTTATCAGGTGGTCAACGACAACGCGTTCTTATCGCCCGTGCCTTGACAACCGAACCCAGAATCTTGCTGCTGGACGAACCTGTTTCCAGTGTTGACACCGCGTGGCAGCAGAGCTTTTATGAATTATTACATGAATTAAATAAAGAAATAGCCATTATTATGGTGACGCATGATATTAGTGTAGTCTCGACGTATATAGATAAAATAGCCTGCGTCAATAAAAAACTCTATTACCACGGTTCGAAAAAGGATGGTGTACAGAAAATTGCAGAGATGTATGAATGTCCTGTGCGTTTGATTGCACATGAACCAACATATAACAAACCAGGGGAAACTGAACATGATTGATGCGCTGCAATACGAATTCATGAGGAATGCTCTCATAGCAGCTGTGTTGGTGAGTATTGCATGTGGCATTGTAGGGACTTTTGTGGTAATCAAGAAAATAGTATTCATCAGCGGTGGGATAACACATGCTGCCTTCGGTGGCATAGGGTTAGGCTATCTGCTTGGCATCAATCCTGTATTAGCAGCAATACCATTCAGCTTACTTTCAGCAATCGGAATTGGCTTGATAAGCAAAAAAACAAAAATCAGTGAAGATGCCGCCATAGGTATGCTGTGGGCGGTCGGTATGGCACTGGGAATTATTTTCATCGGTCTCACACCCGGCTATGCGCCAGATTTATTTAGCTATCTATTCGGATCAATTCTCACTGTAGCTTTCTCTGATATTATCATCATGATTATTCTCGATATAATAATCATTGGAACGGTGCTTTTTCTATATAAAGAATTTCAGGCAATATCATTTGACGAAGAATTTTCAGAAATTACAGGCGTGCCAACAAGAATACTATATCTACTATTACTGTGTCTTGTAGCACTAAGTATCATTGTACTCATAAGAGTAGTCGGCATTATCCTTATCATTGCTCTGCTGACAATTCCGGCAACTATTGCCAGGCAATTTACAGATAAGTTGAAACAGCTAATGATTCTCTCGACTTTGAGCGCTATCGTGCTGACCGTTGTGGGATTATGGCTTTCTTATCTCTTTGATCTTCCGTCAGGTGCGGTGATCGTTTTGATGCTGGCTGTTGTTTTTTTGATTTCTTTTGTGGCGAAGAAATATATTATTTTGAAATAAATGTCTTTTCTACCTTTTCTCGCCAGCCTTTGGCACCAATCGAAGTAAAAATCTCCAAAGATTTGTTTAGAAACTTTTCACATGCTGATTCGTTACCTCGAGCTACTTCAAGTTCACCCATAAAGTAATAGGTCTTCCCAATAGATAACTGTGCTTCGGATCCGCCGAATATTTTTAATGCCTGCTGTATATATTCTTCCGCTTTCTTGTAATCTTTTTTCTTGGTTGCATAACGACCATACAACAGGTTCAAATCGCCATGAAATTCTTTTGCACTAATCTCTTTTGATATATCGTTTACTTTGTCTATAGTTTTCTCAAACTCTCCGTAGCTATTTGTTTCCAAATAGAATTCACTCAGGAGAAAAAGAACTTCCCCTAACAGGGTGTGAGACCCTGATTCCTCTGCTACCCTGTACGCTCTATCTATAAATTCTTTCGCTTTTTTAGTATTATTTAACATTAAATATTGGTGCGCGAGACCGTTCAGAATGTAACATTTATACCCTGAATTAACTTTTTCCGCAGTCGTCAATCCATCTTCAAAGCACTGCAATGCTTTATCATATTCACCACAATTACTATAAACCACTCCTAAATTACAGAGCGTACCAGCTACTGCATTTTCGTCACCCGCTGCCCTATATAGATATAATGCATCCTCAAAACTCTTTAGTGAATCTTTGTAATCTCCTAATATCTGAGAAAGCAGACCAAAATTGTTAAGTACAATAGCTTCATTTTTTGCGTCTCCAATTTCTCTGAATACTTCCAGGGCATCTTCAAAATTCTGCAATGCTTTTCTATTCTCTAACATAACACCATAAATGAGACCAATATTACCCAACAGTCGCGCCTCACCAGCTTTGTGACCCATATCCCTCATAAGTTTCAATGAATCTTGGTAATGTTGCAGTGCCTTTTGATAATTACCCAACCTAAAATAAATATTACCGATACTATTGGTCGACATTGCTACACCATGATTATCATTAATTTCTCTGTATATCTTTAAAGCTCTATCAGCAAAATTTCTTGCTTCTTTGTAATCACCCATATCCCAATAGATGGCATTCATATTAAAAAATATTTTTGCCGTTCCTTCTTTGTCACCTATCTCTTCAAATATTCTCAAACAGTCATCTGCCTCTTTAATCGCCTCTTCGTACTGAGCAAGTGCATCAAATACAGTAACCTTCTGACACTTAACACATGCAATCATCTTTTTGTCCCCTACCGCAATCGCATCTTTTGAAGCCTCACCCAAATCTTTCAGCGCCCCATGATTGTCACCAATGAACTGCAGCACCTGCGCACGTTTTGACAGACATTGCGATCTCAACTTGACTCGTTCCGCCTCTTTCTCTTCGTTTAATAAATTCTTTGCCCACGTGTAATACCGCACCGCACTATTATTTGCATACTTTTCCTGCGCACTTTCTCCTGCCTGTAAAGAATACTCCACACCCTTCTTATGATCTTGACCTTTATAATAGTGATAAGCCAGTTCTTCTACAACCTCATGCTCTTTTCCCCTGTTTCGTTTCTCTAAATACTCGGCAACCCTTTTATGCAGTTGAGTGCCCCTTATCCCTTCGACGCTCTTTTTATATATTGCACTGCGACTTATCTCTTCAGCAAAACCTATTTTATATCCCTCGTATTTTACTATTCTCAAACCACTTATATCATCTATTAACCCTGCGATATGCCCTTCATTAAAACCAGTTAACTCTCTAATCATATCAATATCAAACCATCCAATAATACTCGCCATCTGTAACACTTCTTGTGCTTCTTTGCTTAAATTCCGATATTTTCTCATTGCAACATCTTCAATACTCTTTGGTACCATCCCATTTTCAGGCTCTTTAAATTTCCATTTATCTCCCTCAATATACAGATATCTATTATCAGCCAATCCTCGCACAATCTCTTCAACAAAAAACGGATTCCCCCCGCTCACGTGCGCAACATATTCAACCAGCTGTTTTCTAGGATCTTCTCCGATAATCGACTTCAGAATCGATTTTATTTCAATCGATCTGAATGGCAATAAATCTACTTCCAAAGCCTCGATCTCTCGACTGATATATGACACAAAATCTTGTAATATCGCTGTCTCCTCTTCCACTCGAAAAATGAATATAAATGTTATCGGATGTTCAATTAATGCCCTCATGACATACTTAATCACCTCGGTAGACTCCTTATCAATCCATTGTGTATTATCGATCACTACGATCTTCTCACCCGGGCACACTTCGATCATTCTTTTTATGCTTTCATATAATCTGTGTTTATCTGACACCAAATCAATGTTCGAGACTTCTTTTTTAATTTCCTCCATCACTTCAGGCACCAATTTCCCGATTTCTATTTTGTATGCCAAAGGGATATCTTTTAGTATTTCTGTGCCAAATCTGCGTATCTTGTATTTAATGGACTCCCTGATTGGATAGTATGTTATATTCTCAGCAAGAGATATGCAATTACTCCAGACCACCTGCTTCCCTCTAATGCTACTCAATACTTCTCGAACGTATCTCGTCTTGCCAATACCAACATTACCCTTTACAACCGCAAACTTCATTCCCTTTCTACCGTTCTGTATTAAATTATTAAGCTGATCCTTTTCTTTAACTCTATCGATAAATTCTTTAGTGGGCAACTCTATTCTTTTCTTCCGCGGCATACCTACCTGATCGCGACCACTACGCTTGGCTTCATACAAAGACTCATCAGCAATCTTCAATAGTTTTTCATAATCGCCTCCATCATCTGGATAGGCAGCGATACCAGCACTGATAGTGATGCTCGCGACCCCGAATTTCCTCTCTCTGCATTGCTTCAGGATTCGCCAGTGAACCCATTCGGTATCTTTCCTTGTTGTATACGGCATAACACACACAAACTCGTCACCGCCATATCGCACCACAGTATCTGATGCTCTTAACGAATCCTTTAAAAACCGTGCAAATTCTTTTAATGCTTCATCGCCTTTTAAATGACCATACGTATCATTCACGATCTTAAAATGATCTATATCAACCCAGACGAGAGAAAAAGGCGTTTTGTTGTCAATTAATCTCTTTATTTCTTTTTGTTGTTTTTCTTGTAAATAACGCCGATTGTATATACCGGTAAGGTCATCTATATAAGTGGTATCTTTTTCCACATTCCCTCTCGTTGCGTTAGAGATTATAATTTAATAAAACAAAATGTCAATACGCGGGTCAGAGAGCTCTCAAAAAGTATTCATCGCTCTGGCATCTATTAGTTTAATCCCCATCATCAGAAATCTCATTCAATCTATCAGAATTTAAAACGTCTGCCTTGTCTGAGTTCCTCTGTTGGATAGAAAGTCCCGCGCCAGATGACGCCCCCTCTTTTAACACCCAGTATGCCTGCTCGCAAAATCATTATAATCATTATTAGTACACCAATTGGAAAAAAGAACGAAGTAATCAATGAACGATGCGCCCATTTATTCATCAAAATTGAAACAATGACGGCTATCAAAAACATTATCAAGCCAAAAAGTGGGGCGAGCGAAAACCCTCCACCAAATAAAAGAAGAAACGGAGACATTTCCAAGCCAAACATTATTACGCTAATCAAAACAAGCCGAGTCAAGCTAAAATTGCCCATTGAGGTAAATGTCGCCCTTTCTGACCCAACAGCCATTTCATGAAGAGAACGATAGAAGCAAACACTTACATACCTACGTCCATTAAACAAAACCTGACGTGCACCTGATCGCCTTAGCATGCGACCCAGCGCCACATCATCTGCTGATTCCAACTTTATTTCTTTAAAGCCATTTGTTTTATCGAAGGCAATTCGCCGCACCAAATTGAACGCACCAGCGCCTGCTGCAGCCTCCGACTTTTCATCCTCTACTGCCCAAATTCTGCCAGCAAGACATATCATGCGTACAAAGGTTGAAAGGGTTATGTCAAGTAAGAAATTGGTTGGTAACAACTCAGGTAGAACAGCCACATGATCCAGTTTTCGCGATTCACCATAAGCAACAGCTCGCTTTATTGTCCCAGGTTTTATATGAACATCAGCATCACTGAAAAGAAACCAATCGCCTGTTGCCTGTTTAACGCCTTGATGCATGGCGTAGAGTTTACCCAACCATTTCTCAGGCAGTTTTGAGATGTGTATTGCTTTAATGCGTCTGTCCAATTTTGCCAGTTTATCAATAATCTTACCAGTCTGATCTGTGGAACGATCATTTATCATTAAAATTTCGAGATTGGGATAATCATCTTGGAGACGCAACTTTACAGCTTGCTCGATAGTATCAGCTTCATTGCGTGCGGGAATTACCACTGAAACCTTCGACCACTCTTTCTGTTCCATATCTGGCAAATTTTTCAAGAGAGGTACAGATTTAATTACACGTAATGTCAAAATTAATTGCAGCAGCCAATAGATAAATCCACATCCAAAAAAAATAAAAGCAATTACTTTAAGGATGATCATTCAGAATACCTGCTATTAGTCGCATGGTTGGATAGTCTTATCGCCTTATAGTCTGATAGTCTTATTGTAATGTAATCCCATGGTCAATACTATTATTATGTCTTGGATGTTTAGATTATCTATACTTCTTCACTCAATTTCAACGTCTATGTAGTCAAATGTATCGAGGTCTTTCTGAAGACTCAGTGCACGGCTTAAATCATCAAAGGTAATATAACCCATTTCAGTAAGGATTTCACCAAGGCGTTTCACGTATTTCTGTCTTATCTGTTTCCGTCGTGCCCTAACAACCTTCTGATTGTTAATAACACCCATGTGCACGAGAATCTGACCTAAACGAAAATCGAGGGGCCTATGATACATGATAGATAGAAGGCTGACAGATGGCACAAGAATGCTTTGGATAAATCGATTGAGTCAAGGTTTTTTTCGGAAAAAGAGAAACATTAGAAAATCTATAGTTAAGCACCAAGTCCTCCCTCATGATAATTACTCAGCTCAAACAACGATACTTAAACCTCTAAAAAATTTGTATTTCTCTTCCTTATTGTATCGCAATTATATACACATATATCTGATTGTCAAGCTTTAAAAAAATTCAACATCCCCCTCTTTTGTAGAAAAGGCGGGAGTCAGCAGTTTTTTGGCCTTTTTTGGTATTATTTAATCTTCACGACTCTTGCGGGTTTACCCTCACTCTTTTCCGGCACCACAAAATAAACACCCGCTGCAAGCCCAACACCAAGATTATTTCCTTTATACCTTCCAACCTTTCTGCCCGAAATATCATAGACTGTAAAGTAGTCGCGCTCATACCCCAGAATAGTAGTGTATGCCGTAAATGGATTAGGACATATCTTAAATTCGAAATTCGAAATCCGAAATCCGAAATCTCTTTCCTCTTCTCGTATCCACACATAACCGCCATTTGTCGTTTTGCGAATCATGCCGCCGCGGCCCACTGCATATCCGATTTCGTTATCAATAAACTGTATCCCTTCATAGCCGTGCCACGTAAGCGAGTTCATAGGCTCCCATGTTGTTCCACCGTTTGTAGTTTTGCACATCATATGATAACCACCAGGTCTAAAAACCGCATAACCGATCTGATCATCAACCGGGAAATGCAATGAAGTTACTGGCACAATTCCAGGACCGGCAGCCTGTCCAACCCAGTTCTGTCCACCATTCGTCGTCTTAACAACCTTGTAATCACCTGTCATCCCTTGTAATCCTCCGACATAACCTGTTTGGGTATTAACCGGAAAACAAACACTGTAGTAATTTGCGTGAGGGTTATATTGAAGCACCCAGTTCTGACCGCCATTCGTTGTTTTGTAGATCGCACCTTCTACTCCTCCGTACCCTGGACAAGCGCCACATGCAATATATCCTGTGTCTGCATCAACAGGAAAATGAATACCATTAGCTGCACGGTATGTTGAATTGTTTGGAATTGTCTGGGATGTCCAGTTAACCCCACCATCGGTTGTCTTGTATACCACACACCCAGTACCTGAAAGCCAACCGCCGATATATCCGATCTGATCATCGATAAATTGTACGCTCATAAGTGTTGCTGCTGCACCCACATTATACGCTGTCCAGTTTGAACCACCATTTGTGGTCTTTTGCACCATACCGTTTTCCGCAACTGCCCAGCCGATTTGTGTATCAAGAAAATCAATACCATAAAAGCTGTTTGAAGTTGATATGACTAATCGTCCCCACGTATTCCCGCTGTTTGTGGTCTTAAAAACATACCCTCCATAACCACATACGTATCCGATCTGATCATCCACGGGAAACTCCACATCGTAGAAAGGATATTCAGGTCCTGAATTGAGATGGGACCAATCTGCACCTGCATTTGTTGTCTTATATATCTGTCCGTGACCACCATTCTGGTCGTAAACATGACCCACAACATAGCCAGTCTGGTAATCAGGGAAGTGAATGCCCGCAAAGTAATCAAGACTTCTGTCAATCGGTTCATCGTTCCAGGTCGAGCCACCATTAGTTGTCTTACGTATATCTGTTCCTACGCCATATTGCCATCTGACCACATATCCAGTTTGATTATCGAGAAACCAGAGACCGCGGATTTCGTGCACGCCGTTGTAGTATATCCTCGTCCAGTTCGACCCGCCATTGGTCGTTTTCAAGATTGTGCCATCGCCACCGCCTGGCAGAACATAACCGACCGCATATCCTGTCTGAGTATTTTCTGGAAACTGCACAACATAGAAATTCGGCTCACCAGAACCTTGATTATGTACTGGAGCCCAATCTGCACCTCCATTTGTCGTTTTAATAATCAATCCCTGCCAACCTCCTACATAACCTGTCTGATCATCTTCAGGAAAATATACTGAATAGAGGTGAGTGGTTGTTCCTGATGACTGCGTCACCCACGATGTACCCGCATCAGTGGTCTTTAAAAGCACACCGCCCCTACCTACTGCATAACCTGCTTGACCATTTACAGGAAAATGAACATCGTAGAGTGCCGGGTTGACGTTTCTCTCCTGGATTACCCAAGAATCTCCCGCATCTGTGGTCCTTAGTATTATATTATTTGTCGAACCCTGAAACTGCGCTCCCATCCAGCATCCAACCGCATATCCTGTGTCCTCATTAGGAAAATGAATTGCATTCAATTCATAGTAACCTGGCAGGCTGTCGGGGATAGTCCATTTGATATCCCAGGTAGCTCCACCGTCTGTCGTTCTAAGAATTGTACCACCTTCACAATCGACCGCATAACCTGTTTCAGCACTAGTAAAAAAGACCTCACGCAATTCGTTTGCAATGGGAAGGGTATTCTGCCAACCCCAACTGGGATCCACAGTCTGAGTGAAGAGCATTACAGGTAAAATACCTGTTAGCAACAGAAAAACAATTCTCAAACTTCTCATCCTGCCTCCTTTCCACATATATATGATATATGTAATCTACACTTAATTATATATTAAATTGTGCATCATATAGGGGCTTATTGTGCATATAAGCCCCTATATTTCATGAGAAAATCTATAGTTTTCTCATGCTTGACAATTTTGATGATAAATGTTATAATGTCCTCGCATATGTATAACGCATCGATTGATCTAAGATTCAGGGCGGTCCGTTCATATCTGGAGAGTGGTGATTCTCTTAGAAAAACTGCTGCCCAATGTCATGTGCACTACCAGAGCGTATATAAATGGGTAAAACTGTACAAAGAAAAGGGTGAGGCTGGACTCTCAGCAACCTATAAAAGACCCTGGAATAGAGCTGAAAAGAGGCTCGAAGATAAAGTCATGTTTTTAAAAGAAAATAATCCCACGATTACAGTGAGAGAAGCAAAAAAGCTCCTCGCGCGCGAAGGCATCACGATTTCGCGCAATGGCATCTGGTCTATATGGAAACGATATGGGTTTGCTGGTTTTATAAAAGAAAATATGGGCAATGATTTTACAGAATATGGTCTTTGGTCTAAGGAGGCTAAATGCAAATTACTGCAAGCGGAAAAACTCTATGAGCTGGGAAAACTAAAAAAATCTGCAGACATTTTGAATACCATTCCATTCCTGCCAAAGAATGGACTGATCACGAAGGTTCCTGACAAACTTTTGAATCTAAGAAGAAGAATAGAAAAAATCTATCGTCTATTCGGTTCAGTATCTCTGATTTCCTATTCAGAAACAACGCACTTACTTTACACAGAATGCAAACGACAGAAGTTGAATTATTCAGCACTCAGGGCGGGGCTTCCCAAAGCAGCTGCACTGTCCTGGAGTGGAATGTACAAGGAACGGCTAACATGGACAGAAGAATTGAAGAAAAATCTAAACAAAAAAACTTCAAAACGACAGACCAGCCTCCTTTTTGCACTTCACTTATCTTTACTTATCTCAGAAGGTCTTTCTGTTGCAGGATCTCTGGAAATCAAAAAAGCATTTCAGATTGCCGGGAACTGCCGAAGACTTCTAACAAGACGTAAACATACGTATCCGTATTTTTTGCTTGATCTTGCAGTGCTTTATATCACTTTAGATGATTTCCGAAAGGCAGAAAAGTTAATCTATCAGGCAATCAATAAAGTCGATGAAGCCAAAAGGCGGCGTCTTAAGAGTACCCTTGCAGTCTATGTCCACCTCATAAGAGGAGAGTTGCAAAAGGGTGCTCGTCTTTTAAAGGAAGCTGAAGCATACGAATGGACACGCCATGCGCATATATTACGTTTTCGTTCCCTGTTCACCTTACTCAAGGGCATGCCGTCAAAAACGATCGAGCTTGCAACCGAAGCCCTTCGCCGATCACGAAAAGAAGAATTACATCAAGATATAGCCAACTCATACCTTGCCATTGCCAGCGCCTATTGCAGTCTTGGAGAAAAAGCAAAAGCCCACAGAATACTCGCGCGTCTCTTGCCTTTTCTTGCCAAGAGTAAAATGAAAAGATTTGTTATCATCTACAAATTTCTGTTAGACAAAAAATGCGATCTATCTGATGCGCTGCTGCTTTCCACTATCAAGTTAGCGTGGATTCTCAAGCACGAGAATTTCCAAAAAGCCTTTAATTATGCGAGAATCAAAGGCATACATTTCTTTTTCTACCGCTACCTCCTTTTTTTCCCAGAAACAGTACAAGACCGGATTGAAAGAGGTAAACCCTTAGGATTACCTAAGACGATATTAAAATTACCTGTATTCAACAAACAAAATATTGTGTTTCATATCAAATTTCTCGGTGAGGTGGTAATATACAGAAATCAGAAACATATTAAGATAAAACTGACCCCCAAAGAGAAAGCATTTCTTATTCACTGCGCACTCCGGGCACAAGAACCAGGAAAGACAGTTGCACTTGAGAGTATCTATCGCAACTTTTGGCCAAGAAGTAAAAACCCTGCGCGAAATTTGTCTCATCTTCTGGTGAAGTTAAAAAAGGCATCCAGGATTCCCGTCCATCTACTTGAGATCAAAACTGCTCGCGGAAATCCGGTTCTTATCAACAAAGGTATTTATTTCACTACCGACTACAGTGAATTTACACAAAATCTTGCTAAGGCAAAGGCCTTAGAAAGGGCAGAGGAATGGGCGACAGCAGAAAAGGAATATTTAGAGGCATTTAATATTTTCCGCGGACGCCCCTCTAAAAAGAGATATCCCAGCCCATCATTGATGGGCAGGATGTATGACAACTGGTCAGAGCAGCTGCGCCGGGTGATCTTGAACAGATTAGAAACTGAGGCAATACACTTTGCTAAGCAATCTTTAGCGCACAAAAATAAAACAGATGCAAGGAAAGTGCTTGAAAAAGTTACGAAGGTAGTTCCGCATTCAGAAGAATCTATAGGCATACTACAGACTCTTTAATTAGGGAAATGAAGAATAGATTACAACGATTAGAAAATATGAAAAAGATAGGATCAGTCAAAACTAATGTTTACGTAGTAAGTATTATTGCTGCGCTCATTGCCCTGGGTTGTTATCTTTTAATGTTCAAACTATTTGACACCCAGATCCCTTTATGGGTAAAGGGAATAAAAGCTCTCTTTGTGTTTATCTATGTTATTGCCATTGTCCTTATGCACGAACTTATCCATATGATAACTGCATACCTCTTTGTGCCATTCAAAAGTGTACATTTAAAAATTAAAATATTAACCTGGGAGGTCAGTTCAGAACGACCATTTAGACGAAATCAATTTTTTATATATGTCTTAACGCCAGGATGTATTTTGTCCATTGTGGGTATGCTATTATTCTTCTCTTTTAATTCAATTGACATTAAATATTTTTCAGCATTACTCTTTTTGATCGGTTTTGCCGGAGCCACGGGCGACGCATGGCTTGCCTTAGGCGCGTTCAGGGCACCTCGTAATTCTTATATCTTGGATAAAGGCAATGAGTTAGATATCTTAATATAAGTTTGCCTTCCAAAAAATTTCTGCCTGTTATGTTATTGACATAACATTAATCACTGTTATAATAGCAAAAGGTAGGCGACTATGAAAAAAGCACTGTTCTTTATTGCGCTGTTATTAATCTGGATTCCTCAATCATGTGGCCACTATTCTCTGAACGTATTGCGTACTGCTCCCGAACATATCGAGATCGATAATCGGGAATATGTCTTAGAGACTTATTTGTGGCGGGATTTCATGCCCATTAGCCCGCCTGACGGAAAACCCCTCATCGCAATAGCCTGGATTACCGCAGTCGATTCACAACCCTTTCCATCATCGCTTGATGCCGATCTCTTATGGGTAATCAATGAGGACGAAATCTGGAAGGAAAAATGTTCGATTAAAAGAGAACTCGGAGCACGCCGTCAACATCAGCTCGAAATAATAGCCAGAGAAGGTCCAAAATGGGGTCCTGGGATATACGTGGATGTCGTTGTAAGAATTATTGACGAGGAAAACAACATCTATCTACTCAGGGCAGAAGATCAATTGATTGGACGTACTGATTGAATCAAGAAAGTTTTACAACCCCTGGTCTTCGAGCTTTTTTGACCGCTGTTAGGCAATTAACTTTGTCGAGCTCATTCCCCAATAATCTTCCAAAATCAGCAAGCGTGACGCTGATCAAATGAAGATCTATTTCTCTAAAGCTTTTTTCTCCCAACCTTTGGCGCCGATCAGTTTAAAAATTCCCAAAGCCTTATCTAAATATTCCTCTGCTTTCTTTTTGTTGTTACGCTCTGATTCCATGTGCCCCAAATAGTAATAGGATTTTCCAGTTTTCAATTTCTCATCCAGCTTTTCAAATATTCCCAAGGCTTCTTGTAGATATCTCGCAGCATTAGTAAAGTCTTCAATCTGCAAATAGAAACGGCCAAGTAATAGTGCTATATTTCCTTCAAAAGGCTTTGAAGTTGTTTGTGAAACCAGATCCTGAAATTCTGCTATTGCCGCTTTGAAGCGTTCCGCATTGTTCACTGCAAGATAGAAATCACATTGCAACTGTAGTAGTTGTTTTTGCAAATCCTTTGATTGTTCGGCAACGCTGGAGAGTTCTTCAATAATATCCTTTGTTCTCTCTATGTCATTTTGCTGCAGATATATTCGTCCGAGGGATACTTTACTATCAAACATTTGAAACCTTGATTTCGTGTTCTTTGCTATTTCAAGAGCATCAGTGTAGTATTTCTGTGCTCCATCATAATTCCCTGTATCATAAAGAAGATCACCAAGGTGGTTGAGCGCCATTGCTTCGTGATCATGACTACCGATAATTCTGCTGATCTTCAAAGATTCCTTAAATATCTGTTCTGCTTGCTTGAGATCTCCCAGACTTTTCACGACCGATCCTTTATTGTTGAGGAATCCAACCTCGGCATCTCGGTCTCCTGTTTCCATGGAAATCTTCAAACAATCATCAAAATATTGCAGCGACTTTTTGTAGTTCCCCAATCTATAGTACACCCCACTACAGTTATTCAGCAATCTTGCCACGGAGCTCTTATCTTTGCCTCCGGCTTCCCTGGCAAGCTTGATAGCTGCTTCATATTTTGCCAGGGCATCCTCATAGTTACCCAAATCTACATAGATGTTACCCAGATTACCCAAAGCCCTTGCCTTACTGGTCTTCTGTTTCAGCAACTGTGCAGTTCTTAATGAACCTTCAAAATCTTCTAATGCTTTTTCATAATCTCCCATGCGACGACGTGCACTTCCTTTGATCAGTAAAAGATTTGCTATCATCTGCTGATTTTTAATCGCTTCACAAATCTTAATAGAATCTGCTGCTTCCCGCAAAGCCTCATTAAATTGAGCAGTCCGCAGCAAGACGACGGCCTTTCTCTCTCTAATTTGCGCCTCCAGTGGCTTATCACCAACCTCAACCGCCCGCTCTAATCCTTGATTCAGAATATCCATTGCGCTCGCATTATCTCCTATGAAGTTTAAAACACTAGCGCGTTTGATCAAACAATCAATCCATGTTTTTATGTTTTCGATCTCTGTTTCGTCACTTAATAGCTCTTCTGCCCATGTGTAATACTTAATCGCACTACTATTCGCATATTTCTCCGTTGCTCTATCACCCGCCTCTTTGCAGTACTTAACTCCCTTATCTTTAACGTTCGCTCGATAGTAGTGATATGCAAGCTGCTCCAGGATATCACTTTCTCTTCCTTTATGTTGTTCTTCTAATATCTCCCCAACTTGCTTATGAAGCATCCTGCCTTTTATCCCTGTCACAGTATGTTTGTAGATCGCGTTCCTCGATAATTCTTCTGGAAATTCCATCTTCTCGCCAATTTCTCTAATCAATCCAAGATGCTGCATTCCCCCAATAAGACCAGCAATGTGTCCAACATTATAACCCGTTATCTTCCTAACCGTATCGATATCAAATCTTCCAATAACACTTGCAATCCTTAGCAGTTCCTGTCCCTCTTTGCTTAAATGATTATATTTTCTAATCGTAATATCCTTTACGCTTTTCGGCACAAGCTCCTTCTCAGGCTTACTAAATCGCCATCTGTCATCCTCTACTACCAAGTATTTATTATCAACCAGCTCTCTCATTATCTGTTCAATATAATAAGGATTCCCACCGCTTTCGCGCGCAACATAATTGACAAGATTCTTTTCCGGCTCCTCTCCTATAATCGATTTCACACTTTCTTTTGTCTCGTGATGTTCAAAAGGTTTCAGTGATATATCTACAACATCAACCTCACGACTTAAATATGATGTAAAGCCTATTAAAAACTCTGTCTCTTCTTCGGCACGATAGATAAAAATGAATTTTATAGAAGTATCTCGAAATGCTCTTATCAAATACTTCAAGACCTCAATCGACTCTTTGTCAATCCATTGGATATTGTCAATAATGATCACTTTTTCTCTTTCACCTTTGTCCAACACCATTCTTACACTTTCATAGAGCCGATACTTATCTAAAACTAATAATAGACCTTCACTCTGCGCCCCAATCTCCTCCAGCACCTCAGGGACTAATTTACCTATTTCCAGTCTGTATACCAGAGGTACTTTTTTGAGCATTGCTATCCCTTTTCTCTTTATTCGGTACTTTATCAGTTCCCGAATCGGGTAGTATGCAATGTTTTCTGCGAACGCAAGACAATCGCACCAAACAATCTCTTTCCCTTTCACGTCTATTAATACTTCTCTTACCAATCTTGTCTTACCTATCCCTATGTTGCCGCTCACAATACCAACACTGATTCCAGATCCATCTGTGATTAAGCTCCTAATTTTCTCCTTTTCTCTGACTCTGCTTATAAATGCTTTTATAGGCAATTCTACCCTCTTTTTTCTGAGTGTACCGATTTGATCACGGCCGCTTCGCTTTGCATCGTAAAGCGCATCATCAGAAATTTTCAAGAGTTCATCAAAATCTGTGCCATCATCTGGGTATGCTGAGATACCTACGCTGATCGTTATATGTAATCTACCAAAACCTTTATTCCGACAGGCTTTTAGAATACGCGTAAATATGCTCTCGGCATCCTGTCGGCTGGTTTTTGGCATGACGCAAATGAATTCATCTCCGCCAAACCTTATTATCGTATCCGCTATTCTTAATGAATCCCTCAAAAAGTGAGCAAACTCTCTTATGACCTCATCACCTTTGAAATGCCCAAAACTGTCATTCACTGCTTTGAAATGGTCAATATCGACCCAGGCAATGGAAAAAGATATTTTATCCGCAATTAATCGATTCATTTCTCGTTCTTGTTTTTCCTTCAAGTAGCGTCGATTATAGACACCAGTGAGTTCATCTATATATTTTGAATCTAACTCCATTTATCCCTTCTCGTTCAGTGTTGAATTATAGTATGATGCTTAAGAATGTCAAGAAATGAACACCCATAATCATCCACAAAACAAAACCGATCTAAAGCGACTGTTTCAATACGAGACGTCCCCGTTCCTTAAGATCGATGGTTTGTCCAATCGAGGGATATACTCATTGGTTTCCGCGTCTCATAATAACAGCAATGATGAAGACTATGTACACAGTGCAAAAATAACCACCCAAACTTGACAACATAAATCTCATTGGTATAATAAAATAAGGAGGCGAATATGAGAAAATTATCTCAAAACTGCTATTACTATCTTCTTTTAATTGCCGCAACTTTATTCATATTTCCCCTCGGAGCACAAGAGATACAGCTTACCAGCGATACTCATCACCATTATGATCCTGAGTGGTCACCTGATGGTGGCGAGATTGTGTACGACAAGCTGGATGGAACAGGCTTTCGACAGATCTATAAAATTCCTTCTGCAGGCGGCGCTGAAATACGATTGACCAGTGATCTCTATGATCACGTCACTGCTGAGTGCTCATTTAATGGCAGCGAAATTGGCTATGCAAAGTTGGATGGAACAGCATTTTCCCAAATTTACAAAATTGCATCTGGAGGTGGTACTGAGACTGCCCTGACCAGCGATTTTTACGATCACCTTGATCCCCAATGGTCGCATGACGGCAGTGAAATTGTATATGTGAAGAACATGGGTGGGTTTCTGCAAATTTATAAAATTCCATCTGGAGGCGGTACTGAGACTGCCCTGACCAGCGATGCCAATGACCACTCATACCCTGAATGGTCACCTAATGATAATGAAATCGCATACCACAAATTGGACGGAACAGCCTTTGAGCAAATATACAAAATATCATCAAGTGGTGGGTCAGAGATAGGACTGACAAGCAGTTTTCACGACAGCCGATATCCCCAATGGTCACCTAATGGCAGTGAGATTGTTTATCAAAAAATGGACGCAACAGTATACTGGCAGATTTATAAAATCCCCTCAACAGGAGGAACTGAAACATCTCTAACAAACGATCTTTATGATCACATACATCCCCAGTGGTCACCGAGCGGAAATGAAATCGCCTATCAAAAGCGCAATATTACAGGTTTTGATCAAATCCATAAAATTTCGTCATCAGGTGGCACAGAAACGCCTTTGACCAATGACAGTCATGATCACGTATATCCCCAGTGGTCTCCTGATGGCAGCGAAATTGTCTACATGAAACACGATGTAACCGGTTTTTGGCAGATCTACAAAGTTTCATCAGCCCGTCTCTGTGAAACAAAAATCGCTCCGTCCGAATTCTTTTATCTAAGTGTGACACCAACCGTGAGCTCAGGCAATATCTTTATTAGCTATAATATCACGAGAAAGAATTATGTCTCCTTGCGAATATACGACACCACAGGCAGAATGGTGAAAGAGCTTCAAAAAAATGAGGTGGATCCTGGTAACTACACCGTCACTTGGGATAGGTCAAATCACTCTGGTGAAAGATGTGAGTCTGGTGTCTATTTCATTAAACTGAAATGTGGAGAATTGAGTAAAACAGAAAAAGTGGTTCTACTAAAGTAACTGCAGAAATATTCTTAAAGAAAAAAGGCAGGAGGAAATTACCTGCCTTTTCCTTATATCCTCAACTGCGTTTTCGCATCGATCATCAGTTATGGAGTACGAATACTACACCACCATGCCTAATGCTGAGATAATCTCCCCTTGTTCCAATAATACCATACTCTGTCCAAGGCCAGGCACCAGATATGGAATATCTTCCGTATCTTATAAGACCAGCACCTCCAAGATTAACGTCATTAGGCCCGCCAATTGATTGATCACAGTGATTGCCAGAGCCTCCATATCCAAAAATTAAGAAATCACCAATGTTCATAGGCATGCCAGTGTACGGATTTTTCGGGAATTGGCCAAGCACAATCTGCAGATCTTCGTCACCACCGGGGAAGTAATATCCAAAACCTTGACGTGCCGTATTAACGTCACTGGGATAAGCTCCGTTGAAATCAACCGCATATGCTTCAACACAGAGTTGTGTTGTGTGCATATTCCCTTTGACTGAGGACTGCTTTGCCCTCTCTTGCATAGCGATGAAATTCGGGATGGCAATTGCCGCCAGAATGCCGATAATTACCACCACGACCATCAGTTCTATTAAAGTAAATCCTCTGCTTTTCATCTCGCACCTCCTTATACATATAACTTTGCTCCTCCAGAATTTAAGAGCTTTGCTAAATCGGGGAAGACCTAAGCGGCCGCTCTATTGATCTTCGCCCTCCGTGCCCCTTTAATATGCAAGATTCATGCCAAAATATGCCTTAGAAACGTATGAAATTCTGCGTATTTACAGGGAAGCTATTGTGTCATAAAAATGTTGTGTATCAAATTGATACAATAAGATTATATGCCGGAGCTCTGATCGTAGTCATTTATTCGGTCTTTTTTCGCACTGTTTTTAAGGCGTTCTCTGCTTTTTCGATCCAGCTCATTGCCCGGGCAGTTCTAAATATTTCTACAGATTCTTTTAGATTTTCTTGCGCTGCGGTCTTCCTTCCTCTCGTTAACGCTACACACCCCCAGTAGTAATGTGTTTTTCCAATACTCACCGGTTCTTTTAACTCATGAAATATAGTCAACGCATTACGGAAACATTCATCTGATTTTTCAAAATCACGGGTCGCACCATAATATCGACCGAGCAAGATATTCATATCACCCTCAAAACTTTTTGTTTTCTCTCCTTTGAACAGACTCTGAATTGTTCTAATCATTTCGTCAAATTTTGCAAGATTCTCTCTTTCCAGATAATAGTCACAAAAACATGGCAAGACATTCTGCAACATTTCTTTCGAACCTGCAGCAATCTTGTGTGCTTGATCGAGATACTTTTTTGCTTTCTTATGCCGATCCAGGACCATGTACAGATCAGCGATAGAGACTGATATAAAACATACCATTCTATTTGATTTTATCGCTTCCGCTATTTTCAGAGCGTTCTCATAATATCTCAACGTCCTATCATAGTCACCAAAATTCTTGTGAATATCGCCGACATCAGATAACAATATTGCTTCATCATCTCTGTTTCCCACATCTCGCACTATCCTCAAGGCTTCTTCATAAAAGTGCAAGGCTTTGGAAAAGTCTGCTTTGTTGTAATAAATCATACCGATATTCCTCAGTGATACTGGCTCATTGATTCGATTTCCGATCTCCCTAAATATCTGTAAAGCATCTTCGTATTTTATCAATGCCTCAGCATAATTACCTGAGTTGTAATGAATGGTGCCAATATTATTAAGCACCCTTGATTCGCCGCTCTTGTCCCCTAATTCTCTGAATATTCTTAAGGCATCTTCATACATTAATAGTGCTTTGCCGTAGTCGCTCAGACTGACATAAATATTGCCAATGTTATTGAGCAAATTTGCTTCGGTTGCCGTGTCTTTTATTTCTTTGACAATCTCCAAGGCATCGGTATTCACTTCTAACGCCTTATCGCACTCTCCCTGACGCAGATATGCCGTACCAATAGTCATCATCGCTTTGGCTGCTAAATTTATGTTGCCGCTTTCTCTAAACAGTTTCACCGCCTCGCTCGCTTCACACTGTGCATCCTCATATCGGGAAAGAGATATGTTAATATTAGCTTTTTCATATTTGATATCTGCCAACCTTTTCTTGTCTCCAAGTTCTGATGCCTGCTTTAAACCATCTTCGAGATCTCTCAACGCATTCTCATTCTCTCCAATGAAATTTAATAGTCTGGCGCGTTTCACTAAACACTCTATTCTTGTGCCTATCTTGTTTCTTTCTCTTTCCTTGTCTAGTAATTCAATCGTCCAGGTATAATACCTAATTGCATTACTGTTTGCATACTCTTCTTTTGATTGATCGCCTGCCTTAATGCAGTATTTTGTACCCTTTTCCTTATCCTGTGCATGGAAATAATGTACTGCTAATTCATCTGCAACTCCATGCTCTTTACCCTTGTTTTGTTCTTCTATCCTCTCAGCAACTTGCCGGTGCAGTTCCATCCGCTTTGGTCCTCTCACATGATTCGTGTATATTGCATTCCGACTGATCGCATCGCTAAATTTGAATCTATCCTGCACGCTTTTTGTCATACCCAGTCTAGCTATGTTATTTATCAACCCCATTATGTGCCCTTCATTATAACCAGTAATCTCTTTTAACATTTTTAAGTCAAACCATCCAATAACACTTGCGATCTCTAAGACATTTTTGCCTTCCTGGCTCAAAGTGCGATATTTTCTCATCGCAATGTCAGTTAGGGTCTTCGGAACAATCTTTTTCTCTGGCGCCTTGAATACCCATTTGTCTTCTTCAACCGCCAAATATCCACCATCAAGCAATTCTCTCATGATTTCTTCAATGTAGAATGGATTCCCACCGCTCTCGCGTGTGATATATTCAGTCAAACTCTTTTCAGGTTCCTCACCAATTATCATCTTCACACTCTTTTTGATATCCTGATATTCAAAAGGTGCCAGAACTGTATCGGTAATCTCAACCTCACGACTGATATAAGAAATAAAATTCTCTAAGGTTTCTGTCTTCTCCTCTGCTCGGTAAATAAAAATAAACGTTATCGGTCTTTCCCTCAATGCCCTCATCAAATATTTTAATACCTCGGTAGACTCCCGGTCAATCCACTGAATATTGTCCAAGATAATTATTTTATCGCGCTCACCAACATCCAGCATTCTCCGCACGCCTTCAAAAAGTCTGTATTTATCCATGACCAATTCCAGACCTTTCACTTCATCTTCTATCTCGGACATAATTTCGGGAATGAGTTTACCAATTTCTATTTTGTAAGCTAAAGGAACATCCTTGATTGCATCCATGCCCAACCTTTGTATGCGATATTTTATTACCTCTCTTATCGGATAATATGGTATTTCCTCAGTGAAGAATATACAATCACACCAGATTATCTCTTTTCCTCTTATGTCGGTTAATACCTCCTTGCCTAACCTCGTCTTGCCGATCCCCACATTGCCTTTAAGCACAACCACTCTAATTTCGCCCGTACTGTCTATCAATGATGTCTTTATCTTATCTTTTTCCTTTACGCGATCCACAAATGCCTTTATCGGTATCTCTGCCTTCTTCTCGCCCGGCGTCTTAATCCTGTCCCGACCGCTCCTTTTTGCGTCGTACAAAGCCTGATCAGCAGCATCCAACAACTCATCAAAATCTCGCCCATTATCCGGATACGATGCAATACCTGCGCTGAGCGTTATTTTCAGTCCTTCAAACTTCTGTTCCTTGCAGTTTTTAAGAATCCTCCGATATGTCACCTCGGCATCATGCTTCACTGTATGAGGCATTACGCAGACAAACTCATCACCACCATAACGAACCACGGTATCCATTGACCTCAATGTATTCTTCAAAAATTGTGCAAACGCCTTTATGATCTCATCGCCCCTTAAATGCCCATACGTATCATTGATTTCTTTGAAATGGTCGATATCGACCATAACTACTGAAAAAGGGACATTCTTTGCTATGAATGCCTTTATTTCATCTTCTTGCTTTTCCTTCAAGTAGCGTCGATTATAAACACCCGTGAGTTCGTCTATATATGATGATTCTATGTCCATTTTTGTCTTCTCGTTTCGTTTGAATTATAATTTAATAAATATGAATGTCAACCTTGGCAAAGTTTTGAAAGCTTGAACTGTCATTGTTTTGCATATTTTTTTCACATTGCCAATCAGCAAAATCGTTAATTCATTAAACAAAATAGTCTTTGGATTGCTTCATTATTATTATCGCATTGAAGACTGCGTGGGCTATGGCAGGCGCGATGAGCATACCGCAAAGTGGCTCTATCATATTCATGCCTTGACAAAATATGGAGCAATATTATAATTATACGGAGGAAGAAATGATATCTTTTAGCAAAGGTTTAAAATATTCATGTATTGCCTTAGTTGTAGCATCCATTAGTACATCACTTAATGCTCAAAAAATTGAAGCACCATTTGATGTTGATGTAACCATTAACAGAGTTAATTGTAGTCAACACTTCGCAAGTTTACGAGAGGGCGAATTTGATTTCCGTTACAGCTGGCAGAATACTATTTGGGGTGCTGATATTTACGGAGCAAGAGTTAGCCCCGCCGGGATGATTCTCGATCCTGCTGGAATTGTTATTTCTAGATCTGTATATTGGCAGTGGTTTCCATCAGTCGCTTTTGATGGATCCAACTATTTGGTTGTCTGGCAAGAAAGCAGGTCTGATAATGATATCTTCGGAGCACGGGTGAGCCCGAGCGGCATACTCCTTGACACTGCGGGATTTGCTATTTCTACTGCTGTGGATAATCAATGGCATCCATCTGTTGCCTTCGGCGGCACAAACTACCTTGTGACCTGGGACGATATGCGCACTGGCAGTCACGATATTTATGGCGCGCGTGTGGACACTGCAGGTACTGTTCTTGACCCAATGGGTATTGCAATCTCAAAAGCACAAAATAGCCAACTAAATCCATCAGTCGCTTTTGATGGATCCAATTATCTAGTGGTTTGGGAAGATGCACGCAGTGGTGCTTTAGATATTTTTTGTACGCGTGTAGACACTTCAGGTATCGTTCTTGACTCAGCCGGGATCGCTATTTCAAGCGCGCAAAACGGACAAAACTACCCGTCTGTTGCATTTGACGGCACAAACTATTTTATTGCTTGGGAGGATCTTCGTAACAATTCCTATTCTGATGTATATGGAGCACGCGTGGACACCTCAGGTGTTGTTCTTGACTCAACGGGAATCCCCATTTCATCTACTACATGGAATAAATCTATGCCGTCCATCGCCTTTGATGGAACGAATTATCTAATTGCTTGGACAGATAACCGCACGTGGCCTTCAGATATCTATGGTGCGCGAGTCACTTCAGAGGGCATTGTCCTCGATTCATCTGGCATCGCCATTACGACTGCAATAGAACGACAATTGTTTTCATCAATCGCTTATGATGGTACAAATTACTTTGTAGCATGGCATGATTTCCGTAACAATCCACCCGACATCTATGGCACTAGAATCGACCTAACCGGCACTGTTCTTGATACATCAGGAATTATTGTCTCTACACAGGTCTATGATCAGCACGATGCAGCAGTCGCATTCGACGGCACAAATTATTTCGTAACCTTCACAGATGGTCGCAACGATTCATATGATATCTTCGGTGTAAGGATTGATCAAACGGGGGTAATTATGGACACCACAGGTATTGCTATCTCAACTGCAGCAGGTGATCAGTTATACCCATCAGTTATATTTGGCGGAAACAACTACTTAGTTGTCTGGCAAGATTTCCGGAACGATACCTTTGACATTTATGGCGCCAGAATGGACCAATCAGGAACTCTACTTGATACTTCAGGAATTGCAATCTCAACAGCTGAAGGGGATCAGATTTATCCATCACTTTCATTCGATGGTACAAATTATCTTGTCGTATGGGAAGACCGTCGCAGTCCTGTTTCTGATATATACGGAGCACGTATAGACCAGGGAGGAGTTTTGCTTGACTCACTAGGCATTGCCATCACGACTGCAATAGACTATCAATGGCATCCATCTGTTGCCTTTGACGGCACAAACTACCTTGTCGTATGGGAAGACCAGCGTAATGCTTCTTTTTCTGATGCCTACGGTGCAAGGGTGAATCAATCAGGGGTTGTTATTGATTCAAATGGTATTGCCATATCAACTGCTGAATATCGACAGAGCAGACCGACTGTTGCTTTTGACGGTGAAAACTACTTTGTAGTCTGGCAAGATAGTCGTGGAATTTTAGCATGGGATATATACGGAACCAGAGTAACAACATCTGGTATTGTTCTGGATACTAACGACATACCGATTTCTGTCTCAATGGATTGGCAATACTTTCCAGCACTAGCTTTTGATGGATCGAATTATCTTGTCACTTGGCAGGATGATCGTAATGACTATTTTTCCGATATTTACGGTGCCCAAGTAAATACATCCGGAATAGTGATCGATTCTTTCGCGGTAGTAATTCAAACAGGACGACAAACATCTCCTGCTGTCATTCACGGCTTAGGAAATCAAATTCTAATCACCTATTCTGATTGGACAGATTCTATAAATACACATCCTGCAAACACCACACGCATCTGGGGTAAGTTCTATCCATTTGTGGGTGTTGAGGAAGAAACACAGCACCTTACTCTCGATGCCACACGTATGCTACACGTATACCCAAACCCCACACAGAAAGAATGCAATATCAGATACACTCTTTCCAAAAAGAGTAGCGTAAATTTGTCATTATATGACGTCGCCGGCAGATTAACAAAGATCATTATCAATGAAAATCAAAATGCAGGAACTTATCATAAGAGAATTGATATGATGAATCTCTCTCAAGGTATATACTTCATACGATTTGCGACCGATGAATATTTTGACATTGAAAAATTTGTTTTTATAAAATAGAAACGAATCAAAAATTGAAATCTAACTCCACAATTTCGCTTTTCAATCTTTTATTGTTCACTTTCTGCTTTCTACTTCCAGTTTTCTCCGCACTTCTATATGCGCGCGGTCTTGATACTCTATGGACAAAAACCTATGGAGGAACAGCTGATGATTGGGCATACTCAGCCCGGCAAATCTCTGATGGTGGATATATAATTGTCGGAGCCACAAAATCATTTGGCGCCGGCGAAAATGATATTTTGATCATTAAAACTGATTCGCTTGGTGATACTGTATGGACGAAAATATATGGTGGCGCAAATAATGACTGCGGTCATTCAATACACGAAAATAGTGACGGAGGATTCATCATCGCCGGAGCCACTGCCTCATCTGGTGCCGGTGGAGATGATGTTTTTCTCATAAAGACTAATGCTATGGGCGATACAATTTGGACAAAGACATACGGTGGTTTAGATGATGACATCGGACATTCAGTACAACTGACTTCAGACCATGGTTATATCATTGCAGGAGGGACCAGTTCTTTTGGCGCTGGCGAAGATGTCTGGCTTCTCAAGACAGATTCGCTAGGTGATACTGTCTGGACAAGGACATATGGTGGCACGAATAGCGATTGTGCTTATTCAGTTCAGCAGACCCTCGACGGTGGATTCATCATCGCCGGAACCACCGCCTCATCTGGCGCTGGTGAAGGTGATTTCTGGCTTATAAAAACTGATCATCTTGGTGATACTATATGGACAAGAACATATGGCGGAACAAGGAACGATGTTGCGCACGCTGTCCAACAGACCTCTGATGATGGATACATTGTTGCGGGTGAAGGATATTGGACCATGCTGGGCTATGAGATGGTCATAATAAAGACGGATAAGTATGGTGACACTCTATGGCGTCATTGTAATGGCAGCCTCAATGACGACTGCGCATATTCAGTCGTAGAAACAGAAAATCATAACGGATATGTAGTGGCTGGTAATTTCAGTTATGAGATTTACATTATTGGAATCGATACAAGTGGTTTTTCTTACTGGTCAGATATATACGGCGGACCTGGTCATGACTGTAGTTATTCGATTGAAAAAACCACAGATGGCGGCTATATCATTGCCGGAATCACCGATTCATACGGTGCCGGTCAATATGATGCATACCTCATAAAAACGGCACAAGACACTTTCAGCGTAGAAGAAAACCAAAACACAACACTACCACAAGTCAGTCTTGAGGTCTCTCCAAATCCGTTCAGAAAACAGACAAAAATACGATACACGCCCGCCCCGCCTGGCGGAGCGAGGCCGGGGATACAAGATGCAGGATACAGGATGCGCAACACTTCATTAAAAATCTATGATGCCACAGGACAGATTGTAAGAGAATTCAATCTGAAATCTGAAATCGCAAATCTGCAATCTGCAGTTTCCTGGAATGGTATGGATGGTTCAAACAGGAAACTGCCTGCCGGTATCTATTTTGTTATCTATTTTGTGCGATTATCTGCTGGTAGTTACTCAGACATTAAAAAAATTATCTTAATAAAATAAATACTCATTTTCTCATTTAGTCAATTGTGTAAATGAGAAAATGAACATCTAATGTTAGATGAATAGTAAAAAAGCGGGGTAGCGTTCGCTACCCCGCATAGTTTTTGAGTCTATTTTAGGAACACTACTTTTTTTACTATGGTTTTGTCGTCTGTGTTCAGTTTGATGAAATAAACACCCTGAGGTAAGTTTTTGTTTATTTTTGCCTCATAAACGCCAGCGCTTACTATGTCATCAACTAATATTTCTTCTACCTGCCCTATTGTGTTATAAACAGCAAGTTTTACATGTGTTGTCTTTGGCAATGCATATTGAATCTTTACATTACCATTTAATACCGGATTCTGCAAAACTCGTATACTGAAATCTGTTATATGATATGTGAAACCCTCTTTGATCCCCTGCGGTGCAATCGCAAACACACTGTCAGAAAAATCCCAGGCTGTGCCTCTGGGTTCCTGCTCGCCAGATCGTGGTGGACCGTATGCCCAGATCATTATTTTACAGGAATCTGATAAGGAATCAGGTACAGTCCAGAGATACGTTGTATCATCGGGCTGTGGGATAGTTATTATTGGATTATAGTCAACACCATTGTTGAATGATACAAACAGACTGAATGAATCTGCACCAGGTGGATCAAACTTCTCCCAGGTGATTGGATACTGACTGCCAACTAGTAGTGTTTCTCCGCCATTAGGTTGGTGTAGCCGCACTCCTTCTATTTCCCAGATCACTGTACCATGTGTATAAGGCATTGTATTCTCTTCCCATGATTCAATGACTTCTGGATAACCGTTCTCATTTAAATCATAAACACTCATGGCAGTAATATCATGGGTAGTCCACGGGCTACTGTATACTCTTTGATATTGCTGCACATCAATTGCTTTGTATATATGCCACTGATTAAAAGCCGACCAGACGATTTCTTCTGTACCATCAGCATCAATGTCGCCACAAATACTAACTTGATGCATCATTGCACCAGGAATGCCTGTGATCGAATCAATCAAGATGAAATCATAGTTATTATCGCCGATTGTTTCATAAAGATAAAGCCACGTTTTACAGAGAAAGTAATGGACAGAGGTAAATAAAAATTCAGGTTTACCATTATCATCCATGTCGTTTGCTGAAAAGACATCATGATTGTTATTCTTCGGGAGTGTATCTAGAAATACTAGCTGATAATCATTGTCACCTACACACTCCCAGACACGCACCATTCCACCAATGTTATCAGGACGACCAGTAACAAATTCGGTTCTTCCATCCTGGTCAAAATCACCGTCAACGAAATAAGTAGAAGGATTTATTGTATCCTCCCATACAAGAGAATACTGATTGTCACCTGTGTTTTCATAAACACACGTATGCCATTTAGTATCGTAATACCTAAACAGTATTTCGTTTAGGCCGTCTTGGTCGAGATCAGTAATATAACCACCATAGATATTCGCAAATCCTGTGTCCTGCCACACAATATTTGTTGGATTTGAGTTTTGAGTGGGTGATTCATAGACAAACATCGGGTAGGGCCACATACCATTTATATTGCCAACCATATCAACCAGTGAATCAGCATCTAAATAACCAACATCGTATAAACCCGACCATAAAGCAGTGTCTTCACGTATGTATCGATCAAAGCCCAGATGTTCCCAGCATTGCATACACACCGGTATATACGCTGATCCAAATACCAGATTTTGCTTACCATCATGATCAGTATCAAAACCAAAAGCACGTTCCATCGCTCCGTTTGGTATATCAGCAGCTCTGCGAAAACTAACTGCACTGCCTGAAGTAATTAAACAAATAACTAAGATGACAACGATTAATGTTTTTCTATGCATTAGTATACCTATAATAAAATTATAGTAAGCCTTCATAATATGTCAATAGATTATCATCAACACAACAGTGAACTTAACCGATAATGTTTAGCCTCATTTAGTCAATTGACTAAATGATAAAATGATAAATATTTTAATGCTATCGTTCTTTGCTGCGGATTTGCTTCATTATTATTATCGCATTGAAGACTGCATGGGCGATGGCAGGCGCGACGAGCGCCTGCCGCCAGATGAATTGCAAAAAAAACGGGGTGGCGAATGCCACCCCGCATGGTTTTTGAGTCTATCTCAAAAATATCGCTTTCTTCACAACAGACTTATCATCGGTGTTTAGTTTGATGAAGTAAACGCCCTGTGGTATATTCCCAACATCGAATGATTTTCGGTATATGCCGGGTGCCTGGTTTTCGTTAGTGATACCACCAACTTTTCTGCCTGCTACATCAAAGATCGATATATTAACATCTGTTTTCTTGGGTAAGATGTATTCTATATGAATAAATTCCTGGCTTGGATTTGGGAAAACCCCTATATCATATCGCGATACGATCGTATTTTTTACCTCTTCAATACCCACAAATGTACCTTTGGCATATTTCATTTTATCGTAGTCGCTACTGATGCCGACATAGGCAACATGCGGTTCGCTATTATCATCTAAGCAAAAAGAAACTGAACGAAAGGTGTAAACGTGTGTGTCTGGTTCAACCCAGCCGCATAAATTCCACATTACGCTATCACGATAACTGTACGTGGGATGAAAAATCATTTGGTCAACGTAAACTACGTGTGGCAGATTCAGGCTATCAAGGTCAAGCCGAATCTGGCAAGAAGCGCCAGCGATCGGTCCTTCTGTATGCCATGAACTACCATCATAAAACGAATAGTATAAAGCAGGCCATTTACAATAACCAATGTGTGGATGATTAAAAGTATCCAGAGTTAAGGATAGAGAATTTTGCTCGCTCCTCATGCAAATACTCTCAGCCCAGGCAAAAACCCAGTTTGTACCATCCCAGTACACATATTTCACAGAATCTGACAATGGATCACATGCTTGATAGTAAGCAATGTGAGGATGATTTTTTTGATCTATCGCGAGTGAAGGACCTTGGTCAGAAAGATTATTTCCATCATTAATAACAGAAGAATGCCATGAGGTTCCATTGTAATGGAGATATTTTATATACCAAAAGGCCCCAATTTGTTGATATTGGGCATAAGCGATACATGGATAATCATTTGTATCGATGTCCAGTGAAACAATGGCCAAATTCGATGGGTTAAGTATTATATCCAAGTCCTGCGTTGACCATACACTGTTTGATTTATTTGCATAGCGTAAGTAACAACTATCTTGCATACGGTAAATATAAGCTATATGTGGGTTGTCATATCTGTCCAAACATAATGATGGATGCTGGTAATAACTCGTAAAATAGTTACCAATACTGCTATCTACTGTTTCCTTAACCCAGTGATTTCCATTTTTAAAGGTATACATTAATTTTAAGGTATCACTGTGATTAGTATCGAGTTTTACATAGTAATAAACAAACTTAGGAGATAAAAGGGTATCTAACTGCAACGAAACAAATACAATACCTCCCTTCGATTTCTCCACAGAATCAGCAATCTCATATTCCCAGTTTATCTGACAAAAACCTAAAACTGTTATCACTAATACAATCAATAATTTCCTGATCTCGCCTCCTAGATTCTAAAAAACTATACTGCAGTTATTTGAAAATGTCAATGGTTTTGTTGATTCTACAGAACATACCAAACTCTTTCATTTATTGAATCTGCCAACTGGTGTATTCGTACAATCCACATTACGGTATTACGACAATTGTCGTAATACCGGATTACCACTCTTTTATGCGGATATGTTGCACGAACCTCTCTAACTTATCGAGTATTTCTAAAACGGCTGGATCTTTGAGCCAATATACTCGTTCATTAAAAGATGGTTCATATCTTACCACATCAATATTGCGGAGATTACGCAGTGTATCTGACATAGTTTGTATTGAGACCCCGATTTCTTTAGCGAGCTCTGATGGAGTCCTTTTGCCAGTGCTTAATATTTTGATTGCGTGATAGGCAGTCGGATTGCCAATAACACGGCACACCCGCGAAGCGCGATACTGCGTCTCCGGCATTTTTCTTTTTCTAATAACATCTTTCATAGTGTTAAATTATCCCCCATTACGGTATTTCGACAATTATCGTAATACCGAAGTACCTTTGGATTGCTTCATTATTATTATAAAATTATATACTGCGTGGGCGATGGCAGGCGCGATGAGCGCCTGCCGCCAGATAAAGAGGCCGCCGTAGCATGCGCCCAAGATCATGGCGCTTACCATTGACCAAAGCCCCTGTCCCCAGTGGAGTAAGCCGAAAAAGATCGACGAAATAACAAGAGCCCAAGCCGTCCCCATGCTTGAGCTCAATTGCGTTATCGCATAACCACGATAAATACTTTCCTCAACAATCCCAGCAAAAACCGTCCCGGCGATCAGCCAGGAGAACCAAGTTTGTCTTATGTCTTCATCAGAATGCAACCTATACCCACCAAACGCGCGCTGCGCCGCACGGCGCAGCCTCACCAGAATGAGATGCTCAAAATAAAATAATACTACACCAAAAACAACACCGATTATGATATCCAACCATAAAATATTTTTCTCGGCAATGAACGACCAACCAATAGATCTTAAACTCAACCCTTTCGCCTGCAAAAAGATAAGAAGTACGACAAAAAGAACCGCATGATTTACAATTAAAATATATGATATCCAATAATTAATCCTTCTCCCAATCGCCACACTATCATACTTTGTTTTAATGCTGAGGTAGGTGGCGATTATGAAAACCAGTAATTTTAGAAAGACTGCTGGAACTAAAAGCATTAACAGAGTTTTGATTATAGCAAACATTTCTTAGGTCGGTCTGTTTACGTTAAACAATTACTCATGCACATACTATAAAATTAAATGCAATCAGCTTTCACAATTACTTTTTTGAATATTGATCTTGGTCGCAATGGTTGTTTCAGCATACAATCTAAGTCAAAGCAATCAGGAATATCATGGCATATGTAACCTATACAAGTCTTCAAAAGAAGAAACATACAGCTTTCAATTCACCAGAGTAGTAACGATACAGGGAATTCATTTATATAATTAAATACATACCTTAAAATCACGGCACTCATTATAAGGAGTTGAATATTATCATTTCTTACAGCCCTGCTCCTTAATCCATCGAATAAATGCTCTTAAGAAATGCCACAATAAAATCAACGCTATAATTACCCGAAAGACAACACGCCATGTCTTGTCAGCAAAATTTTCAATCCTATACAAGCAAACTAAAAACACCGTCAAAATTAGTATTTCAAAGAGAATTTTCGCTGCTCCATGCAGAACCAGTGACACGGGATAACTCCTTTCTCCACATAGATACTTCTGTAGCGCCTTTTCTGTGCAAGAATTCAGATTAGGAAATTGCAGAATCTCGGTCAAAATGTAATACCCATCAGAATTCCAGAAAGGAAGAAAGTTGAGCGCAAATGAAATTAGGGAAACCCATGTCAAGATTATCCACAGAAATGCTTGATTTGTAACGTCTATCATCATAAAGGAAAAACAAATGAAGATACAGTCAGCAAAAAGTCCTGCGCTCAGTACGGCAATTCGTTGTAGGTGCGAATCAAGCAAGTATGTTAAGTTAAGATTTATTTTTATCGCTGGTAGAATAAGCAACTTAGTCATAGGCTTTATGCATATAGGTTTTGGAAATCTTCCAGTAAATATATAAAGCATAGTCCCATGAGCCACTTCATGGAGTAAAGTAAAAGCAGAAATAATTAATAGACATATAAGAAAATGTTCAAGTGCTGGCACTTGAACTATAACATGAAGTTGTGAGAATCTGGTAATAAGCAAATTAGAAACATATACAATTAGCAAAATCAAGGCTATATAATACAGGAATATAATAAATGCAAGCTTAGAACTTGGTGAAATCGTAGACAGTGTATCATGAGATTGAATGTCGCCGGTACTTTTAGAGACAGATCTGGAGTATGAAATGAAACCGATTTTTTCCAATACAGTTAATACTTTGATTTGTTCACCTTGGCTGATACCACATTCAGACATCTTTTCATAGATTGCTGAAGTAATTTGAGGTTTACGTAAACCTATGAGTAGGCAAAATACTTCATCGCTTATAAAATAGTAGGGACCTTCGAATTTTTCCCACATAATGTATTGAGATCTATTATTATTGTATGGCTTAGCCCAAAAGATCGCAGCTTCTTTTAACGCCCAGTAACCAAAATTCACGATTTATGTGCTTCAAAAATCACCAAATGGTGAGGTACTTGTATTCTATCGCAATCATCATAAAATCGTGAATCATTCTTAATGAATTGTATAAGTTTTGCTCGAATAGACGGAAACAAAATAGGATCGAGTCCACTCAACCAGAAGCTATATTGATATAGTATTATTGACAAAAGATCATTGAATCTTTTAACAAGAGTATTATATCTTAATGATGTAATTCGAGAATACGAAAAATCGTTTTCATGTAACACTTTTTCAATTTCGGACACCTCCTTGGGATTCCATTGATCTAACACTTTAGCTACTTCCAAGGGTGTTAAATATATATGAAGTAGTTCATCAATTAGGTCATCGAAGATACCGCCTACATCCTTTGAACCCATTGCCACTCCTATAAGCCATCCTTTATTCACAAGTGCTCTATGTATGAGCTGAATGATTTCGGAGTATTTCCTTCTGGGTATCCAATGGAATGTATAGAATGCAAGAATACCTTGGAATCTTTCAGACCAATCCTGCCATAATGCTTTTTCAGTGTAGTCATTATTGCGAAAAGAAAATCTGCTATTTAGATTTTTCTTAGCTCTTTCGCCCATCTTCGAGCTTAAATCAACACCAATAATTTCTTTTGTCTGAGGATGGAGTTTAAGGAATTCTTCCGAGGCAATTCCAGTACCACAACCGAGATCCAAAATAGATGCATCTTGTGCTACAGGAAGTTTAGCTATTTCTAAAGTATTTTTAATAATCTTCCTAAGCCAAGCAAATCTATTGTTCCAGAAAGGACTATTCCCTTGGCCATAGATATAGGAAGCTACGTCGTAACATCTCTTTAGTATGCTCATCGTTGACTAACTTGAAGGCTTAGCCAAAAGAAGAGGATATACAATAAATTCATCAGGGAAATCGAACCCAAATTCCTCAGCATAATTTTCCTCATCGAAGCCACCAATGGGTAGAATCCCATATTCGTAGGCATTCGCGATTAATGAAATATTCTGCGCTAAATGACCTGATTCTTGCAAAATATAACGGTAAGCACGCGACAAATATTTAATTTCTTGTCTTTTAGGAATTGCTGTAATAAAGAAACAGACAAGCCACGTAGTAGGACGGACGCCAATGAGTCTTCTCTCCAATCTACCCTCCATGCTTGCAAGTGGTAACGGTCCAAAGATCATTTCAAGGCGTGAATCAAATACATTATAATGATAGATAGCTGGTTTAAGTTTCTCTACCCTGAGAGACACAACATAGATTTCTAAAGGATAAAGTCCCCCAGCTGATGGTATAGGTCTTAGGTATTGAGTCAATTCGATTTCTTTCCCGAAGTGGCTCTTTATCCTATGACGTCTTTTCCCCACGATTCCATAGCTGTAGTGTAAAATTGTTGACAGAACTCGAAATGGTATTATAACATCTTCTCCCTTTGTTGGACTCCTCCTTCGTCTTAACGCCTCACCAATTGATAATGGAGGAGGCGGGAGAATATCTAACGGCAAGGATGATATTCCTTCATATATTTTAAATGGAAAGAAAAACCTCCGTACAAAATAAGGTGCTTGATTTAGGTAGCCAGTATGCAAACCCAGTATTCTTCCAGACCTGGATGTGAACTTTGTGTTCTGCCAAAATAATTCTCCAATTCCACCATCCAAATCTTCCGGCAACTCATAAAGGAGCTTCTCATATTCATTGATTTTTAGATATCTCATTTATCAAGGAGAAGGATGTGGTATAGGATTCAACATTTTATAACTAGGTACATCTGGCAAATATCCAACATTAACAGGAACGCGTGTTAATCTCGTCCCACCCAGATGCCTTAATAGATGAGCTCCTTCTAGAGGTTGAAAAGAAGGAATTAGTACTTTGCATACTTTCCCTCCGAGTGCTTCAATATCTGGTGTTGTTAAGTCTATCGCTACGACTTCTATATCTTCTTTCTTCAGTAAATTCACCATATACTTAACATTATCTAAGCAGTTATTGCTGCCAAAATTTGGAAGAGATTTTAAACTAATCTGCACCCCAGATTCCAAGAAGCTCAGTTCTGACATGATACTTTCTGTATTTCTCAACCAGTAATAGGCATGATCATCAAAATTTAAAAGATTTTTTAAATCATCTTCAAAGTTTTTTGTTGAAGACGAATCCAATAAATAACGGTAAAATGGTGCGGTTTGTCCGAGTTCCAAAAACGATTTACAAACAGCTCGAATGGGATCCAGTCGCGCTGCTGACCCCATGACAATTGCCTTTATTCTTTCGCCCGAAGTGCTTCTAATCTTAGCCAAACCAAAAATCCCTATGACGTGTATCTTAAAATCTAAAGACAAATACTTAATCCAGATATTCGAAACAAATGGGAAAAATTTCTGACGCAAATCTAGAATAAATGAATCATCAAGAATAATATTTGGTGTAGGAAGGCGCCACAACCAGCAAATTGAGAATGCATCGCGTTCAAAATGTTCATACAGGCCATAACATAATGCTTCCGACCACGAAAACCCAAAGGCCATTCCGGTAGAAATAGATGGACTTATAATTGATTCTTGAAATAACTTGGAATAAGGTATATAAACCATTTGCGCAGGAACATATCTTGGTTCCTCCTTGGTCAATGACCAACCTTTAACCCAACATACTTTTGTATTTTCAGTGAAGGGTTCATAGTTCCAACCTAAAGATTTATATAATTCATATTGTTTTTCATTAAAAAGACACCATTCTGAAGGATGGACAGCCTCTTTTCCTAAATCAACCCAAGCAGCAAATACAAGCTTTTCTAAATCATAAAAAGCGGCACAATACCTTTCTAAACATTCACCTATCGCTGAAACTCTAGCTTGTACATCAGAGAATCCAGCACCGCCGTTTCTTTGATTACACTTATGTGCACCATAGGCCTTCGTGTCAGCCATAATACCAGCATAAGAGAATATGGGTGGATCACCAGAAGCCAATATACCAGGTAGTAGCTGTTTTACAATACCAACCTCGCCGTCAACAACAATCTTCAGCTTTTCCAAACGATCAAAATCTTCGCTACCCGGTTTGTTAGTTCCCGTCATTATTTAAAATCCATAAGGAGAATACATAGGTTTTTCTTTGACAACATTATAATTACTGCAGTATGCACATCTTGGCAATGTGAGAACTGGATGGTCATATGTGTCGAATCTAAAAAGATTAATGAAAAGAACTCTACCTAAAGTTCTTGGTGTTTCAATATTAGTCAAAGCACAAATGATTTCGGGTATGATCAATTTAGATAGAAATGAACTGCTCCAAATAAGTTGATAGTTTTGGTACGGTGCTGAAATCTTTGTTAGAAGTTCATAAACACTAACGTTTGAGCCTTGTCCAGAATACCTTTTATAAAAACAGTTCCAACACGGTCCGTTCTTTCCATCGATAATTGGTCCAATAATGCCAGACAACCCATCAGGCATCAATATTAAAGGAAGCATTGGTTTTGCTGAATCTAACGCAACGCGATTTGCCTTAAGGAACAAAGATGGATAAAAACCTAAAGATGCAACAACAGCAAATGCTATGGAATTCATCTCCTCATGCCAATCCAATGTTGCTCTTTCCTTGAAAATTGCTACGCTACCCAAGAAAGGGATATCTGCAATTGCTTTTTTGATTTCACACCCCAAGTTATCATTATTAACAAAAATTCCAATTTTCAGCTCTCTTAGCCTTACAGCAACAGTGAATGGTCTGTTAGTGAAACGACTAAAGAAAGGCAACCATTCCTTGAATTTTATTTTTTCATATTTATCAAAAAACTCGCCACAATCTAAGCTCATTAAAAAGTTGTGTGTCCAAAGCTCCTTAATAAATTGATACATTTTCTCTGATTCTTTTGGATTTCTATCTTCTATCTCGTTAAGGTATAAACCACTTTCGTTTTCCAGTTTATCAAACAAGCCACTTCGATAGAAATACTGAGGAATTTCAAAAACTTCACAAGGAGCCATCAGAATATATACCTTTTCTCCATCTTTTATAATTTTGTAAAATGGTTTTAACTTCACATGCTGAAAATCAAAGTCTTCTAACATCTTCATATTGTTTTTTACTTAAAATGGGAAGAGAGTTTATCTCTCTTCCCATAGGTATATATATGTAGTTTATGCAATGCAACAACAGTTGCAATTGCAATTACAGCAGCAACAAGCAGAAGCTCCACCGTTAATCAACGATAGTAACATAAGTCCAGCGATTCCGCTTGCGGGCGCATTGCGATTCTCTAACATTTGAATTAGCTCTGTGGGCTCTACCATTGCTTCCTTCATCCTTTCCTCCTTAATTTATTCCTCATCATCTTCTTCAAACTAACCCCGCCCTGTTGGACGCTCTGTAAGAGCGTTCGATTACAGAGATGCAAAATAAAGATCTCAGCGATTAAGTATGATTACGGAGATAGTAAGCTTGATTGAGGTTTGTCAAAAACCACTACTATCTCCGCAATCAATTATCAAAGACCGTAAAGGAGCATCTTAACAAAATATTTATTAGCAATTTCTGTGCCAGGGGAGATGTTTCGAAATTTCGTCGCTGTCTTCGGCGGCTGTGACATTTATGTCACAAAGATTTTGGGAATTTGTGGCGAATCTGGCGTAAATGTATAATATACAACACTTTCCTGCCGTGACATATTTGGCACGGGGCGTGCCAAATATGTCACAAAATCGATTTATTTTATGAAAATTACTTTCTCAATAATGGATTGTTTATCAGTAGTCAGTTTAACAAAATATACTCCTTGCGGTAGGTTCTTCTTGATTTTTATTCCTAGGTTCTTCTTGATTTTTATTCCATAAACCCCAGCACTTACTATGTCATCAATTAATATCTCTTCTACCTGCCCTAATGTGTTATAAACAGCAAGTTTTATATGTGTTGCCTTTGGCAATGTGTATTGAATTTTTACATTGCCGGTTAATACAGGATTCTGCAAAACTCGCATACTGTAATCTGTTATATGATATCTGACGAAGGTGGCAGGTCTTGACATTAGACATATTGTGAGTAGAATGCGTTATGGCACGACCGCTGAGGATAGAATTTCCTGGCGCATTATATC
>SMTZ1_10000412_pt1 | contig 39810 bp, 37 predicted proteins | sample DeeMarSWOR136_30_FD_25667 | JGI IMG/M metagenome (IMG submission 25667)
AGGTTGCACAGAGTTCTTGTTTCGGGTGCAGGTTTGAAGTTTAAATGTAGAGATGTTATATCTATTAAAGATTTTACGCGTGAAGAAATTGATTACATTTTGAATCTTTCTGAAGCTATGGAGCCTATAGCCCTGAAAGGTTCAGACATGCTTAAAGGAAAAATTCTTGCGACACTGTTTTTTGAACCAAGTACTCGCACTCGTTTAAGTTTCGAGGCAGCAATGCACAAACTGGGTGGTTCTGCAATAGGTTTTGCAGAGGCTGAGATTGCGTCTGTTAAAAAAGGTGAGAATCTTGCGGACACCATTCGTGTTGTGGAGAATTATGCTGATGTGATAGCATTGAGGCATCCGCTTGAGGGTGCGGCTAGACTGGCTGCAGAATTTGCAAGAGTACCGATTATTAATGGTGGTAGTGGAGCAGAAGAACATCCAACACAAGCCCTCCTAGACTTGTATACAATAGTAAAGGAGAAGGATAGAATTGATGGATTGAAAATAGCTCTCGTAGGCGACCTAAGATATGGGCGAACAGTTCACTCGCTTGCCTATGCCCTTTCCTTGTATAATATTGAATTATACCTAGTTTCTCCGGAATCTCTGAAAATGCGTCGAGAAGTACTTGAAACAATAAAACAGAAAATACCTGTGACTATAGGTAAGAGCATTGAAAAGATAGTTTCGCAAGTAGATGTTTTGTATGTTACGAGAATACAGAAAGAGCGCTTTCCAGATCTAGCGGAATACGCAAAAGTCAAAGGTTCCCATAAGGTTGACCTCGAAACTTTAAAGAATGCCAAAGAAGACCTAGCAATTTTGCATCCGCTACCAAGAGTGGGTGAAATAGCTGCTGAAGTGGATGATACACCACATGCACGCTACTTCCAGCAAGTTTGGAACGGTATGGTCGTCAGGATGGCGCTTCTAGCTTTAATATTAGGTGGCATGAAATAGCGGTTTTCATCTAACAAAATTAGAAGGCTACTGATTTACCATGTTTACTTAATGGTGTTAAGGTGCTTGTTGACCCGCATGAAGGACATTTATGTAGTATTCCGAACCAACTTCTTTTACAGTTCTTGCAGTAGATCAGATTACGTTTGTATGTAAAAAATTCTATTCCATGTTTCTTAACAATCCTTTCAGTCCAAGACATAAGCTCATCTGGTTTATGGTTGTCTGTTCCAAGTTCTATTACTGTCAAGTTTCCACCAGCGTGTAATCCATGTAGTCTCTTTTCAATTTTCAAAGGCTTCAGATAGTTTTCCGCGTTTTGAAGGCTTAATCTGCTGATAGTTGAGTAAAAAGGTTTTTCTCTTGTTCCTGAGAATTGAACCTTTGCAATGCCATACCTTTCAATATCCAGCTTCACCAATCTCTTAGATCCTTCAAGATCCGGCAAAATGGCTGGCAACACACGCTTTCTGCGTCTCTTCCCGACGTTATGTGTGAAATCCAAGATGCTTTGAGTTATTTTCTCAGCAAACATCAAAACTTCTTCATTTTCATAGATGCTCTTCCCACAAAATGCCTCAGCAGCCTCCTTCAACCCTGCAAAAGTTACTAGGCGAGAAGAAAACTTCAACCTGAAATAATGATCTCCATCCACACTTTGCATCATAAACGGCATTAAACCTCTGCCACGCTGCTTGATTGCTCTATACTTGATTTCTAAAGCACGCACTGCCATTTCAAGCCTCTCACTTAGAATGTCAAAAATCTGTGTTTCATCTTTTTCACATTCGTATATAATCCGTGGAAGATTCACTATTACCTTTCCTATGTTTCCTGTGCGTAAAGTATCAATTTCCCAATCTTTTTTGAAGTCTGCTTTGAGTCTATAACCTGAAGCTGAGAAAACACTGTGTTTTCGTTTTTCTCCTAGTAGATTAGCGAAGTATGGAGTTCCCTTCTTCGTAGCAAGGTTGTGGGCTTGCAAAAGAATTTCTTTCGCTTTTCTGTCATTAAATGTTTCTGAGCGTATCTTCACAACAATTGTTGGATTAAATAGTGGCTTGTGTAGGCTTTCTTCAGCAAATATTTCGAGGATAAGTGATGCCAAGAGTTGACTTTCTTCTCTGAAGTCTCCATAGTTGCCCATGATTTTGCCGGAAGGCTCGATGACTTTCTTCTCAGCTACAAAATCTGGTGTCACAAGTTCTAAACCTAAGGAGGCCTCCATGTGCTGGCTTATGTTACATATGAAAGAACGTAAAGTTTCTTTTACTTCAGTAGTCTCCATGTCTTTTATGAAAGGTGCGAGGAAGATGTTGAAGTATTCAAATGTTTGTATACTGCTGATTTCTTTGGCAGAGTGAAATAGAATGTTAGAAATCATGGATAATACATGTTGAAAGCTTTTTGGCTGTGAATAAGAAGGCTGAAAAACATTGGTTTTTTCTGGGTTCAATCCTTTTTTAAAGAAAAATCTTAAATCATGTATTATTTCGGTTGGTTTCAGAATCCAGCTGCTTAAATTTTCAATATGTAAAGAACCGGACAGATGTGCATCCGCAATGTCTCTGGGCAGTATGTTTAAAAGTGTATATTCTTTCAAAACAACTTTTCCAGCCTCTACACGTATAGATGTTGATCCTTGAGAAGTTCTGCTTTTCACCTCTACAAGGGATGCGACGTCATGAACTGGGAGCCCTAAACGAGTAAGCTTGTGGCGATATTCTTCTAATCCTTTCTCGATTAAGATTGCGTTTACAACCTCCCTTATAAGAGGAGCTGTAAGATACTTTGTTTTGGATTTAAGTAACCGCTTCTCAACCCTTTTAGCTACTGTTTGAGCCAAATCTACGGGCATGCTAGCTTCTTCTATAAGGGAGTCTACAATCTTGTTTGTATCAAAATCCTCCAATGAAAAACGGGAGGTGCGGACAAGAATTCTTCTCCTTTTACCTGATTTTCTTTCAATTTCCCCTGCAACATTGACCACCATCCTACCTAGTTCAGTTAGGCGATATTTCTTTGCTTCAACATCTGCTTCAATCAAGTCTATCTTAAGCAAAAACTTGAGATGATATGCAAACCTTCCAGCATCCCTACTCGGGTTCATCTTCAAAGCATTCATCAATTCTGTGTATGAGAGAGAACCTATATCAAAAAGCAAGTTCAAAATATTCAGTCTTATCGGTGACGATACTGCCTTCAACACTTTCACTGCATGTAACCGTCGGGAAGGAGACAACTTCTACAACTCCAGAGTAGAAAATATGACAACAACAGTTTAAAAGGTTGGGGAATACCTTTATTTCTAGCTTCAGAAAAATTGAGTGAACGTTTAAGGGGCTGTCGGCTAGCTTGGTCTAGGCTTGGAGACTTGGGCTCTCTAGACCCCGGTTCAAATCCGGGCAGCCCCACCAAAGCTTTGGACATCAGGCTAATACAAAACAGATGCAAAACCTGTTATACATAATTACAACACTAGGATTTGTGAGAATGTCTGAGCAACTGGATGATGCATATCTCCCAAAAATAGAGGATATTTAGACAGACGGTGCAGGTCTACTGTCCAAAACTACTGGTATCTCTAACATCTTTAATGTTTGATTTTCTTTTCTTACCACGCGCAAAGTTACAGTTTCCCCAGGTAATGTATGTTCTTCAAGGTAACTGGCTAGATCATCACTGTTTTTGATGCGTGTGTAATTCATACCGTTTTTTTTCATGGCAATTATCGTGTCGTCAATCTCTAATCCACTTTCCTTAGCGGGGCCAGTGTCTAAGAAATCAACTATTCTCCATCCGTATGTTACATTAATGCTCATCTCTTGAGCGGTTTCGTAATCCATGTTCTTTCCTGCGATGCCTAGGTACGAATATCCTTCATAAGTACCGTCCCTTACCAGCGATGCAATTTCCTTAAGTATTGTATTTGATGGAACCGCGAAGCCTAAGCCTTGTGAGTCTTCAATTATGGCTGTTGTTATTCCTACAACCTTACCATAATAGTTCAATAACGGACCACCAGAGTTTCCAGGATTTATGGGTGCACTTGTTTGTATGATATTAGCTATTCCAAAACCTCCTGTGTACTTCTCCTCACTTATTGTTCTTCCAAGAGCACTCACGATACCAGTAGTCATTGAGCCAATTAAGCCATACGGATTTCCTATGGCTATCACAAGGTCTCCTACTCTTAACGTTGAGGATACAACGGCTTCTAAGGGTTTGAATTCATGTTCAGGCGCGTCAACTAAGAGTACAGCTAGATCCGCATATGGATCTGTTCCATTCTCTATAGCTGCATATCCATTTCCGTTTGAAAATGTCACGCTTACGCTTGTTGTGTCATGAACAACATGGTAATTGGTTATCACAACCATTGTCCCTGAGAAGTCATATACAAATCCGGAGCCTTGAACAGTTCCTTCATTTGTTGTTCCAATAACTAAAACAACCGAATCCTTCACTCTCTCATATAATTCTGCTAGAACAGTGGTGTTCTGGTAGATTGTGATGCTCTGGTTAGTGATATTCTGAAAACCATACAGTTTAGAGATTTGGTTTTTGAGATTCGAAACTTCATGGTTTAAAATGTTAATCTCGCGGAAGGTTATATAACATGTTACTATTCCTCCAGCTATTAATCCAGTTACAAATATCAGTATGAGAAAGACTGAGGAAAATTTTACGTATCGCTCTTCAAACTCGCCCATATTCTTCACCTTTCAGACAAAAATCGAACATTTTCTTAAATAAAAGTTCCGCAAAACCATATTCAGTGTCCTTCCTCTAATAATTTTGTAGATGCTAATACTGCCAGAAATGGTGTTATGGTGATTGCAACTAAGAAAGGGCAGTAACGGGAAGAGTCATAAAGGACACCGCCGATGTAGGGTGCTATGAAGGAGCTGAACATGCTTACTGTTTGAGGGATGGAAATCCAACGAGCTCTAATAGATTCTGGGGCTAATGGGCTGACAATGGCGTCCATCAGAGGCCAATTTAAGTATGAGCCTCCAGCTATGAAAAAGGTTATCAGTAAAATAGAGAAGTCGCGTGATGCCATAAGGAGTATTAGTGAAAAACAGCATAGAATCATAAGGGTGGCAAGTGCATACGATTTTTTCCATCTATCTCCAAGTCTGCCTAGAAGGATTCCTAAGACTGCTGAACCGAAGAAGGAAATTGAGCCTAGGATGCCTATCTCAAGATCACCGTAGCCATATTCTTCCCCTAAAAATTGTGGTACAAAGGGACGAAATAACATCAAGGTAAACATGATCAAAGCAAAGAAAATCGATATAACCAACAGTTTTCTGGTTCTTAAAAGCTTGAAAAAGGAACTACTCTTTTCTTCTCGATATTGACGTTTTACATGTTGGCTGTTAACAAAAACAAGGGCGAAACCAGCCAATCCATAAAGGATGGAGGCTGAATAGAAGACGAGTTGCATGCCTACAGTCTCAGCTAGATATCCCCCAAAAGCTGGGGAGAAGATATAACCGAGGGACCAAGCAACTGAAAGCGCCGTAAAGGTTGAAGTCAACCTGCTTTTATCTGCAGACGTTGCTACATAGGCTGTCCTTGTCGGTCCGCCAAGCCAAAAACCCCATAAGACTATCCCTGGAAGCATTTGAATCCAATTCTCAGCACAAGAGAAAATGAATGGTGCAGGCAACCAAGCACTCCATCCAACAATCATAATCTTCTTACGATCATATCTGTCTGCAAGAATCCCACCGACAAGAAGAGTGAGAGCTGCAACCAGGCTCATGACAGCGTAAAGTATTCCAACTTCTTCAGAACTAGCCCCAAGACTCTTAGTCATATAATAGGGTAAAAGATAAGCGTAAAGGCCATCACCAAAAGAACCCGTAAGATTTGAAATGAAAATGATTTTTAAGTCTCTGTTCAGCACTTCTGTAAGGAAACCCAACCTCCAAATTTTGTGATGTATAGTCAAAGTCACCTCAGAGATTTCTCTCGCAGTTTTAGCTACCGATGGTTATGAACCGAATGGACGGTGGTTTTTATTATTTTCTAGCATAGAAAAGATATCCACAGTCTTCCTATGGTTATTTCAATTTATTTACGTTGGAGTAGTGCCTGGAAATCTTTCTGTCAGTACTAACTCTTCAGTGAACCATTTTTTTGTTACGTACTTTTTAGGATTTGTTCTTAAGTGTCGTCTGATTCATTAATTAGCATTTAAGACAACGTAAATACATGCAGTTTCGACATACACCACCAAAACTGTTTTGATCTAAGAATCGTTGGATTCAACAACTGATCAGAGTTATTTTCTTCTATCAATTATGTCTAGAGCTTCAGGTCCTGTACCTATAAGTACTATCGGGATGCCTGTTTTTTCTTCTATCTCAGTTATAAACTGCTTCGCTGCTTCCGAGAGTCTAGCGTAATCTCTCACTCCTTTACATTTCGTGTACATGATATCAAGCTTTGTTAGGGCTAGCTGGGTCGCTCCGTTAATCATAACAGCCTTTTTGGCGTTTTCAAAGTTGAATGGAGCTGAACGTCGTTCACGGCCTGTCCCAGCAGCCATTTCAAACCATCCTCGGTCTTTTGCTTCTTCTTTTGCTAATTCTCCTGGTAAGGGCCCACCACCAACTCGTGTCATAAAGGCTTTGAACACAACTAACACTTCGTTGACCTTCGTTGGACCTACGCCTGCTTCTGAACATATTGCAGAAGCGCTTGTGTCCCTTCCAGTCACGTATGGGTATGTTCCATGGAAGAGTGAAAGCATCAATCCTTGCGTACCTTCCAATATAACTCTTCGGTCTTTGCTTATTCCATTGTTCACTTCTTCTGCTACATCCGTCAAGTATGACTGTAGTTCTGGAATGTCCTTTGCAAGTTTCGCTGTTCTGCCTACACGCTCTTCAATCGCTGGACCTACACCCCAACCCGTTGTACCTATGCCCTTTAAATGTCCCCTTGTTTTATCTTGGAATGAATGTTTTTCTTCGATTATTGATGTTTGATGATCAATGCCTATTCGACTCTTCACATTTGTTTCTTCAACTTCTTTGAGAAGTTGTGGTAAATGGATATTTACACCAGCCCCAATCAATAAGCGACATTTTTCGTTTATGAAGGCCGCTGGAACCATATGTAACGCGTACCGTTTGCCTTGATACCATACAGTGTGAGCAGCATTGACTGAACCTGTTCTAACACAAATGTCCAGTTGATCTTTCAGGGCTAGATATGATATTATCTTCCCTTTACCTTCATCTCCCCAAAAACCTCCAGTAATAACTGTGCAGGGCATTTTTTTCACCGCGAAGAAAATTTGTCAGAGATTATTTAAGATTGTTTGCCAATTTTATGTAGAAAATATCCAGTTACAATCCGATAGCGTGGATTAAGTTCAAGTTAAGTAGGTCTGCCCGATTTATGTTTCTCAACGGTATTTTTAATGATCTTTTTCTCCCATATGGAATACATTTAACGAAGACTTTTCTCCTAAACTTGTCTTTCTGTATCTCAGCTAATACAACATTCACTATTACCGAACCATCTTTCAGGTGAAGGTTCACGTTCCTTCCAAGAAGAGACTTCACCGTGTTTATGTTGAATCTTTCCATGAATTACCACTCCAAATCTTTTTTGGCAATTTTATTCCAACAGTGCCTACAAATTGGTCGTTTCTTTCCTTCAAATAGTATATATACTTCAATATTGATGTTCTCACATTTATCATTCCATGGATTTCTACACCGTTCCATCATTGTGCATCTCCAATAGCAGATCAATGACAAGATACGTAGCTGTTCTGCTTTTAAAATTCTCTAAGAAACGACATTTATGTACTGTGGAGAGAGATGAGTTAAAGTGAATTTTCCTTTTGTTTCAGAAACCCCAAATCCATGCAAGGTGACAATGCAAAAAATTAAGGTTGCTTCCCTAATTAATACAAAGCATCTTAAGCATTATTTCCTCATGGGTTAACCTCAATAAAGCCACAAAAGACATTCATGAAAGGCGACAATGGATTTGCGGGGGTTCTAAGATTTATGTAAGCCGTTTTTTCTCATTTATCCCTAAATCATATGTACGTTCATAAATGAGCACGTTGAAGATTCTTGTTTTATTGGCGATTTTTGAATCCTCCTTGTCCTAAATAATGCTCCGTGTGTGCTTAACTAAATCAGACAAATAATAAACACAAGTTTTAAAGATTAAGCAATCGGTGGGTTTTAAATCTGTAAGTGTGAAATAACACGATGGTGTCTCTCTTAATGATTGACTCTTATCAATTTGGCGAAATAGTGATAAATGGTAAAAAATACGAAAGTGATCTTATAATTTTTCCAGAAAAGATTATTGACAACTGGTGGAGGAAGGAAGGACATAAAGTGTATATTGAAGATTTAAATGAAATCGTCAAACGTGAACCAACACCTGAAGTGCTTGTTCTCGGAACAGGCTGCTATGGATTGGTAAAAGTCCAATCCAGAGTTAAAACCAATTTGAAATCTTACGGAATCGAATTGACTGCTCGACCGACAAGAGAAGCATGCCAGATATTTAACAAACTTTTATTGTCTAGAAAACGAATTGCCGGAGCTTTCCACCTCACGTGCTAGTGCGTAACTACGTGGAAACAAAATCTTAAGTGAATCAGACGTTCATAGTCTAAGCAACAGAGGAATTAATGAAATGTACGCCCAGTTGTTGAAAGAAATTGAAGAAGAAGCCACAAATCTTCTAAGCGATCTAATACGTCTAAATACGACCAACCCGCCAGGAAACGAAATAGAAGCAGCAAAGTATTTAGCTCAAAACCTAAAAAGAGACGGATTCGAATGCGAACTTTTGGAATCTACCCAAGGAAGAGGTAATCTAGTCACTCGCATCAAAGGAACCGGTGAAAAACCCAGCTTACTCTTGCTTTCCCATTTAGACGTAGTTGCCGCAAACCCGAAAGAGTGGAGCGTAGACCCCTTTGGAGGCATAATCCAAGACGGTTTCGTTTGGGGACGCGGAGCAATAGATATGAAGTCAATGACTGTCATGGAAGTAATGGTTATGAAACTTCTGAAAAGAAACAACCTACAACCAAAAGGCGATATCATACTGGCTGCAACGGCCGACGAAGAAAAAGGTGGAGGAGCTGGAGCAGGATGGCTTATTCACAACTATCCGGAAAAAATCCAAGCAAATTACGTGATAAACGAGGGTGGAGGCTTAGCAATCTCATTCAACGGAAAAGATGTCTATACGATTCAGACAGCTGAAAAGGGAATCCTGTGGCTCAAAATCGTGGCAAAGGGTAAGCCTGGACACGGCTCGGTTCCAGGTGCAGCCGATAATGCCATACTTCGCATCAACAAGATTGTTGATATACTTGGAAATCACCGTTCAAAAATTTCACTGGTGCCAACCGTAAGGCAGTTCTTAAGCGGAATCGCAAAAGAAAACGATCTTCTGCAACAAACCTTGTCGGTTTTACTCCAAAATCCAGAGAGGGGAGACCAAATCTTAGACATGCTAGCGCAGAAAGACAAGGCCTTTGCTGAAGAGGTACGTGCAATGTTTAGGATGACTATCACACCTACAATAATTCAAGGTGGCACAAAAGAAAACATAATTCCTTCAGAATGCGAAGTAGTGTTTGACTGCAGAATCCTACCTGGACAAACCCCTGCTCATGCCATAAAGGAAATAAGAGGTTTACTAAAAAGTGTTGATATAACAAAATTGGATTTTGAAATTATTCAAGCCAACGAGCCATCCGAATCTTCTATGGATACACCACTTTACACGCAGATTGTAAAAGTTCTAAAAGAGTTTGAACCAGACTGTTCTGCGACACCAATTATGCTTACTGGTGGAACAGACTCTCGGTTCTTCAGAAAAAATGGTAGTATCTGCTATGGTTTTCAACCAATACGGGCGGACCTACCTTACAGTGAAATTTTAAAGATGGTGCATGGCATAGACGAACGAATCTCTATAGAGAACCTAGTATTTGGAACAAGCATCTTATACAGTCTAGTTAGAAGATTTATGACTTAACATGGAAACGATTGGGTACACCTAATCCTCTTTTTTTGTGTCTCTCATTTTTCAATGTTCACTTTTTCACTTGAAGGTGAAATTATAAATATGTGTTTAAAGATTTCTCTAGAAGGGATTTTGGAATGCCAGCAATAGAGATTGGGAGAATCTGTGTGAAACTGGTTGGTCGAGAAGCAGGAAGAAAATGCATAATAGTGGATACAATCGATAAGAACTTCGCATTAGTAACGGGTCCAAAAAACGTGACCAACGTGAAAAGGCGAAGAGTGAATATCAACCACATTGAACCACTTCAAAACAAAATAAAAATTAAGCGTGGAGCCTCTGACGAAGAAATAATTAAAATACTTGAAGGTTCAGAGAAACTAGAAGAAATGAAAAAAATCGTAAAACCAACTTTGTCTCTAACTTAGATTTTTTCAAGCCGACAGTTGAAAAACATGGCTGTTCAGTTTATTTGATCCAAAAAGTTTCATCTATGAACAGAAGAATGCTCTATAAAATGGTGAAAGGCTTACAGCAACCTTGCAAGGCTATGTATTTCTCATAATATTCTTTTTTGTGGATTCCAATGTGTAATCTGTGGAATTCCATCGGTGTTTTTCTTGGTATGTTGCTTTTTCACTATTAAACAAATAGTGATGCAAAGATAATAAGAATCCGAAGAACCCGAAATCAGTATTCATCAAATTTATAATGTTATTCGCGCGCGCTAAAGGAAGACTGAAAACTCCAGACAAGAAATCATCGCTGAAAAATTTTTGAAATGACTTCGAGTTCAACTCTTAAATTAAGCATTTTGGATTATTTGGCAATCACTCAGACGGTCTTTTAACTATCTTTTGTAGAAATCAAAAAAGTTATTCGGGTTTGAAACTGGTACAGTAACCACAGTATAAGTGATCCAGAGATTTCAACATTAAACGTCAAATGTGCTATGGAGAGAACCAACATAATATCTTTCAGAAAACCTAAGAGCTTTACAGTTTGAATACTAGTGAAAATCTAAACTCTTATACCTCTAAGCTATTTCTACTGTTAGGAGTCAAGTTTAACATGCCTAGAACAGTTGCCCCATGGGAAACTGAACCCAAAATACTAGTTAAGGCTGAAGACGAAACAAATCCCCGTTACGGTCATAAGCCAGAGGAAAGATCACCTAAGGAATGCATAAAATACGGCATCATCAACTTAGATAAACCAGCAGGCCCAACAAGTCATGAAGTAGCTGCATGGGTTAAACGAATACTGAACCTTCAAAGTGTCGGTCACGGCGGGACTCTAGAGGCATAATCTTACACATAAACCGGAGAAATCCCCATGTGACCGGTATCCTACCAATAGCGTTAGAGGAATCTAGAAAGATCGTTCAAGCTCTGCTTACAAGTGGAAAGGAATATTGTTGCGTCATGAAGCTTCATAGAGAAGCAAAAGAAGAACGCGTCAAGAAAGTCCTGAATGAATTTGAAGACACAATTTATCAGAGGCCGCCTCTTCGCGCTTCAGTCAAACGTCGACTGCGCACTAGAACAATCTACTATCTCGACTTCCTTGAGATGGTAGAGCGAAACGTTCTCTTCAAGGTAGGCTGTGAAGGCGGAACATACATACGAAAATTATGTCACGATGTGGGTGAAGTCTTAGGATGCGGAGCCCACATGCAAGAGCTGCGGAGAACAAGATCTGGCCCCTTCACCGAGAATGGAGACATGGTGACGCTGCATGACGTAGCCTACTGGTTTATGGAATGGCAACAAAAGAAAGATGAGACCATATTAAAGCAATTCATTCAACCCATGGAAAAAGCTTTAGCTCTAGTTCCAAAGATTTACATCAGAGACTCAGCTGTGGATGCCATCTGCCATGGTGCAAACCTTACAGCACCAGGTGTGTTATCCTTTGAAACCAAGATAAGAAAGAATTCAATGGTCGCAGTTCTCACTCTAAAAGGCGAAGCTGTAGCCTTATCTAATGCCATATCTTCCGCAAAAGAAATTTTGGATATGGATCACGGTATTGTTGCTGTAAGCAGAAGAGTTTTGATGCGTAGGGGGACGTATCCCAAATGCTGGAAAAGTGGCGATGTATAAAATGTCCAAGAAAACTTCAAACCACTATTTCGTATCTAATCCAAAATCAAAGATAAAACTTGGGACAATACACACGGTTCTTCGTGGAAGAACTTTCGAATTTCTGACATCCTCAGGCTTATTCTCTAAAAAACGTGTTGATCTAGGCACAAGACTACTAATCGAGTCAATGATTCTGCCTGAAGAGGGACTTATTCTGGATGTTGGATGCGGTTACGGAGCTATTGGAATAGCAGCCGCCACTTTCAATCCTAATCTGAGCGTAGTCATGGTTGATGTGAACAAACGGGCCATATGGCTTACAAAACAAAACATCAAACGTAACAACCTTAGCAATATTGAAGTCAGACGGGGCTACCTTTACGAACCAGCAAAAGATTTAAACTTCAACTGCATCCTTTCAAACCCACCGATAAGTGTTGGAATGAAAGCTGTAACAGCAATAATTGTTGGAGCACCAAGACACATGGCAAACAAAGCGTTCTTCCAAATGGTTGTACGTTCAAAAATAGGCAAAAAAAGACTGCGAACTCTCTTGGAAAAAGTTTTTGGAAACACTGAAATACTTACGAAAAAAAGCGGATATCGTGTCTTTATTTCAGAAAAACAATAAAATGTGCTTCCAACTGACGCTGTTGCGTATGCCGGGGTCTCCTAGCCAGGTATGGAGCAGGCCTGGAAATTATGAGATACCTGAAAGCCTGTGGCCTCTTGAGGCCTCGTGGGTTCAAATCCCACCCCCGGCGCCAAAAGCGTGCGCTGGTCGGGGAACATTGACTTAACAGAGGTGAACAGATAGTTATGATGCTTCAAGAGTGCTTTGACCAATAATTTCCAATGCTTTCAAAACCTTTGTGATCGCGTTTATCCATCTCAGATAGGCGTTTGCTGTTGCACGCAGAGCAACAGTATCCCTAGCCTTGATTTTCAAAACTAGACATTTTTTTTCTTTCTCCAAAAATACTGTGGATCGCTTCGTTAGGGGTTTTCTAACTTCAGGTTCCAAAGCTTCGAATACAATTTCCAAGTGCGTATCTGAAGGAAACTTCAAACGTACCAGAGCACTAGCCTTCATCTAGACAGCTCCCAAACCAAATGGGATATTTCCATCTGCGGACCAACCTCAACAAGCTCCGGAACAAGCTTGAACATGATAATTATATGATTTGGAGAATATGCTGATATCTGTATAGCAATATCAAAATTTCCATCATAGACTTCCTTAAGCGGAAGAATTGAGATGTCAAAGAATTCAGATAAAGCGTCTCCAAGCCTTTTGACCGCTGAGAAGTGCCTCTGTGAAGTTGTGATAACAACTGACTTTCCCCTTCTTCTCTTGGATATATTCTCTCGGAAATCCTTACGCAATTTTACTTTATTCACATAAATCAAAGGTGGAACAGCATTCAATCCCTCCTCGTCCACCTCAAAAAACCCGATTTTTCCCAAACCTTTCTTCCATCTACTAGTAATCATGACTTTTTCTGCATTAGACTCCAATGCTTTCTCAGCTACTCCGTCAAGACTCAATTTGCCACGGTTTATTCGTACAACATTTGGAATAACATATGAAAGATCTTTACAAAATGCTCTGGTGTTTTTGGAGGGTCCCCGTGAAGTCGTTAATAATATGAACGATTTTTCAGCCAACGCTTAAATCACTAACAGAATCAAAAATCCTGTCTACTTATTTTTCTTCTTTTCTTCTCTTAATGTCTCCTTGGCTGCACGTTTTGCTACTATTCCCAGCTTTGTGGTTGGAGTATATGCTCCACCAGTAAATGTGAACCCACATTTTCTGCACTTCCAAAGGCCAACGCTTATCCTCTTCACCCGCTGAAGGCCGCACTGTGGGCATTCATGCAATTTCTTCAGTACCTCAACTATCTTAATATATCGTTTTCTAACAGTAGTTCCGTAACGGGATCCTAACCCACGTGTCGGCCCAACTTTCTTCGTTCTCTTTCCCACTTGCTTCACAACTTTATTTCTTTATGGATTTCCTTAACTTTCTCCATAGCTATTTTAGTCGCTTCTAATATTTCTTTCAGTGTTAAATATCCGCTATCGCCTTTTTGGATGGCGCATATATTTCCATTATCATCAATGGTTATTGTCAGCCTGGCATCCATCACCTGTTCTTCTTCAAGTCCTGGATCAACAATAAGTTTGTCATTTATCTTCGCAAAAGTGATAGCAATCGGACGCTTTCCTACTGGAAGGGGAGTATAACCTGGTTTTATCTTTACTTCATCTTCTTCTATCTCATACTTGAACATCTTCGTATTAAGTAGAGCGGCGATGGCAGCCAACGCAGAAGCATCGATAAGGTTTCCATCATGGTTAAGCACGTAGACGTCTACGAAAACCACGAATACTTTCTTTCCAGGTTTAACGCATAACTTTTTCAAGTCGATAGCCTTTGATTCTCTGATTCCCCTATCAACAACTCTGGCAAGCTCTATCGCATCTTCACGTGGTGGTCCAGGCTCAAAAGTCGGTGACGCCAATGGTACAAGCTCAGCATTTACAGTTAAGACTCCTTCATCAGGTGTATCTGGGAATGGTTTACCAATTTCAATTTTTGTACCAACAATAACCTCCGTCTTTCCGAGAAGCACCCTAGCTGAGCCTTCAGCATTTTCAATCACTCCTTGTTCAACCTTCATTTCACGGTAGTCTGTTATGCTTCTATCATCCAGCCTCTTTCCTTTCTCGACAAGCTCTTCAATCTTTTTTCGCTTCACTTGGATAATTATTGATGACACTATTCTTCAACCTCCTTCTCAACGTTTAAGTACTTGGCTTTTAACGCCTCTTTTTGTAGTGTATAGATTTCTCTGCATCCTTTAAGGGCTAAATTTACAGTTTTCTCAAACTCTTCAAGACTCAGAATTCCATCCATCTGTAACAGAGTTACAGCATCAAAATTTGGCATTAAAGCCACAGGCACATCAGCACCACCTTTCTTGTCTTCAGTACCCATCAAATCTAACACTATGGTGCTGTCAACTTTTCCAGCTGCGCAAGCTGCCACCAAATCCCGCATTGGAATGCCTGCATCTGCTAAGGCTAATGATGCAGCAGTGATACTTGCACATCTTGTTCCCCCATCAGCCTGCAGAACCTCAATGAAAACATCTATGCCAGTTCTCGGGTAATATTCAAGGAAAACAGAAGGTTCAAGAGCTTCTCTAATAACTTTTGAAAGCTCTATGTCCCTTCTCGATGGCGCTGGTGACTTGCGTTCCTCAACAGAGAAAGGTGCCATGTGATACCGGGTTCTCAGAACCGTTCGGTCTGGACGTGCCAAATGTTTCGGATGTAGTTCTTTGGGACCATATATGGCAGCTAAAATTTTGTTTTTCCCTTGCTGGATGTATGCTGAACCGTTGGCATTTGGTAATATGCCTATTTCAAATTTTATCGATCTTAATTCTTCTGGTTTTCTTCCATCCAATCTCAAACCTTTCTTATCAATCAACTTTTCAGTTTTTTGGCTCATTCTTTATTTCCTCCTTTTCTTTCTTTAATCATCTGGGCTATATGGTCTGTTAGACCACTTGTGTGGGATTCAGCCTCAACTTTTTTAATGGCCATAATCGCTATTTGTTCTTCTTCTAAGTTCTTGCCGGTGACTAATATAGCACCGTTGCGTCCAAGGATCATGTGGCATCCTGTTTCCTGTTTTATCATGGATATCATTGAGCCTTTTCTACCTATAACGCGTGGAATCTTCGTCGGAGTTACCTTTACAACTTGTCCGCGGGTTATTTTTCCTAGTCCTGGTTCACCAACTGTCAATTTTGGATTATGCGTCCTGTCATAGGCTATTATCTTTGCAATCACCAAGTCTCCCGCATCAAGAACTTCGGACAAATCGTCTTTCTGTGGTCGGAATCTTCTGCTTAAGACATCTGAAGCTCCTAGAATAGCCAGATATGGTGAATTTATGTCTACGATCCATCCGTTGAAACCAACTTCCACAATGGTTCCTATTACGGTGTCCTCCACTTTTGGAATGTAAAAGGCTCTGAGAGCTAAGACATCCACTTTTTTATCTGTGTACTCTACAAGTCCTATCCTTGAAGCGTAAATCTTTTTGTCTTCCATGTATGTATTTTCGCCTGCAATATATTTTTCATCAGCAACCAGATCTCCAGGTGTTACAAGTTGTCTTCTTTCAATATAGGTTGGCATAATTTACACATCCAAGATAATAATTATCCGTTTTTAGGAGAGCATTTTTGCTTCTGCTATTCCCTTGGTTATCTCTCCAATTTTTTCCAAGAATGGACCATATAAGCCTGCTGGCATCTCTAAAACTCCGTACCATGAGCCATCTCCACGCCATTCGTCAAGTTTTATCTTTCCGAATCCCTTAACTGTTCCGTAGGCTTTCGCTGCGTATTCTGCTGGTATGCGAACCTCAACAGAGACTTGCTCCATTTTCAAGGGTAAAATACTTCGCAACAATTTGATTATTCCTTTTGCTTGTTCTTCCAGTGGTTTGAATGGATCTATTGAATAGTGTATTTGTTCCATGGCTTGTTCTATGCGTAACGGTGGATGTGGAAGATTCGTTTTCGGATCGACGCATTGTCTTGATATGAAGGCTATTATCTGCTTTCTCTTGTCTTCACTCATTTTTCTACGTTGTTCAGTTGTGAGTTGTATTGTTCCTTTTTTCAGGATTGCTTCCGCCACTTTAAGGGTATCTGTTGTTCCGAAGACGTTGCGCAAGCTTTCTTCTGAGACCTTTGTACCTTTTTTCGCGTCTGAGAATATCGTTTCAGTAACTAAAATTTCGGTTATTGCCGATTTTTTTCCTATGCGGTATTGTAACGCTTTTTCGGGTTTCACTAGAAGTTCAAAGTGTTCGTTATCCTTTGTGAAACGGGCAATTGTGTATTTATCACCCATCCGTATTTCACTTGCCTAAGCCTAACTCCTTTATATATTCCTTGAGTTTGTCGTCGCTTAACATCTCCATGTTCATGGTTGCTGAAGGAATGACCGCTATCTTTATTCTAGGCTGTAGCTGTCTAGCTTCCAAGGCTTTCACTAGACATTTTACTGCAAGTTTAATGATGTCTTCAAGAATCATTTCCTCACGATATTCCCCTTCCAACATTTTCATAACCGTTTCCCTGCCCGCACCTTCTGCTGTAGCTTTATAACCCCTATACGTTCCGCTTGGATGAGTACCAAACACATGGCTTCCAGTTTTGTCCACTCCACCAAAAATCATTGAAACCCCAAAAGGTCTCACGCCAGCATGCTGTGTATAAAGCTGTTTTATATCGCATATTCTCTTTGTTACTACTTCCACATCTATTGGTTCATCATATGTTAACTTGTTACTTTGCGCGTTTATCCGTGCCTGGTTTATCAAAACCCTCGCATCTGAACTTAACCCAACTATGGCTGCCCCTATATGATTGTCAATCTTAAAAATCTTCCAAGAAAATCTTGCTTCTTCAAGAGGATCAACCGTCTCTTCTGCTCCTATAACAACCCCTTCAGAGCATGATATTCCTAAAATAGTTGCTCCTCGGTTCACCAATTCCATCGCATATTCAACTTGAAACAGCCGACCGTCCGGTGAGAAAACGGTTATGGCACGATCATACGCTCCTGGTGCCGCAAACATAGACATTAATATTTACCTCACTGTATTCCTAATTCACTTGCAGACTCTCATATAATAACTGAACTAAAAACCTTTTCCTATCCGTTTTCGTTTCTATTTCAAGTTCTCATTTGCATTTTAGGAAGATCAACGTACTCTAGGATGTCAAGTCCAAGGTTCAGGTTCCATACACAATTTTTAAAAGAGTTATTCTACTTTTCAAATGTACCTAAGAATATGGTTGAACGAGAGTTGAAACTAATATGCCTACATGGGTATGTACAAAATGTAGAATTGAATACACAAGTAGATGCCGCAAGCATTTTGTTCAGAATATGGAGCACCGAAAGACAAGCATAAGAAGAAGGTATAACTAGCGCGCGTGTGAGCCCGTACGGGTCACAGAATCCTCGTGGAAAAATGATGTATAGACTATGTGCGCTACTATTTGAAATAACATCTAGGAGAGAAGCACTATGGACGGAAGACACAAACGATACTTTTTAAGAACGAAAGAGGCAAAGCTAATCTTAAGTGAAGCTTCAGAGAAGCTTGAAGTTGATTTTACACATATTTTCAATAGTAAAGCTGCAATGGAATTGGTCGAGACGGACTTCGCTGAAATATTTATCATAAACAGTGAGCCATTACTCGTTAGAATCGGAGAAAAAATCTTTCCGACCTTGGTTTTCACTGAACGTTTTGATTTGATGCCCAAAGTTGTTGTTGATATGGGTGCGGTCCCACATGTATGCAATGGTGCGAATATTATGGCTCCTGGAATTGTAAGGTTTGAAGGAGCCTTTAGAAGAGGTGACTACGTATCTGTTGTGGATGAGAAGCATGGTAAAACAATTGCAATAGGCGAAGCCATTTACGATGTAGATGCCGCAGAGAAAACTGCTGAAGGAGTCGTCATTAAAAATATCCATTTCGTTGGCGACAAAATATGGAATTCTATTAAAAAATCAAAGAACCTTTGAGATAAAATTGAAACAATTACTTCAACCATCCTGGAAGAAGGTGAATCCTCATGTTTGCTTACATTGGTTCCAAGATCAAAATGGTCATTTGTAATCATTATTCGACATTCAAGTGGCGCGCGCTAAGAAAAAGACTTACAAACAAACTGGATAATCCTAGGCTATTACGAATAAGCTTCCATACTTTCAGACATTGGAAAGCAACCCTAGAATACCCCAAAACGCACAATGTTCTTCATGTCAAAGAGCTTCTAGGACATCGAAGACTGGATACACCGCTTCTCTATATTCAATTGGAAAACGCAATATTTCAAAGCGACTCGGACAAATTTAATGTTAAAGCTGTCAGTGAACCTGAACAAGTTAAAGCGTTGCTTGAAGTCGGATTTGAATACGTCTGCAAAAAAGATGGCTTAATGTTCTTCAGAAAGCGTAAATGAATGTGGAATACGAAAAGAGAATGCTATATCATTATTCTGGATTCATAAAATACTTTTGTAATTAATCAATACTGCAAATCTAGAGGCGTGGTTCAAGGAAACGCTTAAACTATTAGAAAATAAATATTGTGTTAGAGAGGAAAAGTTTGCCAGGTCTGAAGGCCATATTGAGCATATTTAAGAAAGCTGAAAAGAAGAAAATCGGAAAGATTGAAGCTGAATATGTGTATGGCAAAACCTACTTGAAAGCTATACCTCTCCGCGATTTATCAGACTTGGACATTGTTAAAAATGAGGTGAACTCTGGAAACGTCCTAATCCTCAGGATAACTTCACTTGCTAACAAAAGCCTTGAAGATGTGAAACGTGCAGTAAATGAATTACGCGAATTTGTTGAATCGATTAACGGAGATATTGCTCGTTTAGGTGAGGAACGAGTTGTCATCTGTCCTCCAAACGTGAGGATTTGGAGGGAAAAAACTCCGATATCAAATAAGCCTATGCCTACAGCAGCGTAAAAGTTTCCATAATCGCTGGCACTATTGTTCGGATCCCACATCTTCTGTGAATGAAGTTTGCTATGCTTAAACATTTTGTCCTTTCGCCATGACAGACTATAATTCTTTCAGGATTTGGTTTGAGATGAGTTATGTACCTAACTATCTGTCGTCTATCTGAATGCCCGGAAAAACCTTCGATTGATTCCACTTGTAATCTGACTTTTACAACTCCCATTCTACCATTGCTATCTATCATCGTGACCTCGGGCAATCCCTTCTGCACTCTCCTTCCCATTGTACCCGCAATCTGATAACTCACAAAAATTATGGTGTTTCTCTCATCTTCTGCCAAACTCTTGAAATACTCTACTACAGGTCCGCCCTCAAGCATTCCAGATGTAGCCATAACGATGCAAGGTTCACCATCTATTATTTCCTGTCTAGTGCTTGAATGCTTCACAATTGTGAAATAATCTGATTGGAAGGGATTTATCCCATCATGAAGTATGCTTCTGCGAACTTCTCTACCCAAATACTCTGGATATGCAGTGTGAATTGCTGTTGCCTCCGAAATCATGCCTTCAATGAACACTGGCGCCTCTTTCATTAAGCCACGTCGCATATACCCGTCAATAACAAGCATTATTTCTTGAGCCCTACCTACTGCCGGCACTGGAATTAAGACTTTGCCTTTCCTATCTAAGGCTTCATTTATAATGGAAGTCAAATGTTCTTCAGCTTCAAATCTTGAAGGCATAATATCTTCCGGGTTGCCATAAGTGCTTTCAGTTATTAATGTCTCAACTCTTGGAAACTCCTTTACTGCTGCTTCTAACAACATAGTTTTTCCGTATTTATAGTCACCCGTGTAAACAATGTTGTGTAACCCCTCGCCTATATGTAGATGCGTTACCGAAGAACCTAGAATGTGGCCTGCGTTGTGCAATGTCAATCGAATGTCTGGAGCTATATCTGTCACCGCACCATGCCTTAAAGGAATAGTGTGAAGAACGCATTCACGAACATTTTTTTGATCATAAGGTGGTATAATCCCCTGCTTGTCTGCCACGTCCAAGTAATCAAGTTGCAACAGCGTCATCAAATTTGAGGTTGGAGCCGAACAATACACTGGACCATCATACCCGTATTTATAGAGGAAAGGCATCAAACCACAATGGTCAATATGAGCATGACTTATTATGACAGCGTCCAGTGAGTCAATTTCAAATGTGGGAATATCCAATCTCGGAAAGAGTTCAAAGGCTTTAGAAGAGCCAGGATTAATTCCACAATCCAGTAATATGTTGCTTTCTCTTGTTTGAACTAGAAATGCAGATCTTCCGACTTCTTGAACTCCTCCAAGGGCTGTGATCCGAAGGTCTCCAACATCATAGGTTTTGGGTCTGAATATCCTTTCGCCGACTGTACGGAGTATTCTCTCTCTTTCCTTGCTTCGTGAATGAAGGTAATGACGCATATGGGCAACGATTTTGGAACGCAGAGGCGGGCTTCTGAGAACATGAGGACGCCATCTAGTTTGCCGTATAATCTCTTGAAGCACTACACCATTTTTTCCGATGACCATTCCTGGTTTTTTAGCCTCAATTATTATCTCGCCGAGGCTTGGGTCAAAATTCACATCTGTTACTTCTGCTTCTGGTAAGGTTATTTCCTTGGCTATTCTTTCTGCTTCCTTCTCTGGCATTCTTACTGAAGGGTCGGAACGAATTACTATTCTCTTCCTCAGTACGTTGACGATGTCTGCAATTATACCGCTTTGCTCAACCAAAAGGTCCGGTTTTTTAGCGTATACTGCAAGCATCGGCCCTTCATATTCTATTCTTGTCACTTGAGCTTGTTTTGGAATATGCTCCAGAATGTACTGACTTATTTCTATTTTATCTTTTTCAGAGTCTGATGCCACTGCCTAAGCTTCCTCAATTTGCTAGAAGTTTATTCTTTTCTTCCTCTGTTAACTCCTGATAACCCTTTTCATCTATAACTGATACATTGAAACTGTCACCACTTGCAGTATCTCGCTTCATAGCAGAGTCAATAGACTTAACAATCACGGGGAGAACTTCCTTGGCGTACATGTCTTCCTTAAACTTGTCCTCCAGAACACCGTAGGCTATTGGCGATCCAGAACCAGTAGCAACACATTTTTCTTCTGTCAAACTGCCGAATGGATCCAGTGAAAACACATGTGGTCCAGTATCATCAAAACCGCCTATTAGAATTTGTGCAATCAGAGGTGCATATCTGGATGAAAACAAGAGGTTTGCGATAAGCCTTGCTGCTGCACTCACAGGCATAGGTCTGCCGATGTTCAGTTTGTAAAGTTGCGCGTTTGCTATTAGTATATCGACAGTTCTTTGGGCGTCAGCAACGCTTCCTGAAATGGTCATTGCCAAATGATCAGCTACCTTGTATATTTTTTTCCCATGTTTGTGAGCTACGTAAGTACCCATAGTTACACGAGTGTCTGAAGCCAGTATCACACCATCTTTACATACGACACCAATAGTTGTCGTTCCCTTCAATACTAACTGATTGACTGTTTCATTGTTGTTTATCATTTTTTTAACTTTCTCCAAAACCTGAGTCCGTGCTTGAAACTATTCCGTTAGCAACCGGCATGGTGTAATCACAACCACGAGTTTATTAATATTACGGTTTAATAAATGAAGAACAGAAGCAGCTTTTAGTGGGGAACGAAACTAAAAGTTTTAAACGTGTATGGTTATGTAGAATTGAGAAAGTATATGCTTAAACAGTGATTGCTTTGTCTTTAAAATACCATCGCATGCAACTTCCAAGAGAAGTAATCGTTGGAAACGGGATAATTGAGCGGGTTACAGAAGTCTGCAGGAGACTTGGATATACCGAATCCGCGCTCATAGTCGCTGGTTCAAAGACGAATAAAATCGTTGGAAAAAAAGTCAGGGATCTTCTTGAAGAGGAAGTAGTAGAAGTTAACACCTTCCTTGTTGAATCAGCTACAGTCAAGGAAGTTCAAGACATCGAAGAAAAAATTATGGCCTTGAAACCTCAGGTCGTCTTTGGAGTTGGTGGTGGAACAAAAATAGATGTTGCAAAGCTGAGTTCGGCATATCAAGAAGTTCCGTTCATAAGTATCCCGACAACAGCCTCCCATGATGGAATTGCAAGTCCTTTATCCTCAGTAAAAGGCTTTGAAAAACCATATTCCATCATGGCTCAAGCCCCAATAGCTATCATAGCAGACACAAGTATTATAATGCAGGCACCTTGGCGATACGTCATAAGTGGTTGCGGGGACGTGATAGCAAAATTTACATCGGTAAAAGATTGGCAGCTAGCTCACGAAGATAAAAAGGAATATTATGGGGAGTATGCTGCAAGTCTAGCTTTGATGAGTGCCAAACTTGTGATGAAAAATGCTGAACTGATCAAAACACAGGAAGAGGAAGGATTGCGGGTGCTTTTGGAGGCCCTGATTAGTTGCGGAGTGTCTATGAGCATTGCTGGAAGTAGTCGCCCATGCAGTGGTTCAGAGCATCTATTTAGTCATGCTCTGGATATAATCAGACGTAACCATGCTATGCACGGTGAACAATGTGGTGTAGGAACAGTAATGATGGCTTATCTGCACAATGCAGACTGGAAGTATACAAGAGAGACATTGAAGATGTTAGGTGCACCAACAAACGCCGATGAGCTTGGTGTGGAAAAAGAAGATGTGATAAAAGCTTTGGAGTTGTCTTCGACCATAAGGCTTGAACGATACACAATCCTTAACAAGTTGAATCTAAACTATGATGATTACGAAAGACTTGCTAGAACAACAAATACAATCAGCTAAGTAGCTTGAACCGGATCTAGATGAGAAGATGACAAATAGGTTAGTGATCACTTGATTAAGCAAACTTGTGAGCTTGCTGACAAAACTTGTTACTGTTTTTCAAGAAGGCTACAAGTTGTAGTATATTTTTAAGAAGCTTTGGTTGAAGTGGGCAGTTCAATATATACTTTTTCAACTATTCTACTTCCAGCTTTTTTTGTCAAGGTCAAACTTGCAGGCTGTTACTTGGATTCAAGTTGTTAGTGAATGTTTGTATGCGTTATCTGCCTTTTGTGTGTGAATGTTTGCTACACATAACACTTATTAGAGTGAATTGCATTACCGCACTAAGCCTCATTAGATAGAACGGTGATGCTTTTGAAAATTGAAAAACTGATACGGCATGCATTTCATTTACGACGAAGTATCGATGCTTCAAAAAAAGGACGTCAAAGACATCGACTTATTAAGAAATATGTACGAGTTATTTGGCAAATACAGGACTGCCAGACAGCAAACAACACTGCATGAAAGATGCATGCGTTGCCTGTAATTTCTTCAGTTCTCAATAATCGATTAAGATATACGAAATGATTCCTGAAACTTGCAGTATTTCCTTTTCGTTGCTTTCACAATTTCATTTCTTAGGTTTTCTCCCTTCAAATTCAGTTTCCTTATCCTTACGAATTCATTGAGTAGCTGTGTATCATGAAATACTGTTTTTATCCAATTCTCGAAGTGTCCTCTGGAAATGTGAAACTCCAAGGCCGCTACATCAACTTTCTTAACTAGTTTATAGAAGTCCTGGAGGCTTTTTGCTGATAAACCTGTGTCCTGTCCAATTCCTGTGTAAAAGTGAAATTCCATGTCTTTTGGAACTCTGTCAAGGACATTGAGAGCAATTTTCCCCTTTTCCGTTAATGAATATCCTTGCCCAATCTTCCTGACGAACCCCGCCTTCAAGAGTTCTTGTAGACCATGCACTGTCTGGCTTGGACTCAGCCCAACCTTTTTTGTGAATTCCTTCCAGCCGATATTACTGGTAATAGCATTCATGGTCTTCAGAATCCTCAATAGCTCCTCCGCCACTTCAATCACCTCAAACCTCTTATCATATAATTCCTAATATTCCTTAAATGCATTCAGATACTTATGAGAACCTAGCATAGTGCTTGCGCGCGACTTTTATTGTTCAAGACGCTTCGAAAGAGATAAACTGTCTCTCATGCAACCCGAAGTGAGTCTGCAATTGTCATACCAATCCTTAGGAACAAAAGAATTGTCGGTGAGCTTGACATTGATTCTCACACTCTCACCATTTACGGATTATGACAAATTTTTTCTTGAGAAGATATGTGAAATAATGTATTAACTTCTTTAGGTTTTTGTAAGTAGATCTAAAGCCATGCGAGCGGTAAAGTGTTCTTGATTATGTTTTCTCTTGGAACTGTTACCTCTTCTGTACCCCAGGTTCCAAATCATGTACGCTGGCAATATAAAGGGCGAGAAGCCTTGGAAATCGCAGATGGAGAATTAATCTGTGTGTAGACATACATGACTAGTGTTTAGACAATGTTGTTTTTAGAGGAAAGAAGTTTTAAAGTCAGTAACATCAAATTGTTTGGTGGTGTAAAGATTTGGTTCTGGCAGCTAAAATATTCGAGATAAAAGAGGAAACGGATCTTGGAATGATTGTTTGGAAACTTAAGGATCTTCATGAAGAGGATCGTTATCAAACGGAGGAGGGAGAGACTATGAATTTGTTGACAGAGATTTTGGATCTGAAATCAGAGAATGGGTTGGTATCAGGAGTTTTCAGCAAGGATTTTGTGCGTAGACGCTTTTATAGACGAGAGATAGTTGAAACTCCTATTACAGAGGAAGCTCCTTTTTGGATTATACCTTTTAAAGAGAGGGTGTTCGTAGTCGTGTTGGCACCATCTGTAGCTCGTGGAGTAAAGAAGTTATTGACAAATTATGTGGCGAACAAGCTCAGTAAGGTTCTTTTCATAGAGCCTAGGGTGATTGTTGAGACAAAGATATCGCATGAAACTCTTAAGGAGCTTCATGAGTCTAATCCGCAGGCGACGAAACTTATATGGTTTGATGAAGTTGATCTTCCAGGCGTGGAGAAGCTTTGTTTGGCTGGATCAGATGTTGCTGACACTGAACTCTACCACGATTATCTTGACCATGGAAAGATATGGTATGTTGTCTTTGAAGCCCAGAAACATGGATTTGTAGTCGGGATTACAAGAAATTGTGTAGTGACACTCTTCAGTAAAAGCGCTACTGACGACTTCGTGAAATATATCATAGAAGACCTTCTAATGGATATTGAGTATTAACACAAAGTCACAATCTACATGATGTCAACGTAATATTAGAGATATTGGCGCATCTTACAGCTTAATTATAGTTTGTGTTATGTTTTCTTTGATTTTCTGCTTTCTTTCCTCAGTGCATTCTTCTCTAGTGTACGTATGATTTCTAGTGCTTCATCTATCACTCTTATGTCATTTGCGATTTTTTCCAAGTATTTTGGGAAATTGAGAGTTCTTAGTACTGCTACGCCTTTTTCTTTGATGGCATACAATGTCTTCCTATATGATTCTCGTTTTTCCACAAGGTTATTTTGTATCAAAAAATCTAATCGTTGTCTAAGAATCGTACAATCCATATCAGTTTCATACGCTATATGGTCAAGAGTCAAAGGCTTGACAACAAGAGCTTCCAGAATGGACATGTATGACTCTAGCTTTGGCTTCTGCATTTGTATGCGCCTTCTTCTAGATTCTGGTTACCATGGATAAATCGCTTGTGAATCCTGAATCTTTAATAGTCAAGCCCATGAGATACATAGACAAAAAACTTCGGTGAAAACTGTGAAGTATGTATTAAGTAGCATTAGAAAAACGCTGTTTAGTTCTTTTGGGGTCATATTCGGTTAGGAGATTAGGTTGGGCTTTCGTTTCTTATTCTTGTTTCTATTATGAAGATTGGGTATTGTTAACATTGAAATTTCTGATTCTTTCAATGAGTGTTTCAATTTTGTGATGCGCTTTCATATCTTCCTTCCATTGGTTCGGGAATTTTTGTCTAAACCATCCAGCAGCACGTTCATCCATCATCACGATTATCCCTTTATCATCAGGACTACGCAATAATCTTCCAGTAGATTGAGCTAAAGCATTCAAACAAGGGATGCCGATCGCATACTCCAATGATTTATTTCCGAATTTTTCTTCGAAGTATTTGATAAGAACCTTTTGTAGCTCTGTTTGCTTAGGATAAGGCAAACCTACTGTGATCACAGCTGATAGCATAGATTTGCCATTCAATGACATGTCAACACCTTCACTTATCTTGGCTCTGGCAACTCCGAAAACAATGCAATGTTCATGGAGTTTTAGGAATTGGAGAACATCGGCAATTCTCGTGTCTCTCCTTTCAGTAATGATAGGCAAATTCAAATCCATGGCTTTAGCGACTTCGTGCATTATCGCGTAGGATGGAAAGTAAACGGCTACCTTGCCATTAATCTCTTCAATGATCCTTTCCAGATGATTAGCAATTCTCTTCCATTGAGCTTCATTGCGTCTTTCAAATTTTGTTGTGACAGACGTGTCTACAACGATAAGTCTGTTTTCCCTTGGAAAGGGGCTTGGAAGTTCAATGCTTTTGCAGCGGCGTCTCTCAATCCCTAAAACATCAATATAGTAATCAGTGTGCCAAAGGGTTCCAGACATGAGGATAGCTGAACGAAGTTGATTGATAATGCTTGCAGCTAAAGCAGGGTCAAGACATCGAATTCCAAGTCCTATCCGCTGCCTTCTACTTCTATCACCTTCCACCTTGCTGTAACGGGCGTAACTTGACCCTGCCATGCTGATCCAGTCTTCGAAGAAAGTTGCGCATCTCGACAGATAAGAAATTGGATTTCTACCTCTTTCAGCCCTTTTGTACCGAACAATATCCCCTAGTTCTGAAAGTTCAGAGATGATTTCAAGCAGCTTATCTCGATTTACTCTCAACTTCGACAGTAATGGCCTGACTATTTCATGTGTTTCTATAACATGTTGCACATCGGCTCCAAACTCTTCATACACTTTTCTGCCGAGTTTGACCATTACATCATGCAATGCTTCTAAGACGCCGGAATCATCAATACCAAAAGTTTCAACCTCGTGTTGGGCTCTTCTAACAGAGATTAATGAAAGTTCATCTGAGAGGATGCCAGCAGCATAATATGGCAAACTATGTGCCTCATCAAAGATGCAGTTTACATCTTCAAATTTCATTCCGGCTTTTTCAAAAGTCGACTCTCTAACAGAATCAACTAGAACGTAATTGTAGTTACCAACGATAATATCAGCATATTTGGCGAGAATTCTAGTGACTTCGTAAGGGCAGAAGCCTTCATCAGTGCTTATCTTATATACTTCATCTGGAAGCAAAGGACTAAACTTCTTGATTTTGTTAATCATGTGATGAGCACGAAAGCTTACCTTTCGTCCCTTGTAGGTTCTTTCGTAATATTCACAAGTCTTTCCGAAAGTTCCATCCTTTAAGTTTCTGCAGTATTGAAGAAAGTCGCGATAGCTTATGCCCTTAATTTTCGGGCTCTTCCTCACATGGGGGCACATCTCTTTTTTGCCCTTAAAGATTGAAGCGACAAAGTTGACGCCTGAATATTCCTTGATTCTCTTAAGTTCCCTACAATAAATTTCAAGTTGATTCCGTGTTCTGGTTAGGGCAAGAAGCCGTCCAACAGAACTATCCAGTTCTTTTGCCATGAAAAACGCTGTCAAAACAGAAATAGATTTTCCAGTGCCACAAGGAGAAGAAAGCAACCCGATTTTCCTATTGTTAATCGCATCAAAAGCAAAATCTATTGCATCACGTTGGAATGGACGGGAACTGGTGTAAGGAAAGAATCTCTCAAACCCAGCTTTGTCTTTTTTCTGAATGTGCCGTAATGATTGTTTGACAACAACATATTTTCTTCTTAAGAAGCTTCCACATTTCTCACAAAAAAGACTCTCTTTGTAATCTTCAGTTGAGTGAACTGTACCACAACGGGGACAAACATATTTCAATCTTTTAGCCAATTATCTCAAACCTAGACAGTAGTAGTCAATCGTAATCATAACTTTTATCGAAGGATTTAATACGAAACTTATCGGTAACTACGTCTAAGCAAATCTCCAAGTTTAGCAATTCTTTCTCAAATTATGTCTAAATTGAAAATAACCTATAGGTTTAGATCGAAATCCGCGGTATTCCCCGTTTTTTTCCTTCGAGTTTGTCGTAGCACGTGCACGCTTTTGAAATTGAACTCACACTCATAGTTTCTTTGTCGAAAGGAAAGGAATAAGAGTTGAGCTGTATATTGGGATTTTCAAAAGTGGACTGTACGGGGAAGCTTGACATTTGGGATTCGTTGACCCCTTCACTGCGGTTGTTATCTGCTTCTGTTTTCTTGGAGTAATGCTATACAAACGTGTAAACATTGGAATAACCTTGAACATAGTAGCTTTGTTTCTGGCTTTGCTGTCACTTAACTGGCAAGAGATTCCAACAATAATCTATGAAACATGTGTTGATTTGCGTACAATCTCAGTTGTGTTCGCAACCTTTGGGATAATGCTGATGAGCCAGCTTTACAAGGTGACAAAAGTCATTAACGATTTGAGTGAAGGCCTAAGCAGAATAGTAAGCAATTCGAAACTTGTAGTGAGTATACTTCCAGCAATCATAGGGTTATTACCAGTCGCAGGCGGAGCCTTAATGTCAGCACCTCTCGTAGAAGCTGAAACAGATAGACTTGGATTGAAGGCTGAAAAGAAAACCTATGTAAACGTCTGGTTTAGACATACAATTTTTCCAATCTACCCGATAAGCCAAGTCCTCATATTTACAGCAAAGCTTACAGAATTAACGGTGATCTCCATCATCATACGCCAAATTCCAGTAGTCATCTCAATGATACTAGCCGGCTACTTCATCGGTTTATGGAAGACAAATCCTACAACAGAGAAAAAAGAGATTCCTAAAACAACCTTGGGTTCGGAGCTGAAACGATTCATTATTACGTTCTCACCGATCTTAGCCACAATAATTGCAGTCGTCAGTTTCAGTATTGACGTCTCTATAGCAGCATTCATAGGAGTGGTTGTTCTCCTCGTAATCGCCAAACCAAGCTTGGCAGTCTTCAAAAAATCTTTCATGAACTGGGCAACTTACGGAATCACATTTGCGGCTTACGGTGCATTTTTGTTGAGGAACATTGTTGAAGCAACAGAAATCTCTGAAGTCTTCAGTACATTCGTCGCTAATGGAAGCCTCAACAATCTCTTGCTGTTAACGATTATCCCAGCAGTTTTAGCTTTCTTCATTGGTTCTCCATTAGGAGCAGTAGCTATAAGTTTCTCTATATTAGAAGGTGTGTTAAGTTTTACTCCTAAAAGTGCAGCATTACTTTATATTAGCAGTTATCTTGGATATGTAGTTGCACCCACCCATCTCTGTTTAGTCTTAACTGCTGACTATTTCAAATGCTCCTTAGATAAACTGTACAAATACTTGATTCCTTCTTTGATGTTTCCCTTTGTAACAGCAATACTGCTTTACCTTCTAACCTGAAAATACGAAGGAAGTGTTTCAAAGGAACATATTTGAAATTGTGACAAACGTAGCGCACGTGGGTCTGAATCCCAGATAAATGGAGGTGCCCCTGCGACTCCTGCCTTTTTTTTGTTTCTGAATAAATCCACAAACTACAAGAAAAAGGTGAGATATTTCATTTGATTACATTCAAGCTTCCTTGTCTCCCTATTCTTAACTGGCGTTCGCCCCTAAACGTAGTTACTTTGCCATTTTCGATGTTAATTGAGTCACCTTCAGAAATAATGTTGATCTGCTGGTTCCATAAATTAATTCTGATGGAGCCCGTATCGTCGGCGATAAGTGCATTTGATACATACGCCATTCTGCCTGATCTGGTGTACACCATTTTCGATTTTGGGATTTCAAGCACTCTCGCCTTCAGGTTAATCCGTTTCATTCCAGCTTTCAAGTTCTTTATTCTGAAGTTTGCGCCCTCATAGTTTTTGACTGAAGAAGCTCTTCTGGGCGGTATTGCTTTCATATATCTTTCAAGATGATTACCTCCCAGTAGGATTGTAGTCGATATCGGAAATTGAGCTACAACCTTTTGAACATTGGTGAAGAGAAAACTTGCTGAATCATTAGTCTTCTTACGACATCTTATCACTAATTGTTTGCATTCTGATTCTTTGTGATTCCAAGCTTCCACAATGCAATTAAAAAATTCGCTTGAATCAACCTTATGGACCATAGCTATTCTGGCAAGGTACTCCAGAATCCTTCTATCTTTGTATGAGTGCAAGCTGTTAGGAATCCTGCCTCTACCTTTCCAAACTCGTTTCAGCATCTGGTCATTTCCATTTTACATTTTAATGTGATTACTATGGTTCCAGAATCACAAACCGTATGTTTATTCCAGTAGTCTCAACATCACTTATATAGGTTGGCTCATTTGTGAACCTTTCTAATCTTATCCTAGTTTTGACATTTCCGGTTGCGAAGAAAGCTTAGAGCATGTTGCTTTTGCCTGTAATATTGTAGGGAAAAAATTTTTTAACTCAGTCCAAAATCTTCAAAAAATCGATTGCTAATTGCTGATCAGAGGGAGTCAGGATGAAACTTTACACATACACCTTTTTTGGGTATTTTGAAAAACAGTGTAAAATACTACAATCGCAGAACAAATCCTTTTCGACTAATCTTTAAGATATCTTTCTCAACTATTTGGTCTGTTTTCTCTTGTATCGTCGAATGCTGCCGCCTCTTTTTTCAAATTGCAGGTCCAAGGTGACGTCAGAATGATGTATGTGCTATAATTACCTTTCTTTTTGCCCAATGTAAAATCTCTGACTTTTGCATTAAAGTCTTTCTATCAGGGGTCTTCGGTGCGCCCAACATTCTCGGCAGTAAACTGGTCTTCTTGGGTCAGGTTTGAATGGAACTTCACATTTGCTTCCACAATCAGTGCAAACTGCCGTGTGTGTCTCTGCGGACTCTCTAAGCGAGCCCCGAATCTCATTTTCCATTTCTTCTATTGTAGTCTTTGTTAATGCTTTTATTCGGTTCAGTTTTGAAATTTCTCCGTATCCTACAAGTGTTATAGCCGTTCCTTCACCTCCCATCCTGGCTGTTCGTCCAATTCTGTGAAAATATACTAATGCGTCTAATGGAATGTCATAATTTATTATGTGGGTTATTCCTTGGATGTCTAAACCTCTTGCTGCAACATCCGTTGCAACAAGTAACTTCAGTTTTCCTTTTCTGAAAGAGTCGCTAACGAAATCTCTTTGAGCTTGGGTAAGGCCGCCATGCAACTGTTTTGCGTCATATCGTCGTCTCCTTAATCTGTCTGCTAGCCTGTTTGTTCCTATGCGTGTTTTGCAAAATATTATGGCTTTTTCTATATGGTTTTCATCTAGAATGTTGCATAAGATCTGAAACTTATTTCTAGGGTTTACAACCATATAATATTGGTCTATCTGTGTCAGGGCTATTTCGTCCTTGCTCACTAGTATTTTTTCGGGTTTATTCAGGTATTTATTACACACATTCATTACTGACTGGTCAATTGTTGCCGAAAAGAGGCTTATCTGCCTATTTGTTGGCACGTTCGAAAGTATGTATTCAATGTCATCTATGAAACCCATATCCAGCATTCTATCCGCTTCATCCAAAACAACAACTTTCACCGATGCAAGATCTAGGGTTCCCCTTTTCAGATGATCTATTATGCGACCTGGCGTACCCACAACAATATGAACGCCTCCTTGCAACACATATATTTGTTTTTGGATAGGTTTTCCACCATAGATTGGTAAGACCTTAAATTTTGCGAATCTACTGATTCGGCTTATGTGCTCTGCAACTTGTACAGCAAGTTCACGTGTTGGCTCCAAAATAAGACCTTGAACACTCTTGATTGTTGGGTTTAACCGTTCAATCATCGGAATTCCGAAAGCCGCAGTCTTACCCGTTCCAGTCCGTGCCTGTCCAATAACATCCTTACCTTCAAGTAATGGCATTATTGCCTGAGCCTGAATTGGGAAAAGATTGCTAAATCCAAGCTCTTCAACACCGTCTAAGATTTCTTGACTTAACGGCAAATCTTCAAAGCATTCTATTTGCATAGTTTTTATACCTCCTATCACAAAAATTCTGTATACAGTTCTCAAAAGCCTTCAAAAAGCTTCTTTCAAACACGAGTAATTGTGATAGTCTTTTCAACGAAAGCTCATATAAAAAGATTACCACTTACAATTAGCAAATTACAAGGGAAGAAGAAAAACTTCATATGCAAAGTTTCCAAAATCACTGAAAAGTCCAGAAATTAATAGTGAACGGTTGAATACATCTACGAACAATCGATTTTTAGATTCTTCAGAAAGAGAAAATGAAGTGTCGCTGGTTCATTCCAAAAGTCCATTGAAATGCCGAGGGCCGGGTTTGAACCGGCGACAACCCGGTCTTCAGCCGGGCGCTCTCCCAGGCTGAGCTACCTCGGCCTTGAATTCAGAATATGGTGGGTATGTTTTTAAATTTTCTGAATTTTGTTGGAAGATGAGAATAGGGGGCAAGTATCTTTCTTTCCTCGGCGAGGGAAGAAAGGAGAAGGGAGTAAATTGCCTTGCACCCCTAAGTAAAACTGGTAGTGTCTTATAGAAAAGTCTTATGAAACATTGTTTCATAAATTCGGATTCAGAATCTTAGCTTGTGTTACATCAATGTTGAAAACATACCTTAAAAACTGGATAACGGTAAGCATATTCGAGGGGAAAGTAGTATGAATAGGAAAATGGCGATAATAGCGTTCGAGTTGGTTGATGAAAGCTTGGAAGAAAGAAACGAGAAGATAGTGCAAGAATTACATAAATGGTTTCGTGAAGATGCGATTTCCATTCCGTGGGTTAAAGACATAAGAAATATAACTGTCAAACAAGAGTAGCCAACTTGAAAGGATAAGAATAACATAAAAACCACTAGTCATTCTTGATTCTGTTGCACTTTCCAAAGTTTTGGCCGTCAGAACAAGTATTAATTTTCATTCATAAACACAGCAAAGATTATGAAGGTTAACAGCAAAACTAACAATGAAATGAAGATGTAGGGTCCGTAGTCTAGTGGTTAGGACATCGCCCTCACGTGGCGAAGATCGCTGGTTCAAATCCGGCCGGACCCACCACAAATTCTTATGATAAGAAAGAAAATTCAATGAATAGTAACCTTTAATAACTGATGGAATGTCAAAGCCTTCAGTGTCCCAGAATTGAGTTCAGCTATCGAAGTGACTAGTGCAGTTAAGCGTTTCGGTGAAATTCTTGCCTTAGATAATTTAAGCTTCAGAATTGAACTAGGCGAAATCTTTGGGCTTATTGGTCCAAATGGAGCTGGAAAAACAACTGCCCTCCGCATTGCTTCAACATTGTTGTTGCCCACGTCTGGCACAGTGAAGGTTTTTGGTTTAGATGTTGTTAATGACTCTGCTCAAGTCCGAAAGGTCATAACTTATCTTCCTGAAGAGGCTGGTGTCTACCGGAACCTTTCTGGTTGGGAATATCTAAAGTTTATGGCCAAGTTTAACACGGAAAACAAGCATGAAATTGACAGGATGGTTGAGGAGGCAGCTGAGATATCTGGTCTAGGTGAAAGATTAAAGGACAAGGCAAAAACCTATAGTAAAGGAATGAAGCGTCGCCTCCTCGTTGCGAGAGCATTGATGTCTAAACCTAGACTCGCCATTTTGGATGAACCAACAAGTGGGCTAGATGTTTTACACTCTTATCATGTAAGGGAGATAATTAAACGGCATGTGAAAGAAGAGAGAGTGACCGTCTTACTTTCAAGTCACAACATGCTTGAAGTTGAACATCTATGCGATAGGGTTGCACTACTTGACAAAGGCAAAATTGTTGCTAAAGGAAAACCGCAAGAACTGAAAGAAAGATTCGAAAGCGAAAATCTTGAAGAAGTTTTTGCTAAGGTGGTTGGACTTGTTTAAAGGCTTCGTAAATATCTTGATGAAAGAACTAAAAGAACTGCTTAGAGACCCAAAAATCTTCTTAGGCATGATAATTATCCCCGTTATAATGTTTCCACTATTAGGCGCTGTCATGAATTTTTCAGTGCAGTCCGCTCTAGAAAAAGTTGAAAACGCCACCATAATAGTTCTAAACAACGACGAAGGAAACTACTCTAAATTTTTCATTAACTTCCTTAACCTTTCACTTAGAATTATCGTTATCACTAACACAACTCCAGAAGAAGTTCTAAACTCGTTATCGAAATACAACACCACACAGTTTGTCGAGATTCCCTATGGTTTCAGCAAAAACATGACCCAGCATATCCAAACCCCTAATCAAGATATAACGGCTTTCATAAATTTCTACGCAGTTTTTTCAGGCAGTAGCATGTTTGAACAAATCGGTTCATCAGCAATTGATGGATTGGTGGAACAGTTTAACAGAAATTTCGCTCCAAACATCGTGTGTACTGAAAAGTCAGCCATCATCAAAGAAAAGATTCAGAAAGGTGTTGACCCTTCTATGCTTTCAGGTTTGATGATCTCCCAAAGCATAGCAATGCCAATTACCATCATGATTTTGCTACAGGTGTCTATGCAAATAGCTGCGACATCAGTAGCCATGGAAAAGGAAGAGAAGACCTTAGAAACATTATTGAGTTTGCCTATGGACCGTTTCGCAATTCTTATGGGAAAACTGTCTGGTTCAATTCTTGTTGCAGCTGTCGGCGCTTTGGCATATATGATTGGCTTCAACTATTATCTGGGTTCCTTCACAACAACCATTCCTAGTGAAGTAGATTTAGTTTCTTTAGGGCTTGCTCCTTCACTCATAGGTTACTTACTTCTAGGAATCTCGCTTTTCGTCGCCTTGCTTTCAGCTTTGGCACTAGCGGTAATCATGTCAGCCTTTGCAGAAGATGTGAGAAGCGCCCAATCTATGATTGGTTTCATCTATCCTCTGATATTCATCCCATCACTTCTCCTAATGTTCTTAGATGTCAACTCCATACCGTTCATCTTAAGAATCATCATTTATGCAATTCCTTTCAGCCATCCAGTAATAGCAGCCAAAGCAGTCACAATGGGTGACTATTTGACAGCTTTTTGGGGCATCATCTATGTTACTGCTTTCACATTAGTGATCATGTATATTGCGTCACGATTGTTTGCAACTGAAAAAATCCTAACGACAAAACTCAAGTTTAAGTGGTTGAAAATACGCAGAAGGACCTCAGTTGAAGAGCTTTAGCAAAGCTTTTCCGATGAAAATACAAAACCTATTCTGGTGTTCACAAATTGGGAATCCAACAGATAGAAGTCTATCCTATTACCTTACGCTATACAGAACCTTTTCGAATTGCCTCTGGAGCTAGCAGTGAAAGTCACAACATAGTGATTAAGATACTCACAGATTATGACGTGGTTGGCTGGGGGGAATCGTCGCCGTCGCAAAGGGTTACAGGCGAAAACCCAAAAACCGTTATTGAAACATTCGATAAAATTGCACCACAACTCATTGGTATGTGCCCGTTGAGAATTGAGGAAAACATTGAACTCATGGATTCAATTATTGAAGGGAATCCAGCTGCAAAAGCAGCTATAGACATGGCGTTACATGACATCCTAGGAAAAACTGCTCAAAAACCCCTTTTCGTGCTGATGGGTGGTTACCGCACAGAAGTCTTAACAGACCTAACATTAGGCATTAAATCTCCAAGAGAGATGGCGCAAGATGCTGTTGAAGCCGTCAGAAAAGGATTCAAAGCCCTAAAAGTGAAAGTTGGAATTAATCCCCTCGAAGATGTTGAACGGATAAAGCTTATTCGCGATGCAATCAACAACGGCATAGACATAAGGATTGACGCAAATCAAGGATGGACACCCAGCCAAGCCATAAAAGTTCTAAACAAAATAGATGAGTTTAACATCGAATTTGCTGAGCAACCAGTTCCCGCTGAAGACTTGGAAGGATTAGCCAGGGTTAGAGAAAACTCGCCGATACCTGTCATGGCTGACGAGAGCGTGCATTCACCTGAGGATGCTTTATGCTTGATTAAGGCGGAAGCTGTAGACATCATAAATATTAAGTTAATGAAGTGTGGAGGGATACTGAAAGGTAAGAAAATTGCTGCTGTATCTGAGGCTGCTGGAATACCTTGCATGATTGGATGCATGGGAGAATCAGAAATAGGCATAGCTGCAGGAGCACACTTGGCAGCAGCAATCAAAAACATACAATATGCCGACCTAGACTCAGATCTCCTGTTGAAAGATAAACTTGTTTCAAAAGGTGGTGTAAAAATCAAAAACTCTATAAGGACATTTCCAAAGCTGCATGGACTATGTATAGAAGAGATGAATCAGAGGCTTTTGGGAAAGCCGAAAAAGATTTACAAGTGACCAACGCTAGCAACATGCAAGGAGTATATGACTGTGGTTTCTCTTAGAGCGTTAGCTCCTTCTTTGACTAGGATCACTACTGCTGCGGCTGTTGGAGCTGCATTGCATATTGGTCAAGGAAACCCTAATTTGATAGATGAGAAAGCTGTTGAATTTTCGAGAGAAGTATTGGCTCAAACCGACGTTGAAGGCGAAGTATTTTCATGCGAAGGACCCAAAGACAACGCTCCAGCATTTATGCGGAGGGAAAAAGTCGGAACAGGAAGAGGTCCCAAAGTTGAGTTTGTCATTGATCCCGTTGATGGTTCAACAGCTACCTCTAAAGGCAGAAAAGACGCTATTTCCGCTCTCGCTTGTGCACCTGCTAGTTGTTTTCAGATACTTCCAGATGACGGGTACTATTTCAAAGTAGCAACTGACCATCATTCAATCGGCAAGATATCTTTAGATATGCCCTTAGAAACAATTGTGCATACAGTAGCTCAAGAAAAAGGACTGCCTCTTGAAAACTTCACCGTCATACTTTTGGAACGTGAAAGACATCTGAAGATTCTGAAAAGGCTCAGAAAAATGGGTGTACGAATCATTTTAATCCCTGACGGTGACATTGCAGGAGCAGTTGTTACATGTATCCCCAGTTCAGGAGTTGATCTTCTTGTAGGAGCTGGCGCTGGACCTGAAGCAACTATTGCAGCTACAGCAGTTAAATGCTTGGGAGGCACCATGCTTGTGAAAGTTTGGACAGAAAAAAATGATACGCCTAACCGTTTGGACAGGCTAATGACAGAAGGCGTTGACATAGACAAAACTTACAACGAAGCTGAGTTAGCCAAAGGTAACGAATTGGTTTTTGCAGCATCAGGTGTTACGAAAGGCGAGCTTTTAGATGGTGTACGTTTCATTCCAGATGGGGCAATTGTTAGCTCAATTTGCATGAGGCTACCCAGTGGATCCATAGAAAAATCAGAAACAAGACTGCAATTCAAAGGACACCCCGTCTACAGACAATTCTTAACATGAACGAGCAATCACCAAAAAACATAACACGCGCGACCCATCAAGAAATACACAAACTTATAACCAGAAAGCTTCGAAAACGAGTATAACACTTAAAGAAAATATGAAAACAAAAAGATGGAAAACCGTAGCTTGACCTCACAAAATAAATGAAAAAAGTTTTTAACGTCAGAAAAACGCGTCTAGTAATAAAGTCAGCATATATGGGATCGAACAATGTTTGATGTGATCATAAGAAAGGGGCAGGTGATTGATGGTACAGGAAATCCTTGGTTTCTTTCAGATGTGGGCGTCAAAAATGGAAAAATCCTGAAAATTGGCGATCTGAAACTTGAAGACGCTGAACGCGTAATTGATGCTGAAGGATTCATTGTGAGTCCAGGTTTTGTAGATATGCATTCTCATTCTGATTTTGCTCCACTAATCAATCCCTACATGGAAAGTAAGGTGCGGCAAGGGGTGACAACGGAGGTTATCGGTAACTGCGGATTTTCAGCAGCTCCACTTAACGGTTTTTTGAAGGAGGAGATTTCAAAAACGTCACCTATGTTGAGAGAAGCAGATGTAAAATTAGACTGGTCTACGATGGATGAATACATGAAAAGGGTGGAAAGAGATAGGATTTCTCTGAACATAGCGCCGTTAGTTGGAAATGGAAACATTAGGAGTCTTGTTTTGCAGTTTGAAAAAAGGAAACCAAACGATGCGAACCTTGAAGAAATGAGACAAATCTTAACTCGAACAATGATGGAAGGAGCCTTCGGCATGTCTACGGGTCTCATATACCCGCCCAGCTGTTATGCAGACACTGCCGAAATAGTAGAATTGTGCAAGATTGTGGCTCAGTTTGGAGGATTGTACTCAAGTCATATTCGAGGAGAAGAGAATCAACTTCTAAAATCAGTTGAAGAAGCAATAGAAATCGGAGAAAAAACAGGGGTTTCCGTGGAAATTTCGCATCATAAAGCCTCTGGAAAAAGAAATTGGGGAAAAGTTGGAAAATCACTTAAGATGATTGAAGAAGCGCGCTCTCATGGAGTAGACGTAACATGTGACGTTTACCCTTATACTGCTGGAAGTTTCGGATTAGATTCCCTTCTTCCACCCCATGCTCATGAAGGTGGAGTGGAGAAACTCGTTGAAAAACTTCAGAGTCCAGAAGTTCGCAGGAAACTGAAGGAGGAAATGATTAAAGGTGTAGGTGAATGGCATAGCATGTCTGAAATTGTTGGATGGGAAAGCATAATGATAGCTTACTGTAAAAGTCATTCTGAATATGAGGGAAAAACTATTTCAGAGATAACCCGAGAAGAAACCTTGGACCCATTCGACTTTGTGTTCAACCTAATTGAAGAAGAAAAGGCTTCAGTCAGTGTAATCCTATTTTCTATGTCCGAAGATGACATGCGAACAGTACTGAAAAGTCCATTTTCGATGATAGGATCGGACAGTTCAGCTAGAGCAACTTATGGAATATTGAGCGTTGGGAAACCTCATCCGAGAACATATGGAACTTTTCCGCGGATATTAGGCAAATACGTGAGAAAAGAGAGGATTTTGACACTTCAAGAAGCTATTAGAAAGATGACTTCCTTTCCCGCTAGGAAGTTAGGGATAAAAGATAGAGGCATAATCAAAGAAGGAATGGCGGCAGACATAACCATTTTCAACCCTCTCAAAATAATAGACAAAGCAACATTTGCGATTCCGCATCAATATCCAGAAGGAATAGAATACGTATTAGTGAATGGAAAAATGGTTATAGAAAAAGGTGAACATACAAAGAATATGC
>SMTZ1_10007101_pt1 | contig 39793 bp, 42 predicted proteins | sample DeeMarSWOR136_30_FD_25667 | JGI IMG/M metagenome (IMG submission 25667)
CCTGTGCTGGTGGAAGGTAACGCGATTATGCTTCACCCGTTGGCTTGCAAGGGTTTCAATGCCGACTTTGACGGCGACCAGATGGCGGTGCATTTGCCGTTGAGCGTCGAAGCGCAGGCGGAAACTCATATCCTCATGATGACGACCGCCAATATCTTCTCGCCGGCCAATGGCTCGCCGATGGTTGGGCCCTCTCAGGACATGGTCATGGGCAACTACTACCTGACGTACTCAGCGCCCCATGAAGAGGCGGAATCCCGCCAGACGCGAATATTCCGAGACGCGTTTGAGGCAATGATGGCCTATGAGATGGGCAAGGTCGGCTTGCACACAAGGATTCGGGTCCGAATCAGTACGGCAAGGGTCATTAGCGATTCAGGTGAGGCCGAGAATCCGCCCCTCGTTGAAACGACCGTCGGCCGGTGCATATTCAATGATATCCTTCCGCCGGGAATGCCATTCTACAACACGACGATGTCGCAGAGGAAACTCAGCCAGGTCATCAGTGATTGCTTCGAGTTCGCAGGCTCGGCCGAGACGGTTGATCTGCTCGATCGAATCAAGAACCTGGGCTTCAAACATGCCACGCTGGCCGGCTTGAGCTTCGGGATTACGGATCTGAGAATTCCCGCGAGAAAGGCCGAGATTATTGGAGAGACTGAAAAGCGAGTCAGCAAGATCCGCAAGAACTACAACGATGGTGTGCTGACCGAGAGGGAAAGGTACAATCAGGTTATTGACGCTTGGACGAATGCCCGCGTGGCGGTCACCAATGAGATGATGCGCGGCCTCAAAGAGGACACCCGGGATGACGGGACGCCGTACCTGAATCCGATATTCCTGATGAGTGATTCCGGAGCCCGAGGAAGCGTCGATCAGATTCAGCAGCTTGCGGGGATGAGAGCGCTGATGGCCAAGCCGAGCGGCGAGATTATCGAGACGCCCATTAAGTCCAACTTCCGAGAGGGCTTGACCGTGCTTGAGTACTTCAGTTCGACGCACGGCGCGCGCAAGGGCCTGGCGGACACCGCCCTGAAGACGGCCAATTCCGGCTACCTCACCCGCAAACTCATCGATGTGGCGCAGAACGTCATCGTCATTGAGCGTGACTGCCAGACCTTGCAAGGGATTACGAAAGGCGCAGTCAGCAGAGGTGAACAAGTGGCTGTTCCCCTCTCTCAATTGATTATCGGAAGAACGGCCAGGGATAATATTCGCAACCCCATCACCGACGAGATGATCATTCGTGAGAACGAGGTTATCACGCCGGAGGCAGCGGCAAAGATTGAGGCGTTGGGTCTTGACGCCGTCAGGGTGCGAAGTCCACTGACTTGCGACAGTCCGTTTGGGGTCTGTGCGAAGTGCTATGGCTGGGATATGAGCACGGGACGACTGGTCGAAGAAGGCTCGGCTGTCGGTATCGTTGCGGCACAGTCGATCGGCGAGCCGGGAACACAACTGACACTCAGGACGTTCCATACCGGAGGCGTCGCCGAAAGAGCCATTCTTGAGAGAGAACAGCGAGCCACGCATGCGGGGAAGGTTCGGTATCGCGACATAAACGCAGTTGAGATCAAGCAGCCCGAAGGCAAGTCTACGACCGTAGCGCTGAAGCGGAACGGCGAAATTGTTGTTCTTGACGCCAAAGATCGCGAACTTGATCGGTTCAAAGTACCCTATGGGGCTACCGTATTGGTCGAAGACGGTCAGAAAGTCAAAGCCGGACTTCCGTTGTTCATATGGGACCCTCACCGCACGCCAATCCTGGCGGAAGTGGCCGGTCTGATCAGGTTCGTTGATGTCATTGAGGGCGAAACCATTGGCATTGAGGAAGAGCGTAAGGGACAGGCCGGCAAGCCGGTCGTCATCGAACATAAGGGCGACAAGCACCCGCAAATCATCATAGAAGATCCGGACGGGAAGATATTGGATGTTCACTATTTGCCCGCAGGCGCCCGAATCGAGGTTGTTGAGGACCAGCAGGTTCAAGCGGGGCAATTGCTTGCTCATCAGCCCAGAGCCAGCGGAGGCACGCAAGACATCACGGGAGGTCTGCCCAGAGTGACCGAGGTGTTTGAAGCACGCAAGCCCAAAGACCCTGCCGCCATGGCTGAGATCAGTGGCAGGGTGGAGCTGAGAAGTGACAAGCGCAAGGGCAAGATGACGATTACCATCCGAAGCGAGTCCGGCATGGAAAAGGAACACCATGTCCCGCGCGACAGACATCTGAACGTACACACCGGGGATTTTGCCGAGGCGGGAGATGCTCTGACCGACGGGCCCCTGGTGCCTCACGATATTCTGCGAATCAAAGGCGAAGAGGCCTTGCAGAGATACTTGACGACGGAGATTCAGAACGTCTACCGTTCGCAGAACGTCAATATCAACGACAAGCACATTGAAATTATCTGCTCTCAAATGATGCGGAAAGTCGAAATCGAATCTGTCGGCGACAGTTCGTTCCTGCCGGGCGAAGTGGTTGACAAATTTGTCTTTAAGAAAGAAAACGAGGGACTAACGAACAGCCTGAAGATTAGCGACGTCGCCGACGCGGCGGATTTGCAGGTGGGGCAGATTATCGACAAGAAAGAGCTGGCGGCGATCAATGAGAAAATCGGAAGCATTGGCGGCCGTAGCGCCTCAGGCAAGAAACCGAAGCCGGCGACCGCCAAGACGTTGCTGTTGGGTATCACGAAGGCGTCGCTATGGTCGGAGAGCTTTATCGCCGCGGCCAGTTTCCAGGAGACGACCAAGGTGCTTACCGAAGCGTCCTTGGCCGGCAAGACAGACGAGCTTCACGGCCTCAAGGAGAACGTCATCCTCGGTCACCTGATACCGGCCGGGACGGCGTTCAAACCCCATCTTGACATAAGAGTCAAGCACCTTGTGGAAGCACCTCTGCCGAAGGAGTTTGAAGAGGCTGAGGAAATCAAGAAAGCCAAAGAGGCTGAGGCCAAGGCCGATGCTGCCGTCAGGGAAGCCCTGGGGATTAACTGATTCCCCGTCCGCCGGATATGCGTCTTTGGCAAGAGCGGTGCGCAGGGCGCGTTCGGCCGGACTTTTCCGGGAGCATTTTGGCCGTGCCAATTTGTCGTCTCTCGTGTCCGGCGTGGGATCTGTTCCAGGGCTTGTTTGCCGGGCAGGTGCCGTCGCCCTTGATGCCTGCGAGGCCCGTCCTGTTCGGCTTCTCGCGGAAATTTTTGCCGCCGAGACGGAAAAAATCTCTTGGAATCTGCGCAATTGTGATTACAATGCGGCGCTGTTTTGCCGAAGTGTAACGTAATGAGCAAGATCAGGAATTACGAATACTATGCCCACGATAAATCAGTTAGTTAGGCGTCCTCGTGCGAAATCGAAGGGTCACAAGCGGGTTTCCGACATCAGCGGGTCCCCACAGAGGCGAGGCGTGTGTCTGATCGTAAGGACGCAGACGCCCAAGAAGCCGAACTCGGCTCTGCGCAAGATCGCCCGTGTCAGGCTGACCAACGGCAAGGAGGTGACGGCCTATATACCGGGCATCGACCATAACCTCCAGGAGCACAGCACGGTGATCATACGCGGCGGCCGGGTGAGAGACCTGCCGGGCGTGCGATATCATATTGTCCGCGGTGTGCTGGACTGTGCCGGCGTGACGAATCGAAGACAGGGCAGAAGCAAATACGGAGCGAAGAAAGCGAAATAAGGTCGTTGTGTGGTAGCCGGCGACATGGCTGGGGCATCGCCGGGCGTCCACGACCAGGTTGAGGAAGACAATGGCAAAAAAGTTCACTGCGTCAAGCCAGCAATTGAAGCCGGACCCGAAGTACAACAGCAAATTGGTCTCAAAGTTTGTCAACTGTATGATGTGGGACGGCAAGAAGAGTACGGCTCAGAAGGTCTTTTGTGATGCTATGGATATCATCGACAAGAAGATCGAGGATGCGGGGCCTCTTGACGTGTTTGAGAAGGCGGTGAACAACGTCAAGCCAATGATTGAAGTTCGCAGCAAGCGTGTGGGGGGCGCCAGCTATCAGGTGCCGATGCAGGTCAGCGCCAAACGCCAGCAGTCTCTGGCCTTCAGGTGGATACTGGCCTCAGCCCGGTCCAAGAAGGGCAAGCCGATGTGCGAGCGTCTGGCCTCGGAACTGATGGATGCCTATAACGAGCACGGCGGCGCTATGACCACCCGAGAGAATGTTCACAGAATGGCTGAGGCGAATAAGGCGTTTGCTCACTTCGCCTGGTAATAGTCGTCGCTGTTGACTGCCACGGTGCGTTTTTGAAAATGTCCGTGGCAGTTTTTTTATATCGTGTTGCGCCGCGAATGCGGGCGGATAGAAACGGGCCCACGGGCTCGTGAAAGACGGTCGTATGCGGCCGCTCGTGTGTAAGATACGCGAAGAGAGTATATGTCCGGGACGCTGGAAAAACTACGCAATATCGGCATCATGGCTCATATCGACGCCGGCAAGACGACGGTCACCGAGCGCGTACTTTACTACACAGGTAAGACGTACAAGATGGGGGAGGTCCACGACGGCACGGCGGTCATGGACTTCATGGAGGAGGAACAAAAAAGAGGCATCACGATCACCTCGGCGGCGACGAAATGTCCTTGGAAGGGCTTCGAGATCAACCTCATCGACACGCCGGGACACATTGACTTTACCGCCGAGGTCGAGAGATCATTGCGTGTTCTCGACGGCGCCGTGGCTGTTTTTGACGGCAGCGAGGGCGTCCAGGCGCAGAGCGAGACGGTCTGGAGACAGGGGCAAGCGTACGGCCTGCCTTGTTTGTGCTTCGTGAACAAGATGGACAAGGTCGGCGCCGACTTTGATATGACCGTTGACAGTATTCGCGACAAGCTCCTTGCCAATCCGCTGTTAGTGCAGATTCCCATGGGGGCCGAGGACTCCTTCGCAGGAATCATAGACCTCATAAAGATGCAGGCTGTGTTTTATCGGACGGAGAAGATGGGAGCGGCATTCGAAGAGACGGACATTCCGGCCGAGTTCAGAGCGCTTGCCCAGCAAAAACGAAACGAGATGATTGAGCTTGCGGCCGAACATGATTGAGCTTGCGGCCGAACACCATGCAGAGTTGATGGACAGCTTTGTCCACGACAAGCCCGTCAGCGCTGAGATGATCACGAGAGCCATTAGAGAAGGAACGTTGGCGAACGAGCTTCATCCGGTGTTTGCCGGGTCTGCGCTGAGGTATATCGGCGTGCAAAGGCTGCTCGATGGTGTCGTGTCATATCTTCCCTCCCCGTTGGACAAGCAGGTTTTGACGGGTCACAAGCCGAGCGACGAAGCGAAGAAGATATCCATCACGTGCGATTACAATGGCAGTCTGGTTGCCCTGGCATTCAAGATCACCAGTGATGTGCACGGCGACCTGAGCTTTCTGAGGATCTACCAGGGCAAACTGCGGTCCGGCAGCAGGGTCTTGAACGCAAATCGCAACCGACGAGAGAACATTACCAGAATATTCGAGATGCATGCCAACGAGCGAAAGATCCTGGACTCGGCCGGTGCCGGCGATATCGTCGCCGTGGTGGGATTGAAACAGACACTTACGGGCGATACGATCTGTGATCCGAAGAAGCCGGTCTGTCTGCCAAGCATTTCATTTCCGCAGACGGTGATGAATATGTCGATTGAGCCCAAGACCGCTGCTGAGAGGGCCAAACTGGCGGATGCGCTGGCTGTCTTGAGACGTGAGGATCCGACTTTCGAATGCAAAACCGATCCTGAGACGGGCCAAACGATCATAAGCGGGATGGGTGAACTGCATTTGGAAGTGCTGCAACACAAGCTGGTCAGAGAAAAGGGAGTGAACGTCAGGGTCGGGAAACCGCGTGTCGCCTACAGGGAAGCCATCACAAAGACCGCCCAGGCGGAGGGGAAATTCATACGGCAGACAGGCGGTCGCGGCCAATACGGCCACGTGATCATACAGGTTGAGCCGTTGCTCACGGAGGACGGCCATTGGAGCCGCGACATCGAGTTTCTGAGCGTGGCCTCCGCTGATGCCGTGCCGAAAGAGTATATCCCTGATACGGAAAGAGGCAGCCGCGACGCCCTGGGCAGTGGGCCGTTGGCGGGCTATCCTGTTGTCGGCGTGAAGGTTACGCTCATGGATGGGTCGTTTCATTCCGTGGATTCATCGAGTCTGGCGTTTGAGCAGGCGGCCGCAATCGCGATTGAGAAGGCCGTCAAACAGGCCGGGCCGGTTTTGCTTGAGCCGGTAATGCGGCTTCAGGTGGTGGTCCCACAGGCCAATTTCGGCGCCGTTCAGGGCAATCTATTGGCCAAGAGAGGCCTCATCACGGACTGCCGCGTGCACGGCAACATGCAGGTTATCGACGCCAAAGCTCCTCTCGTGGAGATGTTTGGATATTCCAGCGAAATCAGAAGTGTAACTGCCGGACGGGGGACGTTCACCATGGAGCCTCTGAGCTATGAAAAGGTCCCCGAGCAGATTGCCGACGGAATTATCTTCTGATAATGGGAAAAGGTAAGATTTTTTGTGTTTTGGGGGCAAATTTTTGTGACATTTTGTTGACAGGGCTGCGTCGATGTGATAAATTTCGGAATTTTCAGCCGTAGCGAGCATAGCCAAGGACGGCTTTGCGTAGATTAAGTTAGGCTGGGGCACGTCTGTGATTTTGTGGTCAGGGACGGTTTGTTAACTTAGTTAAGGGTGTGCAAGAGCCTATAGGTGGTTTTGCATCAGGCCCAGAGCGGTCCAAACCCAGAGTCTTTTAAGGAAGGCGAATTTGTTGATTGGCTGCTGAGTTCAGACAACTGATTGCCAAGGTAAGATACGACACGCGCTCATCAGCAGTCAATGATCGACCACAAGGCCTCTCCTGCCAGAATCAAGCAAGATGACAGTTGCCGAGAACAGGAGCACTGTAGGCTGAAACCAAGCTCTGTGGTTTCGCCGGTGGGATGTAGATTGTTCTTTACATGGGCTTGGGCCGGACGGCTCCTTGGGTAACTCTATGACGAGCAGTAGTATGACGAAGAACAGAAACATTGTTCCGAGGGAGGGCGCGAGGCGAGCCCGTTGGTCTGGCAGGTTTGTCTGCGTCCGGCACGGGTCGCGTGCGTGTAACCGGGCACGGGCGGGAATCTCCAGCGCCGGGTAGCGCGGAGGAAAGTTATGGCTACTGAGACCGAGAGAATACGAATCAAGATGGAATCCTACGATCACCGAGCGCTCGATGCGTCGGCCAAGGAGATCGTGGAGCATGCCAGAAAAACGAATGCTCGTGTCAGCGGTCCGGTGCCATTACCCACGCGTGTTGAAAGGTATACCGTACTGAGAAGTCCTCACATCGACAAAAAGTCGCGTGAGCAGTTCGAGTTGAGGACCCACAAGCGTCTGATTGATATTCACGAGGCGAACGCGCGAACCGTCGAAGTGCTGAATCGTCTGGTGGTGCCGGCGGGAGTTTTTGTGAGGATTAAGGCGTAATTCGTGCAGCGCAAATAAGGCGTGGATCGGATCACGAGACAAGAATTGTGACATTATGGCTATGCTATTGGGAAAAAAAGTCGGAATGACCCAAGTCTATGACGAACGGGGAACGTTGGTGCCCGTCACGGTCATCCAGGCCGGTCCCTGTGTTGTTATGCAGGTCAAGACGGCCGAGACCGACGGCTACAACGCGATTCAGCTCGGCTTCGACGAAATGAAGTCGGCGCGTCGGACGAAGCCGGGGCTCGGACATGCGAAGAGGGCCGGAACGACGCCGAAGAGCTTTGTCAGAGAGATGCGGCTTCCGGACGATGCCGAAGAGCAGTGTGCCGCCGGAGAGTCTATGACAGTCTCCATCTTTTCGGAGGATAGGTTTGTCGATGTCGTCGCCACGAGCAAGGGCAGAGGTTTCGCCGGCGTGATGAAGCGTCATGGCTTTGGCGGCTTCCCGGCCTCCCATGGTACGGAGCGCAAGCACAGGGCGCCTGGCTCGATATCGAGTTTTGCCAGTGATGCCGGCCACGGGCCGGGCCCCAAGAAGGGCAAAAGGATGGCGGGGCATATGGGTGACTGCCGGATTACAGCGAAAAATCATGAGCTGGTGGCGATCGATGAGGAGAAGAACCTGTTGGTGGTGAAGGGTTCTGTGCCCGGCCCGGCTGGCGGCTATTGTGTTGTCCGTAGCGCCAAGAAAGCGTCATCAAGAGGAGAACGGAAGCCGCGAAAATGATTGATTTAGCTGTTTACAATGTAGATGGGCAGGAGGTCGACAGCTTGAGCGTTGATGAAGCAGCCCTGGGCGGATCCGTCAGGCATGCATTGCTGAAGCAGGCGATTGTCATGTATCATGCCAACAAGCGCGTCGGAACAGCCGCCACGAAAGGCAGAAGCATGGTGGCGGGCTCGGGCAAGAAGGTATTCAGGCAAAAGGGCACGGGCAATGCACGCATCGGCAACATCAGGACGGGCAAGCGTCGCGGCGGCGGTATGATTTTTGCCAAGAGTCCGAGGGATTTCGGTAGGCGCATGCCGAAGAAACAGAAGAGACTGGCCAGGAACTCAGCCATTCTGGCCAAGCTCCTGGGCGACAATGTCGTCGTCGTTGACGGGCTTAGTTTCGAGCAGCCCAAGACGAAAGACTTTGTGAGTGTTTTGACTAACTTGAAGATTGATCGCAGTTGTCTTGTGACGATTGGCGCTGCGGATGTCAATATCGTCAAGTCAGCCAGAAACGTGCCGCGTGTGGCCGTTATGCCCGTGAGCGAGTTGAACGCTAGCGCGATTTGCAGCTACCACAAAATGCTGTTCACTAAAGATGCGCTGTTGTCTGTGCTGGGTGGAGACCAGGCGAATTGAATTAACGGGTACAGATGTGGACGACTACAATATCATAATTCGACCTTTGGTTACGGAGCAGGGAATGCACTTTGCGAACGTGAAAGGTGCGTACAGCTTTGAAGTGAACCGAAGGGCGAACAAGACGCAGATCAGAAACGCTGTGGAGAGAATATACAACGTCAAAGTGCAAAAGGTAAGAACGGCCAATCGCAGGGGAAAGCATCGGCGCCGAGGCAGGACATACGGTGTGACATCGAGCTGGAAGAAGGCGGTCGTGTTTCTGGATCCCGAGTTCCACATAGATTTGTTCTGAGGGCGTTATGTACTGCGGACATGTCTTGCATCGACGGGCGATGTTCTAGATGGTGCATTATTGACATTGACCGAGAGTAGCTACCATGGGTATTCGAGTTTATAAGCCAACAAGTGCCGGACGAAGAAACAGTTCGGTGAATGATTACGCCGAGTTGACGACGGCCCGGCCGGAGAAATCCCTCTGCAAACGGATCCGAAAGAACGGGGGAAGAAACCATCACGGGGTGACGACGACTCGCTTCAGAGGCGGCGGTGCGAGAAGGATCTACCGTATCATCGACTTCAAACGCAACAAGGATGGCGTCCCTGCGAAAGTGGCGACGGTTGAATATGATCCGAATAGGAATTGCTTCATATCGTTGCTGCATTATGCCGACGGTGAAAAGCGGTATATATTGGCGCCGTTGGGCATAAAGACTGGGGATCGCGTGGAAAGCGGCGATTCTTGTGAACCGAAGATTGGCAATGCGATGCCCCTGTCGGCGATCCCCGCCGGCTTGGAGATTCACAACGTCGAGATGAGAGCCGGCCAGGGCGGGAAGCTGGTAAGGGGGGCCGGCAATGCGGCGAGAATTGTAGCCAAAGAAGGGGATTGGGTGACTATCGTTTTGCCGAGCGGCGAAATGCGGATCGTTCGGAAAGAGTGCCGGGCCACCATCGGCCGGGTGAGTAATCCCGATCACCAGAATGTCCGGATTGGTAAGGCGGGTCGAAAGCGGCATATGGGCCGCAGGCCGCACGTAAGAGGAAAAGCGATGAATCCGGTGGCTCATCCGATGGGCGGTGGAGAAGGCAGGTCCAATGGCGGACGGCATCCTTGTTCGCCTACGGGCGTCCCGGCCAAGGGGGGAAAGACGAGAAATCCAAGAAATCCCAGCAACAAGAGGATTATTCGAAGACGAAAGAGCAAGAGGCAGAGACAGCTATCCCTGTAATCGCGCCGTGCATTGTAGAGGATGCATTGCGCGACGGATGTGTGAGACGATAGAAATGGGAAGATCTCTAAAAAAAGGACCATACGTTGATGACAAGCTGTTCATCAAAGTCAACAGGCAAACAGCTTCCGGCTCTCGCGATCCGATAAAGACATGGGCGCGAAGGTGTACCATCGTTCCGGAGTTTGTCGGCTTTACTTTTTTGGTCCACAACGGCAAGATATTTCATAAGGTCTTTGTTACAGAGGATATGGTGGGACACAAACTGGGTGAGTTTTCACCGACGAGGATGTTTAAGGGGCATTCGAGCAAGAAGATAATGTAGTGAAAGACGAGTCTTTGCTGTCATTCTTAGCCTGAGTGACGAGTTTGCGTGAATGACATGCGATTCGTTGCGTCGCTTGTGTTTGATGAGCAATACGGGGTAGTAGAAGGTCATATGTTAAGTGCGGATAAATTGAAAGAGCTTTGCCAGGAGCGCCAGATAAGCGTGGACGAGTTGGCCGGCCACCTTGCCAGGGGAGGATTCGACAGGCAGAGAGCAATCGTGGCTGTCAAGAACTGGCAAAAAGGACTGTTCAAGCCGGAGCCGTGCACGGAGGACATTCGCCGGCTGGCCACGGCCCTGTCCGCCGAGGTCAATGATTTGGTCGACTGGCGCTCTTCCTATCGCTACGCGCCCATTTCAGCCCGAAAGGCTCGATTGGTCACACAGTTGATCGTGGGGCGCAGCGTTCAAGACGCCATGGATATCCTGAAATTTACGAGAAAACGCGCTGCCGTCATGATCGACAAAGTCTTGAAAAGTGCCGTCGCCGATGCCGACGAGCACCAAGCCGACGTTGACAATCTGTACGTGAGCGGCGCGCGGGTCGACGACGCGGGAGTCCGCATCGGCACGAAGAGATGGATGCCGAAGGATCGAGGCAGGGCGCATCCCATTCGCAAGAAAGCCTGTCACATACACGTAACAGTCACACAGGCGTAGGAAAACGGGTACGCGTAGCAACGCGAGACGAGACACAAGATTATGGGCCAGAAAGTATCGCCAACGGGTTTTAGAACGGGAATAACGCTTGGCTGGCAGAGCACGTGGTTTGCTCCCAAGGCCAACTATGGCGATTTTCTTGTCGAGGACCAGAAGATTCGTCGTTACGTCGACAGTAAATTTAATCGTCGAATGCCCAAGGGTGCCGTGGCGAAGACTGAAATCATCCGGACGCGCAACGAAGTGAAAGTCACACTGCACAGCGCTCGGCCCGGCGTGGTCATCGGTCCCAGAGGGGGTGAGGTCGATAAGCTGCGGGAAGAGCTGGAAGAGGTGACGGGCCGAACCATCAACGTTAATGTGATCGAGATAAAGGAGCCGGATCTCAACGCCACTTTGGTGGCCGAGGCCATTGCCGAGCAATTGAGCAAGCGGGCTTCATTCAGGCGTACCATGAAGCAGTTTTGCGAGGCAGCGATGAATGCCGGGGCGAAAGGCGTTAAGATTATCTGTTCGGGACGGCTGGCAGGATCGGAGATGGCCAGGAAGGAAACGCAGAAGCTTGGCAGCATTCCTCTGCACACGCTGGACGCCAACGTGGACTACGCCGTGACGACGTCGCGAACCACCTATGGAGCCATTGGTGTGAAGGTCTGGATTTACAGAGGCAAGTTTGGTGAAGAAGTCTCGCTGGACCAGCGTCGTCGCCGTCGCCGCCCGCCGAGGCGCGTTGGCCCGCCGGCGAGGGGCAGAGAGGCTACTGCAGCCGGGCCACCGGAAAAGGAGCAGGTTTCAGGTGAGGCCCCAGTGCTCGAGTCGCCGGTGCCATCCGAAGCAGGTGAATCGGGCCGCATTAAAACAGGCTAAGACCGAAAGCCTTTGCCTGGGGAAGTGTCTTACTTTGGGTTTGGTTTTTACAAGGGTTTGAACAAATGGCAATGATGCCCAAGAGAGTGAAGTACCGCAAGAGCCAGCGCGGGAAAATGAAGGGCAATGCGTCGAGGTGCAACTTCGTGGCGTTTGGCGAATACGGCTTGCAGGCCTTGGAAACCAGTTGGATTACGGCACGGAACATTGAGGCGGGCCGGGTCGCGGCAACCCATTTTCTCCACCGCGAGGGCAAGGTCTATATCAGGCTGTTCCCGCATAAGCCGGTCAGTTCCAAGCCGTTGGAGACGCGCATGGGCAAGGGCAAGGGCGAGCCTGAGTTTTGGGTAGCCAGAGTCCGACCCGGGCAGGTGTGCTTTGAGATTGGTGGGGTTGCCGAAGACGTGGCGAAACAGGCTCTGGTCAGGGTGGCCCACAAAATGCCGATTCGATGCAAGTTTGTCAAACGAAGGCACTCATTGTAAGAGGACACTGTCGGATGAAAACGCAGCATTACCGAGAGATGAGCCCGGATGAACTGGAGGGCAAACTGGAAGAGCTGGAGAGGCATTTGTTTGATTTGCGCTCGCAGGCGGTCACCGAGAAGCTGGAGAATTCCAAGGCCGTCACGAATGTCAGACGCGATATTGCCAGGATCAAGACGATAATGCACGAGGCCGAGTGAGGCTATTCGACGGGTGATTGTTGACCGGAAAGTCAAAGATGCAGGATCAGAAACTAAAAACTCTAACCGGCGTAGTGACGAGCAACAGTGGCAGCAAGAGCGTCAAGGTGGCTATTGACTATAAGGTCAGACATCCGAAATATGGTAAGTACATAAAGCGCAGAACAAAGCTGTCGGTTCATGACGAGCACAATCTGAGCGGCATTGGCGACGTTATCGAGATTGCTGAATGCAGGCCCTACAGCAAGACCAAGACGTGGCGTCTCGTGAAGGTGGTACAAAAAGCGGGCCGGGCGTGAATTGAGATAGGGAAGAATGGTTCAGCAGGAGACCATGTTGGATATAGCCGACAACTCGGGTGTCAAGTCGGCGTTATGTATCAAGGTCCTCGGCCGAGGCGGGGCACGCGGCAAGAAGACGCGGCCCGTAGCCGGAGTAGGAGACGTTGTCTGCGTTGCGATAAAGAAGTCGTTGCCGAGTTGCCAGTTGGATGACAAGAAGGTGCACAAGTGTGTGATTATTCGTACCAAGAGTCCGGTGAGACGGCCTGATGGCAGCTACGTACGGTTTGACAGCAACGCGGCGGTTATGATTGACGGCGAAGGCAATCCAATCGGAACCAGAATTTTTGGTGCGGTGGCGCGAGAGCTTCGGGAGAAGAACTATATGAAAATTATCTCACTGGCAAGCGAGGTAGTGTAACTGTGTGATGTGTCGCTCGGGCAATAGGGCATGAGAGACACACGATACGAGACGCGATTCCATGGCTCTACATGTAAAAAAAGGTGATATGGTGGAAATAATCGCCGGTGACCACAAAGGGGCGACCGGCAGAGTGCTCCGCGTGATGCCTGAGAAGAGTAGCGTGATCGTTCAAGGGCACAACATCGTGAAGAAGCACGTTCGGCCTTCTCGCAAGAATCCACAGGGTGGTCGGATCAATGTGGAGCAGCCGATTCATATGAGTAATGTTTTGCCGGTGAATCCGAAGGGTTCCGGAGGCACCCGGGTCCGCTATCGGGTGGACCAGCGCGGCGGCAAGAAACGGGTGGCCGTTGACGGCACGGAGATCGGCGTTGTTAGAAAGACAGAATAGGCTTGTGACCGTCGGGCTGTTTTGGACGTTTGACCAGGTGTAGAATACGAAATGGCACGTTTGAGAGATCTCTATAATTCGAAGATCGTCCCGGAGTTGACCAGGGAATTCAGCTACAAGAATCCTATGGCCGTACCGCGAATGAAGATGGTCGTGGTCTCGATGGGTGTAGGCAGGGCGACCCAGGACAAGAAGTTCCTGGAATCGGCCAAAAAGGACTTGATGATGATCGTTGGCCAGATGCCCGTGGTCTGCAAAGCGAAAAAAAGCGTCTCAAATTTCAAGGTCCGCGAGGGAATGGAGACCGGTCTGAAAGTGACCGTTCGCGGCGTGAGAATGTATGAGTTCATGGACCGGCTCATTAGTCTTGCGATCCCTCGAGTCAGGGACTTTCGAGGTCTGAACGAAAACAGTTTTGACGGCAGAGGTAACTACTCGATGGGGCTGGCCGAGCAGAGTGTCTTTCCCGAAATTAACGCCGCCAAGATGGAGTTTCAGCAGGGGATGAACATAACCTTTGTAACGACAGCGAAGACCGACCAGGAAGCCAGGAAGCTGCTTGAACTCTTCGGCATGCCGTTCAGAAGGTCTGCGTCGTAAGGTGCCGGACAGATTAGAGAAATCGGAGCGTGTGGATGTCAACTAAAGCGCTGGAAAACAAAGCAGAAAAGAAAGCGAAATTTCGTGTTCGACAGTATACACGCCGCAAGTTTAAGATTTGCCGGATTTGTTTTAGGACGCTGGCAAACGAAGGAAAGATTCCAGGCGTAAGAAAAGCCAGTTGGTAGCGAACCAGGCGCATGAAGGATAGACTATACGTGCAAGAAGCGGTTCACGAGATACGAGATGTAAGATTATGAGTTTGAGTGATCCCATAGCTGATATGCTGACGCGGATTCGCAATGCCGCGCGAGTCAAGAAGGACCAGGTCAACATCAGGGCGTCCAATATTTGCGAGGGCATCGCGGCGGTCTTGAAGAAGGAAGGCTACATCGACGATTTCGATCGAATCGATGACGGCAAGCAGGGGTTCTTGAGGATTATGCTCAAGTATGACCAGGACGGCCGCTCGATCATCAACGAAATTAAGAGGACCAGTAAGCCGGGTTGCCGAATCTATGCGTCTGTGGACAAATTACCGCGTGTTTTGGCCGGCATGGGGATAGCCATCGTCTCGACGAGTAAAGGTGTTATGAGTGACAGAAGCTGCCGCGAAGCCAATATCGGCGGCGAGGTTCTTTGTACGGTTAGCTGATGAGTCGTATCGGAAAAAAACCTGTTGTGATCCCCAAAGGGGTCAAGATCGAGCTGAAGGGTCTATGCCTGAAGGTCGAGGGCCCGCTCGGCCAGCTCCAGATGGACCTCCATCCGCGGATCAAAGTCAGAGTTGAAAATTCCGAGGGGAAGGTGCTCGTGGAAAATGAACGACCTCGGGATCGTCAGAGCCGACAGCTACACGGCACCATGCGTGCTTTGATTGCCAATATGGTCACCGGCGTCAGCAAAGGCTTCGAGAAGAAGATGGAGATCTATGGGACCGGTTACAGCGTCAAGGAGCAGGGCGGGAAGCTGATGCTTCAGGTTGGCTTTTGCCATCCGGTGGAACGCGTCATACCAAAAGGCATAAAGGTCACTATTGAGACCGGCGCGACCAGGGGAAACGAAGTGCCCGCACGGTTTATGCTCTCGGGGATTGATAGAAGGTTGCTCGGGCAGTTCGCCGCCGACGTCCGAAAAGTCCGACCGCCCGAACCCTACAAAGGCAAAGGTATTCGTTATGCCGACGAACACGTCCGCCGCAAGGTCGGCAAGGCATTTGCCTCCGGGGCGGCATAAGAGTCTCGAATCGGGAATGAAGAGTTGGGAATCGAAAGAGAAAAAAAAGCAACACGCCGCCGTAAATATCATGTCCGGAAGAAGGTCTTTGGCACACCGGACAGGCCGAGGTTATCCGTCTTTCGCTCGAACAAGCACATCTATGCGCAGATTATAGACGATACCGCAGGGGCAACCCTCGCCTCGGCGAGCACACGGTCAAAGAGTCTGCACAGGGAGTTGCCCAATGCCGGCAATAGGAAGGCGGCGGAACTCGTGGGCGAAACGGTTGCCAAGCAGGCGCTTGGCGTCGGCATCAAATGTGTGTGCTTCGATAGGAATCGATATAAGTTTCATGGCAGAGTCAAGGCGCTTGCCGAAGCGGCAAGAAAAGCCGGGCTGGTCTTCTGAAAAGACGAACAATAAGGCTTGGAGATAAAATTGGCAGTAGAACCTGGTAGCCCTGTTGACGGCAAGGAGCCCGCCGGAAGTGTCGCACCTGCGCTGCGACCTTCAGAAGGGACCCGGCTGTCGGACCAAGAAGAGAGGCCGTTGGAGGACACGGTCGTCAAGGTGTTTCGCTGCTCGAAAGTGGTCAAAGGGGGGCGGCGATTCAGCTTCGCGGCCCTGGTTGTCGTGGGCGATCGCGCGGGCACCGTAGGCGTCGGCTACGGCAAAGCGAACGAGGTGCCGCGATCGGTCGAGAAGGGGGTCAAGGACGCCAAGAAGTCCTTGCACAAGATTGCTCTGGTGGACCGGACGATCCCCCACCGGGTAGACGGCAAGTACCGAGCTACGAAGATCGCATTGGTTCCAGCCAGCCCAGGTACCGGGGTGATTGCCGGTTCCAGCGCTCGAGCCGTGCTTGAATATGCGGGCGTGCAGGATGTCCTGACGAAAGTCTATGGGAGCACGTCTGCCAAAAATGTTGTCAAAGCCACGCTGGATGGACTGCTGAGGTTGCGCAACAAGGACATGGTCGAATCTCTGCGTGGGGTCGAGGTGAACGTTTGACACTTGGCGATTGGTAATTGGGTGATTTCAATGTTGAATCATGACATAACTTCCATCGTGGGTAGGCATACGCGTCGCCGCCGGGTCGGCAGGGGCACCGGCAGCGGGCGCGGCAAGACCTGTGGGCGTGGTCACAAGGGCGGTGGCAGCAGGGCCGGCTCGACGGCCGTCTCTCTGTCCGAGGGTGGACAGATGCCCTTGTTTCGCCGGCTGCCCAAGCGCGGCTTCAGCAATCGCAAGTTTGCCGTGCGCTGTGAAATTGTCAATGTCTGCCAACTGGAGCGATTTGAGGACGGCGCCTTGGTGGGCGTGGAGCAGTTGTCTGACGCCGGACTGATAGGCAGCACGAAAAGCCGAGTCAAGATTCTGGGCAAGGGAGACCTCACGAAGAGCCTGCAGGTCGCCGCTCACAAGTTCAGCAGAGGCGCCGAGCAAAAGATTGCCGCTTCTGGTGGGATGGCGAAGGTGGTCTGACTGTGGCCCGCGCCTTAGACGACGGGACAAGGAACATGAACCAGGAAGTACGGGATATGAAACAATGCTGGGAACAGTAGTCAACATATTCAGAGTCCAAGATCTGCGGAACAAGATTCTCTTTACCGTAGCGCTGCTGGTCATATACAGGATTGGTTTCCACATCCCGGTGCCCGGTTTTGACTACCAGGTTGCTGAAGCGGCAACGCAGTCTGACACGCCGCTGGGCCGAGCCGCCGAATATATGCAGATGTTCACAGGGGGAACCCTGAGCCGCAGCAGTCTATTTGCGCTGGGGATCATGCCCTATATCACCGCCTCGATTATCCTGATGCTGTTGGGGGAAGTCATTCCCGCGTTGAAGAAGCTGCGCCAGGAGGGCCAAACGGGACATAAGAAGATACAGGAGTACACGCGCTACTTGACGGTGTTGATATGTGTCGTGCAGTCGATCATGTTTATGAAGCTGTTGGGGGGCTACCAGCTCATCTATGCCGGGATGGAACGTCGCGCCCTGTTTATGGGCGTCGTCGGCATGACAGCAGGGACGGTCTTCCTGATGTGGCTCGGCGAGCAGATTGATGAGTACGGCATCGGCAACGGCATCAGTCTGATCATCATGGCGGGGATCGTCTCCCGAATGCCGTGGGCCGTATATGATGTTTGGCAGAAGACAGATTTCACCGTAGTAGCATCGCCCGATAGGTACGGCCCGACCAAGATATTGTTCTTGTTGGCGGCGTTTGTCTTCGTTGTGGCCGGGGCAATACTCATTACGCAAGGCCAGCGCCGAATACCGATTCAGCAGGCGAAACAGATGCGAGGCCGGCGAATGTATGGGGGGCAAAGGCATTATTTGCCGCTTCGAGTCAATCACGGGGGCGTGATGCCGATCATCTTCGCTTCGAGCTTCATGATGTTCCCACCGATTATCATTGAACAGTTGGCGAAGCGGTTCCCCGAATCGGGTTTTCTTTTCAGTCTGAATGATGCATTCCGTGGGGATGCTTATACCTACAACGTTTTGTACATGTTATTGATATTCTTGTTTGCTTATTTTTGGGTGACGGTGCAATTTCAACCGAAGGAAATGGCCAAGAACCTGCGAGATTCCGGAAGCTTCGTTCCGGGGTTGCGCCCGGGACGAAGAACGGCGGAATACCTGGAAACCGTCATGACGAGGATCACGTACTTTGGTGCTGCATTTCTGGCCATCATTGCTGTTGTGCCGTCCGTCATTGCGCAATTGATGGATATTCCTTTCAGGGTAACGGCATTCTTGGGTGGTACAGGCCTGTTAATCGTTGTGAGTGTCTCACTGGACCTCGTTCAGAAGATAGAGGCCAACCTGCTGATGCGCAGCTACGAAGGTTTCAGCGGATCTGGCAGAATCAAAGGAGCGTATGCATGAGAATCGTCTTGTTAGGTGCCCCCGGTGCCGGTAAGGGAACGCAGTGCAAAAGCCTTGTCGCGCGATACGGTCTGGTGCATTTGTCCAGCGGAGATATCTTGCGTCAGGAGAGGTCCGAAGGCACTGAACTGGGCAAGAAAGCACAGGAATATATGGATTCGGGTGCGCTTGTGCCGGATGAGATTATCATCGAAATGATGGCGAAAGCTATTGAAAGAGCTCCGGCAGCCGGTTTCATACTGGATGGTTTTCCCAGGACGGTGAACCAGGCCGTGGCGCTTGATAAGGCATTGGACGGAGCGGGGCAGAAGATAGACGCGGTGTTGAACCTGGAGGTGGATGACGGAATCATCGAAAGGCGGATGACCGGAAGGAGGAGTTGCCCCCAGTGTGGAGCCGTTTACCATATTGAGAACATGAAGCCCAAGACCGATGGCGTGTGCGATCACGATGGTACGGAGCTTGTTCAGCGGCCTGACGACACTCCGACAGTGGTGGCGAATCGTCTTGCAACCTACCACGAGCAGACAGAGCCGCTGGTTGATTTCTACAGGAACAATAGCACGGTGTACGATTTCGATGCCAACAAGGATGCCGACGCGGTAGCGGCTTCAATGTTCGCCGCGCTGGACTGCCTTGCTGGAGTGTGACATCGCTGGATATGGATCGGACACACATCAAGAGGTACGAACGACGAGACACGAGAGTAAATGGCTATCACGCTTCGCAGCCGAAGAGAAATCGAGCTAATGCGCCGGGCGGGCGCCGTTGTAGCAGATGTTCTTTCAAAACTAAAGGAAATGGCCGAGCCGGGAATGACCACCGCACGGCTCGACGACGTCGCTTTGCAGATGACCGTTGACGCCGGGGCGGAGGCTCTGTTCAAGGGCGTGCGAAGTCCCGTTTCGAGCACGCCGTTCCCGGGCGCGATCTGTGCCTCCATAAATGAGCAGGTTGTTCATGGTATTCCGTCGGAGAGCACGAGGCTTAGCGATGGCGATATCTTGAGCGTGGACTTCGGCGTGAGACTCAATGGTTATTGTGGGGACGCCGCCGTAACCATTGCCGTTGGTGATGTTTCTGAAGATAAGCGCAAGTTGATGGACGTAACGGCGCATGTGTTGGATATCGCGATTGAAAGGTCGAAGCCGTCCGTCAAGTGGAGTCAGGTCGCGGCTGAGATGCAGCAGTATGCTGAGGCGGCGGGGTTCTCTGTGGTCAGGGATTTCGTTGGGCATGGTATCGGCAGAAAGATGCATGAAGAGCCTAAAGTGCCAAACTTTGTCAGTAGTGAGCTATTGGCCGATGATATTGTCTTGACCGAGGGGATGGTTCTGGCCGTGGAGCCGATGATCAACGCCGGTTCCTGTGCCGTGCGCACGTTGAAGAACGGATGGACTGTTGTGACCCGAGACGGGAAATGCTCGGCCCACTTTGAACACACGATTGTGATCGTCGAGAAAGGTTGTGAGGTATTGACTGTAACAGGGCGATGAAAGACAGCGTGAAGGAATTGCAGATCGCGAACTGGCGAACAGGGGAAAATGGCAAAGAAGGATACAATACGACTGCAAGCCAAAGTGACTGACGCTCTGCCGAATGCAATGTTTCGAGTTGAACTTGAGAATGGCCACAAGGTGCTAGCCCATGTTTCAGGTAAAATGCGTATGAATTTTATCCGGATTTTGCCGGGCGATACAGTCGTTGTTGAGATGTCGCCATATGACTTGAATAGAGGCCGAATCGTGCTCCGGCATTAGTCATCGCCTCTCCGGAGCGCATCCCAACCGTGTTTAGGTGCCCATGAAGGTGGTGGCAGCAGGTATGGCAAATGAAAGTTAGAAGTTCCGTAAAACGTATATGTGAGAATTGCAGGATTGTCCGTCGTAGGGGTGTTGTGCGGGTCATTTGTCCGAATCCGCGGCATAAGCAACGCCAGGGGTAGCCTTTCGTAAGGGTCGGGCATGACGCAAGAGATGAGAAGGAGTTGATATGCCGCGCATAGTGGGTGTGGATATCCCCAATGATAAGTCCATTTGGATTTCGCTGACGTACATTGTTGGCATCGGCAAGCACACGTCGCTGCAGATTCTGAAGGAGGCGGGTATCGACAGAAGCACGAAAGCCAGCAAGCTCAGCGAGGATGAGCTTAGCCACATAACGCAGATTATCGACCGCAACTATATCGTGGAAGGGCAGCTTCGCAGACAGGTTTCGCAGAATATAGCCCGTCTACGTGACATCAACTGTTATAGAGGCACGCGTCATAGGAGGGGCTTGCCTGTTCGGGGACAGTGCACCCAGAGCAACGCACGCACTCGTAAGGGGCCGAGGAAGACCGTGGCAGGTAAGAGAGGTGTGAAGGAAAAACGCTGAGAAGCCCGTTCGTTTGGGGATCAATACGAGAGGAATCATGGCAAGAAAGGTAAAGCGAAAAGTCAGGAAGAACGTTGTCCGAGCCATTGTGCACATAAGGGCGACGTTCAACAATACGCTGATCACCATTACGGACCTTGACGGTAACACGGTCTGTTCGAGTTCGCCGGGCTGCGTGGGTTTCAAAGGTTCGCGTAAGAGTACGCCGTTTGCTGCTCAAAGGGCGGCCCAGCGCTGCGCCAGTACGGCGATGCGCAACGGCGTACGCGAGGTGGAAATCAGAGTCAAGGGACCGGGTTCAGGTCGTGAATCGGCCATCTCAGCTTTGCAGCAGGCGGGCTTGCGGATCGCCTCGATCGAAGATGTGACCCCGCTGCCGCACAATGGTTGTCGGCCTCCGAAGCGAAGACGCGTGTAGAACGGATGCCAGAGGACTTTTTTGGAGACGAAGAGAAGAGATGGGACGTTATTTGAGTTCATCTTGCAAGCACTGCCGTCGTGAAGGCATGAAGCTTATGCTCAAGGGCATCAGATGTGAGACGGCCAAGTGTCCGGTCGAAAAGAAACAGCGCAATCTGACTCCCGGCATGCATGGCTGGCGCAGAGGCAGGGCGAGTGAATACGCGGTTCGGCTGCGAGAGAAGCAAAAGGTCAAAAGGTATTACGGACTTCTGGAACGGCAGTTCATGAGGTATTTTCGTGAAGCCAAGCGGGGCAAGGGCAACACGGGCGAGAAGTTGCTGCAGTTGCTGGAAAGGCGTTTGGATAATGTTGTGTACAAGCTGAACTTCGCGCCGTCGCGCAAGGCCGCCAGACAGCTCATTGCTCACGGCCACATTCATGTCAATGGACGGAAGGTGAATGTCAGCGATTATACAACGGGAATCGGTGACAGAATAACCGTCAAGGCGTCCGAAAGGAGCCGCAAAACAGTGAAGGGGCAGTTGGAGTCGAATCCGAATTTTGCGACGCAGAGCTGGTTGCAGTTGTCCCGCGAAAAACCCGAAGCGACGGTGGTCGCATTGCCCTCTCGAGAGGACGTTCAAATTCCCGTCGAGGAGCAGTTGGTTGTGGAGTTTTGCTCGAGATAGCGACAAATCGTCTCAGGGTTTTGGTTGAGGCTCTGCAAACGTTTGGTGTTCAGCGATGAGTTTTCGCAGACCCCGTTGACTCGAGGACGTATAACTCAAAGCTTACATAGGAGACTTATATGCGAGTTACATGGCGTGGTTTGGAGTTGCCCACTCGTGTTGAACGAGACACATTGGTTTCGAGTAACCAGTATGGCCGATTCTTCATTGAGCCTTTCGAACGCGGTTTCGGCACGACCATTGGCAACAGTCTCAGACGCATCCTGCTTTCCTCTCTGGAGGGTAGTGCTGTAACATCTATCAAGATCGCGGGCGTCGACCATGAATTTAGCTCGATAAAAGGCGTCATGGAGGATGTCACTGATATTGTCCTGAACGTCAAGAGTCTGATTGTCCGCCTCCATGATCAGGGGCCGAAAACGATGACCGTTTCGGCGAACAAGGCGGGGGAGATAACGGCTGCGGACATTGTCGCCGATCCGGCCATCGAAGTCAGAAACAAAGAGCTGGTTCTGGCCACGTTGACGGAAAAAGTGAATTTTGAAATGGAGATGATCGTCGAGAACGGTCGCGGCTATGTGCCGGCTTCCGAGCGGATCGCCGTCGCAGACCGGTTCGATCAGGAAATCGGAAGAATCATTCTTGATGCCGTGTATTCGCCGGTTACAAGGGTGCGCTACATCACCGAGGACACCCGTGTGGGCCAGCGCACGAACTACGACAAGCTGATTCTGGAGATTTGGACAAACGGGACCGTCACGCCGGAAATGGCCCTCGTTGAGGCCGCGAAAATCCTGCGCAAGCATGTCAACCCGTTCGTACAGTACTTCGAGCTTGGCGAAGAGACGGTTGCCGCTTCTCAGATTGCCGAAGCGGAAACGGAAGAACAGGCCGTGGACGAGGAATTGGCCCAAAAATTGAATATGCCCATTCAGGAATTGGAGCTTTCGGTGCGAGCAAGCAACTGTCTGGAGTCAGCGAAGATCGAAACGGTCGGACAGTTGGTGAAAATGACAGAGGGTGATTTGCTGAAGATTCGCAGTTTCGGTAAGACCTCTCTACGCGAGATCAAGAGAAAGCTTGCCGATGTAGGCGTATCTTTGGGGATGACAGAGGTATAGACATAAGAGGAGTCTGAGTATATGCGTCATAGAGTAGCAGGGCGCCGATTGGGTCGAACAAAAGAGCATCGTCTGGCCATGCGGCGAAATCTTGCCGCGTCGCTTTTCCAGCACGAGACGATCTCGACCACGATGGAAAAGGCGAAAGAGGTAAAGCCGTTTGCTGAGAAGCTGATTACGTTGGCCAAAAAGGGTACGCTTGCAGCCAGACGCCGGGCCATCGCTCTGCTTGGGAATCGGGATATCATCGACCACGAAGACGGCGAGCCCGTCAAGAAAGGCACGGTGATCGGCAAATTGTTCAGTGAGCTCGGCCCCAGATACCTGGACAGACCGGGGGGGTATACAAGGATAATCAGGCTGTCCTTGAAACGACTGGGTGACAACGGCCAGCTTGTCTTGCTGCAACTTGTGGGTGCCGATGAGAGTTCAGAGAAGCCAACGAGGAAGCGCTCTCGCAAGAAGGTGAAAGAAGCTGTCGAGGCGGAGAAGGTCGCGGAAGACCAAGACGCGGCGAGGGCGGAGGAGGAGCCCGAGGGCGCACAGGCCGGCGAGGGAGATGACGTGTCTGAGGTCCAAGATATCGACGAGGAAAAGAGCCGGGGGCGGTAGTGTGTGTTTTGCAGGATGGCCCTACGATGAGTGCGGATGATTGCGTTTTCTGCAAGATGGTCGCCGGACAGGTACCGGTTGTGAAGATCTACGAAGATGATACGGTGCTCGCCTTCCTGGATATTGGTCCTATTAGCGATGGTCATACCCTGGTGATTCCAAAGCAGCACTTTGAAAGATTACATGAGTGCCCTGCCGAGCTTTTGGGCCGCGTTTCTTCACGTCTCGGCAAGATTGCTGGTGCGGTGGCGGCGGCCATGAATTCAGATGGTTATAATCTTTTGTGTAATAACGGCAGGGCGGCTGGCCAGCTCGTCGAGCACGTGCATTTTCACATAATCCCTCGGAATGCCGGCGACGGCGTGTTCAGCCGCTGGCCGTCGTACAAATATGAAGGGGGCAAGGCCGAGGTCCTTGCGGATAAGATTCGTCGGCATTTGTGATTCTTTCGTCCTTGATCGGGAATCCATCGTGTGGTATTTTTTCATTGACATGCAGTGTGCGAAATACTATACATACGCGAAGAATGACCGCGGGGTAGAGCAGTCTGGTAGCTCGTCGGGCCCATAACCCGGAGGTCGGAGGTTCGAATCCTCCCCCCGCTAGTTGTTGTAAAAAAAGGACTTGCGTTAAATCGTGAGTCCTTTTTTGTTGCCCAAAAAGCAAATTGTACATCACTTTGTACATCACTTTGCCGGGCCGGAAAAGGGACTTCTAAAAAGAAATAGTGTTTTGTTAAGGAGTCCTGATCATGGCCAGCTTAATTACGAGTGGTAAAACCTATTACATTCAATGGCGAGTAGGCAAAAAGATCAAATGTAAGAGCCTCAAGACCGTCAGCTACCAGGTTGCCGGAGAAAAGCTGCTGCAATTTGAATCGGCCCGTGTTCGAGGTGAATACAATTCTCTACCGACACAGACACCGCTGCCGGAAATACTCACTCGCTAAAGGCTGTCATGGCCAGTATTTACAGACGTGGCAACAAATTCTGGATCAGTTACGATGTCAACGATAAGCAGATTAAGAAATCTCTTGGCACGAGTAATGAGCATGTGGCAAGGAGCAAACTCAAAAAGTCAGAATACGAGCTTGCTCTTGGAGACCTTCATGTTGCAACCAGACTTCCACTGCCTACGATTCTGGACGCGTTTTGTAAGGAGTTGATGGCAACACGGACATGCAAATCTTATAAAAACGATTTCAGTCGTCTACCTACGATCTTTATTATTCCCGGTGGAATAGCCTTGATAATGAATGGTCTGATCCTGTGAATATAGGTCCACCTGTGAACAGCTCGTATTCTGAGTTGGGACCAAGTGTGTCCGGAGATGGACGCTTTCTTTATTGGAGCGGCCATTTCGCCAACCCCCCGAGACCGGGAGCATACGGCAATGCCGATATCTGGCAGGCGTCAATCGAGCCGGTCATTGACCTTAATAGTGATGGCATTGTTGATGATGCAGATATGTGTATCATGGTGGAAAACTGGGGCACAGATTACTCTTTATGTGATATCGGTCCTATGCCCTGGGGTGACGGTATCGTCGACGTGCAGGACTTGACGGCCCTGGCCGAGCATTTGTTCGAGGAAATTCTGCCACACGGATGTGTTGCATACTGGAAGCTTGACCAAACAGAAGGCGACATTGCACATAATAGCACGGGCGACAATGACGGTATTTGCCATGGTGGGCCGCTCTGGCAGCCAGCCGGTGGCAGAGTCGGCGGTGCTCTGGAATTGGACGGGATTGATGATTATATCGAGACGGACTTTGTTCTGAATCCTGCCGACGGTGCGTTTAGTGCATTCGCCTGGATCAAAGGAGGTGCGCCGGGGCAGGTCATGATTTCTCAAACAGATGAGGCTGGACAGGTATGGCTTGGCACAGATCCATTACATATTTACGACAGCCCCTGTTTGGGACAACATATTCGGCTCTCATCCTCGAAAAAATGGCCCAAATCGACGAGTTCTTGTTTCTTGTCAATCCTCGATATTAGCCTAGAAACGCTGCTTTTTTATCACAGTATCCAATGCCGTGGCATGGAACAGGTATCTGTTTTTATAGACTTCTTTGATAGAAGAACTCATATGGCATATGTCTTAGAACAACACTGCCCATGTCTCCAAAATGATACTGTTTTCCGTATTTTGTAGCAATCTGCTCCGGCCAGATTTCTATAATCTTGTCAAGGTCGGGGTCTTGAACTGCTTTCGGCGCGTCACGTGCGTCGGATTTTGCGCTGCCACATGGTAAAATCGACGTTTTTGTGGCCATTAGAGGGGAGTGTTCGTGCCCAACCCGGATAGGAACGCCTCATAGTCCACCAGCCCCTGCTCGCCCGTCGCCATATCTTTGATAGCGAGCTTCTTATCCTTGAACTCATCGCCAACGATTATGCACTTTCTGGCCCTTTGGCCCGAAGCTTCCTTGAGCAATTTGGAGAGCCCGGCCTTTGTCTTGTAGCTGAAGGCGGTGGAGAATCCTTTGGAACGCAACTCGGCCGCAATCCTGTAAACCGTCCCTCCGCCATGGCCCTCCGCGAACGTCACGAAATAATCCAGCTCCTTGTGAGATACCGATTTGCCCAATAAGCCCTTCTCTTTCAGCAGAATCTCCAGCACACAGTCGCCCATGCCCATCCCGGTGGCCGAAATGGGTGGACCGCCGAAATCGCGAAGGAGATTATCGTACCGGCCGCCGCCACAAATTGCCCGAAGCTCGCCCTCGGCCTCGTGCACCTCGAACACGATTCCTGTGTAATAGGCCAATCCCCGAACGATACTCGGATCATAAACACAGAAGTCACCCACTCGCATCGCGTCCAGCGTCCCGAGAACTGTTTTCACTTCAGTGTACGCTACGAATTCATCCGAGTCAGTCTTTATCAATTCCTCGAGGTCTGGCATCGAATCGATACTCATAAATGCCAATATTTTGTTCAGGGTGTTCTTGTCCGGGACTTGCTCTGCAAGCATTTCCTCGAAGGTCTCAGCGGGCAGTTTGGCTTTCTTATCCAGGACGGCGTACAGAGACTCAAGCTTCTCCTCGGGAATGCCGTAGCTCTTCAAGACAGCGGCCAGCAGCTTCCGGCTCGAAATTCTGACCTTGACGTCCTTTGGTGTGAGCCCTGCGTCTCTTAGATAATCCACGGTCGTGAAGATGATCTCGGCATCGGCCAGCGGTCGATCGACGCCGATGATGTCGATGTTCCATTGGAAGAATTCCCGGAGCCGACCTTTTTGGGGGCGCTCGGCGCGGAATAACCTCGGGACCGAGAACCACTTGATCGGCCGGGGCAGCGCATTGATCCGCTGGTTGACCATCCGGGCCAGTGTCGGTGTGATCTCGGGTCTGAGGGCCAGGTCCCTGCCGCCGCGGTCTCTCAGAGAAAAAAGTTGCTCGACGATTTCGTCGCCGCTCTTGATTTGAAACATCTTGAGGTACTCGAAGATCGGTCCGTCGTATTCCTCGAAACCGTTGCGCAGGGAGACCTTCTTCCAGCCGTCTACGATGAAATTGCGGACGGCCATATCCGGTGGATAGAAGTCCCTGGTACCTTTGACCGGCGGTATCTTCATCTCTTTCTCGCCCTGCGCTTGCGCCGGGGATTCGATCCTTTCTTCTTTTCGCTGACGTTATTGTCGAATTTGATCTTCATATACTCTTCCATTTCTCTGTCGCTGGTAAAGTGAAGCTCGTAGTCGTATTCACCCTCGACAAAATCACAGTCGGCGTGCCGGTATCTCCGGCAGATCCTGGGGCGTTTGTCGTAGATTTTACAGCGATAGTCCTTTTGAGAGAGGTGCCGGCACTTATTCTTAACGTTGAGGTACCAGTCACCGTCCTCCACGAAGACGGTGACATCCCTATGGCACAGATACCATCGTATATCGTCGTAGTCGTCCCTATCTTCCGGCGTTTCAATCGGCAGCGCAAAATACCTGCAACACAAGCCGGTGCATTTTTCACATTGACTCTTTTTTGCCATTCCACCAGACTCCAATATCACGGCCATCACAAGTGATCCGCTAAAGACTGCACACTATAAACGATCGGCCATCCGCCGTCAAGAAAAGCTCTTTTCCGCAGGCCAGAGCATCGCGCCGTCCTTATACCTGGAAGAATGGAGAAAGACATTTGACAAATTGCACCCGAAGGGGTAAAATAGGGGTGTTATGGATGGGTGGAGAGAGTGGTCTTTCGCTTTCATCCACAGGGAACAGTTTTATCAGGGCATCCGCCGTGGACATCTGCGGGATGTGCCCCGGTGTTACCAGCTAACGAGATGAAACGTAATTTCGACGAGGCGGGAAGCGCACAAGATTGGAGGTTCGGTTATGCATTCTTTCATGCGAAAACAAGCACTGGCGGCCACATCGATGGTCTCATTTCTGGTCTTCTGCTCGACGCTGACGGCCGAGCCGGTCCGTCCTGAGCAGGTGCGGAGGGTCGCCGGCGCCTTTCTTGAGACGCGAATGGCCGGACCCGGTACGGGGCCGAGGGTCTTCTCGGTGAAAGCCGACGCCACGACGGCGCCGGCCGGATTGCGCGAGATCCGCGACGATGATGGAACCGTCCTTGCGTACATTGCCGAACTGGAGCCGGCCGGGTACGTTGCGATCTCGGCGGATACGGATATCGCTCCGATTATCGCTTATTCCCTACACAGCTCTTTCCCGTCCGAGAAGGATGGGAAAAACCCTCTGTACCGTCTGCTGAGGGAGGACATGAGGCTCAGATTGCAGGCGCTTGCTGAATACGATCCATCCGAGGCGGCGGAGAATAATACGCTTTGGGCTCGCTATCGCCGGGACGAAGGGCCTGTGGGTGAGACCTTCCAGCAGTGGCCGCAGGAGAACACCACATCCACCGGCGGCTGGCTGCAGACCGCCTGGGACCAGAGCGAGCCGTACAACGATTTGTGCCCGTTGGATCCGGTGGATGGCCTCAGATCGGTGGTCGGTTGTGTCGCGACGGCCATGGTGCAGATCGTCAATTATCACCAGTTGTGCAATGCGTTCTTCGACGCCGAGGATACATACACAACATACAGCGGCATTGCTATCGACGCGGACAGCGACCGCTATGACTTTCCGTCTCTGGAGGAACTCAACGAGCATCTGACGGCGATCAGACTCAAGTATGGTCGGCAAATTGAGCTGGACGATACGGATGTCGCGGCCCTGAGCTTTGCCTGCGGAGTGGCCGTCAAGATGGACTACTCCAGCGAAGGGTCGGGAGCCCATTTTTGGGACATGCACGAGGCGATGCTTGATAAGTTCGGCTTTTATTCGGCCGAAATGACGGGCGGTTTATCCCCTGAGTTTCTCGCCGTGCTCAAGGAGGACATCGTCAACCAGGTGCCCGCCATCATCGGCATCAACTACCCGACCGAAGGGGGTGGGCATGCCATTATCTGCGATGGCTACAACACGAATGGAGAATACCACCTGAACTTCGGGTGGGGTGCGTCGGCGCCGGACGAGATCACCGAGGCGTGGTATTACCTGCCCGTCGAGATACCGAGGTCTTTCAACGCCGTCGACGAACTCATTGTGAACGTCAGATCGGTTCCACCCGGCATCGAGATTGATCCGGCGTCCGTCGTGTTTCGGACTGCTCCGGGCCAGGAGTCCGAAGCTGTCGCGGTATTCCTCAAGAACAATACGGAGGGGCCTCTGCCCATCAACTCGATCCGGAGTCCGGAAGGGTTTGTTGTATCCCTTTCGGACGACGACTATGCGGACCAGATCGCGCCATTCACAATCGAACGTCCCGGCCAGGAGATAGCGATTAACGTGAGGTTCCGCTCGCAAGAGGCGGGCAGCACGCACGGCGTGCTCGCAGTCAGCTACGGCCATGACAGGACCAAGTATGCCGTTCTGACGGGCTCCGTTGTCGAAGGCGGGACCGAGGTCGAGGCCGGCGACGTCTCGGGAATCTGGTCCGAAGCGGAATCACCGTACTACGTCCTCGGAGACATCAGCGTATCCGACAGTGGCGAGTTGATTATCGAACCGGGGGTCCGGGTTATCTTCACGGGACCGTACAGTCTGACCGTCGGTGAAGAGGCGCGCCTCGTGGCAGAGGGGACCGGGAGCGGCCCGATTGAATTTACCGCGGCCAACAGGGAGCTGGGCTGGAAGGGATTGCGATTTGTGGAATCAGGGGAGGACGACGTGCTGCGCTACTGTTCGATCACGTTCTCGAAGAAAGGTCCTGCGCCGGGAGTGGAAAGCGGTGCCAGCACCCGCGGAGGAGCGATCTACTGCGACACATCGGCTCCGTCAATCACGCACTGCAAAATCACCAACAACACCGGTGACAGCGCAGGAGCCATCTACTCCCTGGACAGCGATCTTGTCATCAGCAATACGGTGGTGGCCAATAATACCGCGATGGGTGATTTTCCCCAGTGCGGCGGGATATACTGCGACGGAGACAGCTCCCTCCAGCTCGAAAACTGTACGATCGTCAACAATTTTCCAGGCGCAGTTCTAAGCGATGCCTACTTCTGGGTCGAGATGGTCAATACCATCGTCTGGGGCAACGGCAACTACCAGATCGAGTGTGACAAGTCGCTGAGTATAGTAACGTGCTGTGATGTTCAGGATGGCTACCCCGGGGAGGGCAACATCGACGCCGATCCTTGTTTCTTCGATCCCAGCGGGGGCATCGGGGCGGACTATGATGGATCGGCGGCGAACTGGGCGCTGAAAAGCTCCTCGCCGTGCATCAACGGCGGCATCGACCTCGGCCCCGCGGAGGCCGATGTGGCGGGTAACCCAAGGCTCCACAGTGATCTGGTGGACATCGGCGCCTACGAGAACCAGTCAGAGCTGCCGTTGATGACGCTTGAGCCGGCCTCGATCGTGGACGCCGGACCTGTTGCGATTGACACCGAGTCCACGGTGATGCTCGATATAATCAATACCGGCACGGTCGATTTCCGAATTGAAAGCCTGAGCCTCTCCGACCCCAACAGCGCATTCTTTGTCGTCACGCCGATCAACGATCATGTTCTGGCGCCCGACGAGCGGATCTCCGTGGAGATCGGTATTGCCCCAACGGAAGAGAAGATTTATAGCGATACACTCCACATACACTCAACCAGCAGCAACGGTGCCGACCGGACAGCAGAACTGCGCGGCGTAGGCGTCCTGGGAACGATTATTCCAGCCGGGGAGGTGCGCGGGACCTGGACAAAGGCAAACGCTCCCTACGCCGTCACCGGCGATATCGAGGTCCAACGGGGCAGGACGCTAACCATCGAGCCCGGCGTCGTGGTCAAGTTTACCGGCCATTATGGAATGACGGTGGGCAATCGAGCGACCCTGCGCGCGATCGGTACCGAGCTGGAGCCCATCGTCTTTACGGCGGTCGACGTGAACGAAGGCTGGTACGGCATGCGTTTCGTCGACGCAGGGGACGATGATATTTTGCAGTATTGTACGATTGAATACGCGACCAAACCGGACTACAGGCAGAGCAACTGGGAGGACGCGTGGGGCGGCGGCATTCTCTGCGGGATGTCCTACGACGTCACCTCGGTTCCATCAAGCCCCACCATTGACCATTGCGTGATTGCCAACAACTACGCGTACTACGGCGGCGCCATCTTGTGCACGGACGACTGCGAGGCAGTGATTACGCACAATCGAATCGTGAACAACTCCGCTCTGATCGTCGCAGGTATCTGGGTCAATTACTCCAGCCCCACCATTGCCAACAACGTTATCGCCCATAATTCCGCCGACATCAACGGGGGAGGAATCTACAATTACGAGGGGACGCCCTCGATTATCAACAACACGATCGCTCACAACCGGCCCAACGGACTGGATTTCGACTGGGTGAGCCCGTGGTCTGTCGAGGAACCGGTGCGGGTCTGGAACAATATCGTCTGGGAGAATGAGATATACTTCTGGGACGGCGTTGGGCTCGACCAGTATGATATCCGCTTCAACGACATTCAAGGCGGTTGGGAAGAAGAGGACGAAGAGGAAGGAGAGGACGAAGGGGAAGGAGAGGAAGAAAAGGGCAACATCGGCGAAGATCCTCTTTTCGCAGACTCTGAGAACATGGATTACCATCTGAAGTCTGAGGCCGGCCGATGGGACCCGGCGAGCGGAAGCTGGATCGCGGACGGCGTGACCAGCCCCTGCATCGACGCGGGCAACCCCGAGACCGCGGTCGGCGAAGAACCCGATTCGAATGGTGAGCGTGTCAACATGGGTGCCTACGGCGGGACCACGCAGGCGAGCAAATCCCCCAGGTGAATCTCCCTTGCAGCGTGGGGTGCCGGTAGGCCAGGGGACTTCGGCGGGTCCACTACCGGCCAGTATGATTGCGAAGAGCCGAGTCGTGAGTGTGACACCCGACACGGGCCATGGGGCGCGTCGGACTTGAACGAAGGATATCGTTTTTCGCCCGGGGCCTTCTTTGGACAGGCCAGTCGCCATGCACAGGGTAAGAGCATTGACCGGATCACGAATGGGCAGGAAAGAGCGGCGGCGCAGAAGGGCTCCAAAGAATTTCACGCTCACAGAGTTGCTGGTTGTTCTGGCCGTCATTGCGGTGTTGATGGCGATATTGCTGCCGACGTTACAGCGGACCACAAGGCTGGCAAAAGCCATCGCCTGTCAGGGCAATCTGCGCCAATGGGGTTTCATGTTCTCGATGTACGCGGACAATAACGACGATAGGCTCTTCAAGCAGACGTATGGCGATACGTGGATAAGTCCGATGGAGCCTTACTACCGCGGCAGTAAGGATTCGCTCTTCTTGTGCCCCATGGCGACGAAGCCCTATGTCGGCCAGCCCGAACAACTCCCGACAGATCTGGGCATCAAAGCCCTCACGCAAAAACGGTACTGGGCGCTGGCCTACATCGGCGCCGGCACCAAATACCACGCCTGGTGGCTGTTCGAGCCGAATCCGTTCTGCAGCTACGGCCTGAACGATTGGCTCCTGGACCACTCGCAGTCCTCCACCAGCTCCGCCTCCTCGTGGAGCGCGACCCATATCAAGAGCGCAAGTGACGTGCCGGTCTTTCTGGACTGCATCTGGAGAGGATCGCGTCCGCACGAGCTGGATAAGCCTCCAGAAGATGACGATTGCCCGCCAAAGATGCCGGCCGGTGCGGATCCGCAGCTCAGCGCGATGCAGTACTTCTGCATCGACCGGCACGACCGCTTCGTCAACAGCGCTTTTCTGGATGGCTCCGTCAGAAAGGTCGGACTCAAGCAGTTGTGGACGCTAAAGTGGCACCGGTACTTCGACCCGAACGGGCCCTGGACCAAGGCCGGCGGCGCCGATCCGGAAGATTGGCCGGCCTGGATGAGAAGCTTCAAGGGCTACTAATGCTGCACAAAAGGTCAAACATTGGAGGTCATTCCTGCGGAAGCAGGAATCCAGAATCATCACAAGAGACTGGATTCCGCATCAAGCCTGCCCTGAGCCGGCCGCATGGGTGCGGACTGACAAGTCACCAATTAAGCAGCCCGCAAAGGGCGTTTACGTTGATCGAGCTTCTGGTTGTGATTGCCATCATTGCCTTGTTGATGGCGATACTGATGCCGACGCTGCAGCGGGTCAAGAAGCAAGCGAAGGCGGTTGTCTGCCAGTCTGCCCTGCACCAATGGGCCGTCATCTTCGAGATGTACGCCGGTCAGAACGACGGCTTCTTCTGGAGCGGTGATTTTGCCCGGGATGGATGGGAGCAGTACTGCTGGACCGAGCCGCTGCGACCGTTCTACAACAACGACGAAAAGGTGCGTCTGTGCCCGATGGCCACGAAATTCAGAGAGGAAGGGGCACGAGACCCATTTGCCGCCTGGGGCCCCGTGCGCCAGACCGGCGAGCAACGCGGCAGCTACGGGATGAACAACTGGCTCTGCAATCCCGCGCCGGAGGTCGAGTTCATACATGGCCGCGAGGCAACCGTGGATAACTGGAGGAATGCCTACGTCGAACAGGCCGCCAAGATACCGATGCTCCTGGATTGCGCGCACGTTGAGGGCAAGCCCTATGCCTTCGACACGCCTCCGGAGCACGATGGGGACATATCAACGTACGGCGTCAGCGCCCTGCAAATGAAGCGTTTCTGCCTGAATCGACATGATGGAACCGCGAACGGCGCCTTCCTGGACTCTTCCGTCAGAAAAATCGGGCTCAAAGAGTTATGGACGTTCAAGTGGCATCGAACCTTCGACACGCGCGGCATCTGGACCAAAGCCGGCGGCGTCCAACCCGGCGACTGGCCCGACTGGATGAGAAACTTCAAAGACTACTGAGAAAGAATTATTTTGGATTCCGAACGCGGACGTTTCTTACGCTCTCCAGGAACGCTGCCGGTTCAGTTTGCCTGAGAAAACATCCCTGGCAATCAGCACGTCCTCGATGATCTGAAAATCGAACATCCCTACGCAGGCGAAATCGGCCCCGTTCTCGAAGATGTACTTGAAGCTCTGTCTCGGATGCAGCGCGCCGGCGGCCAGGACCTTGAAGGCAATCCAGGGCTCTTTCAGACCCTTCATGTACTCGATGGTCTCCTGTGGGTTGCGGCACCACATATTGTCATGAAAATCATCGTGGTCGCGACCGTTAGGTCCGAGGATATCGAACTCCTTACGGTTTTCCTCCGGCGTCGCCGACCAGTAGTCGTCCGGGTGCAGCGTCTTGACCCAGAAATCCGGTTTGAAACCGGCGTCGACGCAGGCCTGGATCGTCTTCAGCTCGTGAGCGCCGATGCCGCCCGGCACGTTGAATTGCTTGATGTATTCCAGCGACTCGCCGATCACGTCGATCTTGCCGGCGCGCGCGAGCGAGTCGGCATGCCCTCCCTGCAGATAGACGGCATGGGCGCCGCTGTCGACGGAGCGTTTGATGCCTTCTTTAAGATTGCTGCCCGAAGCGCAGTCAGATATCCACTGGATCTTGCCGCCCCGTTCGTTCCAATAGCGATTGATGACCCTGTCGGAAACGGGATTGGTCAGGATCGCGTTGATCCCGTTCTCTTCAGCCAGCTCCAGCGTCTCAAAGACTTTTTGATCCGTGTGATAGGCCTTGACCAGCTCAGAGACATACATCAAATCCCGGCTATGGGCCCAGCCACCGATCAGATTGCCGCCGCAGAAGACCCTGCTGATCTTGAGATTCTTGATCTTGCCGAAGGGCAGCTTATTGCCGCCCGTGCCGGACCTGGTCGCGCCATTAGAGTTCCGGGCCATCTGGGCCATTAGGTTCTGTTCCTCGAAACTTCTGAGGCCCAACGTTGCTCCCGCCGAAACGGCGATGGACTTCCTGAGAAAACCACGACGGTCCACATTCTTCTTCTCTGACATAGCTACGTTCCTTTCTGCCAATGGCGATACACATTCAGTATCGGCGAACCAGCTCACATTATACCATTTTTATCAGAATGTCAAAAGCGTCTCCGCATGAGTTCTCGTCGATCGACGGCCCTATATGTTTCACTCGCCCAGGGCGTACAAATGGCCGGTTGTCCGCAGGTATATCTTATTTTCAGCAATCGCCGGAGTCGCAAAGATCTTCTCCCCGAGACTGTTCCTCGCCAGAACGTGCAGCTTGTCGTCAGCCTGAATGACCGTCACGACGCCTCGCACGGAGGCCGTGATAATCTTCTCGCTGGCGGCAACGGGTGACGCGGTGTATTGCCCCGGCGCCCCGATCCGTTCACGGAAGAGTTCTTTTCCATTTGCGGCCTCCAGACAGGTCAATACACCGCCGTCCCGCAGGAGGTAGAGTTTTCCCCCGCAATAGAGCAACGAGGGCGTCTCAGGAATCCCCCGCTGCATTTCCCAGGCCACATGCGACGGTCGGGCGTCATTTTTCGCTCCGGGACGAACGGCCATCAGGTTGGGATAACTACTGGCCTCGAAGCCCGCCATCACCTCCATCCATTCACCTTCACTAATGATGCGGTCCCTGTCACGGTCGAAGATTCTCAGCAGAGTATCCATGTTTCTGACCGGCAATCCATAACCTGGATTATCTCTCGGCAATTCCGGCCGCTGGATGAACGCAAAGCCTTTCGTCATTTCGTCGCGCCGTATTTGATTGTCGCGATTGCGGTCGAACTCCTGCACGGTCATCTTCCAGGTTGCCGCCGCATCCAGCTTATCATCTCCGCGTCCGCCCAGCGCCGCGGCGCTGGCAAACAGGAGCCCGTCGCCGGTCACGGGGATACCGACTGTTTCCTCCGGAAAACCACCGGCCCACCAAATCTCGGCGCCGGTGGACGGATCGTAGGACGTCAGCCGTTTGGAACCCAGCACGATAAGCTCCTCCCCGTGGTCGTGCCGCCAGATGATAGGCGTTGACCAGCCGGCCTTGAACAACGATCTCGGCTGCTCCCAAACCGTCCGGCCGGTGTCGCGATGGATCGCCAGCAAGCGGGAGAAACCGCCGTCGTCGTCCAAAACCAGGATCACTTTGTCCTCATACACGATGGGCGAGGTTGCCATTCCATATTTGCTTTTCGGCGTGTCGATTCTTCGCTGCCAAACCTGGTTGCCCGCATGGTCATAGCAAAGCAACCCGTAGGTCCCGAAATAGACATAAATATGTTTATCGTCCGCGGCCGGCGTGGAAGAGGCGGGATGATTCAGGGGATGAAACCTTACCCTTGTTTGGGCCTGAACAACCTGCCGCCAGAGAATGCGGCCGTCTTCGCGGTTGATGCAGAACGTAATAAGTTCTTTCTCATTCGCAGATTCATAACCCGTGAGAAAAATTCGACTGTTCCAGATAACTGGGGAGGAGTGGCCTGCGAGAGTGGGCGTTTTCCACAGAACGTTGGATTCAGGACCGAAATGAACAGGAATTCGGCTCGAACTCACCGTCCCTTGTCCATTGGGACCGCGAAATTGATTCCAGTGAGTCTTTCCTTCCCCGCCATTTGCCGTCAGGTTGAGCAAGAGGACGGTGAACGTAAAGACGGCGGCATTTGCCGTTACGATGTGTCTATATCTGGATTGCACGCGATCCCCTACCCCTACGCTCTCCAGGGGCGCTGACGATTCAGTTGACCGGAGAGGATATTCTTTGCAACGAGTGCATCCTCGATGACCTGAAAATCAAACATCCCCACGCAGAGAAAATCGGCGCCATTCTCAAATGCAAACTTGAAACCGTCTCTGGGGTGAATCGCCCCGGCCGCCAGGACCTTGTACGCGATCCACGGTTTCTTCATCGTCTTCATGAACTCGACCGTTTTCTCAGGATATTTGTCCCAGTAATTGTCCACACTGTAGTTATCGATCACATCCTTATGCTGTATTGGGTGCTGTGGTGCGTTTTCATGTAGAAGTCGGCATCTATCCCGGCTTCTTCACACGCCATGGGCGTCTCCAGGTTGTGGCCCCCGACGCCCCCAATTATGCCGTTACTCCTAATAAAATCGACGACTTTTCCAATCAGATCGGTCCTGTCGTTCCGTGCCCAGAGATCTCCGACGTTGCCGATAAGAAAAGCGCCGACGGCCCCTCCATCAACGGCTTTCTTAACGTCGCCGGTCAAGTCGTCCGTCTTTGCCGTACATTTCCATCAACGGCTTTCTTAACGTCGCCGGTCAAGTCGTCCGTCTTTGCCGTACATTGCGCCAGCCATTGTATTTTGCCGCCTCTTTCGTCCCAATACTTGTTGAGAAGCGGCGCCGAGTCGGGGGCGGTAATGATCGTGTTGATGCCGTTTTCTTCACATATCTGGAGCGTTTCAATGATTTTCTCATCTGTGAAATAATGCGTGAGCAGGGGGGATACATAAAGCAGATCGCGACTATGGGCATACCCGCCGATCAGGTTTCCGCCGCAGATGATTCGGCTGATCTTCACCGTCCCAATCCTACCCGCCGGAAAACCCTTGACTGAATCCGCCGGTGGCTTATGGGATTTCTGCACTGCCCCCAGCAACGCCTTCTCTTCAAGACTCAGAGCCGACGTCACGGCGGCCCCAATGACGGATCTCTTGAGAAATTGCCGCCGATTCACGTTGTCTGTCATTTGCCTGAGCCTTTCAAAACATCACCAAACGGCTAATCATTCTTCCTCGATAGCTCCATGCTTAATCAAAAGTTCAGCGATCGCTGTCTTCTTTTGCTGTTTCGCCACATCCAACGGCGTTTGGTCGAGGCTGTTCTTGAGGTTGACATCCGCGCCTCTGGAGATCAGCAGCTCGACCATTTCCTTATGCCCCGCTTGAGCGGCGCAATGCAGGGGTGTTCCTTGAGATTCGCTCATGGCATTGACGTCTGCGCCCTCATCGAGAAAGAACTCGGCCACGATTCTACAGTCCCGCACGGCCGCAAAGTGCAGCGGGACCGTGCCGTCCGTCATCGCGGCGTTGATGTCGGCGCCCTTCGAGGCGAGCAGCACGGCGACGTCCTGATGGCCCTGTACGAGAGCGATATGCAGGTATGTGACGTCTTTCGCCGCCTTCTCGTTGACGTCGGCACCCCCGGCAATGAGCTTCTCGATCAAGTCAAAATCACCCTGGGCCACCGCTTGCTGCAGTGTTATGTCCGGATCAATCTGTTCTTCCAATTTCACGGATTCCGCCGGAGTCTCCTCTTGAGCCGGCTGCAGCTCAATCTCAACCTCAGCAGGAGCTTCTTTGGACAGTTCTTCCGTTTTCTCTTCGGGAGCCGGCGCCGGCTCGGGCACCGGTTCCGGTTCTTCCATCGGCTCCGCTGGTTCCGATTGTGTCTCAACGGGGGCCTGCTCAGTGGGCTCGGCCTGCTGTTTCTTGCACCCGGCAACCCCAAACACAGCCACCAGGACCAGCCAAAACAGTGCTATATGCCTCATTTTCAGTCGCTCATGCAGAGAATCAACATCGTTCCTATATCGATTTATCGCACTATTCTATCATACTCTCGGTCAAATAGCAACGTTGAGACACGATTAGCGCTTCATCATTCCTTGGCGCCGTGCTTACGCAGCAGGGCAGCGATTTCAGTGCGGGCGTACTCTACAGCGTACGACAAGGCCGTCTTACCATGATTATCTTTTGCGTTGATATCCGCTCCTTTAGAAATAAGTCGTTCCACAATCTTTGGGTAACGCCAAGCTGCATACGAGGCTGCGATATGAAGTGGCGTGTGGCCTTTGTCATCCCTGATATTGGCATCTGCTCCTTTAGCCAAGAGCAATTCCACTATGTCATAACGCCCGGCATCAAGCGCACTATGAAGAGCCGGCCATTTGCCTGCGTTGATGTCAGCCCCTTTAGCAAGAAGCAGCTCAACCATTTCCTTGCTGCAGTGAGCTGCTTCCACTAAGGGCGTCCAGTCATCTCCGGCGTTGACGTCCGCACCATGAGCAATCAAAAGCCTAGCGACTGCTGTTTGTCCTGCCTTAGCGGCATAATGCAGCGCTGTTTGGCCCTTCTGGTCTTTGGCGTCCACGTTCGCCCCGCCGTCAATGAGCTTCTCCACTCTTTGCAAATCTCCAACATATGCGGCGGTATGCAGCGAAACATCGCTACTCCTGGACAGGAGCAGCTTAGCTATCTCTTTTCGGCCCTGGTTTATCGCCAAATCAATAGGTGTCCGGCCCCTCGTGTCCTTTGCATTGACATCAGCACCTTTAGCGATGAGTAGTTCCGCTACTTCCTTGTGCCCGTAACGAGCGGCGCAGTGCAAAGGTGTAGACCCATGCGCCTTCGTATTGACATCAATACCTTCTTGGATAAAAGCCTTTACTTTTGCTAAGTCTCCAGCATCCGCAGCCTGATGTATAGTCGATTTAAAATCATAAAGTCTTATGGCATTTGTACGAAGCACCATCTCGGCCAGCTCAAAGGCACGGTTACGCGAAATCTGCCCATCGTTCATCATCTCTGTTAGAGCTATAGCGAGGGCATTACGTGCTGAATTTGTACAAAGCCAAGCTACTTCTTCCCAATCTACTAGACTCGAAACACGATGAGCCTCGGTTCCGAATAGCACTTTCTCAGGATGCCATTCCAGCCAGGAACGGAGCGTCTTACTCAATGCATGTGTGGAACGAAAAAAGGCCTGTGCAGAGAAGTCGGCATAGACATTTGGCTTCTTTAACATGGCACCTGCTTCTCTATCAAACGGCCACCCGCCATGGATAATTACAAATTTGGTATTTCGTTGGTCAGGATCATTGAAGACAGACTCCAATAGCATCGGAT